>Ga0137394_10004921_pt1 | contig 10158 bp, 11 predicted proteins | sample czobulk116metaG_FD_108278 | JGI IMG/M metagenome (GOLD analysis project Ga0137394, IMG submission 108278) | Vadose zone soil microbial communities from Angelo Coast Range Reserve, California, USA - czobulk1.16 metaG | ecosystem: Environmental > Terrestrial > Soil > Vadose zone | place: USA... | reverse complement strand
TTTTAAATTTTCACAACTCCTCGAGAATGCGCTCTTCTATCACCTTTTACATTGGTCCGACTGATTTATTTTTTTTGAATCCATTAACGTGCACAGGTGCATCTCGGGGGCACAGAAGCCCACGTAGCACTTCTTGTATTTGGTCTGGCTTTTTTTAGCTAGCTGCCGGCGTTGGTGGCCCCGATATTGGCGTCGAGGTGCTCAGAGGGGACTATTCCCTGGCGAGCTTCATGGGGCTGGGGCAGCGGCCCTTCTGAATAGCCCTTGCTTGGCTTGCGTCCAGAAACCGCACTCATCCAAAGGCTCCAGCCCCACGACGCAGACCACCCCAGTAAACTCGCACAAATCTGGTGACCCAACTGATAGGACCCCCATCCCATCCCGGGACAGCAGCCCCATCCCCAACCCCCACCCCATACGTTGCCCAACCTGACCACTGACCTTCCCCGTGATGCTGCTACACCGCCTGGTGACAGTGTTGGCGCTCAAGATTTGTTGGCCCACGTCATCGCAGAGATTCAGGCGGCAAAGCGGGCCACCACTTTTACTACTACTGTCAATCCGAACCCAAACCCTGTGCTTAAAGTTCTTGGAACAGCCTGAGGTCATATCTGATGTTGCAGGGCCGTCCTACTTGATATCGTCTCTGATCGTGACTTCCCGGATAACCTGGTCTGTCTCATGAATGCCAGGATCGAGACGCCACGTAGGTCGAATTGCCTCCGAGTCATGAATGAAACATTTGCTCTAATCTATTTACTTTCGTAGCCTCGGAGAATTGCTGCCCACTGTTATGTTATCACTTATCAAACCACTGGCAATAGTTAGATTACTAATACTTAACGACCACCGCCCCCGGTGGGCGATGGTGTGAATTCAAGGCACGGTACGGTATCTCGAGATGCAGGACGCGGGATACTAAGCTCCCTATGCAATGCATACTTTTGGACGTAGATGTGTAATGAGCGCCGCCTTGACTTAGACAGCTACTACTGTAGTAGGGCCGTGCCTCTCGGAGATTGAATGTGACTGTTCACTTTGTTCTACTCCGACATAGTTATGCTTTGTGCCGCCGACTTCCCTCCTTCCAGTTTATCCCAGGCTTAGAGAGCTTTTTTTCATGCCAAGATGCAAAGCCCAGTGCCGTCGCGGTGGCGGCGGTGTTCGATCACTTCGATGTTCGCTAATACCTCGACCCGGATCACCCCGATTCACCCGACCTCGAGCGCGTCTTCAGCTAGCACTAGCACGATCTTGTGCCGGAAATAGGCCTCAGGTATACTCTCCCTGATCCCGAGGAAAACCGGAATAGCATTTCAACGCGTATCAAATGTGCTGAAATGCCTCAAGTGGTCACCATAACGGCGCGTAGTGCGAGCGCCGGGCTATCCGAAATTCCGAATCCGATCCTCGGCCTACTTATTTCGGTGCGAACTGATTCTACGCCAGACTGGCGCACGACGATCGGACCGATTATCGATTATCGATTATCACTCACTAATGTCCATGGACCAGTTACATTTGTGTTGTACCTCAAAGGCTCGAAGTCGACGCCAAAGCCAAGTTAGTCTGACTCTTCTTCCGATGTCTTCTTCTGTCTTCCTGGCCCTTCCAGTACGCGGCTCACGGCCGCGTGCAAATGAACCGCTCGTCTCCCCGTCTTCATCTCGCCGACTGGAACTAGAAAGCTCATAATCCAGCTTGATGCCAGTCATGATTGTAATATATCTCGTCCGCGGTCAGCAACCGCCAACCGGCGTTTTCTCGCTGATTACGGACTCGGAATTTACGGTCGCTACAGTCAGTGATGAGCTCGTGCCTCTGACGAGCCACGCGAGCGAGACCCCCAGTATATAAGCCTGTCTGAATGGGCACTTGATTCCCCAGCCTGGGCTCACAGTCGTATCTCATCTCTCATCTCTTCAAAGGCACTGGTTGGTGAGCCTTTTTCTCCTCTTGTCGTTCTCAAATCATGATGCTCAAACCCGCTATAGCCACTTGTTTTAGTTCTCCGTCTTCACCACTCCTCTTATTTCGTTCCACCTGCGATCCTCGTTCTCACGAGCTACCGATATTCACAACTTTTTTCTCAATTTCGATTCGAACGATGCGCTCTTCTACCGCCGTATACTTTTGTCTGGCTTTAGCTAGCTCACGTGCGTTGGCAGCCCCTATATTGGCGTCGAGGCAGGACTCGACATCGGAACAGAAAGATCCGGGACTGTATCGCATCGGCCTTGCTGGTGCTGAAACGAGTCCACCGACGCCATCGTCTTGGTCGACGCAACCGCCTGGGCCGACGCAACCGCCTGGGCCGTCCGACGACCCCTACTCCGATCCGAGTTTAGACCCGAATTCGTCGGCTCCGTCGGATCAGGACCCAAATAATCCTAGTTCCCCATATTTTGATCCGAATTCGGTACCTTCGGATCCGAGTTCGGTACCTTCGGATCTGAGTTCGGTACCTTCGGATCTGAGTTCGGTACCTTCGGATCCGAGTCCAGTAGGATACTACGACGACGACCAGGACCAGGACGGGCCCTCGGACACCCCTGGCAACGAACTTGACCAAAGGTCGAACATTGGCAGAAGAGTCGCACCCCGTCTTTTTGGCCTTGAGTTGCATGACGAAGATCGGCGGCCGGAACAGACCACCGTTGTTGTGAACAATACCATTTCATCTGCCAATACCAACAATGTGACGTCCACTGGCAACCTTGATTCTGGCTCTGGCAACCTTAATTCTCCGAATCAATCCCGGGTCACCGGAGTCCAAGCCCCGCCACAGGTTTACCCACCGCTGAGTTACGCGCCGATTTACGCGCCGAGTAACGCGCCGAGTAACCTACCGAGTTACGCGCCGAGTAACCAGCCCTTGCAGTCCGCGCCGGGTGTTAACGCTCGAGAACTGTGGACCCAAATCATCGCGAGGATGCAGGAGGCCAAGCGGGAGGTGACTTCTAGGGCCGACGCCACACGCCATGCCGGAACTCAACGTCGCGCGCCGCGCAAGCATCACGGGCATCACAAGCATCACGGGCATCGTGAAAACAGTCGCGATGTCCAGGATGACCATGACTATGCCAGCCTTCTTAATGCGCTCAAAAATCGAGACATAACGTAGGTCGCATTGCTTCAGGGGCGAAAATGGCTCTGACATGTTTACTTTCTTAGCCTCGATGATCTGATTGCCGCTTCGGCTGCCGCGCCATCAGAGTAGTGGTAGATTGCCAAAAGACCTTGGTTGGCGACGTGTTCATTGAAGGCGCGGGACGTTTCCTCGAGACGCGGGACGTAGAATACTAAGGTTCCTTATGTGTGGTACAAACCGTGTGTGCTTTGAAACGCAAATGTATGCGGCCGCGCGTGCGCGGTCTCAAATCCATGTTCCTGAGAGCGAGATTGAAAAGCGGTCCGGTTTTGATTGACGTTGCTGTGCCCCAACCCCAGCCCCAGCGCTTGGCTCTGGCTCTTCATTCCGCGTTTATTCTTGAGAGTAGATTTCGTTTCGCCTGCGGCTTTAAGGAGTAAAGCCATGTGAATGATCATGATGCGATATGTTGTTCGCTTACATGCCTCAGCTCACCCTGGAAAGTGGTACGTATGATGTCAAATGCCGTTGTCAACGTCCCTCGATGAAATACTACGGAAGACCGACTCCGATTCAACTTTTTCCAGATAGGTGGTACCACACCATAAGAACGACAACGTGACTCGAAGGAAGAGGAGAGCGGAATTTGATGGAGTGGGGGGCATAGACTGAAGCGGCAGCGACTGGCCGTTCCGACCGGGCAAACCGCTTTCGGCACGATAGCCCGAACACATGCAGCATGCACTAGACTGACTTGAATCTTTACACGACGTAAAGGGAGAAGTTGCAGCGCCGTGGCCTGTACTCACTTGCACCCCGAGTCGGCCGAGATGCACGTCAATTCGTAGATCCCGGGCCATATCCATACCAGCCTTCCAGTCCCCTCTTTTGACACGTGGCGGTTGGAAAGTCAGCCTCGGGGTCGACTTACTTGGCGTCTCGTGTCCTGCAAATACAACGATCCTGGTCTCAGCTTCGATTCAGGGTAGCAGCCCTCATTGACGCCAGTCGTGTATGAAGACCCACCCATGGGCCATGGGTCCCATATTTTCCCGCTTCCTACGATTTTCTTATTGTATCCATGTATTCCTTGAGACACTGGTTGGTGAGTCCGGCATTCCCAATCCATCCCCCGCGGCGATGACCTAACTCCTCGCGGACTCTCAGTTTTCATTTTATTTCACGACTCCGCTCCCTTCTATTACATTTCAATCTCTCGCGTATGGTCCCGAGGTTTGACTTCGAGATCGGTCCTTTGTGCCACATTGAAACCCGTTCCGATCTTCCCTGCGTACTTCCGTCCAACTCGCTGTCTGCGCCCTCATCGGCTTTGTGGCTTCCCCTGCTGCGCTTGCCGTGCCCGTTCGGTACGTCATCACCGCCTGTTCCTTGCATCTTCGCCCAGAAATGGCCTGACGCTGCACGGATGAAGGGGGCCTCAGCAGCGGCACCCTCTATGGCCGTGACCCGCAGAGTGTAGCCCCCGCGGCCCCTGATCCGCAAGGTGTAGGCGTCGCCTCTGACGGGCAAGGTGCGAGCTCTAACTCTGATGGGCAAAGTGAGTGGAGACGCTGCACCCGATGCACAAAGTGTTGGCATCGCACCCGATGGTCAAGGCGTCGGCGCCTCTCCCGATGACCAAGGTGTTGCCGCCACGCCAGAGGGACGTCCCTCCTGAGGTCCCCCCCCCCGAAGCGCCAAGCCCAGACTCAGACGTCACTCCTGTGGTCTCCCCCGGAGTGCCAGGAGACGTCCCTCCTGAGGTCTCCCCCGTATTCCGTCATGCCATCAATGATCTTGATTAGTGTCGCATCACCACCGCTTCTTTACCCCCCCTCTGTGCGTGTGACATGGGTGGGGAAATGTTATAATGGTTTTCAGAGGAGCTTTGTACTTGCACTCGCACCCTCGCCTCGGAGAGTTAACTTGTGATACTATTTCTTTGTGCCAAGTAAGGCCTACCGCATGTGCGGCGCTCAAAGTCCTGCGTTAGAAACGCTCCAACACTGTGACCTCAAATCATTTCCCCCCGCAAAAAAGCCATATCTGACCGACCTGCCTTCCGTGGCTTATACCCAGAAGCCAATATATGCGGGTTTAGGTCAAAAACGGCTACTATGAACCGACACTCATAGGACCCAGCTCGAAGACACAGTGTAGGTCGTGGTCTGGAGACCGCATGTCAAGGCCACAATACTCAGTAAATGGTACTACGTTTCTGGCCGCCACTGAAAGAGCGAGCGAAAGACTATTGTAAGCTTTAGTAACCGGTCGTGGGTATTACGTGCTGGTACTTGTTCGCCCTCCTTCACTCTCTGGCTCACATGTATGGTGAAGTGAGATAAGAAGTCTCGCGCGTGAGTGGCGAGATAGACCAGAGCCGAGGGAACCAAGAAAGGAGGTGAGGTGAGCGACTCAGAGCGAGCGGGAGATCATTTGCACCTCGTTAGGGCGGCACTGACAGGCTTCTGTACCGCGGACGACGTCGTCGGGCCCGGAAGTCGAAGGCGAGTCAAAAGGAGAAAGAACGGCAGAATTCGGAGGCCACTCGAAGATTCGAGAGCAAAATGCGAAGGGAAGCCATATTCACAGAGAATCAGCAAGGCATGTTATAAACATCCCGGGCGCTCTGCGAATTACAGTGGCCGTCAGAGAACTTCTGACCTTAAAGTAAGTCAACGAACGTAGCGGAACGCAGGAGGGGGCGTACTAGCAAGGATATGAGAGGATACAAACTTCAGGGGCTGAATGGTGGAAGAGGAAAGCAACGCGAAATACATGCGAGACGATGGAGGAGGCATGACGTCCAAGGGTCCAAGCCTAAGAGGATGTCGTAGCATATCCAAGAGTAGAAACAAGAAACATCGGAGCTATACGCGATCAAACGCCTTGCGCGTAGGCGACGCGAGGTTGGGGCCTTCGAGGGAGAGACCGGGAAGACGAGGGCAAGGCTTTGAGGCAAAGGGAGAGGGTGCGTAGACATACGAGGCGATGCGTTGGAGTGGAGGTGTTGACAGCTACAAAGCCTGTAATGGCTACCAAGATGGACACTGGCAGAGAGGGAGCAAGGGAGGAGGGAATAAGACGAGGCAGGGTGCGCGGTGACTCGATAGTAATCGACGGTGATAGTGAGCAGAGCGACAGCAATGAACGCAAAGACGGGACAGTAAGAGTGGCGAGAGATATTGAAGAGGGACGCGAGGCGAGGTGAATGTTCGGCCATGATTGGAGTCATTCGTCGTACTCACGGGGATCATCTCTGGCGACCAATACCCCTGTCTGTGAGTGGTTTCACTATAGTTTCGATGGGCGGGGATTAGGGCTGATCAAAGTGGCGATATCTAAAAGGAGCTATCAGTCCATAACAACGATGTCACCACGTCATGGAATGGCCGGGCCGGCGGGCCCGCCCCAATCAGGCGAGAGCCTGCCGAGGCTGCTCACACTCACACTTCTCGTTCGCTTTCTCCCAGCTCCGCCTCCTGCGCAGCCCCAGCCGAATCCAGCACCAGAGGCGCCGCGTCACGGGCTAACAGTTGCCTTACCCTAGCGTTAGGTGCCCTGCCAGACAGGAGAGCCTTCGGGCTTTCACCCATTTCTCTGGCTTCGCGCGCGCGCCCTCTTTACATCCTACCCCTTTGCTCAATCCATTGTCACATGGCCAGCTGCTCTACGATACAGATACAGAGCGTCGGGTTGCTCACAGGCAGTACAGGTTCGCGTTCTAATAAGCCTACGTTTGACAGATGTGTAAATGTGAATCATGTGATGACGTCAGCCACGTGTTTTGTGATTCAAAGTTCGCGACGTCGACCTCCTTTTTAAAACTCGATGTTCTTGAGCGTATGCCCATCTACCACACCACTCTAACAAAGTCAATCTTTATTACGGAGTTATCAGAATGTTCATCATCACTTAGACAAACAGATGGTCAGGTCGTGTCGGAATATAAACTCCCAATTTTGTCAGTGCCCGGTGCAAGCCGAGTGGCGTTCTGTTGCCAACGCGGCGGCCCTCGATTCTCCTCCCGATTCTCTGCTCGAACGCTAGTACGGAAGCTGAGTTTTGTTGCCTGATGATACGTATGCGAAATGCTGTTGTCAAGACCCCCACGATGAAATACGACCGCCGACCGACTTGAATCCCGCTTTCCCTGACGGGTGCTACCAGTTCATAGGAAAGACAACGTGGAATCGAAGGTGTAGGAGGACGGGGTGGAGTGTGGAAGCGATAGCGGTTGGATGCTCATAGCGCTGTCAGCACAGCAAAACATGCAGCGTGCACCGGACTGATTTAAATCTTTAGGCGACGTCAAGGGAGAGGATGTTGTGCTGTGGCTTGTACTTATTTGCAGTCTGAGTCGACCGGGGAAACACAGTAAGCTGTCAAATATGTTTATCTGTGCCTGCCTTCCAAACACTTTCCCATAGTTACATTCAGCCTGCTTGCAACGCAACGAAAACCCCACGTCGCATCAGCAGTACTTCCTTCCTGGCGATCTCCTCTGCCTCGGGTCTTGTTGCTTGCCAACCGCGAACAGTAAGCATAGGAAAAGATTTGCAAGTAGGTCTTTAATTCCATCCGTGGAAATGACCGTTTACCACGAGATTCATGAGAATTTCAGTGATTGTCGTGGTGACCATTGGTCGCCTGTTACCAACCTTGATCATTGTGTCCCCCGAGATTCATGGGTGGCCCCTTCAAGTAACACATTCTCAAACCCTGCTACGATTTGAGAAACTGCCTCGATGTCTTTTGACAGGGGACGATGATGAGTTGTGGAGCTATTGTCCACACAGTCTCCTTGTTGACCATAACGCGTAGCGATGGCTGGGAAGCATTCAAATTCAGGCTCAGAGTTAACCTACGTGCATTGATCCTAGAAAACCCGAGTACTTCCGACTCGGGCACTTGCTAGTGTCCCTACTACGTTTCTGCACGCACAGTCCTCAGGCCCAGTTTGAACTTTCGACTCCGGGGAGGAGTCCTCACTGACGCTCGTCCTCGCGTATAAAGACGGGCTCCCGCCATGTGTTCCGTATTCCCAGTTTCTACAATTTTCCTGTTGCATTTTCTCTATTGAGCCACTGGTTGGTGAGTCCAGCATGTCCATTCCACCCCCTCATACCTGCGACGATCATCCAACTCTTCACAGTCTCACAGTCTCCTTCCATTTCACAACCTTGATCCCTTCCTGTCACTTCGATACGTTCCATCTCTCGCGTCTCGTTCCAAGACTTGACTTTCGGATCGACCCTTTTTTGCCGCTTTGATACCTGTTCCAATTTCCCATGCGTGCTTCTGTTCAACTCGCTATCTGTGCCCTTATCGGCTTGGCGGCCTCCCCTGCCGCGCTTGCCGTGCCCGTTAGGTAAGTCGTTATCCCCGATTCCTCGATTCCTCGTCTAGCAACTGGTCTGATGCTGTGAGGATGAAGGAGCCTCAGCGGTGGCGCCCTCTACGGCCGTGACCCGCAAAGTATTGGCGTCGCGCCTGACAGCCAGGGTGCAGGCACTGTAGGCTTCGCGCCTGACAGCCAGGGTGTGGGCACTGTAGGCTTCGCGCCTGACAGCCAAGGTGTGGGCACTGTAGGCTTCGCGCCTGATGGGCAGGGTGTAGGCACCGTGGGTGTTGCTGCTCCTGATGGACAGGGTGTAGGCATACCCAGTGAGCAGAATATTGGCGCCGCTCCCACTGAGCAAAATATTGCCCCAGGCGTGTAAGGTGCAGGTGTAGCCTGCAGGCAGCGTGCAAGCCTCCTCCCCGGGAAGGAAGGATTAATCTAGGCCCGCTGATAGAGATTACGAACAATCAGCACTAGTGCTCGCCAGTCTCTATTACCCCCTATATTTTAGTTATTTAGTGATAAAACGACATGAAGGAAAATTCTGAGAAAACTGGTCGTATTGACATGATTTCGTGGTCTATACTGATATGGATCCTTGGTTTACCGATTACGCAACCACAGATGTACCAGTGACAATTAAGCAGAGTAAGTATGGATCGAGTGCACGCTCGCCTCAGCTACCTTACATAAGCTGCCTGCGCTCCCGGGCCAGTCCCGGGCCGCTCCAAGGACTCAGTGACGTTCTGTTGCCAACTTGAACGCGGCGGCACTTGATTCTCCTCCCAATTCTCTGCCCGATCGGAAGCCGGGTCTTGTTGCTTGACGATATGTATGCAGAATACTGAAATCAAAACCAAGATCTTATGATGAAATACCACGGTGAGTCGGTGACCGACTTAGATCCAGCTCAAATCATGGAAAGCCTAAAACTGGATGGAGCGGGGCGTGGGAGCAGCAGCGAGTGGCCAGATATACTGCTGTCGGTACAACAGCGCATGAAGTATGCACCAGGCTGACTTAAATCTTTAGGCGACGCCGCCGTGCTCTTGCTAGTGTCTCTTCCACGTTTCCACACGCACAATATTCAGGCCCAGTCTCAACCTCGATTACGGGAGAAGTCTTCACTGACGCCCGTCTTTGCGTATAAAGACGGGTTCTCACTCATGTCTTCCATATTCCCCATTTCTACGGGTTTCCTGTAGCAGCCCTCTATTGAGCCATTCGCTGGTGAGTCCAACATTCCCACTACATACCATCGCTCCGGAGACGATCATCCAACCCGTTGCAGCCTCCCAGTTGACTTTCATTTCACAACCCCGATCCACTATTTCCAATTTCCCATGCGTGCTTCCGTTCAACTCACCGTCTGCGCCCTTGTCGGCATGGCGGCTTCCCCCGTCGTGCTTGGCGCCCCCGTTAGGTAGGTTGTCATCGCCGATTCCTCGAATCCTTGTTTAGCAACTAGTCTGGGATGAAGGAGCCTCAGCGATAGTACCCTCTATGGCCGTGGCCCGCAAGGTGTGGGTGTGGCCCCCGACTCAACAGTTTCGCAGTAGTTTCGTTCCTGTTCGAAGGAGCAGATGTGGATGGGAGGCTACTCCACCCTTTGCGCTCTCGTGACTCAATCTCCGACGATGTGGCCGCGGGAATCCTCTTCCCCTTATGCTCTCGCGACTCGTCCTCCGACGCCACCGACGCAACAGTTCCGGCCCTGTTTGAT
>Ga0137394_10004918_pt1 | contig 10160 bp, 8 predicted proteins | sample czobulk116metaG_FD_108278 | JGI IMG/M metagenome (GOLD analysis project Ga0137394, IMG submission 108278) | Vadose zone soil microbial communities from Angelo Coast Range Reserve, California, USA - czobulk1.16 metaG | ecosystem: Environmental > Terrestrial > Soil > Vadose zone | place: USA... | reverse complement strand
CCCGCGATATCGACGAAAAGAACGAAGCGCTTCTCCTCGACTGGCCTGTGGTACCGCCCGGTGATGAAGTTCAGGAACGCGCGCGGCCCGATGATATTGGTAATTCCGATGACCAGGTTCATGACAATCGAAAAAACAATGGAATAAATGACGGCGATCCAGAAAACTTTCATGGACGAACTGAGGGGCTGCCCGGCAAGTACCGAACCCAACTGAAAAAACTGGGTGGGGATGATAATTGCTACGTAGATCGCGCTTCGTACAGCCACGTTGGCCGCGAACGAAAGGCCGCTCAGCCACACGCGCATCGGACCTCCCAGGACGAACAGCTCAATGCCCCCAAGTGCGGCGCTGATAATTATCCCGTATGAAATTCCAACCTCTATCGCAGAAACCGAGGTCAAGCCCTGCCCAAGACCAAAAGCGATGGCCCCGATCACGCTGACAGCAACGACCACGCCTAGTAATCGCAGTTTTCTTTCAAGCCTTGCGTTCATACCGCTTACCCATGCGTTGCCGCCGGCTCTGACACTACACGGGCTTGGTCCGCGGCCTTCATGGGGCGCGACAAGATATTGCTACTCGATAAACGTCGTGAGTTCTGCACCCTCGTCCGCCACGAACACCGCGATCAATTCGGCGGGTTCGGTGTTGCTCGCATTGGCCGATATCAGGTGCGTGGCGCCGGGCGGCTCGAAGAACGACTGACCCACCTTGAAGGTCTCGACCGGACCGCCGCCAAGCTGCGAGCGGATTTCGCCCTTGGTGACATAAGCGGTGACCGAGCCGGCGTGGCGGTGCGCGCGGGTAAATCCGCCGGGCCCGTAGAACACTCGCACGATGGTCACACGCTTGCCCGGCACATTCGGCAGCGCGTGCGAGGTGATCGGTTCGACGGTATCGAGCGTCGAGCCAGTGGGATCGCTGACCGCGCATAGTGGCGCAACCACTGTCGAAACGGCGTCCATCATGACCGGCAGCGCCTTGCCGATCACGAAAGCGCAGGCGAGACCGGCAATTACAGCCATATAGAAAGGCCGGGCTTCGGGTCGCCCAGGCGACAGACCAAATGTTGCTGACATGGACATCTCCCTTAGATGGCTACATCCAAAGCGGTTACCCCGCGCCCTTGTCGAACGCCTTGCGCAAGGCGACATAGCCTTGCTGTTGCTGGGTCCAGTTGCGGCCGCCGGTGATGGCGCCGTCGACCACCAGATCATGTCCATTGATGAAACTGGATTCGTCGCTGGCGAGGAACACCGCGGCATGGGCGATATCTTCGGGCAACCCGGCGCGCGGAATCGGCTGCGCGGTCTTGTAGACCTCGCGCATCACATCGGGGGTTTTCTCCGCAGCCTCGACCGAGAGGCCCAACGCCTTGCCGAAGATCCCGGTGGCGATCGCGCCGGGCGAGATGCTGTTGACCCGGATGCCGGATTCGCCGAGCTCCATCGCCACGCATTTGGTGAGATGAATGACGGCGGCCTTGGCCGCGCCATACACCACCGACGATGAAAAGCCGGCGAGCCTGCCCGCGATGCTGCCATTGTTGATGATGCTGCCGGAACCCTGGCGGCGCATATGGGGTGCGGCATGCTTCATGCCGAGCATGACGCTGCGCACCAAGGTCGCCATCGCCGCGTCGAAGCGATCGACCTCAAGGCCTTCGATGCCGCCGGTCTGCGCCGGACCGCCGGCATTGTTGAACAGGCAATCGATGCGGCCGAATTTTTCGACCGCCTGCCCGATCAACGCCTGCATCTGTGCTTCAACCGTGACATCGGTCTGTCGGAAGACGCAATTGGCGCCGAGCTTTTTGGCCAGCGCCTCGCCTTCCGGCGCGCGGCGGCCGGCGATCACGATCTTGGCGCCCTCCGCGACGAAAATCTCGGCCGTGTGCAGTCCGATTCCGCTTGTCGCGCCGGTGATCACCGCGACCTTGCCGTCGAGCCGTCCCATGTCGATATCCTTCCTTGATGTTTCCGAAGTCTAATTGATGATGGCGGACCGGACCATGGTCCTGAACTGATTGCGCAGCATGATGCGGTCACCGTTGTTGACCTGAACCATATAGACGGCGATGAACTGCTCCTTGGGATCGATCCAGAACAAGGTGCCGGCGTTACGCAGGGGCAGGTTCCGCCCGGGCGCTTCCAATGGATACAATGGTCAGCAATGCCAGCGCGACGAAGGCACGACGGCGATCGATCATCGGTTTCCTCCCGTTCTCGTTGGAACCAATATTCCCGCACCTCGGGAACAACGCAAGCCATGCTTGACGCGCACCGGGAGTTGAGGCGGGGTTCCGATGTCACCTTTATGACCACGGACCGGATATTTTCCCCTATGCTTCGCTCTATCTGGAATCAGCTAATTGTCTGACCTTTGTGACCTATGGCGGAATTGATCGACGAGTTTCGGAGAGGCTGGCAAGGAATATCCCGGCCATCGCTGCTTTTTAGCATCGGATTCGCAGTCTCCTGCGTCGCTTTGTCGACCGCGGCGCGCTGGTGTCTTGCCCTGATCCGGACCGACATATTTTTTACCCCGTATATTCCAGCCGTGTTCTTCGCCACGGCATTCGGCGGTCTCCGGGTCGGGATCGCGACCGCGATTCTCGGGGGCGCACTCGGCGCGACCGTCAATTTCGGTGACAGCACGGCCGATTTTGCCAGAATGGCGCTCATGGTGATCTATCTGATCGTGTGCGGGCTCACGATATGGGGCATCGAACATTATCGATCGATCGCCTCGCAGCAGCGGGAGATCTCAAAGCGCCTGATCCAGGAGGAGGAGTACCGCAAGCTCGTCGTCGACGAACTTCAGCACCGGCTGAAAAACAAATTGTCGACAGTTCACGCCGTTCTTCACCAGGTGCTGCACGATCAACCGCAAATCTGGACCCGCATCGATCAGCGGATGCGGGCGCTGTCGGCGACCGACGACCTGATCGCGAAGGTCGACGGCAGCGGTTGCGATATCAGGGATCTCCTGCTCTCCGAACTTGGACCCTACGGCCATGTTCGATTTACCCTGAACGGCAATCCGCTGTTTCTTCCCGCCAAATTGGCCGTGAGTCTTGCATTGATATTTCACGAGCTTGCCACCAATGCCGGCAAGTACGGCGCGTTTTCCTCCGCACGCGGGCTATTGCAGGTGTCGTGGTCGGTCACCGATGATCGCCTCAACATCATCTGGGACGAGACCGAAGGTCCTACGATCGGGGCGATCGGAGAGGCCGGGTTCGGGACCAAGTTGCTGAAGTCGGCGCTCACGCCTTTCTACGGCAAGACCGAAATCAGTTTTCTAAAGACCGGGGTTCATTGCACGATGCAATGCCGCATACCGCAGGCCTGAGCGCTCCCGGACCAGGTCGGGAGTTTACCTATTCCCGATAATCTGAAGCGCCGTTGACGCTCTGTTAATGACAACCCGCAGCCTTTCGATCCGAATCAGCGGTTTACCCCCGTGTCACCGTGTTTGTCGATTTTGCTTAACCAAAACTACAAGGGAGTTTGGCAAGCTCCGTGGTCATGCAAAGCCGAACCCAACACGACCCGGAGATCGCCGATACTGAGCTCGGTATTCTGAGAGATGTTTTCAGAATGCTGCCGAACGGCGTGACGGTTCAGGACGAGCAAGGCCGCTTCCTGCTCGTGAATGACGCTGCCGCGCGGCAGCTTGGGATTACCGTTGACGAGCCGGCGGCGCCGCATTCGACGGACCTCGCCCATCGCCGCGAAACCGGCCTTGAATTGCTGCGCGCCGGCCGCCCCGCCGTGGTCGAAGAACCGGTGACCAATGCCGCGGGCAAGCAGGTGCTTCTGACGACCCATCGGCCGGTTCGTATCGCAAACCGCAATCTGCTGCTTTCGAGCTCTGTCGATATCAGCGAGCAAAAAGCCCACGAGAAGCAATTGTTCCGGTCGGCTTACTATGACGAACTGACCGATCTGCCGTCGCGCCGTGTGATCGAGCATCACGCCAACAGTCTCCTGCAGCGCACCGAAACGCATGCCAGGTTCGCCCTGGCATTTCTCGACATCGACAATTTCAAGCACATCAATGACTATTACGGGCACGCGACCGGGGACGCGCTGCTGGTCGAATTTGCCAAGCGAGTTGGGTTGGCCCTGCGCGCATCCGACATGCTGTCGCGGATCAGCGGCGACGAATTCGTGCTGTTGCTCGATCCGATCCAGAACGAGCATGAGGTGGCGGAATATATCGACTTCACGCTGCAGCGGCTGAAGGCTCCGTTCTTCATCGATGGATCGGAGATATTTGCTTCCACCTCGATCGGGGTGAGCCTTTATCCCGACCACGGCCACAGCTTCGACCTGTTGTGTCAGAACGCCGACATCGCGATGTATTGCGTCAAGAACGACGGCAAGGGCGCGGCGGCGTTCTTCGACGCCGGCATGGAGCGCGAGGCTCTGGCGCGTATGAAGGTCGAGCAGTCGCTGCGGCTTTCCATTCTGGAAAAGCGCTTTTGCTGCGCCTTTCAGGCCAAGGTCGATATCCGGACCCAGGACATCAAGGGCATCGAGGCGCTGGTCCGTCTGCGCGACGACGAGGGCGTCATCCAGGCCCCCGGCACCTTCATCAATCTCGCCGTCGAGCTCGGACTGATCGACGAGCTGACGCATCTGGTGCTGGCGGAGATCGTCAAGTCGATCGATCTCATCAACGAGACCTTCGGCGCCGAAACCAGCATCAGCATCAACGTCGCAGCGAAGCAGGCCGGCAATCCGGAGTTCATGCGCTCGTTTGCCCAGGCGCTTGAGGCGACCGGGTATCCCCAGCGCTTCATGATCGAGGTGACGGAAGACGCCTTCGTGGCCAAAACCCATTTCCAGGACGAGATCCTGCCGATATTCCGGAAACTCGGCGTCGGGATCTCGATCGATGATTTCGGTATCGGCTATTCGTCATTGTCGGCGCTGGCCGACATCACCGCCGACGAGATCAAGATCGACCGTTCCTTCATCACCGACATTCATAAGCGTCCGCGCAGCCAGGGCATTTTGAGGGCAATCGAATCGCTGAGCGAGGCGCTCGGCATGACCGTCATCGCCGAGGGTATCGAATCGTTCGAGGAGCTCGCTTATCTGCAGGCCGCCACCAAGATCCGCTATGCGCAGGGCTACTATTTCTCCCGGCCGATCTTCCTCGAAGAACTCAAGCCCCCGGTTCGGATCCTGAGCCATGCGCGCGCCAGTACGGCAAGCCGCCCGCTGCAGGAAAACCGCTCGGTCTATCCGCGCAATCGCTATCGCCGTTGATTGGCGCGCACGCGCGCCGATTTGAATCCGCGAGAGACCTTCGCCGTTCTCAACGGCCAGTGCACCGAAGCGCGCAGGCGCTATTCGAGGCCTTGAACCGGTGGCGCCGCGGGCAGCTTTGCGGCGGGTGGCGCGGGCCTGGATGGCGCCGAAGTCCTCGCGGTTCCGGTTGTCTCCGGATTTGCCGCCATTGTGGTGGTATTTTGGCTGACACGACTTGGAGATGTTTCGCCCCGGGAAAGTTTCCTCGAACCGGACCTTCTAAATCCCCAGGAATGAGCAATGGAGGGTCCTGCGGTATATCCAACCACGGCGCCCGCGACCGCGCCCACCGGGCCGAACACCACCGCGCCTGACAGGGCGCCCAAGGCGGCATCGCCGCCGCGCGCCTGGGCCCAGCTTTGTGCCGGCGCGAGCGTCAAGGCGATGGCCGACGCGAGGACAATTCTTTTCATTTAGGGGTTCCCACCAAACAGTCTGATGGGGCACGTGACTCCTTAATTGCGGCCCAACCAAGGAAAAATAAGGCTGCCGGGCGGTTTAGGGATCTGGGCCGGCAGGGGCTGACGATCGAGCCTGTCTTTGCCAAGGCCGCCGCCTGCGCCTAAGATCGGATGGCGCGAGCAGTGATCATTCCAGCCTCGATGAAATTCCAAAGAAATCCCATGCCCCCAGTTTCCATCGTGCTGAATATTCTCTGGATCCTCTTCGGCGGCCTGTGGATGGCGGCGGCATGGGTGATCGCCGCCGTCATCATGGCCATCACCATTATCGGCCTGCCCTGGGCCAGAGCTGCCTTCAATATCGCGGTGTATACGTTGCTGCCGTTCGGACAAAAGGCGGTGCGCCGCGACAGCCTCACGGGTCAACCCGATATCGGCACCGGGCCGCTCGGCCTGATCGGCAATGTGATCTGGCTTGTGCTGGCGGGGTGGTGGCTTGCGCTCGGGCACATCGTCACCGCAGTCGCGCTGGCCGTCACCATCATCGGCATCCCGTTCGCCTGGGCGCACATCAAGCTCGCCGGCATCGCGCTGTGGCCGATCGGCAAGGTGATCGTTCCGATCTAGCACTTGAGCTTTCTGTTCTTTGGAACGTTGCCGTTTCTGATCGGCCGCGGCTTCACGCCGCCAGCCGGCCGCGATTGTTCTCGGCAAGGATCGGGCGGATCAGCCGCCCGAAGCGCTCGGCCTCCTCGTCGTGCAGATAGCCGGACAGACAAAACGAATGGCAGCCGGCGTCGATGAATTGCTGCAGGGTGTCGGCGCATTGCGCGGGATTGCCGACCACCGCGATCCCGGCGCCCGGTCGGACCTTGGTGATGCCGGTCCACAGATGCGGCAGCAACAGATCGCCGTGCTCGCGGGTGAGCTGCTGCACCCGCTGATTGGCCGCTGACTTGTTGTAGAGCGTCTTCATCTCCTGCTTCTGCCGCTCGGTGGCGTTGCGCACCAGGATGTCGGCGGCCTCCCACGCGTCCTTTTCGTCTTCGCGGCAGATCACCTGCAGGCGCATGCCAAAGCCGACGTCGTTTTCGCGATCATGCGCCCTTGCCATATTCCTGATCTCGACGATGTTCGCCGCGATCCGTTCCGGCAGGTCGCCCCAGAACAGATGCACGTCGGAATGCTTCGCCGACATTTCCCAGGCCTGACGCGAGCCGCCGCCGAGATAGAATTTCGGAAACGGCTGCTGCAGCGGCCGCGGCCGGATATGCGCGCCGGACAGCGTGTGAAACTTACCTTGAAAATTCACAGGCCCGCGCGTGGTCCATAGCGCCTTGAGGATCGAAACCTCCTCCTCCATCAACGCGTAGCGCTCTTCCTTGGCGTAGCGCACGCCCTCGCCTTCGACTTCGCTTTCGTTCTGGCCGGCGATCAGGTTGACGCAGATGCGCCCGCCCGACATCTGGTCGAAGGTCGAGATCATCTTCGCCAGCAGCACCGGATTGATGTAGCCGGGCCTTGCTGCGATCAAAGGCTTGATCTTCGCCGAACGCGCCGCCATGAACGCGCCGGTGATCCAGGCCTCCCAGCACACCGAGCCCACCGGAATCAACAGGTACTCGAAGCCCGCTTTTTCCGCGGCCTGCACCACGCGGTCACACAGTTCAGGCGATCCGGCCACCTGGGCTTCCATGACGCCATAGGCGGTGGTGTCGCCGTGCGTCGGCAGGTACCAGCCAAATTCGAGCGGACGCATGGACTTCTCTCCCTTGAAGTGCGGCTCAGCTTGCGCGTTTTCTCTCAAGGGTAGTTTACAGGCTCCGCCCGGCGCGACAATCGGGTCGGCGGCGTCGTCTTTCAGGGCCCTGCTCCCCGCCCAACCCTGCCGACATCAGACCCATTGGCGAAATCAACCTTCAATGCGCCGGTAGCTCAGTTGGATAGAGCGTTGCTCGGGAGCGCGACCGCATGGCGTGGTCGCTTGCTTGCCGGCTTGCCGGTGGCGAGGATGGCGGTGATTGCCGGATTGCCCTCCGCCTCCAGCGCAACAATGGCCTCCCGGGCCCAGAGATAAGACGCCCAAAAAATGTCTGTGTGGCGGTCGAAGTCTGTCACATCGACCCCGAGCGGAATCGGCGGCCGCATCACCATATCGAGCGGCGCAGTCGGCAGAGTATCATAACGCTGATGCGCCACGAGACTTCGCCACAGCACGTTGACCGCGCTCGGCGCGGCGGGAAGCAGCTTCTTGCGGAACGGCAGCAGCATCGCTGCGGCCAGTTCGAGCCGTCCAGGCAACGCGGCATACTCGACGTCGAACATCTCGGCCGCCGGTTCGCCGAAATGCACAACCAGATTGGGGCCACTCTTTAGTTGATGCATCGGCACCAGCGGAACATTGTCGATCAGGCATCCATCGACAAGCATCGTGCCCTCCGGCGTGTAGAACGGCGGCAATAATCCAGGGATCGCGCTCGACGCACGCACGGCCTGCCAGAGCAGTCCCGACCGGATCAACTCAAGATTATGGGTCGAAAGATTGGTTGCCACCGCCGCGAAAGGCCGCCAGCAATCCTCGACCCGGCAGTCGCGGCCGTATTGATAGGCGAGGGCGCGATCGAACACCTTGTGATCAAGCAGGGCGTAGCGCGGCCAGGTGGGCCGCCGGAAGCTGCGGCTCCTGACGAAGATCTCGTGTGTGCCGCGCTCGAGATCCTCGGCCTCGAGATTTTTTGCAAATCCGGCCGCCATCGCAGAACCGACGCTGGTGCCGACAAAGATATCGAACATCACGCCGCGCTCACGGAAGGCCTTGTAGATACCGACATGCGCCGTTCCGAAGCTGCCGCCGCCGCCGGCGACGAATCCAATCGCGCGACCGGACAGGAAACGGATCAGGCTGTCGATATCAACCTGATCTTCGAGAGCGACATGGTGATGCATGAAGGAGGGTAGCCGAGCAAGCCAGGCCGCGGTGCCGCTGACTTCACCGCTCCGCCGGTCGTGAATGCGAACGAGGCGTCGCGCCGACGCGGGATGAACCTCGCAAGCGAACGCTTCAACATCCGTCAAAGCTCCCGCCGGAGCATCTCCACGGCACGCGAACACAATCATGTCGGCCTGGCGGATGGCCTTGCGCGCCCATGCCGAGGCTTCGCGACCGCCGAGGTAAACCACCAGCGGCGCGGCGTGTTCGAGTTTGTTGAGCCAGTCAGCGACTTCGGGTGCATCCAGCGCGCACCCAGGAAAGGTAGCGTTGACCCGGGCTGGATCGACGATCTCGGCGTCGGTCGCGGCGAACCCATCCCGCATTCGGCGCTCAAAAGCGCCTGGTAACGGCTCGCATCCGCCGTCGATCAGCGCCACGGTTCGCGCCTTCGGCGACGCGCGCATGGGCGTGAGGCGCGCGGTCTCCTTGGCGAACCGCCGCGCCAGGGCTGCGAGCAGCGCCTCGACGATGGCCGGGGCGTCCTTCGCAAGCTCCTGGTAGGCCGTGCGCGTCAGCACCAGCACGCTGGTGTCGCGGATAGCAATCACATCGGCGGTGCGTGGGACATTTGCGAAGAAACCGATTTCGCCCACCAATTCGCCGGCGCGGAGTTCGGCAATCGGCTCGAGATCGCCGGTTCTGCGCACGGCGAGCGCACCATGCAACACCATAAACAGTGAATCCGACGGCCCCCCTTGTGCAACCAACATTTGCCCGCGCACGAGATCCCGGCGAACCATGGCGCTAAAAGCCATCCGCCGCTGTTCCGAACTGAGCGTTCTGAACAGCGCGAAGTCCTCCGACATGTTCCCCCACGCAAATGTCGCGCTCGTTTCGTTCATTGGCGACACCCGGTTCGATGGCACGGTCCACGATGGGCGGCCTTCCCTGCGAGCAGTATAAGGGTCGGTGCGCCAGCCCGCAGCAATGCTTATGGAAGCACTGCAACACGAATTGAGAAACGCTCCTGGGCGCCGTCCGAGCGCCACCTTCTCATCTACGGCTTTGTCCTCACCGGGCCCCGCGCCAAGAGGCCGACTGGCACTCGGCCTCCCGAACAAGCCGTCGGATTTGTGACTGAACGGGTGACCGCGGAAGATCTCTATATCTTCCTGCAAGGCCGTTGCCGACCTCAGGCCAATCGGCTAAATGAACCCCCGAAGCACCCGTAGCTCAGCTGGATAGAGCGTTGCCCTCCGAAGGCAAAGGTCACACGTTCGAATCGTGTCGGGTGCGCCATCAAATCAATTGCTTAGCCGATTGTCCGTAAGGTGGGTGGAAGTAAAACTCACCCACAAACTCACCACAAGTAATCCAGCCTTGGCGCAGAATCTGCGGAGCCGGGTTGCCTTGCGATTTATTGCCGTCCGGTCGGTGGTTGCGGGGCAACCACCGACCGACATTCGTTGATAGTGGCCATCCGACGGGTTAGTTGTTGGT
>Ga0137394_10004917_pt1 | contig 10164 bp, 7 predicted proteins | sample czobulk116metaG_FD_108278 | JGI IMG/M metagenome (GOLD analysis project Ga0137394, IMG submission 108278) | Vadose zone soil microbial communities from Angelo Coast Range Reserve, California, USA - czobulk1.16 metaG | ecosystem: Environmental > Terrestrial > Soil > Vadose zone | place: USA... | reverse complement strand
CGGTCCGCGAACACCTTCCTGAACAACGGCTGCGCTTCGCCGAGCCGGCCGGCGTTCGCCAGCGTCACGGCATGCCAGAAGATCATCTCCAGGTTGTTGGGGACCATCGACTCGGCTAGGCCGTACTCCCGCACCGCCCCCGCGACGTCGCTGGCGGCGAACAGGTTGTCGCCCGCGTCCATGTGGTGGTAGGCGCGGTTCAACCGCACCAGGCGCTTCAGCTCGCCGATGGGGTCGGGACTGTCCTCGACGCGCAGGTCGACCAGCCGGTCGGCCCAGGGGCGGCCGCTGGCCTGGCCCGCGACCACCAGGATCGCCGCCGACTGCCGGCCGCGGATGTCGCCCCCCTCCGCCTGCGCCGCGTCGAGCGCCGCCAGGAGGCGGTCGGTCAGGTCGCCCCGCGCCGCCTCGAAGGCCCGCGACATCGCGCCCCAGACGGTGTCCTTCTCCATCAGGTTCGCCTCGGTCGTGTAGCCGGCGCCGACGATCTGGCCGGCCATCTGGATGCAGTGCTCCCCGGTGTGCGCCGCGCTCCTGCCGCGGGCGTCCACCATGGCGACCTGGCGCACGTCGGCCCCGGGGTCGCCGGCCAGGAGCGCCTTGAGCGCCTCGGGGGCCGACTTGCCGGCCCGCATGAGGGCCAGGCCCAGGGGGCCGTACGACGGCTCGACGATCGACTGCGTGGCGACGGCGCCGACGCCGGCCTCGGCCCAGGGCACCACACCGCCCACCGAGAACCAGTGCGACTGCACCGCCACGCCGAGATCTCCCGTCGTGGGATCGCGGGCGACGATGGAGAAGGTATGGACGGGACGGGGCGCACGCCGGACTTGGCCGGCGCCCGGCGGCGCCGAAGCGGCGTGCGGCGCCGTGACGGCGCGGGGCACCGTGGCGGGGGGCTGGGCCAAGCCGGCGCCCAGGAGCGCGACAGCCGCGGGGACGCAACGCAGGAACTTGGGGCGCTGGGTCATGGAGGATCCTCCCTCAAGACGCGCGGAGTATAAGCCGTCCCGTGGGCGAAGTGGCCTTGTGCTACACTCACCGGCCGCGCGGTGGGGTGGAGAGGGCCCGGTGATGAGCGATCCGCTGAAGATCGGAGCGGCCTTGATGGTCCTGATCCTCGGGACGCGCGCTGCCGCCTGGGGGCAGGCCTCGAAGGGCGGGACGAAGGTCTTCCCGTACAAGGTCCACCAGAGCAGCCTCGAGAACGGCCTGAAGATCGTCGTCGTCCCGTTCGACAGCCCGGGGCTGCTCGCCTACTGGACGGTGGTGCGCACCGGATCGCGCAACGAGATCGAGCCGGGGAAGTCCGGCTTCGCCCACTTCTTCGAGCACATGATGTTCCGCGGAACCGAGCGCTACTCCAAGGACCGCTTCAACGCCATCCTCAAGGAGCTGGGGGCGGAGAGCAACGCCTTCACCACCGACGACTACACCGCCTACCACATCCTGGCGCCCTCCTCCGCCCTGGAGACGGTCATGACCATCGAGTCGGACCGCTTCATGAACCTGAAGTACTCGGTCGAGGACTTCAAGCAGGAAGCGGGGGCGGTCCTGGGCGAATACAACAAGAACGCCGCCAACCCCTTCTACGCCCTCAACGAGGCGATCCGCGACGCCGCCTTCACGCGGCACAGCTACAAGCACAGCACCATCGGCTTCCTGCGGGACGTGAAGGACATGCCGAACCAGTACGACTACAGCCTGACGTTCTTCGACCGCTTCTACCGGCCGGAGAACTGCGTGCTGCTGGCGGTCGGCGACGTGGACCCGCAGAAGCTCACGGCGCTGGCGCGCCGCTACTACGCGCCCTGGAGGAAGGGGACATACCGCTTCCAGGTGGAGAAGGAGCCGCCCCAGACCGAGGAGAAGCGGGTGTCGGTGCCCTGGCCGAACCCCACGCAGCCGTACCTGTACATCGGCTACCACAGCCCGGCCTTCTCCACCACCGCGATCGACGCGCCGGCCCTGGACGTGGCCGCGCAACTCCTGTTCTCCGAGGCGGCGCCGCTGTACCAGAAGCTGGTCGTGGAGGAGCAGGAAGTCGATCTGCTGTTCGGCGGCGCCTCCGACCACCGCGACCCGTACCTGTTCGAGATCGCGGCCCGGGTCAAGAAGCCCGAGCGCGTGGCCTACGTCGAGGGGGCGATCAGTGCGGCCCTCGAGGAGCTCAGAGACAAACCGGTCGACGCGGCGCGCCTCGGCAAGGTCAAATCGCACATGAAGTACTCGTACGCGATGGGGCTGGACACGGCGAGCGCGGCGGCGGGCAGCCTGGCGGCCTACCTGAACCTCGCCGCCGACCCCGAGGCGGTCAACCAGGTCTACGCCCTCTACGACCGCGTGACGCCCGAGGACGTGCGCAACGCCGCCCGCAAGTACCTCGTGGCCACGGCCCGGACGGTGGTGACGCTGCGCCATCCCGAGGATGGGGAGGCGAAGGCCGGCGCGGGAGCGCGGTGATGCGGACGGCCTCATCGCCCTTCATGGCGGCGCTGGCTCTCGCGTTCCTGGCCCGGCCGGCATCCGCCGCGTCCGCGCCGCAGGAGACGACGATGAAGGAGACGCCGCAGGCGGCGGCCGCCGGGCCGCCGCGGACCTGCCTGCTCCCCAGCCAGTCCTCGCCCCTGGTGACCTTCCGCATCCAGATCGGCGCCGGGGCGATCGACGACCCTCCCGGCAAGGAGGGGCTCAACGCCCTGACCGCCCTGACCATCGGCGAGGGCGGGACCAAGGAGCTGACCTACCGCGAGGTGACCGACCGCCTCTACCCGATGGCCGCCTCGATCGGAGCGCAGCCCGACCGCGAGGTGACGACCTTCGTCGGCGAGGTCCACCGCGACCACCTCAAGGAGTTCTACCGCCTGCTGCGCGACGTGCTGCTGGCGCCGCGATTCGACCCCGCCGACTTCGGCCGCAGCCGCGATCTGCTGCTGGCCCAGATCCAGACCACCCTGCGGAGCAACGACGACGAGCGGCTGGGGAAGGAAGCCTTGAACCTGATGCTGTACGCAGGCCAGCCCTACGGCCACCCGGACGTGGGCACGGTGCAGGGCCTCAAGTCGATCACGCTCGAGGAGGTGCGGGCCTACTACCGGCGGCAGTACCGGCGGGGGAACGTGCTGGCGGGCGTGGCCGGGGGGTATCCCTCCGGCCTGATCGAGACTCTCGAGAAGGACCTGGCGGAGCTGCCGGAGGGGGCGCCGGAGCCGGTCAAGCTGCCCGCCCCGCCGCCGATCGATGGGATGGAGATCCTGCTGGTCGACAAGCCCGCGCCGGCCACGGCCATCTCGATCGGCTGCCCGATCCGGGTCACCCGGGCCGACAAGGACTTCTACGCCCTGATGGTGGCCGGCTCCTACCTGGGCGAGCACCGCACCTTCAACGGCCGCCTGATGAACATCATGCGCGCCGACCGCGGCCTGAACTATGGCGACTACGCGTACATCGAGAACTTCATCCAAGACGGCGGCAGCACCTTCCCCCTGCCGAACGTCCCGCGGCGTCAGCAGCACTTCAGCATATGGATCCGGCCGGTGCCGCCCGCGAACGCGCCGTTCGCCCTGCGCCAGGCGGTGCGCGAGCTGCAGCGCGTGGTGGAGCACGGTCTCACGAAGGAGGAGTTCGAGTCGAGCCGCCGCTTCCTCCTGAACTACTCGCGCCTCTGGACTCAGAACCTGAGCCGCCGGCTGGGATACCTGATGGACTCCCGGTTCTACGGCACCGGCTTCTTCCTCGATCGTGTCCAGGAGGAGCTGCCGCGCCTGACCGTCGAGGAGGTGAACGCCGCCGTCACGAAACACCTGAACGCCCGCAACCTCAAGGTCGCCATCGTCGCAGCCCAGGCGGCCGTGCTGCGCGACCTGCTGCTGTCCGGCGCACCGACGCCGATCACCTACCAGTCACCGACCACGCGCGAGGATCTCCTGAAGGAGGACAAGGAGATCGAGGCGTACCCCCTGCCGATCAACAAGGAGACGATCCGCGTCGTCCCGGCCCGGGACCTCTTCGAGCGCTGAGGTGCCCGCGCGCCGGGGGGAGCCGCGCGTGGCGTTCGTGTTCCACCCGGCCTGCCTCGAGCACAACAATGGCCCGGGGCACCCCGAGCGGCCCGAGCGCATCGCGGCGATCCGCGGCCGCCTCGAGCGCCGGGGCCTCCTGGAGAGATTGCTGCTCTTAACACCCGAGCCGTGCTCCCTCGAGCGCATCGCGCGCGTGCACCCTCCCTCCTACATCGAGGCGATCCGCCGGGCCTGCGCGCAGGGCCCGGCGCGGCTCGACCCGGACACCGGCGTGGTCCCGGCGTCCTGGGCGGCGGCGCTCCTGGCGGCCGGCGGGGCGCTCCAGGCCTGCGACGCGGTGGTCTCCGGCCGCGCACGCGCCGCCTTCGTCTGCCTGCGCCCCCCCGGCCACCACGCCGAGGCGGCCCGGGCGATGGGCTTCTGCCTCTTCAACAACGCGGCGGTGGCGGCCCGCTACCTGCAGGAGGAGCACGGGCTCGCACGCGTGCTGATCGTCGATTGGGACGTGCACCACGGCAACGGCACGCAGCACCTCTTCGAGGAGGACGGCAGCGTCTTCTACTTCAGCACGCACCAGTTCCCCTTCTACCCCGGGACCGGCGCGCGCGGAGAATCGGGCCGGGGGGCCGGCCGCGGCGCCACCCTCAACGTGCCGCTGCCGGCCGGCAGCGGCGATGACGAGTACCTGCGCGTCTTCCGCGAGGTCCTGCGCCCGGCCATCGACCGCTTCGCGCCGGATGCCGTGCTGATCTCCGCCGGCTTCGACGCCCATCGCGCCGACCCGCTGGCGGCGATGGACCTCACGGAGGACGGGTACGCAGGCATGACCCGCGTCGTGCGGGAGGCCGCCGAGCGGCACTGCGGAGGCCGGATCGTCTCCCTGCTGGAAGGCGGGTACGACCTGGAGGCGCTGGGCGCCTCGGTGGAAGCGCACCTCGGCGCCCTCGGCGCCTTCGAGGACGAGGCCGGGAGCGGGGGGCGCCCCTGAGCCGCCGCGCGGCGAAACCGGCCCGGGGAGGCGGGCGCCCGGCGGCGCCCGGCCCGGCGAGGCCCGGCGCGGGGCGCCACCCTCTGCCGCGCCAGGCCGTCAGCCTCGATCTCGGGGGCGCCGCCATGCGCACCCTGACCGGCCATTGCACCCGCTTCGCCATCCGCCACATCGAGACCCTGTCCCGGCAGCCATCCTGGGACACCGAGGGAGCCGTCGACCTGGCCCGCTCGTTCCGCGAGCCGGCTCCGGAAAAGGGGGCCCCGATCGAGAGCCTCCTCAAGCGCCTCGGGCAGGCCGTGCCGAAGTCGTTCAACACCGCCGGCCCCGGCTACATGGCCTACATCCCCGGGGGAGGGATCTACCCGGCGGCGCTCGGCGATTACCTGGCCCTGTCGGTGAACCGCTTCATGAACGTCTGGAACGCGGGCCCGGCGCTGGCGGAGATCGAGGCCGCGGCGATCGACTGGCTGCGCGCGCTGGTCGGCTTCCCCGAGGGGTCGCGCGGCATCCTGACGACCGGCGGGTCGATGTCGAACTTCATCGCCGTCCTGGCCGCCCGCCGCGAGCGACTGGGGGAGGACTTCCTCGACGGCGTCCTGTACGCCTCGCGGCAGATGCACCACTCGGTGGCGAAGGCGGCGATGCTGGCGGGGTTCGCGGAACGCAACCTGCGCGACCTGCCGGTGGACGGGCGGCTCCGCCTGCGGCCCGAGGCCCTCGAGGAAGCGGTGCGCGCCGACCGGGCGCGCGGCCTGCGCCCGTTCTTCGCGGTCGCCAACGCCGGCACCACCAACACGGGGGCGATCGATCCGGTGCCGGCCGTGGCCGACATCTGCGCGCGTCACGGCCTCTGGCTGCACGTCGACGCCGCCTACGGCGGCTTCTTCCGCCTGGCCCCCGGGGGTGCCGCGCTGCTGCCGGGGCTGGAGCGCGCCGACTCGCTGGTCCTCGATCCGCACAAGGGGCTCTTCCTGCCCTACGGCACCGGCTGCCTCCTGGTGCGCGACCCCGGGACGCTCAAGCGGGCCTTCCAGATGCGCGGCGGGTACCTGCAGGACCTGGCGCAGGTGGAGGACGCCGTCTCGTTCGCCGACCTTTCACCCGAGCTGTCGCGCGAGTTCCGCGGCCTGCGGCTCTGGCTGCCGCTCAAGCTCTTCGGCGTCGCCGCCTTTCGTGACAACCTGCGCGAGAAGCTGGAGCTGGCGCGCTGGGCCTGGGAGGAGCTGCGGGCGACGCCGGGCTTCGAGTGCCTCGACGAGCCGCAGCTCTCCATCGTGGCCTTCCGCTACCGCCCCATCCGGGGCGACCCCGAGGACTTCAACCGACGCCTGCTGCAGCGGGTCAACGGCTACCGGCGGGTCTACCTGTCGAGCACGACGCTCGACGGCCGCTTCGTCCTGCGCATCTGCGTCCTCAGCTTCCGCACCCACGGCCGGCAGGTCGCGATGGCCGTCGAGGACCTGCGCCGCGCCGCCCGCGAGCTTTCGGACGGCCCGGCCTGACCCCCCCGCCCTCAGCGGGGGAGCGGCCTGCCCGCTCCGGCCTCGAGCGCCAGGTCGTAGACGAGCGAGGCGGCCGCCAGGTCCTCCAGGCCGATCCCGAGCGACTTGAAGAGGGTGATTTCAGACGCGTCGCCGCGGCCCGGCTGCCGGCCGGCGACCACCTGGGAGAGCTCCAGGGCGCGCTCGAGGGACCCCGGCGCGGCGATCAGGTCCCCCGCCTCCAGGCGCGCCTGCTCGAGGGAATCGACCGCGATCCGAGCGGCGCGCCGCACCGCCTCCTCGTCGATCTCCCGCCGCTCAGCCCGGTTGCTGCCGACGGCGTTGAGGTGCGTCCCGGGGGCGAGCCATGCGCCGCGCAACACCGGCCGCTCCGACGAGGTCGCGGTCACCACGATGTCGGCGCCCCGCACGCACTCCTCCACCGAGGCGGCCGGAACGACCGGGACGTGGCAGGCTTCCTCCACGTCGCGCCGGAAGCGATCCAGGCGGTCGCGGTCGCGGCCGCAGGCGCGGATCTCCCGCAGGGGACGCACGGCGGCGATGCCGCGGGCCTGGCCGCGCGCCTGCCAGCCGGTGCCGACGATGGCCAGGGTGTGCGCCTCGGGGCGGGCCATGCAGCGCGTGGCCAGGCCGGTGGCGGCGCCGGTGCGGGTCTGGCCGAGCGCGTGGGCCTCGAGGATCGCCAGGAGATCGGCGGTCCGGCCGTCGAACAGCAGGACGACGAAGCGGGCGCCGGCACGGGTGGTGGCGTACACCTTCGCCGCCATCCGTCCCCAGGTCTCGGACGCGGCCGAGAGGGTGTGCAGCAGCCCGCCGCGCAGGGCGGCGCGGGCGCGCGGCCGGTTCGAAGCCAGCCCCTCGGCCCACTGGCGGAAGGCCTGGTCCAGGGCCTCGATGCAGGCCTCCATCGTCAGGAGCCGGGCGACCTCCTGCTCGGTCAGGTAGAGGGCCATGGCGGGGATGGTACAGCAAGGGGAGGGTGATTCGGGCCTGGGGCGCGGCGGCCTAGTTGCGGTTCTTGCTCCAGCGGTCGTGGGTGATGCCGTGCTTGTGAACCTTGTAGTTCATCACCCGGCTGCTGATGCCGAGGAGCTTGGCGGCTTCCTTCTGGATCCAGTTGCTGCGCTTGAGGGCCTCGAGCAGGGCGGTCTTCTCCAGCTGCTCGAGGTTGAGCAGGTCGGCGGCAAGCTGGGGAGTCATCCCGATGGTGTGCTCGCGGTCCAGGAGGGTCAGGTCGACCGGACGGATGCTCTCCCCCTCGCACATCAGCACGGCGCGCTCGACGGTGTTCTCGAGCTCGCGCACGTTGCCGGGCCAGCGGTACTCCTGGAGCCGCTTGACCGACTCGGCCGAGAAGGAGTTCACGCGGCGGCGCAGCTCGCGGGCGAAGGCTTTCAGGAAGTGCTCGCCCAGCGGCAGGATGTCATCGACGCGCTCGCGCAGCGGCGGCACGAGGAGGTTCACGACGTTCAGCCGGTAGTAGAGGTCCTCGCGGAACCGCCCTTCCTTGATGGCCGTCTCGAGGTTGATGTTGGTCGCGGCGATGATGCGCACGTCCACCTTCATCGTGCGGCTGCCGCCGAGGCGCTCGAACTCCTGGTTCTGGATGGCGCGCAGCACCTTGGCTTGCGTGTTGGCGCTCATGTTCCCGACCTCGTCCAGGAAGAGGGTGCCCTCGTTGGCCATCTCGAAGCGGCCGATGCGCATCTGGTCGGCGCCCGTGAAGGCCCCCTTCTCGTGGCCGAACAGCTCGCTCTCCAGCAGGTTGTCGGGCAGGGAGGCGCAGTTCATGCGCACGAAGGCGCCGTCGTGCCGCGCGGAGTTGCGGTGGATCGCCTCCGCGACGCGCTCCTTGCCGGTGCCGGTCTCGCCCTGGATGAGCACCGTGGCGTTGGACGAGGCCACCTTGTCGATGACCTTGAAGATCTCCTTCATGGCCCCGGAGCCGCCGACCAGCCCGTAGCGATCGGAAGGATCGATCTGCGACTCGGTCATCGAAGTCAGGCGGACCACCAGCCTCTGGTGCTCCATCGCCCGCTGGATCTTCATCTCGATCGCTTCGAGCGACAGGGGCTTCTGCACGAAGTCGAAGGCGCCGGAGCGCATCGCCTCGGCGGCCCCCGTGCCGTTCTCGCCCGTGACGATCACCATCGTCCCCGCGTTGGTGGAGCGCGCCTTGCGCAGGATCTCCAGGCCGTCGGACCCGGGGATGCGATGGCCCGCGATGACCAGGTCGAAGACCTGCTTCTCGATCTTCTCCAGGGCCTCCTTGCCGTTCTGGGCCACCTGGACCTTGTAGCCGCAGCGCGCCATCGCCTGGACGAGACCTTCGCGCAGGGACCTGTCGTCCTCTGCCACCAGTATGTTCTTCATGCCCCCGGGTCCTCCGCGAGGATCTGCCCCAAGTGCGGTGCAATACAACGAGTTAATATAAATTTCGAAGATCGAGAGTCAAGGTGACGCGGCCATGAATTTTGCGTCGTGCATGCCTCCGGCTCGGGATTCGAGCGCCCTTCCGTCAGCGGCTTGACGAGGGAGCAACGCCTTGCGAGGCGGGGTCTTCCGCGGGGCCTGGCGCTCCGGCGGGAATTCGGGGGGGCCTCAGCGCCGTTCGGGCAGGCAGAGCGACGCCAGGCGCTCGAGGGCCGCGAAGGCCCGGCGGGCGGCGCGGCCAAGAAACCCCGGGGGGCGTTCCACGGGCCGCGACGCGGGCAGGATCGGCCGCAGCAGGCAGTAGACGGCGAAGCTGGCGAGGTAGAAGCAGGAAAGGAGGTCGCGCTCGAGGGTCACGACGCGCTCCATGCCCCTGCGGCGGCCGGGGACCTCCACCGCGACGACCCGCCCCAGGACCGCCTCGGGCGCCACGCTCTCGCGCAGACGGTTGTAGTCGCCCCGGAAGACGAGCCGCTCCGGGCCGTCGCCCCGCTCCTTCCAGACCAGCCTGTGGATCGTCAGGTGCCGATCGCCCCTGAAGACGGCGATCTCGCCGACCTTCAGCTCCTCGCCGCGCGCCGGCCTCAGGTAGACCCGCCAGCCCATCTGCAGGGTAGGGTGCATGCTGGTGCCGTTCACCGTGATGACCGCCGAACCGGATCGGGCCAGGGCCTCGGCCAGCAGGTCCGCGGTGACGGGCTCGTCGCTCAGGTTCAGCTTCATAGGGTCGATCCATTTTCTCACGGAACGCGGAAGGTGGTCTCGCCCGAGGCCCGGCGGCCGCTCAGGTTGTCGGTCACCTGGACCTCCAGGCGGTAGGTGCCGCGGGGCCAGCTCGTCAGCGGGAGGGAGTAGGCCTGCACCGGGTCCTGCTCGCGCGTGAGGTGGATCGGCTGGCCGAGCGGCGTCAGCACCGGCTCGCCGCCTTTTGCTTTCTGGTCGACGATGAAGAAGCGGTACTCGAGGTCGAGATCGGGCCGGCCGTCGATCGGATCGGTGGTGGGGGCGTAGACCTGGTAGTAGAAGGCCAGGTCTTCATCGTTGCGGAAGACGTCGTCCGGACGCGGCAGGACCTTCAGGTTGCCAAGCACGAAGGGGGCCGAATATCCGCCGCGCGCGGCGCCGTCGATCCTCTCGACCCGGCTCGCGAGCGTGATGCCGCTCAGGGAGAACCCGCCGTCCTGCAGGTCGGGCACGGTGACCTCCTCCCGGAAGG
>Ga0137394_10004916_pt1 | contig 10165 bp, 7 predicted proteins | sample czobulk116metaG_FD_108278 | JGI IMG/M metagenome (GOLD analysis project Ga0137394, IMG submission 108278) | Vadose zone soil microbial communities from Angelo Coast Range Reserve, California, USA - czobulk1.16 metaG | ecosystem: Environmental > Terrestrial > Soil > Vadose zone | place: USA... | reverse complement strand
TCGAATTGACGCGACTGCGGCACTTACGGTTCCGAAAGGGGCTGGCCGATCCCGAAGCGCAGAGTACCCCTCCAGGCAACGTGATGCCAGCAGGCGTGTAGCACGATCGATCCGGGCTGGCCCCTGAAGGCCAAGGAACAGTTTTCAGCATTGTTTTCCGAAAGTCCCGTTCGGGGAATCTAGACCGCATTTCGGGGCACGTCCGGATCATCGACGATCCGCGGAGGAAGCGTTGCAATTCTCGCCGTATCTTCTGAAGTATAACGGTTTCGCACGCCGTCACATTATGTACTATCAGCTTATCTATACTTTGCAGGAAAATAGGTTAGGGGTATAGTCTGTAAGTCTTGACCCTGACAGTACTTAAGAACTGGCGGAGAGGGGGGGATTATATTGCTCCGTTTTTCGCAACCCTCTTGTTTTCTGTCACATCGCTCGTAATACCTGCATTTTCTTTCGTTTAAGCCGAGTCTCAGCGGTCGCATCCGTCTCAGCAGTGCCGCCCAGTCTCTTCAATGGACATTGAAAGTGCCCAAAAAAAGTAACATGAGTAACAAGTCTGGATCTCCTTGTTGATCGGCGGCGGCGCATGACCAGCTGCATAGGCGCTTTCATAATCTTGACAAACTTCAACTTATGACATACAGTGTACGTACAGTACAAACGCGAGGTAATTATGGCCGCATCGCATTCTAGAACAATCAGAACTAGGCGCATTAATCTCCGCGCCACAGACCGTCAAGAAAAACTCATTCGTACTGGGGCCGAGACGACTGGCCTCAGCGTGACGAACTTTATCCTGGACAGCGCCTGTTTACAGGCAGAACGCGTCCTTGCCGAGAAACGCGAGTTCATCGCTTCTTCTAAACAGTGGAAAGCGTTTGTCGAGGCCCTCGACAGACCGGCTCAGATAAAACCTGAGTTAGCTCGCCTTTTTTCCGAAAGTGGCATTCTAGAGCGCGAGTATGGGAAGTGACGAGCAGTTCTCCGCACGAAAATAGACAGCCCCTTTCTGTCATTGAAAAGCTGACGAAGGATCATGACCCTTCATCGTTTGACTGCGGAAAATCGTCCCTCAATGATTGGCTCCGCCAATTCGCCCTCACAAACCAACAGAATGACTCGGCTCGCACCTACGTCCTTCATCGGGCGGGTAAGGTTGTCGGCTATTACTCTCTCTCTGCGGGCTCAGTCCGCAGCGAAGATTCGCCGGCGCGCATCGCGAAAGGACTCGCGAGGCATCCGATTGGCGTCATTTTGCTTGCGCGTCTCGCGGTTGACCGCACTGAACACGGAGCGGGGCTTGGCAGGATTGTGCTGGTTGACGCTTTGTCGCGAGCTATGACCGCGGCTGATGCAATCGGGGCTAGACCGATGTTGGTTCACGCCATCGACGAAGACGCTGTGGCCTTCTACAGAAAATTCGGATTTGAACCCTCACCACTTGATCCCAAACAACTCATGCTGCTTATGAAGGACCTCCGCGCAACCCTGCAGTCAGTTGGTTTGGGCTAAGGCCGTTCATTGAGTATCGTGAGCAATACAGCGAAAGATGCCAGCAAGAGCCATTTCCTTTTCATACTGGAAATTGACACCTGTTTTGGATGGAATGTTCCGAATGTTCCAGCGTAAGCGTCATCCGGAGGCCCTCTGGACGAATCGTAAAAGAGTAAGGATGATACGGCTCGTATTTCCAAATACCAGCACCCGCCGCGGCGGCTATCGCGGCGGTTAGGAATCCACGGCGCGAGCGGCGCTGCAGCCCAGCGACCGTTTCGCGCTCAACTCGCGAGGGTGTTTTGTTCATAAAGAATGCTCATCGTGCTTCTCCCGTTCGCCCGGCAAAATCTGATAACCGACGATCATGGCGCGGAAGTTGTTCCAGCCTGCGCGAATGACTTGCGCGACGTGTACCAAGAAAAAGCCAACGTAGACGATGGTCAGCCAAAAGTGGAACCACCGCGCCATCTCGTAACCTCCGAGCAATGCCGTGATGACGTGGAGTTGGGTAGGTTTGTAGATGGCTAGACCGGTCAGCAGCGAACCCGCACCCATAAGAATGACGCCGGTATAGGCGATCCGCTGTGCGCCATTAAACTTGCTCTGCGGTGGATGGCGTTTGTTGAACCCCAGATCGTGCAATGTCACTCCGATGGCTTCCCCAAACGAATGCCGCATAGGCAGCAACTCCCGCCAGTGGTCAGAGAAAATGGTGTACAGGACATACGCCATTCCGTTCAGAGCGAAGAACCACATGAAGAAAAAGTGATAGCCCAAGCCCTTCGCAAGTTGGAATTTAAGATGGAGGTTGTTGTAGAACCATGAAGGAAAGAGCCGGAAGAGCGTCCAACTGCCGAAACCGACGCGATAAACCCGGTGTGCATTCAGCGCCTCGTGCTGCGAATCGGCCCAGTAGATGAGCAGACCCGAATAAATCATCAGTGCAAGCAGGGGGAAGTTGATCCAGTGCATCCAGCAGATAGCCAGCGAATGCTTGTGCTCGATGGTGACTGTCTCTTCCATGGTTGCGTCCTGGCGAGACTCACCGCGGGCGTTAGCCTGCGCTCCGTTCGGGTCGTCCGGACTACCGGCGGAAATGACTGCAGACTCTGGCGCATTGTCCGATGCCTTGGTGGAGCGATCGCTTAGAAGCCCTGTGCTCTGTATCTTGAGGGCCGATCCGGGTGGCTCGGCTGGCTGATCGATTGCCGACTTCGGAGAAGACTCCGCCGCTGAATTCGATTCATCGTCTCTCTGGATTTGATAGTGCTCGTTCATAATTTACCCGCGTTTCCGGTCAACTCGATCGACATTGCGCGACACTGACGTTCTGCGTGCCGAAGACGCAAGACTTGTTTCCAACGATACTGCTCTTGCCAGTTTCACGTTGGCAATCCGTGAAATCATTGCAACTCAGGGTGCTGACGTATAGCTTCAGCCTTGAGAATAAAGCTGCCGTCCTTGACGACTTCGTCGTTGACCTTGAGTCCATCCAGAACCGGGTAGAAGCCGTTTGACGCAGGACCAAGCCGCACTAGGCGCACGGCAAAGCTCCCTTCGCTATCACTGACCGGAAGAAAAACATATTGCTTGTCGCCGATTGCCTGCACCGCCGATTCAGGAACCGTCAGCCTTTTGCCACTCGCCGACATGAATGCCACATCCATATACATGTCGAGCCGCAGGCTCTCGTCGGGATTCGCCACCTCAATTCGCGCCTGCGCCGTCCGCGTGTTGGGATCTACTTGGGGTTGGATGTAAACGACGCGGCCCTTCCAGACGCGGCCGGCGTAAGCCGGAGCGGTCACCGCGGCGGTGGTGCCCACATGGATCGTCGAGAAGTCTTTCTCGTTGATACTCGCCATCACCCACACGGTCGATAAATCCACCACGGTAAACAGCTCCTGCGACATGTTCGTTACCAAGCCCGGATTCGCAGTGCGGGTCAGCACGACGCCGTTGATCGGCGCCGGCACAGAGAAGTTCGCATCGATCTGCTCGGCTTCCTTCAGCGCGGCGACCTGACGATCGCTGGCACCGAGGAGTTGCAGCTTCGTCAGCGCGGCCCGCACGTGCGCTTCATGCGCGGCGTGGTCCGCTGTCACGTCCTCCTCTTCCTGCTGACTTGCGGCTCCCAGCCTCACGAGCTTCTGCGTACGTTCCAGCTTTTTGTGATCGGCTTCCAACGCGGCGGACATTGCGAGATACCCCGTTTCGGCGTCCGCCAAGTCACTGCTGAAGATCACCGCCATCGGCTGGCCGCGCCGCACATGATCGCCAAGCACGACATTGACCTGCCGGATGACGCCGCCAACGAGGGGAGTGACATGCACCTCGCGGTACTCGTCCGGGTTGACGATCCCCGGAGCGCGAAGCGTGCCGGAGGTTTCCTTCACATCCACATAGACGGTTCGCACCTGCGCCTTCTTCAGATCGTCGGGACCAAGCTCGACCTGTAACTCTGCGTTGGCCGCGGCTGCGTCCGTCGAAGCATCGCTCGAGGGAGATGCCATATCGGCCATACTCGACATGGGCGCATGTTGACGTGGCTTGGGTCGGCTACTGGATCGTGCCCCGAACCAAAGCCCGACTGAGATGGCGACGATGGCGATCGCGCCAAAACCGATCCAAATCACGCGACGACGTGGAGTGGAGGTCGTTTCCTTCTGATCCGTATTCAGCATATCTTCACCTTTCATGGCAGGTTGGTACCGGTTGCTTGTTCGAGACTAATGCGCGCCGCATACGCATCGAGCAATATGTCCGTATATCCGGTTTCGATATCGATGTAACGGCGCTGTTCCGCGATGACCTCCAGCAAGGTGGTGCGGCCGTAACTGTAGGTCTGGCGGACGACGTCCAGATTGTGAGCTGCCTGGTCGCGCACACCACTGCGGTAAACCGTAACTCGCGCCTGTGCTCCGTTGAAGCGGATGAGGTTTTGTGCGACCTCGTGCCGAAGACTCAGATCCACCGCCGCGATCCTGCTGCGTGCGGTCTGAATAGCCGCAGTGTCTGCCGCGACCGCTCCTTGATTGCGATTGAAGAGCGGCAGATTAATGTTGAGTCCGAACGTGGCGTAGTTGAACGTCTGGCGAATCGGACGAAGATTCCCCGCAGTGTCGAAGGCCAGTTGGGAAAAGCCATTGTCCGGGCGTTCGTAACCGCCGAAGACACTGGCGTCGGGTTTTCCCATTGCCCGGTCGGAACGAAGCTCTGCATGGGCCAGCAGTTCGTTCGCCCGCTGAAACGCCAGGTCTGGTCGATGATCCATCGCCAACTGCAGAAGTTGCTTCCGGTCATAATCCTGGGGAGCAAGTTCAAGCTGTCCCTTCAACCGAATATCCTCCTCAGGGTCTACGCCCACCGTTTCCTTGAGAGCCAGCAAGGCAACCTCGGCCTTCGCCCCATAGTCAATTCGCAGCGATTCGATACGGTTTGCCTCGACGCGCGTTTCATCCGCATCGAGCAAAGGGGCCGCACCTTCGCGTGCACGATCCTCCATCAATCGAAGGAAATCTCGATTCACCTGGAGAAGTTGTTCGACAAACTGCAGATCGCGTATCGCAGCGAGCGCCTGACCGAAGCGCATGCGTACTTCTCCGGCGAGCAAGCGCTCTTGATCCGCCACGCTCTGCTGCGTGGCTTCTTCCTTGCTCACGGCGACCTCGGTACGGCGTGCTCGGCGTCCGAATAGCTCCAGTGGCAACGATCCACTGACGTTGATCGCGTTATCGCCGCCGTTGACTTCTTTGAGTCCACCAAGCGTCAGGGACGGGTTTTGCCGCAGGCGAGCCTGCGTCACATCTCCGCGCGCCACGGCGATCTGCTGACGTTGCGCCAGCAAGGTGGGGTTGGAAGCCAAAGCCCGCGTTACGAGTTCTTCCTCGGTGACTCCCCGCTGGAGATCGAGAAAATCACTCGCGGGCCGTGGCCGGACCTCCTGCGCGAAGAGCGGCAGAGAACCTGCCAACGCCACCGTCATCAACAACCACGATCGATAAGCAAATAGCATTCGTCTCATCTTCCCTACCTCACGTTGCTGTTGAAGTTTGTGTGGCCCTGCCCATATGGCCCGTTCCAGGAAAGGGTGAAGTGCCATGCCCCGCTCATTGCGAAGTTCGAAGTCACTTTGTAAATTCCCGTTTGGCCCGTGGGCGTAAGTTCGGAATCGCCGGACATGGGAGCCATGCTGGGCATGGACATGCTCGAGCCGATTTGCACATCGCCGACATCGGCGGGCTGGCCTTGGTCATCCTTGAATTGCACGACAAATTCGTTCTGCCCCTGCATCAGTTCGCCGCTTTTGTTCAGCAGCACGATGGTGAGCTTTCCGACTGTCCGGGTCGCTGCCGGTTTCAGAGAGGAGAGGTTTACTTTGTCTCCCCTGCAGCCGGCCACGGCAAAAATGAACGTCAACACGATTGCGTACGCAGTCTTCACAGAAGTTCTCCTTGGAGTGAGTTTGGCAGTGCTTGTGGGCCTTCAGCTGGTGGCAACCCTTCAACCTGCGATTGGCTGCACCGCAGCTCGCGTTCCCGCAGCCACATGAAAATGATGGGTGTGACGATCAGCACGTGCGCGAGAGAACTGAGCATACCGCCGAGGACCGGAGTGGCCAGGGGCCGTATCACTTCCGATCCCACCCGGTTGCTCCAGAAAATCGGTAACAATCCCGCGACGATGGTCGAAACCGTCATGAGCTTCGGGCGAAGACGGAGAAGCGCCCCCTCCATCACGGCCTCGCGTAGGCCGGTGATAGTCAGCGTTCCCTGCGTGTGCCGCTTACGCTCTACGGCTTCTTCGAGGTAGATGACCATCACCACCGTCGTTTGCACCGCCGTCCCGAAGAGGGCGATGAATCCAACCCACACGGCAACCGAGAAGTTATAGTGCAGTAGCCAGAGCAGATAGAGCCCTCCGGTGAGGGCAAATGGCACGGCCAGCAAAACGTGCGCGGCCTCCAGGAAAGAACGGTAGGTCAGATAAAGAAGGATGAAGATGATACCGACGGCGACTGGCAGGACCAGTCGCAGCCGCTTCTTCGCTCGGACTTCGTTTTCAAATTGCCCGCTCCAGTTGTAGTAATAGCCGGGAGGCATTCGCACTTTGGCACGGATGGCTTTGTCGGCGTCGGCGATTACGCTGCCGGCGTCCCGGCCGCGCGCATTCATCAGCACGGAAACTTCCAGCAAGCCATTCTCGCTGTTGATCTGGGCCGGCCCGGATACCTGACGGATATCCGCGACTTGTCCCAGTGGGATCTGTGCGCCATTCGCTCCCGTCACCAGCACGTTCTCGATATCTCCCGGATTGCGCCGGAACTCCGGCGCATAACGTACCCGCACCGGAAAGCGCCGCCGCCCTTCGATGGTAGTGGTTAGATTGTTTTCACCGATGGCCGTCTCGATGACGTTCTGCACCTCGCCGACATCGATGCCGTAGCGGGCTGCCGCTTCGCGGTTCGGCTTGATATCGAGATATAGGCCGCCCGTCACCTGCTCGGGATAGATATCGCTGGCACCTTTCACTGTTCGCACGGCGTCGGCAATTTCACGAGCTTTCGCTTCAAGTTCTATCAGGTCGGACCCAAAAACCTTGACGCCAATCTCCGACCGGATTCCCGTGGTCAGCATGTCGATGCGGTTGATGATCGGTTGCGTCCAGATATTTGCCACGCCGGGAAGCGAGACTGCGTGGTCCATCGCGCTCTTGAGCTTCGCAAGGGTCATGCCCGGTCGCCACTGGTCGCGCGGCTTGAGATGCACAATCGTCTCCGTCATGTTCAGCCCCGCCGGATCGGTCGAGGTCTCCGCGCGCGCTATCTTTGCCGCCACATAGGCGACCTCGGGAAAACTGTCCAGAACTTTGTCTTGCCGCTTGGCATATTCAATGTTCTGCGGGAGGGAGATGCTTGCATCCGCGATGGGCATGAACATGATGTCGCCCTCATTGAGCGGTGGCATGAACTCGCTGCCGATGGTGGAGGCCACAACCAAGGCGCCAAGGAGAAAGACAACAGCGATTCCGAGCGTGATGGCGCGGTGATCGAGCCCCCAAGACAGGGCGGGACGATAGAGCCGCTGCAAGAAACGCATTACCGGGTTCTGGTCTTCCGAATGGAATTTCCCGCGGAGCAGGAGCACGCAAAGAATAGGCACCAGCGTCAGGGCAATGGCTGTCGCGCTCACCATGGCAAAGGTTTTGGCAAAAGCCAGTGGATGAAAGAGCTTTCCCTCTTGCCCGGCAAGCGCAAACACGGGCACAAACGCAAGAATGATAATGGCCATCGAGAAGAACGTCGGACGCCCAACCAGCTTGGTGGCCCGCAAGACCGTCTCGAAGACGCGTCCTCGATCGTTTGTATCGACACCTTCCAGATGTCGAAACGCATTTTCGGTGACGACGATGCCTGCATCGACCAACACGCCAATGGCGATGGCGATGCCCGCCAGCGACATCACATTCGAGGTCACATGCGCGTAGTGCATCAGCAGAAATGAACAGAGCACGGCAAGCGGCAGCGGAATCGTAACGACCAGAATGCTGCGGAAGTGCATCAGGAAAATGATGTGCGCGAGTGTGACCAGGATAACCTCTTCGAGCAATGCGTGACGGAGGGTATCAACCGTGGCTTCGATCAACTGCGAGCGGTCGTAAAAAGAAACGATATGCACACCCGGGGGCAGCCCGGGCTCGAGTTCCTTGATTTTCTGTTTTACGCGGTCGATGACTTCTTTGGTGTTCTCGCCTGTCCGCGCCACGATCACTCCGCCAACCGCTTCTGAGCTGTTCTTGACCAAGGCGGCAGTACGGAATGCGTCGCCGATCTTGACGGTGCCCAGATCCTTCACGAAAACAGCCGTGCCGTTATGCGAACCGACCACGATATTGCGGATATCATCGAGATTTTCGATCAGGCCAAGCCCGCGTACGATGGACCAGGAACCGTTCTCGGAGATGACATTACCGCCCACATTCGAGTTGCTCGCCACCACGGCGCGCATCACCATGCTGAGAGGAACGCCGTAGGAGCGCAGCAGGTTCGGATCGACATCAATCTGGTATTGCTGCACCGTGCCGCCGACGCTCGCTACTTCGGCAACTCCGGGGACGGAATTGAGTTGATAGCGAACATACCAGTCGTGCAGAGAGCGAAGATCGCGCAGATTCAGCCCGCCTCCCTCCAGCGTGTACCAGAAGACGTGGCCCACCCCTGTTGCGTCCGGTCCAAGCGTTGCCACAACACCAGCCGGAAGCTGTTTGCTCACCAGGTTCAAGCGCTCCAACACGCGTGTGCGGGCGAAATAAAGGTCCACGTCGTCGTCGAAGATCATGAAAATCATGGAGAAGCCGAACGCCGACGAGGAGCGCACGACCTTGACTCCCGGCAAGCCTTGCAGGTTCACAGTCAGCGGATATGTGATCTGGTCCTCCACCTCCTGCGGACTGCGGCCCTGCCAATCTGTGAAGACAATCACTTGGTTGTCGCTCAGATCGGGAATAGCATCGATGGGCGCGCGCAGCATAGCCCACAAACCCCAGCCCGCGATTCCAATCCAAAGCATGACAACCAGGAACCTATTTCGCAGCGAAAGCTCGATGAGGCGATCGATCATGGCTGACTCCTCCGGGAGTCATTAGAAAATCTTCAGGTGCTCGCGAACCCTGAAACGGCGAACGACAACAAAATCGGTGCGTACAGATCCCACAGCTCTCCTCCAATCAGGAGCGCTTCAAAGGACACACGAATCCATACTTCTGAAAGAAATGGAGAGGAGAGCTAGATTCTCAGAGGGGCCGAAGCGTCGAGCGCTTCTCGGGGCGGAGACGGATTTTGCGGCAGCCATGAAGCGAATTGACCGCGCTGCTCGGCCAAAGGAAGGGCACGAGGAAATTCTACGGCATTGACCACCATAGAAGGAGCAGTGAACGAAAAGGTTGAAGAAGGCCGGAAGTCATGTGGCGGTTGAACGGCTGTTTTGCAGCAGGAATGAGACATCGGCATACCTGCCCCCTGCGCGCAATCGCCGCTCATATCTTTGCAACACTGTTTCTCGTCAGCCGTAAGCTGTGCAACCGGAATGGTGCATGCCATAATCGGCCCTCCGAACAGGAGGACAACGAGCAGAAGTCGAAAATTGACAATAACCTTCATAGACGACGAGCGATTACAACTTACGGACCGACATACTAAATGCCTACACGTATCTGATACGGTCCCCCCAACGAAGGTTTCAGGGAAAAAATGGCCCTGTAAACAAAAAGGCTAGAAGTTATTTCAAAACCTCTTCATGGCCTTTCTAAGTTGCTCATTCTAAAAGGGCTGGAACGGGTTTTGGAACCAGCTCTAGTCAGTTTGTGCGCAGTCGGTCTCAAGAATGTCAGCCGAATTTTTCCATGATTTTCCATTTTACCCGTCCCCGCTCAGTAGGTAAGTGCCGCGGTTCCAGCTCGCGTTTCTGTGGGCCGTTGAACCGATTGCTTGTTGTTTTATCCACGCAGAACAAAGCAGAGCTAGGGATGTCTAGTCCAGGCCCCAAACTGAAGCGGACCGATAAGTTGAGTTCGGAGGGTGACCGCTTCGGCTTCCATTCTCACCACAAGCGTATCGAGCTCCAGTTCGTCGGCGCTTGCCAGACCAAACTGCTCAATGCGCGGCAAG
>Ga0137394_10004915_pt1 | contig 10165 bp, 13 predicted proteins | sample czobulk116metaG_FD_108278 | JGI IMG/M metagenome (GOLD analysis project Ga0137394, IMG submission 108278) | Vadose zone soil microbial communities from Angelo Coast Range Reserve, California, USA - czobulk1.16 metaG | ecosystem: Environmental > Terrestrial > Soil > Vadose zone | place: USA... | reverse complement strand
TGTCTTCCAGTTCCATACGGATATGAAGTAGACGCGCGTGCCAGCAGCGACAAAATCCCCGCACACGCACACATTAAAGACATCGAAGCGTCGACTTCCATTCCACAGGTTGAAGAATCCTTCATGTTCGACGAGTGGATGTACCGCGCCCGTCGACAGCGTACGCACGTAGAACGCACAATCCCTAACGGATAATAACGCCCGAAAAGGCAAGGCGCAGGCGCCATGAATTAATGTACCAAAAAAGCAAATCAAATCACGTACAACACGTAAATGAGCAAATCCTGCGACGCGTCGATGCACAGATCGCTCACCCCCGCGGGGAGGCTGAGTACCCAGTGCGCAGCCTCGACCCGGCGAAGAGCGGAGGGGACGCGGAGGGAAAGTAACTCCAGAGAGCGTTCCATTGTCGATAGCGGTCTGAGGCCGACTTCTTCTTCCGCGTCGTCCTCGTGACCGTGGGTTCGGGCTCGGGCTGACCTGGAGACCTCTTTGGAAAAGACGATAACGTTACCCGAGACGGCCGTGGGCGCGCTCCACCCCACGAGCAGGCCTGCCTCTTCCGGGCGCGCAGAGTCTAGGCTTCGCCACGCGGCAGCGTGGGCGGTTAGCAATGCGAGCTTCTCGGCCTTGCTCAGCGTGTTCGACGAGCCGTCGCACATTCCGTGTTCGGAGAGCGCGAGCTTGTAGCGCAGGCTTGTCGAATTCGCGGTCACGGCTCTGAAGGCGCGGCATGTCTGCGCGTGAGAATGGATGAGAGTGGGGGGAAAGGGTTTTTTCAATCGCGGCTATCGAACCAGCTACTGGCTTGGGCGAGAAGCACCAGCGGGCCCACGCACCAGTTGGCAGGCGAGAACGCCTTTACAATCGCACCACTCCAAGATTTTGACTATCAACTCTTCCGGGAGGATCGTAAGAGAAGCGTGGTTAGGTCGTTCGATTGGCTTGCGGCACGCGATGGTGGATGCGATCGTCGCTTCTGGAGGGCGAAAGGGTGTGACAGAGTCGCCAAAGGCGTCGAGGGATACTATGGTCATGGTTGCCATTGTGCTAGGTGGGGATTGGGCTCGGCTGCGATGCTGATCACTGGTCACCAGTCGGTCACCCCCTGGCGCAAAATGCCGCGTCGTCTATCATACAGCTTTGCAACGGTTTCCCCATCCTTTGGGAACGTCTAAGATCTCGTCGGGCTCACCTACAAATGGTGCGATTCCCACTTCTGATATTTTCTTTTTCAGGTTAGGTTACGGCAGATCGTAAGTTTACCACATCACGTGCCAATATCCGACCTGCTTAAGGTTATGTACTTTCGACATCATTACCGTTTTCGTTGACACCCATCATCCTCCTATACCCCGCAAAGCTTATCAGGAAAAAATATCTCCGCATATGAACATTCTGCGCCGTCTTGTCACATATGTTCCTTGATCAGGTGGTACGGCCAGCACAAATGGATGACGGTCAAGCCGCGAGAAGCTCCGTGGCTCCGCCACATCCTGATGGCTTACACCATGTTACATCATACGCGCCTGAAGTCGCCCAAGTTATGTCGACTGCACCCGAAAACGGACACAAAGGGCCATCAAGTTGAGTGGAGAGTCGGAGTGGGTAGCAAACTTTACAAGTCCAAGTCAAAGTCAGCACAAAGCTATTGCCTCCGAGACCTAACTTAACTTGAACCTTCTTTTCCCAGCCTTTGTTTCGCCTACTTTTGACCACCGGCGATTGGCATGTATAGAGCCATTTTTTGTTTTCCCTGCGGCGTGCAGTGTCCGGTGACGGACTGTACACCGGGATACAAAAGAGCCCAAGTCAATTCTGATGGTATCTCTGCATCCGAGTCAATCGGATCATGCGAGTGTCACGCGCGCAAATGCGAATCCGTACGCTGGCAGGTACAGTACTGCATTGCATATATCGACCAGAATTTTTTTCGAGAGGGACAGATTCCTACAGTCACCCTTAGAATGACTCAGGGCCGATAGCTCCACACGATACAAGACAAGACAGAATTAATACTCGTGCGCATGTACGCAAGACCGTCCCCGATTCACACAAGTGATCAATTACAATTATCCGAGACCTTACGATGCGTGTCATGGTGTAGTGTGCCCATCTTCTTCGCGGGAGGTGGGTCATTTTTGCCTCCTTCCCAACGGGTCATTGGCGCATCAGAATAGCACATCTTTACTTGCTGTCACTTGATGATACTTCGCTCTCAAGTATAAACGCGTTTTTCTGATGCTTCCTTCACATACTACTTGTGGGACTTTCCCACCCCGGACCATAATACGGTGACGTCGATCGTGATGTGGAGTAGTCAAGCACCTACGCTCTCGGGGGTGTACGGATATCTGGTCTACCACATGTAACACGATGATCCGCTTCCACATGTACGTGGGCAACGTACCACTTTGGCGACATGTTCTGGCCGTGTTCGGCAACCTACACCATCCAAGCAGGTCCTCATATCAGGATGGACTGTGTGGCGCTCGTCCATGTCAGTTGGAGACATTCAGCAGGCGTGATACAAAGTTACAAGGACGGCGTTACCGCGCACTTCGTCATGCTTTACCTCTCATTTGCAATTCTCGATTGCTAAGAAAGGTGATGTGCGAACTGGCAGAGACTCGGAGACGGTCTCCAAACGCGCGCAGGACCTAAACTCACTCACACAGATCCCACTTGGGATCTCGCATTACGGGCTGCCCTGGACTGAGACTCACGAATAGTTGGGGTGTTTAGGGCACTGACACTATGCATTGCTATTTAGTTGATCATGCTGTGGGATGACAATTTGTGTGGGTGTTCCTAGATGAAGAACCGCTTAGCATAGCTGTGGGGACTCGGAGGAAATCACTCTCCGGTGTTTTTTTACGAGGATATTTGCCAGCTTTGGTTTCTTGTGGTTAAATTACGAGACAATTTAGTCGGAGCAGTGTCGGAGCACCAGAGCACAGCACCACGTCAGAGCGCTGTGTCAGCCCTGTCCGAGTCCTGTCCGCCATTCATCCCACTGCCTCAAAACCTATGCAAGTCTTTCCAAAAAATTCTGCCTCTTGCCTATTCCGTTGGCGCTACCCTTACGCTACTTTACCTTGTATCTTTCAATAATACAGTAGGTACTCGCTCATGTATATAAGACCCGCCTCCTGCACTTCCAGGAGACCACCATTCTCTTTAATCATACCCCCAGGTCCCCCACGCATCTGTTTTTCTTGCCCGTGTAATCTCGCTATCTTTCCCATTTCTCTCCTTCCTCTTTCTTCTCATTTCATCTCCCACACACGCTCGTCCCGACTTCTCGGGAGAACATCTCGTATTACTATTTCAGCCATACCTACAGGGCCGCTGCGCGCTAAGGGCTGTGCAGAATACCTAGAAACAAACAATGCACGGAAAACAAGACCTCAAAGCCACATTATATTCCCCCGTTCCTCGAGTCGGCTCTCCATTTCGGCTGTCGCCCCTAACAAGTACGCCTCAGGTCATGTCTCGGCTCTATAGCTAATTGCTGAACGACCTGACTTGTCAGTGTCCTTCAGCACATCGCCAATGCCAACTGTGAAGGAGTCAAACTTAGGAAAGCGTGTTGCACTTGCACCTCGGCAGAGAGTGTCGTTGGTCAAAGGGACGCGACGTAAGTGATAATCGGAAGGTTACCTGGGTTAGCCTTTGGATGCTTACTGAGTTGGGCGATATAGACAAATTGTACCCACGGGTGACCATTGGCGCACTCCCGGACGATGTCCTGCTTGAAATATTTGACTTCTATCTTGTCGAATCTTACCTTGACGCATGGCACACGTTGGTGCACGTGTGCAGGAGGTGGAGATATGTCGTGTTTGCTTCACCACACCGCCTGCAACTGCAACTTCTCTGCACAAACAAAAGACCTGTGCAGAACACGCCGGATGTCTGGCAAGAATTGCCTATCGTCATAAGGGGCAGTCTCGGAATGTCGCGACCACAGGATGTGAATAACATCATTGCTGCCCTCACACGGCACAACCGCGTGTGCAAAATTGACATTGACGATATTCCAAATTCGTTTTTCAAAATAATACGAGCGATGAAGCTGAGGAATCCATTCCCAGCGCTTACATCTCTACGGCTTACTTCGCAAGTCATAAACGCGCCTATCCTTTCCAAGTCTTTCTTAGGTAGATCCGCACCACAACTGCAAGCACTCTTCCTAAATGGCGTCCCATTTCCCGCATTACCAAAACTATTTTTGTCTACCCGTGACCTTGTCAAGGCTGACCTTCGGGATATTCCTCTTTCCGGATATATTTCGCCCGAGGCGATGGTCGCTGGCCTCTCTGCGTTGACGAGGCTTCAAACACTTCGCCTTGAATTCCGATCCCCTCGATCTCGGGCCGATCGAGAAAATCGACTTCTACCCCGCATGAGGGGGCGCATTGTCCTCCCCGCTCTTACCTCATTTGACTTCAAAGGCGATAGCGAGTACTTGGAGGACATCATAACCCAAATCGATACACCTCAACTTCACGGGTTCTATATCGCTCTCTTCAATCAACTTATGTTTGACACGCCGCGACTTCGAGACTTCATCAGTCGCACAGAAACGTTCAAGGCACCCTGTCAAGCACATATATGGTTTTCCAATGGCGATGTCAAGGTCAGCCTTTTCCGGCGAGATAGGACGGACGGTCACCATCGCACAACATTGTCATTGGAGATCCTATGCAGGCCACCGGATTGGCAGCTTTCGTCACTTGTGCAGGTCTGTAGTTCGTCGTTTCCACCGTTTACCACTTTGCAACGTCTCGAGATCTACGACTATCGACGACAAAATTGGCAAGGCGACATGGAGAACATACAATGGCTGGAGATGCTACGCCCGTTCACGGCTGTGAATGATCTGGAACTCCATGATAGCCTAGTTCCACTTGTTGCGGCCGCCCTGGAAGAGCTCGCCGTGGAGAGTGTAACAGATCTGTTACCCGCGCTACAAAATCTTTTCTTACAGAGCCCACAGTCAGAACCCGTCAATAAAGCGATTGGGAAGTTCATTACCGCACGCCAGCTCTACGGCTGCCCGGTAGCTGTCCATTACTAGGTTCGAATATGATGTGCGTTGGGAAGTCGGCGATCGATAAATGCTCTCTGCTTTCCATTCGATCGCCATTCGTGTTGTCTACTGTACTTGTCTGCCATTCTCCCTTACGCATGCTTGCTTTTAAATTTCAGAGTTGTGTCGCGTAGAAGTAACTTAATGTTAATGATAGAATTAGAACGAGGCGTGGCAGCCAATCATTATCATCCGCCCGAATGGCTCGTGTTCTGCCGGATGCTCAGATCCAAGGATCGCCTACATTTGTGATACATCGGCTTCATGTGGAGCGTTCGGACTCGGAAAACGGATCGACTGTATTCCACTCCGGGCCGAGCCCAGGCCGTGTGAACCCGTTCGAGCTATTACAAATTCGCCCCCTTTCCGGATCTCTTCTACTAAACACAAGTGAACGCACAGCGTCGCCTTACGTTCTTGGAATGATGTGTGCAGCATAATCGGCTTGTGCCTCCGTCACAGTGCAGACGTGACCCCGCCTCATGATGCGTTCACGGAAGTCAGTCGCTTGCGCGCGGGGTTTCATCGAATTTCATCAGTCGATGAGTTACAATCATTTAGGGCATCGTAATCAACGAAACAGAGTCTGGCGGAGATGTATGAAGACGGCAGGTGCAAGTGACAAGAAAGAGGTTCTTTGGGCCTTGCATATAGCTTTCCATGTGTTCCACGATGGCGAACATCGACTCGGATTGGCCCAGGTGTGGGTAAAGAGAAAGTCTCTGAATGTCTTGCCTTGGGATGGAGAGAAAGAGGGTCCCATCATTGTCGTTGACAAGAAATATATCAACTTTGACTTTGTCCATGAGTCCATCTCGTCCACAAGTTCATCATACAGCCTGAGGTGGGTGGTCTCGAAAGGAACGTCGTCAATTACATAAGCAACTATCACTCGTTGGACCGGACCGGACCTTTCTAAAACAAGCTGGAGATTCTGGAGATTCCGAGTCAGCCAGATAGAATGTAGAACCCAGCTCGTGTGGATGTGGGGACCTGAAAAATATCTTATTAACTGTTTATTTGCCTTAAACATAGAGTCCGAGTCTTAGACTGGTATAAGCATATTCTAAAATACTCGACGCACTCAGGCTGTCATGCATTTAACCACCAACTTAATGAGCCCAATAGCGCCCATTCCCACATTTCTTCTCCCTGCGTGAGATATACAGATGCGGCGTACGTGAGTTTACAGTATGCTTATCTATGTGGCGGAGCGCTTACAGTACCACGGGAACTGTGGAAGTCACGTTGAACGTACCTAGAGTCCTAGTAGACTACCCAAAAGTGGAAAATAATGAGGCACGTCGCTTAATTCGCTTAGCGATCCTCTGCACCACTCAAAATCTGCGAGGGTACTGGATGATGATTACCGAGGACCAATGTCTTTCTCTCTGCCCAAATGGGGGCACCCAGAACCTTGTACGTCCCGAAATTTACGCACCTTCGCGTCCCTGGTCCAGCGGCCACTGGAATCATGATCGGAGTGACGAGGCAACGGTATCAGGGTGTCGTGAAACTGACGATAGTCAGAGAGTATGCGGGTCTTGGCCGGTGTCGGGACCGATTGCCACACACGTTGGTCGTTGTTCCAAATTGTATCGCATAAACTATCGACACGACATAGTATTTCGCAGAGTCTGAGGCGGCTGTCCTGCTACACCGATCGGTGCTACAGTCCCATACTGTCTTCAAAGATATCGTACAAAGAGATTAGGTCACTACGAATCGCCGACCGTCACGGTAGCAAAAAGTACTGCAACTGGCGTCTCAAGAGCGGAACAATGAGCATAGGGAAATCTGTCAGATCGTGAACAGGTAACGGCGAACATAGAGCAAATCGAAAGCGAAATCGAAAGCGGAGAGCACCTATACCTATCAATAATCCTCCGCACGCATGTGCCACCAACGTCCTCTGTCCCGGTGGTGGACGGCTACAGGATGGCCGGAAAGCCGTCGCACGTCAGCGAACTGTCCAATAGCGTCCTGCATGGGTCCCGATGGCTGGACGCCCTCCAAGAATATGTTTTGCAGCGCGGGCAACACTTCCGTCTCCACCCTTTCCTTTCCGGAAAGGACTTGCAGAGCGGGTACGACGCGTCCGACGAACGTCTCCGATATGTCCAAGGTCTTCACCATGGCAAACGGTTTAAAGAGCTCCACCCACTGTCCGTCCTCCACGTCCTCCTGCCAAACCGGTTGCGACGATCGACCCTCGTGAATGCCGAGACGCTCCAAGGTGGGGAGCCGAGGCAGGGACTTGAGACAGATGTACGCGAGGGATGAGAGCTGCCAATCCGACGCCGCGACCGAGACTGCCAACTCCACTATCTTGCGATAGGTCTCCCCGTTCTGTCGGAAGAGGATGACCTGGGCGCGGTAGCCGGAAAAAACGATGTCCGCTCGATGGGTCGCGTGCGTTTCGGTGCGATCGATGAAGCGGCGGAGCTGTGGAGTGTCGAATATGAGCTGGTTGAACAACGTCACGGTGATATTGCTGAGATGTGGGGCGCCGATCCGGGACACCATGTCCTCCAAGTACTCGCTATTGCCTTTGAAGTAAAATGCGGTGAGAGCGAGGAGGATGATTCGCTTGAGTGGCGGCGGACGTCGGCCGTCGAGTTCTCTGTCCGTTCCAGACGGAGGGGATCGGAATCCGAGATAGAATGTCTTGAGCTTGGTCAGCGCGGACAGGGACTTTACCATCTCCCCGGGAGAAATGTACCCGGAATGTGGAATATTCCACAGGCGAATGCTGACAAGGTCATTTGCAGACGAAAGAAGCTTACCTATCGCCGGAGATGGAATCCCATCCAAGCTGAGTTCTCGCAGACGTGGGGCACATCCACCCGAAAACGAATCGGGAAGGGCCGGCGCATTTTCATCGGTTGTTTGAAGCTCCAAAGATGTCAACACTTTGAACGGCTCTTTCATCGTCGCGAATCCTTTCAATAACGGACTTGGGATGAGTTGGAGGTTGATCTCGTGTATGCGATCCTCGAGCTTGAGCGCGTGAAGGACATTATCCACACCTTGCAATTGTAAATGTTCGGAATAGTAGTCCTGTACGATGACAGGCAACTCTGGCCAAATATCCGCCATCTTCCTCGCCGACCTTTGACTCCTGCAGAGAAGTCGCAGACCCAGGCGACATGGCGCACTAAATACTATGTTTCGCCACTTCTGGCACACGTGAATCAGGGTATGCCATTCATCGTAATGGTGAGCTTTATCCACATAGAAGTTGAATATTTCTAGAAGCACATAATCGGGCAGCGTGCCAATGGTCACCCTTGCGTAGAGCCGACCTGTGGCGATCAGTTAATGTTATTCTTACAAAGGATGCCTTCACGTTACCACTCACCCCAGCTACCATCGACCCATAACTCTTTACGTCGACGTCCAACACCCTTAGCGGCGTTGAAACCATTGATGGTCACGGTCGGCATTGGGGATGAGTTCAAGTTGGGGCATTAACGGCCGGTGGGGTAGTTGGGGTTTCGTGTAGGCGGGAGCAAGGACTAGTGTGTGGCAAGTAAGCTCTCATGACGCAGCCAGGGGAGTAACTTCAAGTTCAGACATACTTGCCAGAGCTGATGCGCTGATGATTAAGGCGGTAGATCAAGCCTCGGCACCTTGAGAATGGGACGCCCTTTTTATATCACGAAATGTGATTTTTAAGAGTTCTGGAAGGCGATCGTGTCGTGTGCCATATTACTCTATACGAATGGCGCCAATCCAAGTGTTCGTAACGGAGCCAAAGGGGATAGCCTAATAACAAATAGCTCCGCCAATCATCGGGCCATATTTCTCTCTACGAATAAGTGAGTCTCTCCTGGGATAGGAACTCACACGACCGCAGATGCGCAGGGCGACAGGGGATAGTCTGATAACAAATAGCACCACCAATCATCGGGTCATTTTATACGGCGTAGCGCCCTAGTAGCACTATGACGACCAAGCACAACTCACTAGCCGCACGGCCCTCTCGCTTGCTGGCGGTTAGATTTTGCAAACAGTAATCACGAAATAGCACTATAGGTAGTGATGCGAGTGGATTAGTCACTATTTCGACGATACTTGGAGATTCCGCTTACTTTCTGGGAGCAGGTGGGTAAGTGCTCAAGGCCAACGCCGAGGGGCAATCAAGCGCTCTTCAAAGGATAGCATTGCGTTTGGGGTAGTTCTATTAGGGTATTCTGGGGGGCTAGACTCATTTATAGGGCACAATCATACCTATCCCAAGAACTAGAGGTGTGGCGCCATGATGACCGTACCTGAGTGTGATGATTGTGAGTGGTAATGCTGACCTTTGGGTGAGTTCATGTACGTCGAGGAGGGAGACGACAATGACATCAATGTTACGAAAACCCGTAACTGCAGCGGACATCTACGATACCGTGCGCCTGATGATGATGACTCAGACACGTTTCGGCCACTGCCGATCAGGAGGCAGTGGCGCGGTCCAGGCCACACGTATAATAAAAGTTAGCACGGCGATACACTGACGCTGAGGGGTTTCACCTATCTATGGCGCCCAACTTCACATTGGGAGCGCTTATCCGAAAGTCGTTGATTGGCCAATGCTAAGCAGTGGGAGAGGACAGGGAAAATGAAGGACTGTAGAGAATGGTAGTTAGTGGAGATAATCAGTACACGTCGGGATGATGGGTTACTTAAAAAAAAAGCCCGCAGCGAGGGAGACATAGGCTAGCTATCCTGGGTGGAGCAGGCGTGGGGTACAGGTGAAATTATCGTGAATATGTGAGCCAAAGAACAGGAAAGTTAAAAGTCAGTTGTAGAGAAGGAATCTGGAGCCATGCAGGTCGAACACCGGAGTGGATACAGGGATAACGGCATGAGATGAAAAAGGCGATGTAAGTCGCGTCGTAATTGAGAAATAATAATGGCAGTCGGTAGAGTGGATTGTAAGAACGACGGTTTTTTGTCGTATGCACCAGAGCTGAGCGCTGAGCCTGTGCCTTACTGTATGGGAAGAAGACAAGTCGCAAGCGGGTCTTGCGGCCGCAAACTCCCGTACGGCGGTCCCCGTAACCCAGGGCCCTCTTTCCG
>Ga0137394_10004914_pt1 | contig 10166 bp, 6 predicted proteins | sample czobulk116metaG_FD_108278 | JGI IMG/M metagenome (GOLD analysis project Ga0137394, IMG submission 108278) | Vadose zone soil microbial communities from Angelo Coast Range Reserve, California, USA - czobulk1.16 metaG | ecosystem: Environmental > Terrestrial > Soil > Vadose zone | place: USA... | reverse complement strand
GCACGCTGATGCAGTTGACACGACGTTGCTCAACAGATTTCTCTGGCAAGACCGCATGGGCGCAACACCAATGCCCCCGCCGCAGCACAATGTCTTCCCACCCGAATCAGCCGCGCCTGGGGCGTCAAAGCGTCAAGCCAAATCCACCGACATCGATTAGGGCATTCCTTTAGAAGCTGAACGTTGCCTGTAAATCAATGCGCCGGTTGTAGGAGCCCGAACCAAAGGGACCGCCCGCGAGCGCGTTGCTTTGCCCAAAAATCGGTGAACTGATCACGCCTACCGGGTTTGCGGCGTTCACGTTATTGAAGATGTTTCGGCCGGCTATGGCAAACGTCAGGCTGTACTTATGCCCGGAGCTGTCGCCGCCAAATGGTCCGCCTCTTCCTCCACCCGGACCACCGCGGCCGCCTCCGCCGCCACCGGGGCCGCGGCCAAACGTTCCCCCGCCCATACCGCCGCCCGCGTTGTTCGCGCTCTCATTCTTCTTGCCGAATCCAAACGTCTTGCTCAAACGGAGGTTCAGAGAAAAACGAGCCGTCGCCGTTCCACAATTGATAGGCACAATCGCATCCGGATTCGACTCGTTGCAATTAAAACTCACGTTGCGGGCAATCACCGCGTTCGCCAAGGCTGTTTGCAACTGCGCAAAAGTTGGCCGGTCGTTGAAAATCGAATCGTTGTTCAAATCCTGACCAGTCGTCACGTTGAACGGCGAACCAGAACTCGCAATGAGGAACGGACTCAACCGGAACTGATACGGCATCGAAATGCTACCGCCGAGAAATACGCGGTGGCGCACATCGAACGCGGCGCGGCCGTAATCCTGCGCGACATTGAACTGATTCGTCGGAAAACTCGAAGCGCCCGAAGTGTCGCTGTTCGCGTAGCTCAGAGAGTAGTAACCGAAGAGCGATAGCTTCGTGCCAATGCGTACGCTGCCATTCGTTATAAGCTGGTTTTGCTTGAAAATTCCCGCGCCCTCGTACTGATAGATATTGTCCGAGCCGCCGAGGGGGCGGTTGGCGGAATCAAAGTCCGGGGGAAGCGGCGCGTTGATGTTGCGTGTCAGAAGTGTATGCACGCCGCGAGAATTCAAATAGGTGACCGCGACATTGGCGGACTTCGAGAGCTGCCGTTCCAACGTCACACCAGCTTGCATCGTGTAGGGCGACTTCAGTTTTGGATCCACCTGATAAATCGTCGGCGACGTCGCGCCAGCGGCCAGTTCCGCGGGAGTGGGAATGTTCGGATAGAAATCCGGATCATTCACGATGAATCGCTGCTGGGTGACCCCATTCAGGCGCTGTGCCTGCAAAAGCAAATCTTGTGTGAAGCGGTCATAGAACATTCCCCAGCCAGCGCGCAGAACCGTTTTCGGCTGGCCCTTTGGCCCGGGATTAATACCCCAAGCCAGGCCGATCCGCGGCGCGGGGTTCGCCTGATCGTGAATCTGATTTTGTGTTTCAAAACGAAAACCGTACGTCAGGGAAACATTCGACCTTATTTTCCATTCATCCTGCACATAGAGCCCGAGATCCCAGTACGTGTTTTCAGCCGAAGGCTGGCCGGTAACGATTGAAAATTGCGTCGGCCCCAATCCGGTTGCAGCCCGGACTTCCGCCGCGGTCATTCCATTCGCAATTCCCTGCTGCACGGCCTGATAAACCTGCAAACCCGTGTACGACGTGCCATTCACCGTTTGCGCGCCGAAGGTGTAGGCGCCGTTGAAGCCGGAAGTCGCCACGTTGACATCTTTCGCCGCGCGCAGGCGAGCGCCGAATTTTACGAAGTGCTTTCCGAAAATCATCGAAGTGTAATTTTGGACTTCGTACTGGTCCAGCACATCGTCATTGTTTCCACCATTGTTTCCGCCGCCGGTGAATGCGCCGTTCACGTTGATGGTCGGGGTGAAATCAAGCGCCGTGGATTTGTTTTCCTCGCGCACAAAACGGAATCGTGTTTCGTTGATCACTTTTGCATTGATAATCTGTGTGTCCGTAACTTGTACCTGATGTTCCGTGCTGAAGTTATTCGTTCCCTGCGATGGCAGGCTGAAGGTTCCAATCCCGTCGTTCTGTACGTTGTTGCGTTCGTACTGATAGCGCACCGTAAGCGTATTGTTCTGCGTCACCTGATAGTCCAAACGGGGACTAATTTCCGTGCGAGTCCTCGGATTCGGAACCGAATCCGTGAACTGAATCGGGTTCAAGTTCGCGTCGAGTGCCGGCGTGTTGATCACAGATAGTTCTTCAATGTTTCTGCGGCTGAAATCGAGAAAGAATGAAGTTTTTTTACCGAGCGGTCCCCCAAAGTTGCCGTTGTAAAACTGCGAGTCGTAACCGGGCTGCGGCGCCGTGCCGGAAAACGGATTGCGCGCATTAAATCCCGCCGTGTTGCCGTTGACCATGAATTGCCCGTGATATTTGTCCGTCCCTGGTTTGGTGAAGACCTCAATCCGGCCGAATCCCAAATGATCGTATTCCGCAGAGAACGGATTCTGATTGATACGGACTTCGCGAATGGAGGATTTCGGCGGCAACTGGCCGCCGGTAAAACCGTCAATGTAAATTTGTCCGCCATTTGGCCCTGCGGAAGGTCCGGCCAGCGCTTGCAATTCACTTTGCAGCTCGTCCGGATCATCGGAGAGCGCATCCAGGTCCTTGCCCTTCAGAACTACCGAACTCGCATTGCCAGACGCAGTTACATCCAACTGCGTGCCGGAATCCTGCACTTCGACTTTTTCATTTTGCGTGGCGATTTCCAGTTGAATGTTCTCGCTGATGGGCTTGCCTGCAGCAATGGTCACGCCTTCTTTTGTAAAAGGCTGAAAGCCTTTTACAAAAGCTCGCAACGTGTACGTTCCTGGCGGCAAGCTCTTGAATTCGTACATTCCACTTTGATTGGTGCGCGCGGAAACAGGCTGGCCAATCGCAGGCGCTGCCACGACTCGCACGTTGGGCACTGCGGCACCGGAGGGGTCCGTTACGAGTCCGGTTAGTGCACTCGGAGCGTCCTGCGCCTGCATCGCGCAAACGGCAACGCCGAGCAACAAAAGCAATCCCAAGAAATACTTCGCCATTTGCCTGATTCCCAAACCCGTATAGTCCTCGTTTCTCGGATGATTTTCTTGTGTTTCGGCTTGCGTCTTCACGGTGTGGTGCCTTCGCCGCCACCACCGCCGCCAAGACTCCACGGCGAAAGAATCATTTCCGGTGTTGCCTTCGAAGAAGCCTGAAGAATGGGTTCCACGCCGCCGAGCAAAGTGATTACCGTGCTCGGGCTGCTTGGCGAGCCTTCGGTCGCGACAATCATCAGCGCATCACCCTTGAGAAGATCCGAGAGCGAAGCCGCGGGCATCCGCGCAATCATTTGCTGGAAATCACCTCGCGCTTGACCATTTCCGCCGGATGGCGTGCCAGGACCAGTTCCCGCTCCGGGTCCACTGCCACCCGGTCCCATTCCAGCTCCGCTGCCACTTGGAGCCGTGTTTCCCTGCGCGTTTCCTTGTGGAGGCTTGGGGGCGGAAGAAGTTGCCGGACCGCCACTTGGCCCGCCTGCTGCTCCTCCTGGTGCGGTACCCTTAAGCCGCATGGCGATTCCCTGCGCCATTGCCTGCGGGAGCTTTCGCAATTGTGAATCGCTTGTAACGTGCAATGTGATTGGCTGTTTCGTAGCCAGGTCCGTCACCGTGATTGTGCTTGCAGAACTATCGCTGCTAACTAGAATTCCCGCGATGCTGCGAAAAGTTCCCGAAACAATTTCGTCGGCGGTGAGTTCGGCGCCATCCGCACTGCGCTGGCCGCGTGCACGCAATTGGTCTCCGGATTTGATGTCGTTCAAAGGAGCTGGCTTAGCGTCGTCAAACTTGACGGAATTTGGCGCGTACCGCCGCAGCACGGTGTCTTTCGTCGTGTGAACCGCCACTTCTTTTGTTGTGCCGGCGGCGCTGACTGTGATGGAAATTGCTCCTGTCGCGGCGTCCACGCCTTTCACAAGACCGCCCACGCTGTGCTGCTGCCATTCCGCGCGCTCGTGCGCTTGCTTGTCCGCGATGTCCGTTTGCTTCATGGCGATCACGGAAGCAGCCTGCAGGGACTTGCCGTCTCCGCTCGCAGTGCCACGAACCAGCACGCGATCCCCCGCTTTCAGGTCCGCGAGCGTAAGCGGAGTTGCGTCCTTCAAATCTTTTTGGCTCGGTTTCAGTTGTAGCAGGCGCGTGCTGTCGGTCACGTTTATGTTAAGTTCTGAGCCGGCATCCGTTTTTAGAGTGATCGTTTGCCCCGCGATTGCGGTGACTGTCCCCAAAGCGCGCGTCGTTGCCGATTGCAGCTGGCTGCTTTGCGCGGCATCCTGCGCTGCTGCGCTCGCGGCGTTCGCCAAACTGAGTCCAACTAGCAAGCTACACAACCAGAGTCTTGCTTTGTCCTTCATCCTAAATTTCCCCAATGAGGTTCAAATTCCTATTCAGCATTCCGGCCGAGCGGTATGCCCCTTAGACGCGCGGACAGCACAAATACGGTACAGGCCTGCGAAACCCCAAACTCGTTAGTAAGAGTATTTATTTCAATGACTTGGGGCCGCGCAGACCATTTGCCCCTTTACGCAATAGTGTTCAGGGAACACAGCGAGATTTCCGGGCCGGATTCGGAGAAAATTGGAAAAGGCAAGAAACACCCAAAGGAATGAGCCACTCTCCCATGCCCCTGGCCGAAACGATTTTAGACACCGAGCTTGAGCAAGAATCTGGTTCCAAGGTATCTGTTACCGCGCTCGCACAGAAATCCGCGCGGGTACCCCATTCTGATACACACACCCCAGCCAGTTCTGTGGATGCTACCCCATCGGCCCATTTGAATCCGCTAGCTAGGCACGGTGCCGCAATCCTGGGCCTCTATGCGATTCTTATCTCCGGCGGGCTTTGGGCAAGCGTTAACCTTCTGCGCTGGTTCTGGCACAGACTTCTATAGCCTCACTTACTAGAGTCCGCCGCGGCAGTCTGGCTCAAATTGCTCGCGAAAACTTGGCGGAGGCGTGTGGACGATGGCTCAGCCTCTCGTCCTTACGGTCTTTCCCGGGAAAGATAGCGACCGATTTCCAGCGGAACCTGGGTTCAAGAAATGGGCGATTTACCTGTTATAAGTTCACGGTGTAGCATGGTCACATCCGACATGCAGACCATGGAAGGGCGGCTGGTTCGCTTTCCAACTAAGCCGCTAACCGTTCCCGCGGCATCGGAGGTAGGCCATGGAAGCCGGCCATAGTCGCACCTGGTGGACCATAGCGAAGCCAAATTCACCATTCTACGCAGTAGTCATAGTGTGCCTAGTGGCCACGCTCTCGTATCTCGCTCCAAAACTGGCGGGGGCACTGTTATCACATCCCGGAACGGTCTGGCCGCTTTGGCCAGGTTGCGCGCTGCTGGCATCCGTGTTGTTGCTGGTGCCGCAGAGAATCTGGCCAATGGTTATCCCCGCAGCCTTTGCAGCGTTTGTTCTCTACGACCTCGAGGCAGGCGTGCCGATTGGTTCGATTGCTTGGTTTATTCCCGCCAATACGGTCCAGGTCCTCGCGACCGCACTCTGCCTTAGGTATCTCTTCGACGGGGTGCCCCGGCTAAATAGCGTAAGAGCCCTGAGTAAGTATTTGTTTTTTGCAGTGTTGCTAGCACCATTCGCTGCAGCATTCCTCAGCGCGTTTGGCATCCAGGGCGACTATTGGACCAGTTGGAGGATTTCGTTTCTTTCCGAGATGCTGGCCTTCGTCACTTTGACGCCGGCCATTTTGGGTTGGGCTAGCAACGGTCCTGCATGGGCCCGAAAATCACGTGCCTATCATCTGGAATTTGCCTTGCTGATCGCCGCGTTGGCTCTTCTGAGCTATATCACGTTCACCGCTTCTGAGAGCAGCAGTTCGCCGGTGCTGCTTTATTCTCTCGTGCCATTTCTGCTGTGGGCCGCTTTGCGTTTCGGACCAGTGGGCGTCAGCACTTCGATGATTGTAGTTGCCTTTCTATCGATTTGGGGTGCAGTCCATGACCGCGGTCCGTTCACCAACGGGGAACCACTCGACAGTGTGTTGTCGCTACAGCTATTCTTGATTTTCACTGCGATGCCTTTCATGGTTCTGGCAGCCCTTGCAGAGGAGCGCAAGCAAGCGGAGCAGGCACTGCGAGAAAGCGAGGAGCGGTTACGTCTGGCGGTCAATGCCGGAAGGATGTATGCGTTCGAGTGGGACCCGGCAACCGATGTGATAGTGCGATCTGGGCAGTGCGCAGATATTCTCAATTGGATGGGCGACCCCACTCGTGATACCGGCCGGCAATTTGTTGCCAGGGTCCATCCCGATGATCGCGAGGCGTATGCCTCTCCACAGACTTGGCTTACTTCTGACGATCCTAACTATCAAGCCAGCTATCGGGTGTTGCGTCCCGACGGAAGTGTAATTTGGTTGGAGGCAAACGGGCGCGTCCTCTTCGACGATCAAGGCAAGAGGCAGCGCATCATAGGCCTGGTGGCGGATGTCACCGAGCGCAAGCTTGTGGAAGAGGCCCTCTCGAGTTTGAGCCGCAGGTTGATTGAGGCGCAAGAGCAGGAGCGCGCCCGCATTGCCAGAGAGTTGCACGATGATTTGAGTCAACGGATGGCCCTTCTCCAAATCGGCCTCGGGCAATTCGAGCAGGACACGACCGGGTTTTCGTCCGAGGCCCGTCAACAACTGCACGACATTGCAGAATTATGTAGAGAAGTTTCGACCAGCATCCACGACTTGTCCCATCAGATTCATCCGTTCAAGCTTGACATCCTGGGTTTGGTGGCCTCTTTGGCGGGCTCCTGCAAAGAATTCTCCAATCAGCATAACCTGCAGGTCCAGTTTGTCCATGATGACATTCCGCGACAGATTCCGAAGGAAGTGACTCTGTGCCTCTTTCGGATCGTGCAGGAGGCTTTGCGGAACGTCGTGAAACATAGCGGAGCCGCGGAGGCCAAGGTTGAGCTTTCTGGCCATGGCGATCGAATCGATCTCTGCGTCTCCGACTCCGGCGTAGGATTCGACCCTGCGTCTGCGAAGGGAGAAGTCGGTCTTGGTTTAATCAGCATGCAGGAGCGGCTGCGGCTGGTCGGGGGGCGCCTTTCGGTCGAATCGGAGCCGTCGCATGGGACGCGAATCCGTGTTCGTATCCCGCTGCACTCAACTGATGCACAAGTCCCAAATGTAGGGAAGGCACGCCAGGCAGGGGCGTGAGCTTCTTTGCAAAGACGCGATTTGCTGTTCGAGAAGGCAATGCCGAGAAATAAAGTGCGGCGAGGAACTTCATCGGGCGATTTTATGCGGGCCAAAAAGGCCGTAATCAATGCGCTATTTCCCGGCACGGGAAAATTGAACTGAAATTTAAGTTACCCGCGTCGCAAACGCAATCGTTTCAACAGGACTTTGGCGGAAGCGTGTGGGAGTCGAACCCAAACTTTAGACTCCCAACTCACGGCGAATGATGACGTTGCAGCCTCCGCCAAGTTCCAATTGGAGTCAATTGGAGTCAGAACGATTCACGCTTAGATGATTTTCCTCTTAAGCGTGCATGGTTGCGGGGGACCGCAACGTACTCAAAATTCCGGTAATTCCCTTCTCGTTTGAGATACTTCGTCCAGCCCCGTGAGCGGAGCAAACCTCGCTTTTTTTCCCAAGAGCGAGCAAAGAAGAGTTCACACATGCCTAGTGGCATGCCTGTGTTGATCGTGTGGAAGAGAGGAGTGAGCTGATACGCGCCACTTCATGCATGACCAGCCTGAGGTCAGTTTCACACCCCACCACGAAGGGAGAATCATTCCAACTGGAATTGAAATGACACCTCATGCACCGCCGTTTCCAATTCGATAAGCGTGAGAACCCAGCGTCCGACCGACGATATGACGTTAATCGGGCACCAGCTAGGCACGCCCCTTTACAAATTGTGCAACCAAACAGTCGCGGACGATTGACTTTCCCTCGTGCCTTCCGCTTATCATTCGGAGATGAAATTACGGCCGATTTTCCCGACACATCCTTTAGCCGAGAGGAGCATTTCCGGATGCCGACTGACTGCCAGAGAATCCAGAAGCGGAACCTCGCTACCGTGGCTCTACAGATCACTAGCGCGAAACAGCCGTTCATCACGGAATTGGCATTTACTGAAAACGTCAGCTTACACGGCGTCCGGGTTGTAACGGAGCGTGCGTGGAAACCGGGAGAGCGCGTGATCGTGAAGTCCTACCATGGCAGCATCCAATCGCTGGCAAGGGTAATCTATTGTTATCGGTTGGCGGAAGCACGATATGCCGTTGGTTTGGAGCTACGTTCAGCGGTTGGGACTTGGGTGGACGTTGCGCAACCACAACCAAGGATGGAAGTGTAGCCCAGCCCGAACACATCTTCACAAAGTACAAAAAACATATAGTTTTGCGCACTCTGAACCGGCGAAGCGGCGTGTTTACTTTCATGAGTTTGGAGGCGCTAAATCATTCGGGATTTTGGGCAGGTAGAATTGCGCGACAAAGCGGAAGTTTTCGTTCCGGTCTGCTAACAGCCCTTTCGTTCCACTTTGTCCAAGCGCATGGCCCTTGCCGATCAGTCCAGATAGACGGCCCCATATTCATATTCGAGCAAACCCTCGCCCGCTCCATTCCGCGAACTTACGATCCTTGCGGGCGAGTAAATATTGGGAGCCTTGGAACTGTAGGGTACTGCTATTTCTACGAGTGATCCCTCCGCGTACTTGGTAGCGCTGTGGAAGCTTAAGCCTCCACGCGCCAGCTCTCTGACAACCACAAGTTCGTTTCCACGAGCGGGATGCCGCACGCATCCAACCGCCTCCACTTGAATACGATCGTGGGACCGTCGGTTTTGCGTTCCAGGGGTCACAGCAGCAATAGGCCCCGCGGAGGTACGGCCATACGGGCGGTTCCAAGTAGTCCAGCCACGACATTGATCGCAGGTCCGGGAGATGTAGTGGTGGTAGAGAAGGAGATTAGCCTCAAATTCGTTGAGGTAAGATACCTCCGTTCGGTCGCAGGCAACACATCTCAGCAAGGCCCGCAACACCCCCTTCTCCGTGCTGGCAACGGCGGGAAATACAACTCCCCAGGGGTTTACAACGGCAGGGTCGAGCATCGTCACCCCAAACACACAGCCATCGGATCCCCCCGCAACGCGACCTACGACTCGAGCCATTGCCTCTTTGCCAACTCCATCAAGTCGCTGGACTTTGATGATCTCGCCAGCGAATAAGTCCCTGTCCACCTTGATCGTAGCCCCTTGACAGCTGATGTCTATTGTCTGTCCTTCCTCCAAGAAATCCTTGCCGGGTCCGCGAACACATGAGACGCGAATGGGTATGGCAAAAAAAACTCGATCGCTTTGGCGGCGATTTTTCTCAGCGGGAAAAATGGCATGCTCCGCTCCGCCGGCGTGCTCGCTGGATTGCTTGCTGAGATTGTTGGCCATAGGCTATCACCGCGAATAGAAGAACGACACGGAACCCAATCGTTCATCCCGGCAAAACAGAATAATGCTGTCTCACTGGCAGCGTCGCGGCAATCAGGTGGAACATGGATTTCGGAAGAGGGTGATTCCCTTACATGAGTCCAAAATGAGTCCAAAAAGGGGGCCTTTCGGCCCCCTTTTTCAATAGTCATCCCCATTAGGGTTGTTGATTCAACGAGACTTTGGCGGAAGCGTGTGGGAGTCGAACCCACCATTCGACCCGCGAAGGGCCGAATCGCCGGCTTTGAAGGCCGGGCAGGTCACCGGACCAATTTCGCCTCCAGGGAAAGTATAGCGAACCAGCCAAAACTTGCGTCCAAAGAAAAACACCGGGCGCAGCGAACTGCGCCCGGTGCAACAGAGTCTAAGTCAAAATGGTGACTAGAAGATTAGCTTTAGTCCTGCCTGCATCTGACGCGAATTCGATGCCGTGCTCGTATACTGTCCGAACGACGGCGAGGTCAGGGTGTTGGTGAAGCCAGACAGGTTCGTGTGATTGAAAACGTTGAAGACCTCCCAACGGAACTGGAATTTAACGCGTTCCGTCAGTTTCGTATCCTTTAGCAGCGCCCAGTCGAAGTCCTGGAAACCAGCCAGAGGAAATACGTTGCGGCCCAAGGTTCCAGGGTTTCCGAGTAGCGGTTGAG
>Ga0137394_10004913_pt1 | contig 10168 bp, 10 predicted proteins | sample czobulk116metaG_FD_108278 | JGI IMG/M metagenome (GOLD analysis project Ga0137394, IMG submission 108278) | Vadose zone soil microbial communities from Angelo Coast Range Reserve, California, USA - czobulk1.16 metaG | ecosystem: Environmental > Terrestrial > Soil > Vadose zone | place: USA... | reverse complement strand
ATTTTGTTGGATTCTTAAGCACAATTCTTTTTCCCAAATGGACTCTAAGTAATTTTCAGTTTTTCTGATGCTAGAAACTATAGTTCAAAAATTTGTGGATAGGGGGGGCAAAGCCCCCTGCTATGCCCGGGCCGTAGGCCCGGTTAAACACTTGTGATTATAGGCTCGGGACCAGCCATTCTGCTTCAAACTCAGCTTAAGTTGTCTCTGCTTAGCTAAGGAGGTCTCCGAGGCGCAAAGGTCCAGATTTGCACCTCACGGCCAAGGCATTCACCTGATAGGTGCTTCGACTCCCTTCTTTCTTCTGGAAAATCTGGAATCAATCAACGACGAAACGAACAAACGGTCCCACGTGCGCATGAGGGTGATGCCACCGCCCTATGAGATGGTCCTCGACAGCGACCAAAGTTACAGACTGGCGCCGACCAATTGGCAGCTGACCCTTCTGCCTCTTTTGCACTTTCCCACCAAGACCTGCCAGTGGCCTCCTGTCTCCTATCTCGAATCCCACGTCCTTTTTAAAAACACTCTCCTCACTCTGATGCCCCCTTATGGCGACGCTTTCTGACGTACGCCCTCATAAGTTAGGCATAGGGGACACTGCCTTTCCTCGACGACCTCACGCCCGAGGACTGCGTCCTTCAAGTTACGCTGGCGATTGATCGTATGATCGGAGAGCCTACTACGTGTCCACGGGGTGTAATTCACTGTCAACGCCTCGACACCAACGTTGACCGTGGCGATTACGATTACCGCAACGATGGATTCGGCAAGGGCAGTCAGATCAGCGTTGGAGATGCAGTGGATGAGGCTGAGAAGCATCTGCGACTGTAGCGGCGAATAACACTTCACCGCTGTTGGTAATTACTCGGGCATGAGTTTGGCCGTGTCAACGAGTCTTGTGACAGCAGAAAGGAGAATTGAGTGCCAACACCCGCTGGTCGCAGGTATGATGCTCACGCCTATGCGCGCACTGACGAGCCGAGGACCGAAGTAGCGCCAATGTTCCGTTGGCACAATTCCAGCTGCTCCGCGGAGTGACGAAGTGACGCCAGCCGCGACCTTAGGTAGGGGGTCTCGCACATGTGATTTCGTATGTATTGGCCTGTGGGAGTCGACCCTCACGTCTCATATGAAAGTTTCTGACATTAGATGGTGGCCACTGTCGCAGCGTATGGCTATGATACAGTAGGAAATATCATGGGAAAGCTAGTTGTCCAGACCAACACATTAAGGCTAGCCGGGACACCCCATAGGAATCTAAGATAATGGCTCGTCCACGTCGCTCAGAATGGATGGGCCGATCGTCGTACGCAAACACATCTCCTTCGCTCGGCGGAGCAGGCGTCGCGGTATCCTAGTTGCAACTATATCCCTGTCCGACGACGGTGCTCAAGTCCATCCTCGTCCCGAGCGCCGCCGCATGCACCCGATTCAAGTCCGCACATGGTGTTCTCACCGCGACGTGCGACCGATCCTGGACTCGTGCCTCCCGTCATCAGAAGCTACCGCTATGTCTGCCGGAACCGGAGGCCCAGAAAGCGACGTCGTGTACGAGGACGATGACGAGGGGGGGTTGACATTGACGAGGGCGAGGGCGAAGGCGAAGGCGAATGCAGCCTCTGATCACCGTCTCTGACGCAAGAAAGAAGTTGGTCATTATCACGGCCCGTCCATTTCGCTAAGCGCGCGAGTAGCGAATGATGATCGATGATTCTCTTTGCGAATATAGACCAAGGACTTGCAATTGTGCTCCGGCCGCGCGGTGAGCGTTTCTTTTTACCCGGCGGGCGAGGAGACGCTCGGAATTCTGGATGCGTGTTCATACAACTATGAAACCGTGCTCCGCAGGTACCTACCACGTAACGGCAGCAAAGCCGGAATTGGTGTGTAAATGGTCCAGCGGGACTCCAAAGTCAAACGGGTCTATTCGTTGCACAGTTCGACGAGGTAGGATGAGTGAGGTGGGATGTGGGATGCCGTGTCGCGGAGAGTGGATCAAGGCGGTGTGTAAGATCTTAAATTCAGTGTGGAGGTCATGGATCGATGCCACCCCGGGAAGACTGAGGATGAGCATGGGACGATTAGGGCATGTACAATAAGTCACGAACGTGACATAATTTCGAAGGCGCATCGAAACGGACTCGTAGCTCGTCGACGACGGCAGCCCCTTGAGCATCGTCCGGTTCTCCCTCAACAGTGGTCACAACATCGCACAGCACCCCCTCTGATGCTCTGTCCAACAGTCGCCGCGCAGATATTCGGTCCGAGCCAGGAGGCCCTTGTGAGTCCCATCGAGTTTTCCTGGAAAAGCCGCCTGCACGACGTCGGGATACGCAATTATTACGGCATAAACTTGAGGACACCAGAGTATCCAGGGACCTGCTTTCTTCATGCGCGCGAGAGATCACTAGCTTCGGGTCATGTAGCACGTGCAACCTGGAAGCGGGGGTGGAGAACGGGCCTCTACCGTTAGTAACGACAGTAGAGATGGATCCGTAGGCGGTGGGCAGAGCCAAGCCAGACGGGCGATGTCGCGGAGGGTGAGGATGGCACAGTTGTTCAGTCGTTCGAGCGATAAAGGTAAGGTGGTTGTGTAAAAGTAGTTGCCAGCGCGATTTTTTTATTAAGTAATAAGTTACTATTATATAATACTAGCTCGGCGCGTAATAGGCCTGGCTCTGTCGTCTTTTTATCGACCGTGACGGTTTCAACTCGATTTCCTGGAATCATGGCCTGCCTCTACTCAAATGTTCCACCCTGCAACCCCTGCTCGACGAAACCATATCAGGATACTACTACTACTCTGTGGCATTCGGTGCCATCACTGCCATGATGTTCCGGTCATATTTGACGAACTTGCTTCGTTTAAGTGGATTGGCCCTTCCGGGTTGGGTGTGTCGCGCCTTCATGGTATCCTGTGCAAGGGCAGATGCAATATATGCAGTCCGTTCTTCTCTTACCGTGTTCCAAACCCTCCCTAATCTGGGCATATGATCTCACCTAGTCGCCCCAACGACCTCGATAGTACCTAGTAGATACTGCTCCAGCTCTCCACAAACCCCATCCAGGTCCTTTTGATCGCTAGTGGGAAGAGGGGAGCGGTTAGCTGTGAGGTGGGACGGCTCTCCCTTACATTTCCTGAGTGCTTCTCGAAGTGCTCCATCCGGAGGAATACCACCATTTATGAGTTTAGCGTGGGATGGCGAATGCGATCTTATCGAGATGATATTGTTGAAACCTGGAGAACATCACATCGGAACAGACTCAAAACGTATTGAGAAAAGACAAAACAGTCTCGGAAATAATGAATGGTAGCAAGCAGAAGACAATCATCGGAGACGATGGTTAAGGATAAACTCTTTAAAGTCGGGAATAGAATAATGCGTGGGAAGAGCAGAAAACTGCGTCGTGACTGCATTATGAGAGTCCGAAGACTTGTATCGGGAAAGTGCCCTATCCAAGGCAACCTCCCTAGTTGGATTAAGCTGTGAGGCGTAAAACAGGCATGCATGCTCAAGAATGATGGTTATCGCTACTTTGGAAGTCAGAAATAGCAAAGGTAGGCAGCCAAGAATGTACCGATCAGAGTGAGATGGGTATCATGACTAGATACCAAAAGGGGTGGCTGGGAGCGTGTTAGCGAAGCAAAGATAGAACGATAAGATAGGATAGTACACTGGCGACAAATGAGCAGAGTTTGGAGAATACGATCTGCAAAGGAGTGAACGAAAGAGGTAAGAATACCGAAAGCAAGCAAATACAATAAGAACTCGCTTTCTGGTAAACACGTGGTGGATGGACAAGTCAGTATACCAACAACAAGCGGGGAGTACTCACGAACTGAAGAGTAGAGAGGAAAGCACGAGTCAGGACACGGAAAGAAAGCGAGAGAAAGATGGGCACTCACGGACTGGAAAGTACAGAGGAACGTACAAATCAGGACATGGAAAGAAAGCAAGGGAACAAGGGATGCTTACGGGCTAGAGAGTACAGAAGGAAAGACGAGTCAGGACACGGGAAGAACATGAGTGAGCAAGGGCCACTCACCAACTGGAGAGTATAGAGGGAGGGGCAAATCAGATGATGGATATACAACAAGCGAGAGAGGGGCACTGACTCTCTGGAGAGCACAGATGGAGGGACAAGTCAAACCCGGAAAGTGAGAAAGCGAGCGGAGATACTCACACTCTGGAGAGCGAAGAGGGTGAGACAAGTCAAGACGCGGAAAGAAAGCGAACGAGAAACACCCACGAACTGGAGAGCGCAGAGCAACAAATTGAGATATGAAAAGAAAGCGAGAGAGAAGTGGCACTCACTTTCTGGAGAGGACAGATGGACAAATCAGGACATGCAAAGAAAACGAGCAAGGACACTCACTTCCTGGAGAGCACAGAAAGAGGGACAAGTCAGCACATAGAAAAAAAGCGGGTGAGCGAGGTGCACTCACTTCCTGGGGGACATGGAGGGAGGGACAAGTCAGGACAGAAAGGAAGATAAGCGAGCGAGGAACACTCACCCTCTGGAGAATGCGGAGGGGTAGGTCAGGAAGCCAAAACATGGAAAAGGAAGCAGGTGGATATGTATACTCACTTTCTAGAGTGAGCAGAGAGAGGGACAAGTCAGAACTCAAGACAAAAGCAAGCAAGTGAAGGGCTCTCACCATCTGGAGCACAGAGGGAGGGACAAATTAGGATGCGGAATTAGGACGCGGACAGAAAGCGAGCGAGCGGAGACACTCACGAACTGGAGAGGGCAGAAGGGGGAACAAGTAAGGACATGGACAGAAGGTCAGCAAATGAGGGACACCCACGAACTGGGGAGCACGGAGGGATAACTCAGGGTACCGAAAGAAAGTGAGCAAATGAGGGAAACGCACTTCCTGGAGAGTGAAGAGGACGTAACGAGTTAGGACACGAAAAGAAAGTGAGCGAGTGGGGGCACCCACCAACTGGAGGGCACAGAGGAAGGGGCAAGTCAGGACACGAACTCAGAAGGAAGCGAGCGTGTGGGGACACTCACTCTCTGGAGAGTGTGGAGGAAGGGATAGGTCAGGACATAGAAAGAAGTGAGTGTGCGAGAGGCACTCACAGACTAGAGCGCACAGGGGGTGGGACAAGTTGGGACATGGGGAAAATCGAGTGAGTGATGGGCACTGACTTCCTGGAGAGCGAAGTGGGAGGGTCAAGTCAGGAGACGGAAAGAAAGCAAGCGAGAGAGGTGCACTCACAGACTGAAGAGCGCAGAGGGAAAAGTCAGGACACAGGAAGAAGGCGACTCGGAGCGAACGAGAGACACTCACAGACTGGAGATCCAGAGGGAGGTACAACTTAGAATACAGAAAGAAAGCGAGCGAGCGAGAGTCACTTACTCTCTGGAAAGTACGGAAGGAGGGATAAGTCAGGACCCAGAGAGCATGAAAGCGAACGAGGCGCACTCACTTCCTGGGGAGTGCCAAGGGAAGTACAAGTCAGGACAAGGAATTAAAACTGGCAAGTGAGGGGTACTCACCAGCTGGAGAGCACAGCAGGAGGGGAATGTCAGGACGTGGAAAGAAAGCGAGCGAGCAAGAGGCACTCACTTCCTGGAGAGAGAAAAGAGGGGGGCGGAGTCAGTACACAGAAAGAAAGAGAGCAAGCGAGAGGCACTCACAGACTAGAGAGCACAGAGGGAGGGACAGTTCAGGACACGGGAGAAGTGAGTGGGCGAGGGGTACTCACCTCCTGGAGAGCGCGGAGGGACAAGTCAGGACACAGAAGGAAAATGAGCGTGTGAGGGGTACCCACAGACTGGAAAGCACAGAAGGGAGGGACCTGTTAGAACACGGAAAGAAAGCGGGCGAGCGATGGGCACTCACTTCCTGGAGAGCACAGGAGGGACAAGTGAGGACGCGGGAAGAAGGCGAGCAACGGGCATTTGGCACTCACTCTCTGGAGACCGCAGAGGAAGGACAAGTCAGGACACGGAAAGAAAGAAAGTGAGCGAACGAGGGAGGCTCACTCTCTGGGGAGCATATAGGGACAAGTCAGGACATGGAGATAAGACGAGCGAGAGAGAGAGACGGACCAGCTGGAGGCAGTAGAGGGAGGGACGAGTCAGGACATTGAAAGAAAGGAAGCAAGCGAAGGGGACTCACTTCCTGGAGGGCGCATCGGGAGGGAAAAGTCAGGACACAGAATGATAGTGAGCAAGTAATGGCACTCACTTCCTGGAGAGCGCAAGGGAGGGACGAGTCGCGAGTCAGGACACGGAAAGAAAAGAAAGCGACCCAGCGAGAGATACTCACGACCTGGAGAGCGCAGAGGGTGCGACAAATCAGTACATAGAAAAAAAGATCGAAAGATACGATCGTATAGAAAGAGAATTCAGGACATAGAAAATAACGAAGCAAGGACTGACTGACCCAATACTAGGTAGTAACCTTCATTTAGCACGAGGCAATTCGAATACACGTAATACGACTCACCCAGATCGACGGAAATGCTAACATACATGTCTTAATTACTCTTTCAGTGCTCACACTTCCTTCTTGGAATGCAGAATGGGCCCTGTAATATGGTTACGTTCGTCTGATTCTGATTCCATCATATATAGGAGCCTACCATATAACGGCTTGTCTTATGTTTAGTTCCAGATTATCCTTCTGTACAGATAAGAGCATGATGGCAACAGTGCCTCCCGAGAGTGCATCAGCAGTCTTTTCAATAAGCTCAGTACACCGTTGGGCATGTTTGTGCATTTCTGTGGGACAGCAATTAGCATAATACACGTAGGTGGTTTACGAAATCCTCACTTTCTAAACGTACGAAGGGTGGAGGTCCCCTAAGGCTGGCTAGGTAATGTTCGCTGAACATTCTCTGCACCTCATCGTTAAGTTGTGCCATGTCACGATTTTGATCCTCCAACTTGATCCTGATGTCGATCTTGAACTGGTCATATTTGGTGAATACCGCTATCACAGGAACTTGAAAAACCCCCTTATGTCGATTCCAGTTCATTAAGTCATGTTTGGACACACCATTCTCATCTGGGCAAATATCGTCAAAGTACCTCAAGTCCAGCGATGGCCGATTGTTGTCCATCGGAATGCAATACCTGAAGGGGTGAATTTGCGAACGTAGATACCCAAAGAAACAAACCCAAACCATATTGCGTGTAATCTATCGTTCAATCGCCTCGCCAGCGACCTACGATTGACAAAATCGTGTACAATCTCCAGCTCCTTTTTATCACCGGCCTCAAATCCGCGGGAGTCGTGGAAAATATAACCGTTATGATTGGTGAAGACAAGTTCGTGCTCGATGTTATGCTCGCCACGCTGCATAAATAGAATTATCATAGTCAGCCGTCCACCCGTCGCCAAAGGAGGGTATGCCTGTCCGACCTCTGTGGTAGCGTCGAGCTGCTGAATCTGGCAAAGTGATGAGATCGAATGATCGAAAGTGCCACTAGGAAGGAGGTCGTACCTGCTTACGAATTCCTTGTTCATCACGACTGTAGATCACTGGACTTTCTGTGGTGTCGCAGACTCGTTGGAGAATCGATGTTTTTCCGGCATTTGCTCTTCCAATAATCAGGATTCGGAACTTGACATCACGGGAGACTCGTGGGAGATTCTGATGTGCATCCATTGCGTAGTGTTGTAAGATAGAAGACTGTTACTGGCAAACGTATTGCACACACGTGAGAGATTGGCGGGGAGAGGGCGACTCGATGTACGGCGCTACGTGCCGAGCCAGCAGCTCCGCGAACCAGGCGTTCGGGACCTCCTTACCTAAGACGATATTCTGACGGAGTTTGTAATGCAGTTTGGAAAAGGCGGCTGAATGTGAAGTTGGCTTTCCTGTTGCGTTACAGTGTAAATCATTACCGTCCGTGCAGTACAATCACCAGGTGAGAAGGAACCTTGATGTGTGTTCGTTTGTGCTCGAGGATCACGCGATTCTGGATTGATCTGGCCGTTAAGTAAACCCATTAGGTCTCTTCATCTCTCTTCTTACCAAAACCAGGCGTTCTCGTTCCCACCGTACCCGATCCTGAACACCCTGAAAATATTGTATACTGGCTCAGGGATGGCTCTCGCATTTATCGTCATGATACCTGGCTCAATGAACCAACCGTACCCCGAGTGGACAACGACACCAAGCTACTGAGGCTGAAGGCTCTACCGACGACTCGGTACACGCCCTCATCGGAACTCAGGAGCTTGTCAGTCTTGCTGGGAACGTCTTCATAGGTGGTCTTGAAGAGTCCATCTCCGACATCCACCTTAACAAGATAATACACCTCGCACATCGTCCTGGATCCCGAGCAGCCGGTGCGATATCAGCTTTTGTTACACATCAAAATGTTCTAATTGAATGTTTCGTAGATGGGCCACCGTCCCGTGCAGTGGTACTAATTAAGTATGCCGAATGGCTTCTGGAACTCAAACAAAACAACGGTATTTGGCCGAGAGCTCGTAAGCTGTATATCGTTTTGGGACGGTATGGATGCACTGAATGTCTATCGTAGCTGAGGCTCTGATTGCGATCGGTGTAGGGGTCATTCTGGATCGCCTCCCGTCAGTACCGCGCGTTACGGACAGGAACTCGCCTTGGCTGGCGAACAAGCCGCGTTGATAGTCCCATTGAATCCGAGATCCGTGCACCGATGATCCTTGACTATCTCTAGGCTACCCACCATAAATAACGTTCTCCGTTCCGTGTTTCCCCTTCAGAGAGGACAGTCAAATCAGTGTTGGTTGTGCGGCGGATGAGACCGAGAAACGTCTGTTATTGTGGCACCGAATAACAATCAGCGGCCTACCTTTTCATCGCTGTTGGTATGACTTACACTTTGTAAAGATAATGGGTGTCCGGGCATCGGATACGAGCTTGGCTCTCAATAAATTTTGTGATGGCGGCAAGTTGCATTGGGTGCCAACACTCGTCCGAAATTGTGACACGTAGGTCTAATGTTCACGCCCTTGCGTTCATCGACGAGCCGAGGTAGCACCAATGCCCCGTTGGTACAGTTCCACCTGCTTCGTCGAGGGATAGAGTGACGCCAAGCACAGCCTGGGAAATAAGCGGCAGGGTCTCACACATGTGATTTCAGATTTTTTAGCCTGTTGGGCTTGACCCTAACACCTTACGAAAGTCTTTGTTATTAGGTACTTTAGCGTGTATCACTGATACAGTGGAAAAAACAATTGGGAAGCTAGCTGTTCAGAGTCTAACATGGTCGATTTAACAAATTAAGGCCAACTGGAACATCCGACAGATATCTGAGATAATGGTTCGTCCACGTCGCTCACGACGAATCGTTGTACGCAAGCGTATCCACTTAATTCAAGACATCACCTTCTCTCAGTAGAGCAGGTGCCACCACTGTAGCTGAGCAGGCTGTGAGGATTGTGAGAGAGAACTGTCCAGAGAAAACTTAGCATGACCCGATAAGGCAAATAGGTGCGAAGTGCTGGCTGTATCGGCGCCGAGAGAGGAAGGCAGGCACTTGGGGAAGAAATAGAGAGGAGGATAATAACACGGCGAGAGCGATCGTAGAGGCGAGAGGGGGTGGTGGGAACGGCGAGACGTCGTGCGAACTGCGGTTCTGCGCCGGTTTGAGGCAAGACAAAGAGGGAGAAGAAGACAGAAAAAGAGCGGCACGTGGGTGTTTTCGAGAACGCGTGTCGAGTTCTGGTAGTCCTATGCTGGTCCAACGACGAGAAGTCTTTATGCACGGCGAGTTCTAGATCCGGGAGGCGGTCGTGCTACTTCAGTTGACTGCAAACGTGTAACAGCCAGTTTTGGGGTGCGCGCGACACGGTCCAGACAACAGCGCTCGCGCCGCGGCGCCGACGTACGTCAAAAATTGAGCAAAGAAAGTGAGTGAGATCGATAGACTGAATAGAAACAGACCACAGGGAAGTGCGCGCGCGGTCTAGAGTGCACGGTATCGACCGAGGGGAGTTAGGACGAAAGAAGCATAAAGGAAGTACCAACTGTAGGAGGTGTCCATGTAAGGGCTTTGTAATGTGACCTGGAAATTCCATATAGGGGCATTATAATGTCCCACCTCATTTGCTGGGAGCTTCCAGTGCACAATATATTATAATGTGCCACCTCTGTCTGTCAGTTATAACTCCACATTATAACTTAGTTGTCATTTCTGTTCCTGGCATTAT
>Ga0137394_10004912_pt1 | contig 10170 bp, 7 predicted proteins | sample czobulk116metaG_FD_108278 | JGI IMG/M metagenome (GOLD analysis project Ga0137394, IMG submission 108278) | Vadose zone soil microbial communities from Angelo Coast Range Reserve, California, USA - czobulk1.16 metaG | ecosystem: Environmental > Terrestrial > Soil > Vadose zone | place: USA... | reverse complement strand
GGCTCCCCAGCCGCGGGAGAGGACCTTTTCCGACGTCTTTGTGAGTTCATGTTACTGGACCCACATCGAATTGAACTGCGTTACTATGGCAGGCTCGAAACGCATCAGTATGAATCGGTTTACGCAGGGGAATCGCGCAGTACCGGCCCTGCTGGACTTTATGTGCATCCGGAAGATGGCAAGAAGTTGATTGTTGCCCTTGAAGAATCAGGTTTGGCCCGCCCCGCCCAACTTGCGGCCACAATTTGTCACGAACTCGGCCACGTTCATTTGCTGGCTGATGCAAGGATCGACCGCAACACACCAGACAGTGAGCCTTTAACTGATCTCGTTACCGTATATTTTGGCGTTGGAATCTTTGCCGCAAACGGCGTCTTCCAATTCAATCAATGGCAGAGTCATTCACACCAGGGTTGGAGCGCAAGCCGGCTTGGATACTTGTCCGAGCAGATGTTCGGTTACGCGCTGGCCTGTTACTGCTGGTATCGAGGCGAGTTGAAGCCGGATTGGGACAGACATTTGCGATCTAACATCCACTATTATTTTGACGATTCACTACATTTTCTCAATGCAACGCAGGATTCGAACGTGAAGTTTAACGGCATTCAGGGCCTTTCTGGAAAATAATTCTCGGCGCTGCAGAACGATCAATGGTTTTGCCTGATTTCGTGACTCGGGCTTCCTTCGCCATTAGTCATTAGAGTTTGTTTTGTGATTCGTCATTCGGAGTTCGTCATTCATTTTCCTATCGCGCCCTCCGTCCCAAACCTTTACCATGTCACTATGCCAACGTATGAGTACGTCTGCGAAAAGTGCGGACACCAGTTTGAGAAGTTTCAGTCGATTTCAGCCGAACCACTCACCGTTTGCCCCAAGGAACTGTGCGCTCAAAAGAAGTGGGGCAAAGGCAAAGTAAAACGAGCAATTAGCGCTGGAGCCGGTCTCATCTTCAAAGGCAGTGGTTTCTACATTACCGACTACCGCAGCGAAAAATACAAAGAAGCGGCAAAGAAAGAGGCGGCTCCAGCCGCCTCCTCCGGTGGTGATGCCAAGCCGGCAGGCGGCTCCGATTCGAAACCAGCCGCTGCTTCCAAAACTGAAGGCAAGCCCGCAAAGGCGAAAGCGAAAGAGTAGCAGCAAACCTGAAGTCTCGTGCTATGCCCCTGGCAAATTGGCAACGCGTCAGAGCGCGAGCCGTCCTCGGCTCGCCTGCACGAAGCTTCCCTCATCTAACTCATTTAACCTGTTTAACACATTTAACTCTTTTCGTTTTTTTGACCTTCGCGCTCCCGTCCCCGGCTCAGTTCCTGCCTGTCCCCGCTAGATCAGCAACCAGCCTGTCGGGTCAATTCGTTGCACAGGACTGGCGTCCTCGTGGCCCATCCAATCTCGCCCTTGGTCTTTCGACGAATAGCCAATTCGTCTGCCTTGATTCTGCCCTTCTGAGCGTTTCCTGCGAACGGATCAAACAATACCTTTCTTCTCAGTTGGGAGGCACCACTCCTTGGGCCGGAAAAATCTTCGTGGTTTTGCACACAGCCGAGTATCAGGACGAACCTATCGTCGTCACCTCGGAGCGATTTAATGATGTCTGGCAGTATCGGCTCGATCTTCCTGATGTGACCGAGCGGGCGAAATACGTGCGGGCCATCGTTCAGGTTCTCCTGCTGGAAATGGCCAATCGAAGCGTTCCGGCCCGTTCAGCCGACCTGCCATTGTGGCTGGTGGAAGGGCTTACGCGCCAGATCCTGGCTTCGAATGAATTGGAAATCATTTTGCCGCCCCCAAACAGGATGGCCAACAACATCCCCATCAACAGCGCGTATTTTGATTCTCGCAGGGCGGATTCATTGCATTCACGACGAGATGACCCGATGGCGTTCGTTCGGAATGTGCTCCGGTCAAATGCGTTTATGACTTTTGAACAGCTAAGCTGGCCGGTGGACGATCAGCTTACGGGCGATCAACGCGAGCTTTTCTGCTGCAGCGCCCAGCTTTTCGTGCTGGAGCTGTTGCGGATGAAAGATGGCCAAAGCTGTTTGCGCGAAATGCTTGGCCAACTGCCCCAATACTACAACTGGCAACTCGCCTTTCTTCACGCGTTTCGAGAGGCGTTCTCACGGCCTCTCGACGTTGAAAAGTGGTGGACTTTGCGCTGGGTGAATTTCACCGGCACACAAGCCATGCACACCTGGCGCATCGCGGAGAGCTGGCAAAGGCTCGGTGAAGCTCTTCGTCCGGCGGTCCAGGTTCGCGCGGATACGAATCAACTGCCCGGTCACGTGGAGGTCACCCTGCAAACAATCATTCGAGACTGGGATGGTGAAGCACAAAGGAGCGAGCTTCAGAGTCGCCTGCGCGAATTTGAACTTCTGCGCTGGCGGCTGGACCCCCGCGTCGTGCCATTGCTTGATGAATATCGGCAGGTGATCGAAATATTTCTGAAAGAAAGCAAGCCGTCCGGGTTAACTGCCGCCTTGCGGAAGACAGCAGCGGTACGAAACGCGCGGGAACAGGCAGTGAAACACCTGGATTTTCTCGATGCTCGCCGCCTCGCTGCAGCCGCCAACTCTGAGCCGATTGCCGACATTAAAAAAACGTCTTCCCGGTAGAAGCAAAGGGCTCAATCGCAAAACATCGGGTCTTCCGTCCGACGAAAAACCCCACGACGTGCAATTGCATCGTAAGTGATTGCAATAGAATAATTTATACTATTTCCACCTCGCTCAACTGGTGGTCTGCTTGACACCCCGGTCTTCAATCCTATAGTGCGCTAGCGAAAATCGAAGGACCGCATGCAAAGCGACCAACCAGCAGGGAACAGCGACGAGCCGCCATCGTGTAACCAGCTCGAAACACTCAAACAATTTCACTCTCCAGGCCGCGGCTTTTGGGCCGACGTTTCAGAATCCGATTGGAACGATTGGCGGTGGCAACTCAAACACCGCATTACCACCGTTGAGCAACTGCAACGGCTGTTGCCCACTCTCACGCCGGAAGAATTTGCGGGCGCAAAGCTCTCCAATCATAAGCTGGCCCTGGCGATTACCCCGTACTTTTTCAATCTCATTGATGCGGCGGACGAAAACTGTCCGATTCGCTGGCAGGTGATTCCTCGCATCGAGGAGACTCAGACTGCTCCATGGGAAATGACCGATCCGTGCGGCGAAGATTCACATTCGCCTGTGCCCGGTCTGGTTCATCGCTATCCGGATCGTGTGCTGTTCCTCGTCACGGACCGTTGCGCCGCGTATTGCCGCTATTGCACTCGCTCGCGCCTGGTCAGCAATGCCAGCGGCTACGATTTCCATCCCGAATTCGACAAACAAATCGAATATGTCCGGAACAACAAATCCATCCGCGATGTTCTCTTAAGTGGCGGTGACCCTCTCCTTTTCAGCGATGAAAAACTGGATCAACTGCTTTCACGGTTGCGGGCGATTCCTCATCTGGAATTTCTCCGAATCGGCACTCGCATTCCGATTTTTCTACCGCAGCGGATCACGCCGCAGCTTTGCGCGATATTAAAGAAATATCACCCTCTTTTTATCAGCATCCATTCCAATCATCCGCGCGAATTGACCGTCGAAGTGCGCGCTGCTCTCGAGCGCCTGGCGGACGCCGGCATCCCTCTGGGAAACCAATCTGTGCTTTTGCGAAATGTAAATGACGATTCAATCGTCATGAAAGCACAGGTGCAGAAACTGCTCATGTGCCGAGTGAAGCCTTACTACCTTTATCAATGCGATCTGATCGCCGGCTCCGCGCACTTGCGCGCTCCTGTGCGCAAAGGACTCGAAATCATGGAAAATCTGCGCGGTCATACGACCGGCTACGCTGTTCCACAGTATGTGATTGATGCTCCAGGCGGCGGCGGCAAGGTGCCGATCAATCCGGATTATATCCTCAGCCGCGATGCTGACCGTATCGTCATCCGCAATTACGAAGGCCAGATCTTCGAATATCCGGAAGCCAGTGATGGCACGCCTCTGGTCTCTGCACCGCAGGAAATCGGAGAACCCGAGCTGGTTTGATTGGCGAATGTAGCCGCCGACGTGCGGAGGCGGACGTCCAACGTCGCCAAACATCCGCCTCCTCGCGTCGGCGGCTGTGCTCTGAATTGAGTTCGGTTTTTTCCTTGCCTCATTTAACGCGTTTTTCCCTAATTGACTCAGTTAACCGCCTCTATGAACCACACCTGGAAATTCTTTCGCGCTGGCGGTTTCGACCAGGTCCGTCTCGACTCCGGAGCCGATCTGGCCGCGCTCGATCAGCTCGATCAAAAACTGTGGGTCGCCCTGGCTTGTCCAACGACCGGCCTTGAATTTGATCCGAAAACTCTTGCCCTGATTGATATCGAAAAGGACGGACGTATCCGGGCGCCCGAACTGATCGCGGCCACAAAATGGGCCTGCCAGTCGCTGAAGAGTTCGGATGATCTGTTGAAAGGTTCGGCTTCTCTGCCTCTAAGTGCGATCAACGATTCCACGCCAGAGGGAAAACAGTTACTTTCTTCAGCTCGTCAAATCCTGACGAATCTTGGGCGCAAGGATGCCGACGCAATTACGGTCGAAGAAACCACGGACACCGCAAAAATCTTCGCTCAAACTCAATTTAATGGCGACGGCATCATTCCTGCCGATTCAACCGAGGACGCCGGTATCAAGAGCGTCATTAACGATATCATCGCCTGTCTTGCCAGTGAAACGGACCGCAGCGGAAAGCCCGGCATCAGCCAGGCTAAAGTCGATCAGTTTTTCACCGAAGCTCAGGGCTTTTCCGACTGGTGGAAAAAAGCGGAGGCGAACAAGGCCGTGTTACCACTCGACGGCTCGACGGCATCCGCCGCTGCGGCGTACTTCGCGGTCAAGCCAAAGATAGACGACTATTTCACGCGCTGCCGTCTCGCGGCGTTCGATCCGCGCGCCGTAGGAGCGCTGAACCGCGAAGAAAAAGAGTACCTCGCTTTCGCCGCAAAAGATCTGACCATTTCCTCGGCAGAAATCGCCGGCTTTCCACTCGCTCAAATCGGTCCCGCGAAGCCCCTCCCTCTGCAGGATGGCCTGAACCCGGCGTGGGCTGGTCCGATGGCAACCTTCCAGGCGGAAGTCGTTAAACCCATTCTCGACGGGAAGAATTTGATCACCGAAGCCGATTGGTCCGCTATCAAATCCAGATTTGCAGGCTATGAAAGCTGGGCGGCGAGCAAAACCGGCGGTGCCGTCGAAAAACTCGGCCTCCAGCGTGTTCGCGAGGTTCTCGAAAACAATAGCCGCCCGGCAATTACAGCTCTCATTGCCAAAGATAAAGCTCTCGAGCCTGAGGCCAACGCCATTGCCGCCGTGGACCGCCTTGTCCGTTACCACCGCGACCTCTTCAAGTTGCTGAACAATTTCGTCTCTTTCCGGGATTTTTATCGCCGCAAAGAGAAGGCGATTTTTCAAGCCGGCACGCTTTATCTCGACCAGCGCAGTTGCGAACTTTGCCTCATCGTGGAAGATCCTGCGCGCCACGCTCTCATGGCGGGTCTCGCCGGCGCATACCTCGCCTATTGCGATTGCGCGCGCAAGGCCACCGGGGAAAAAATGCAAATCGTCGCCGCCTTTACCAATGGCGATTCGGACAATCTCATGGCCGGTCGCAACGGCATTTTCTACGATCGCAAAGGACGCGATTGGGACGCCACCATCACCAGGATCGTCGACAATCCGATCAGCATTCGCCAGGCATTCTGGTCGCCGTACAAAAAATCTGTGCGCCTGATCGAGGAGCAGATAGCCAAACGCGCCGCTGCCGCGGACGCATCTGCCTCGGACAAGCTCGCCACTGCCGCAGCCAATATGGCCCGGGCGGATCTGGTGGCCCAACAGCAGCAGGCCAGGGCTGCAGAGCAAAAAAAGGTCGATGTCGGCGTGGTTGCAGCGATGGGTGTAGCCGTCGGCGCCATTGGCGGCGCGCTGGCATCTCTCGCGACCGGCTTGCTGCGCTTGCCCACATGGCAAATGCCTCTGGTCTTTGTTGGAATCATTCTCTTGATTTCACTTCCTTCGATGATTATCGCGTGGCTCAAGCTGCGAAAGCGTAACCTCGGCCCGATCCTTGATGCCAATGGCTGGGCGGTGAACGCTCGCGCCAAAATCAATATCCCGTTCGGAGCATCGCTCACCGGCATTGCCTGTCTTCCGCCTGGATCGAAGCGCGATTTGGTTGATCCGTTCGCCGAAAAGAAGAGCCCTTGGCCGCGCGTCATCGCTTTCCTCATCGTGCTCGCCATTGCCTATGCGATTCTGAACAGAATGGGTTTCATTTACGAATGGACCCACGGCCGGCTCGGACAACCTCGCGAAGTTAAGAATCTTCCAACGGTCCAGCAGTCTGCTCCTGCGGCCATTCAAACTGCTCCCGCGGGTCCGGCGCCATCTCCTCCAAAACCCGAAACTCCGAAGTAAGTCCATTTTCTGTCGGGAGAGGGATCTTTGCGTCTTTGCACCTTTGCGTTAAAGTCCTGTTTGTTTATGGCTCGCGAATCCGCCGAACTAAAAGCCGCTCGCGTCAAAAAGATCATCGCGGGCCTCGAAAAAGCCTATCCGCAGGCACACTGCGAATTGGACCATTCCAACTCTCTCGAACTTCTCATCGCCACCATTCTCTCGGCACAGTGCACCGACAAGCGCGTGAATATGGTGACGCCTGCGTTGTTCAAGAAATATCGCTCGGCTGCCGACTACGCCCACGCCTCGCTTCCGGAACTGGAAAAAGAAATCAAAACCACCGGCTTTTTCCGCAACAAAGCCAAGAGCATCAAGACCGCCTGCCAAAGAATCGTTGAAAATCATTCAGGCGAAGTTCCGCGAACGATGGAAGAATTGACAAGCCTCGGGGGAGTGGGGCGCAAGACTGCGAACGTCATTCTCGGCAACGCCTTCAATATCAATGTCGGCGTCGTCGTGGACACTCACGTTGGCCGGCTCTCGCGCCGCCTTGGTCTTACTCGCGAAGAATCCGCCGAAAAAGTAGAGCAGGACTTGATGAAACTTGTTCCGCAGGACAAATGGACTCTCTTTAGTCACTTGCTTATCTGGCATGGGCGGCGTCGATGCTTTGCCCGCAATCCGGATTGTCCAAACTGCGAAGTCAAAAAGCTCTGCCCGCGAATTGGCGTCGTGGAATCTCGCGGTAGCCGTTCCTGATCACTCGGCGCTCGACACTCGACACTCGGCCCTCGACACTCGACGCATGGCCTTTGAATCGTTCCGGGATTTTCTAAATCAGCTCGAGGCAGCAGGGGAGTTGCGGAAGATCTCTGAACCTATAGCCACTGAATTGGAGATCACGGAACTGGCGGATCGGGAGATGAAAAGTCCTTCTGGCGGCAAGGCGCTGCTCATCGAAAAGCCGTCCGTTAATGGAGCGGTCAGCCCGTTTCCTCTCGCGATCAACACGATGGGCTCATCGAAACGCATGGCTATGAGCCTCGGCGCGGAGAGCATCGATGAAGTCGCTGGCGAACTAGGCACTCTCATCAAGGCTAAGCCTCCCGCAAGCTTCCGAGACGCGATCAAACTTCTCTCGACCGCCTTGGATCTGAGGCACGCGAAGCCAAAGATCGTGAAAGAAGGGCCGTGCAAGGACGTCATCACTCGATTCGATGCTGCCCCCGCCCAAAAGTCACCGTGGCCGCCGGCGCCGGACGTGAAGAATCCGCAAGGCATCGATCCCAAACCGCCCACCTTACTGAACCTGCCCATCCAAAAATGCTGGCCGTTGGATGGGGGGCGTTTCATCACCTTGCCTTGTGTGGTCACAAAAGATCCCGACACCGGTGAGCGCAATGTCGGCATGTATCGCATGCAAATTTACGACGACCGCACAACTGGCATGCATTGGCAATTGCAGAAAGTTGGCGCGCGCCACGGGCGGCGCTATTACGAAACCGGCACCCGCATGCCGGTAGCGGTTTTTCTTGGAGGCGATCCCGTGTTCACTTTTGCCGCGACGGCGCCGCTGCCGGATGGCCTGGACGAATTTTTGCTTGCGGGTTACCTGCGCAAAAAATCGGTCGAGCTCATCAAATGCGAGACGAACGACCTCGAAGTGCCTGCCAATTCCGATTTTGTGATCGAAGGTTATGTCGATCCTAGAGAACCTTTGCGCGAGGAAGGTCCTTTCGGCGACCACACCGGCTACTACACCTTACCCGAGCCGTATCCTGTTTTTCATATCACCGCCATCACGCATCGCAAAGACGCGGTCTATCCGGCGACCATCGTAGGCATTCCACCGATGGAGGATTTTTATATGGGCAGCGCATCCGTGAAGCTCTTTCTGCCGGTGTTCAAGTTGAACTTTCCCGAAATCGTGGATATCGCCCTGCCCGCGGAAGGCGTGTTCCACAATCTGGTTTTTGTCAGCATCAAAAAATCCTATCCCATGCAGGCCTACAAAATCATGCATGGCCTTTGGGGAATGGGACAGATGATGTTCACGAAGTACATCGTCGTCGTCGATCACGACGTGAACGTGCACAACACCAGTGAAGTTCTGTTTCGCCTTTGCGCCAACACCGACCCGCAGCGTGATGCCATTTTTACAAAGGGGCCAGCCGACGTGCTTGATCATGCGACCACAGAAATGGCCATTGGCAGCAAAATGGGCATCGATGCTACGCATAAAATTGCCGGAGAGGGATCCAAACGCCCCTGGCCGCCGCTGATCAGGATGACTGAGGAGATCAAAGCCAGGATAAACAAGTTACGGTAAAGAGACGTGCCAAACTGGTGTTGCGGCCGCAACACCAGTTTGGCACCACCTGCTTCGCGCTCGAATCAGTGTCCACGGATCACGCTACAGTTAACTTCATCCTGAAATGCGGGCCGACTGTGGGAATGTCAAACTCCGAGCCGACAATCTGGAATCCAAGCTTGCGATAAAATTCCGCTGCCGATGTTCGCGCGTTACACCACAGCAACCGGGCGCTCTTTTCACGCGCGTGCTCGATACATGCGTTGACAATCGCCGTGCCTAGCCCGCAGCCGCGAGCCTCAGGCGCCGTCGCCATGCCCCGAAGTTGAAGGGCAGGGGTTTCTGGCTCGCCCGGAAAAGGAGCCACGTACAGAGATGCCACACATAGCAACTCTCCATCGCGAAACGCTCCAAAGTGGGCTGTGCCAGCATCGTCATCACCAGAAAAGCGCGCTTCCTCCACCGGACGGCCCGGACGGAGTACCGAATGCCGCAGAGGAATTCCTTCTGCGGCCTGGATGCGTCGAACTTGCAAAGCCGTTCCAATTTTCAAGACGGTTGCGTCTGCGGGTGTCGGTTCCGCGAAGCGGCTTTCTCAAGTACCTTTGCCATTCGCTCAGCCATTGCCTGGGAACTGAAATTTTCCCGCACCGCAACTCTGCCTGCTTCACCGAGCGTCTTCTGCTGCTCCGGGTTCAGCAACAGGTCTTCCAGCGTATCCACAAGCGCTTGAGGACTTTTTGGATCGTACAACAATCCGCCACGTGTGGTCTCGACAAGCTCCGGAAAGGCTCCAACTCGAGGTTGCACCACCGGCACACCTGCCGCCATGGCCTCGATCACATACAAGCCAAAAGCTTCGGCCGACCGCGCGGGAACACTGAACGCGGACAGCGAGCGCAGAAAAGCGATCTTGCCGGGTCGATCCAAGTTGGGATGAACTTCGAAATGATTACTCAGGCCATTCCGATGCAGCTTTTGGCGAAGCGTCGCCACAAACGATTCGTCGCTTGGCCCGCAACTGCCTCCGAATCGCAGTGCCAAATTCTTAATTTTGTTGCGACGGCGGAGTTCGATGAATGCATCCACCAACAGGTCCAACCCTTTATCCGGACACATTCGCGCGAAATAACCGAGAGTCGGCGGCGTGCTCTGTGCCGTTGGGCTGCGTTGAGATTCGCCCTCGAATCCCTGCAAATTGATTCCGTTCGGCACGACGAGGACCGATTCTGGAACGAGCGATAAGCGCCGGGCCATGAGATTTGCGAAGTAATTGCTTGGCGCCGCGAGCAGGTCGATCTCTTTTGCGCGAGCCGCCAGTTCATTCCAACATTGGTCTCTGAAAGGCTGCGGCAATCCGTCGAGGAAACCATCCTCGCCCTGAAACATGCAAACCACCGGCACTTTGAAGTCCGATTGGAGCCGCCG
>Ga0137394_10004910_pt1 | contig 10173 bp, 9 predicted proteins | sample czobulk116metaG_FD_108278 | JGI IMG/M metagenome (GOLD analysis project Ga0137394, IMG submission 108278) | Vadose zone soil microbial communities from Angelo Coast Range Reserve, California, USA - czobulk1.16 metaG | ecosystem: Environmental > Terrestrial > Soil > Vadose zone | place: USA... | reverse complement strand
TGCCGACGGCGATGCGGCCTTCAGGAATGGGGATCAGAACGAGGATCAAGCGCGCGAGAACAGGCGGGGCGAGATACAGGAACGCCATGGCGATGCCAATTCGCGTTGGCCACGGCGCCCAGGGCGTCAGCACGAGGATTACCCAGCCAAACAGATGGAGCATTGGAATGAAGTTGAGGGCGAGCATCAACAACCGACCAGTCCAGCGGACGTCGGCGGCGGAAACCACTGTTCTCGCCGCGCTCAGTTGGTCGATAGGATTATCTGATAGTTTTGCCCGCATGACGATTGGGTAGACGGTCCGAAGTAAATCGTGGCCCGCGCCACTGTCGGAAGTAAGCGAGCCAAAATGGAACTGGCGGAGGGGCTCCTTCAGCTTGCAGTTTTGGCAAATAGTTCCATGGCACTGTCGGGCATAAGTGATGGTTGAGATGCCAATGGTGATTGAGCCAGATCAGGTCGAAGATTCTCCAGGTCCGGACATTTAAAGCGCCTTTCTGCACATCGCGAACAGTTCCGTAATGGTGAATGTACTGCAAGGTCGACCAGAGAAAGCCGAACCCGCAAAGCACGGCGAAGTAGCGGAGAATTGGAATGTGGAAGAAGTAAATCATGGAGCCATGCAGCAAAAAAACGATCAATGCTTCGAGCCAGATGCGCCGAAAATATTTTGGATTAAGCGTTTCCTGGAGCGCCGCCGTGGGGCGATCCAGGTGTGTGGCCTTCGCCAGCCAAACCGGATTCAAAAGAGCGATGAAGTTGCTGATGACAATCATCAGCCAAAAGAACCCGGAAAGAATTCCGTAAAATTGCAGGTGTTTCCAAATCGGGCTCTCACCCTCAAAATATAGATCAAACGCCTCGTCGTCCGTCCGGTTACGGAGATGGTGTCCAAGATGCCCCTGACGGCGAAGTTGGAAAGAGGCGGGAAAAAATAGCGTGACCGTCGTGCCAGCCAGATCATTGATTGTTTTGTTGGGATGGAAAAGATCGTGCTCGGCCTCGTGACAAAGCGCATAACCGGTGTTCATCACGAAGGCATAGGCAACCGCGAGCAACGCCACTCCCCACCAACTCTGAACCTGGCCCGAAGCCCAAAGCAGCGTTGCGCAACTCGACACAACCAGCACCGCAAGCGCGATGTTCAGTCGGGCGGGAATGGCATAGTCTTTGGCGGTCATCCGTTTCCTCCGGGAACGTAGCCGGGCATCACTTGAGTCAATAAGGCAAATTCCGGCCAGGCATCAAACCTTTTGAATGTATCGCGAACATTTTCCTGACAATAGAGCGACTGACGATAGGCAGGATTGTTTCCCAATTCTCTAAGCTGGAGGCAAAACTCTGGATATTGAGGCCTCAATGGCGGAAATTCCTCGATGAGCGCCGCGACAACTCTCAAGGCAGACCGCTTTGGGGTGCTGAAATACTCATTAATCATCCAACCGAAAAGCTTTACGTTGAATCGCCGAAGCACAGGCCGGGTTTTTGGCCAGACCTCGTCCAGCAAGGCTTCATCCCATCGCACGTGGCCGATCTCGTCCGACAGGTGTTTGCGTTGTGCTGCTACGAAATGGGCTTCGAGGGAATCTGCACATTTGAGAAAGACTCGTCCGAAAAACGTGGCCCGTTCCTCCTGGAGGTGCATAAGCCAGAGCAAAAACGGGAACCATTCCGGTTGCTTTGAGATCGCGTTGAGAATTCCGCCTGCCATGGGCCATACCTGGATGAAATAAAAGTCATTTCGCGCGTAGATTTCCGGCGCGCATTGCCGATTGAGACGGAGAAACATTGCGGAGTGCCGCTCCTCCTCGGTTATAAATTGACGCAAGCCAGACTGGAGTTCTTCGGGGAGGGGTTTGGTTAGAAAATATCCGAGAACGTTCCGTGCCAGCGCCTTTTCAAAGAACATGATCTGCTCGTTGAAATAGAGTGCATTGAGCTGATTGTAGCGGAGCCGTTGCAATTCGCTGAAACCCTTGTAGACAGGAGTGTAGTAGAGCGGAGTCAATTCTTCGGGCATGAACCAACGAGAAAAATCAATGCCCGTGCGAAAATGCTCGTCAGTATCGTTTGATGTGAGATTGATATATGGGATCTCTACCTGCATCGCGGGCACATACTAGACGCACGTCGAAATCAAACAACGAGAAATGAGAGCAGCTGTCATCAAAAAAACTTCAAGCCTCATCGAAATTATCGAAGCCCTGCCAAGCCCATTGCGCTTGAAGCGATCAAGGATTGACCTTATACGTCTTTCCGAGATCGCGAGCAGCGTCCCGAAATATGTCCGAACGAAAACTTAGAATCGCTCTGGTTTCTCCCAAAGGGCCGCTTTATCGGCATCGTGGCGGGATCTGGAAGAAGTCCTTGCGCTATCAGCCGCTGACGCTGACGACATTGGCGGCGCTCGTCCCGTCCGACCTGCCGGTCGAGCTTCAGCTTTATGATGAAGGCATCACGGATGTGCCGCTTGATTTGGATGCCGATCTCATTGGATTCACTGTCATTACCGGCACCGCAAGGCGCGCGTATGAGTTGGCGGATCATTTTCGCCGGCGGGGGGTCACTGTGGTCCTCGGTGGGCCGCATGTCACATTGATCCCCGACGATGCGCAGCCTCATGCCGACGCGATCGTTGTCGGATATGCCGAAGACGCCTGGCCGCAGTTGCTGCATGATTTTGCCAGCGGCGTTCTGCAGCCGCGCTACGATCAATCGCCCGGGCTGGATCTTGCGGATCGGCCGTTTCCACGCCGAGAACTGCTGCCCGGCTCTCATTACCTCACGAATAATGTTTTTGAAGCCACGCGGGGTTGCATTCACAACTGCGACTTCTGTGTCGTGCCGGCGGCCTGGGGGCGGAAGCCGCTCCAGAAACCGGTTGAAGATGTGGTTGCGGATATCCGACAGCATGGTGGACGCAAGCTTATCTTCGTTGATCTGAACCTTATCGCAGACCGGGGTTATGCGATGCGGCTTTTTACAGCGCTGATTCCGCTCAGACTGCAGTGGTACGGGTTGGCGACTGTTCTTCTAGCGGATGATCTGGAACTCCTCGATCTGGCCGCGCGAAGCGGATGCAAAGGATTGTTGATGGGACTCGAATCCATCTCACAGCAAAATCTCAGGCAAAACCATAAGGGCTTCAATTCCCCGGAAAAGTTCGTTGGCGTCGTCGAGCGATTGCATGAGCACGGCATCGCGCTTCAGGGCTGTTTCGTATTCGGCCTCGATTATGATGAGCCGGACGTGTTCTTAAAGACGGCGGAGTTTGCGGTCGAGGCACACATTGATTTGCCCCGTTTCGCGATTGTCACTCCTTTTCCCAATACTGCGCTCTATAAACGGCTTGAAACCGAAGGCCGTCTGCTCACTAAAGATTGGGAGCTCTACGACGGCCAACACGTCGTCTTCCAGCCGGCGCGAATGAGTGTGCAGGAACTGCAGCAAGGCGAGGAAGCGGCTTGGAAACACGCCTACAGCTTTCGTTCGATTGCGCGTCGAATCAGCCATTCGCCTGCCCCATGGCCGGTGAAATTGGGCACTAATCTTGGCTATCGCTTTTACGCGCACAACTTGAGCCGCTTTTACAATTGCGATTGGATTATTGGCCGCGCTCGTGCTTCGGCTAAAAGCGACTTAGGCGCATCGCCGGAATTTGCGTTCCGTTGAAAATGAGGCTCACCATCGTCCATCCCTGTATTGGGCGTCGCCCCGGCCAGAAATATATTCGGACATGGCAAATGGAACCGCTTCCCGCGGCTACGTTGGCGGGACTGACTCCGAAGGACGTGGAAGTTCGCTTCTACGATGATCGCATGGAAGAGATTCCATTCGAAGAGCCGACAGACCTTGTTGCCATTAGCGTGGAAACCTACACCGCCAGGCGCGCCTACCAAATTGCGACCGAATACCGCAAGCGCGGTATTCCTGTCGTGATGGGTGGATTTCACGCCATGCTTTGTCCCGATGAAGTCATGCGGTACGCCGAATCGGTTGTGTGTGGAGAAGCGGAAGCGTTGTGGCCGCGGGTGATTGACGACGCGCGCCATGGCCGCCTGGAGAAGGTGTACAAGCAGGCAAGTCGCACTTCGCTAGTGGAGTTGAATCCGGATCGCTCGATTTTTCGGGGAAAGCGCTACCTGCCCATCGGGTTGATCGAAGCCGGCCGGGGGTGTCATTTCAAATGCGAGTTCTGCGCGGTGCAGACCGTGTTTAATTCGACCCAGACGCGGCGCCCAGTTGATAAGATCATTGCCGAACTCAAGACGCTGCGGGACGAAAAGAAGCTGTTCTTTTTCGTGGATGACAACATCACGTCGAACATGGACCAGGCTAAGGAATTCTTTCGCGCGTTGATCCCGTTAAAGATTCGGTGGGTGAGCCAATCGAGCATTAATGCCGCGCATGATGAGGAGTTCCTTGATTTGTTGGCGCGCAGCGGTTGCAAGGGAGTGCTGATTGGATTCGAGAGTCTCAATCCGGCAAACCTCAAAGATATGAATAAGTCGTTCAATGGGATGAAGGGCGGCTTCGGCGTTGCGTTGGCCAACTTGCGCCGTCACCGCATCCGCGTCTATGGCACATTCATTTTCGGATACGACCGCGACACGCCGGAAAGCTTTTCCGAGACGGTTGATTTTGCCAGGGAACATGCGCTTTATATTGCCGCCTTCAATCATCTCACGCCGTTTCCGGGCACGCCGCTTTACCGGCGGTTGGAATCTGAGAAGCGCTTGTTGTATGACGCCTGGTGGCTGGACAAACGTTACAGTTATAATCAAATCCCGTTCCAGCCACTCGGGATGGAACCGCAAGCGTTGCAGCGCAACTGCCTCACCGCCCGGCGACAATTTTATTCCTGGTCGAGCATTTTTCAACGCGGGTTCGACGCGGTAAACCGAAGCGACTGGTTTATGTGGCGAAACTTTTACCTCATCAACGCAATGCACCGCAGCGACGTGAGCTTGCGCGATCATTACCCACTTGGAGATGAATCATGGCAGGGGTCCTTGTTGAGCGCCAACTAAGCGCGTCCTCTCGTTCTTCGGTCAGGTTTACGCTGGCCAGCGAAGAGCATGATGGGGCAATTCGCCGCCTGTTGCGAGAGAACCCGATGCACGGCGAAGTCAGCCTGTCATTCGAACGGGAACCAAATTACTTTTTCAGCAAGGAACTTGCGGGTGGCAGGGACCAAACGATTTTGGCTTTTGAAGGCCAGAGGTTGCTCTGCATGGGGAGGTGCTCCACTCGTTCGCGCTACGTAAACGGGCAGCTCCGGCGTGTTGCCTACCTTTCGGAGTTGCGCCTCGATTCACAGGCCCGATCACGTTTCGACATTTTGCGGCGTGGTTATCAATTTTTTGGCCAGATTCAGAGCGATGACCCTCCCGAGCTTTGTTTCACAAGCATTGCTGCCGATAATGATCGCGCTCGACGCTTCCTTGAACGGGGCCTGCCTGGGATGCCGGCGTACAAATTCATCGCCGGTTTCACGACCTTCCTCATTCCGGTACCGCGCCCATCACAGTTGGGGCCTTCGGAACGATTGGGGGTCTCAAGTGTGTCCGCCACCATGGCGCGTTGGAGCGACTTAGTGGCATTCCTGAACGCGCATGGAAAGGAGCACCAACTGGCATCACACTGGACGGTGGACGACCTTTATTCTTTGGCGAACTTTGGCTTGTCGCTGGCGGACGTCCAAGTCGTCGTAGAGGATGGGCAAATCATTGCCTGCGGTGGGTTGTGGGATCAGCGGTGCTTCAGACAGACTGTCGTGCGTGGCTACCGAACTAAGATTGGGCGCGGCCGGCATCTGATAAACCTCTCCGCAACGTTGTTCGGCACGCCTCGATTACCGGAAATCGGCTCCGTTCTGGCAGTCGGGATACTCTGTCCTTTCGCCGTTCGGACAACCGGGGAGCGAGTGCTTCTCCCTTTGCTGGAATCCTTGCTCTTTGTTGGGGCGCGGCGCGGGCTGGAGTTTATCGCGCTCGGTTTTGCCGACGATGATCATCGTCTGGCAATCATTCGCAAACGATTTCGCTGCCGCGAATACCGGACCCGGCTTTACGAGGTGCAGTGGGGCGAAAGAGCAGAGGCCATTTCAAAGGCCCACCCATGTTTACCGGAGATCGCGCTTTTATGATGGACGTTTTTTCAGAGAATCTCTCATCAGTCCTTCCGCGCGACGAATTGTCTGCCGCAGCTCGAACGGAAATGTTCGAGCTTCTCGCAACTCATTTCGACGGAGTAACGCCCACGCAATTCGAGAAAGACCTTTCGGAGAAAAATTGGGTGATCCTGCTTCGGCGCTATTCTCGGTTGGTTGGGTTCTCGACCCTGCTCGCCTATGAATCGTCGTTCCAGGGCGAACCGGTGACCGTGATTTGTTCCGGTGACACGATTGTTGCCCCGGCAGCATGGGGTTCGACTGCGTTGCCCCGAGCCTGGATCGGTTGCGTCCGCCGCCTTCGCGAAACCTATCCTCGCGGAAAATACTATTGGCTGCTCCTGACCTCGGGTTTCAGGACCTATCGATTTTTGCCGGTGTTTTGGCGCGAGTTTTATCCCCGGTATGATGTTCCGACACCCGCTGAAGCTAAGCGGTTATTAGACCACTTGGCGCAACAACGCTTCGCCGCGCAATATAATTCACGCAACGGGATCGTGCGGTTTGCCGAACCACAAAGGCTGCGCAACGAATTGATTGCAATTCCCAAGGGCCGGACTTGCAACCCTCATGTGGCTTTCTTTGCCAGCCGAAATTCAGGTTACGTTCGTGGAGACGAGTTGGTTTGCTTGACAGAACTCTGCGATGAGAATTTGACCGCCGCTGGTCGGCGAATGATCGACGTGCCAACGAGTGAATTTGAGAGCTGCCATCGCTAATTCGTTGTGGGTTGCTTCGAGTGTTCCCGCCTGGAACGCGTTCCGCCGAGCATTGCGTGGTCCAAACGAAGTACAGTTGCAATTGCTGCGCCACTATCTTGCGCAAAACGCAGATACGGCCTGGGGCAGGGAGCACCAGTTCAGCGAGATCAGGACCTATACAGAATTCATCCAGCGAGTTCCGCTGCGTCAATACGACGATTTCGAACCATGGATCGCGCGAATCAAGCGCGGCGAACAAGGAGTGCTCACGCGCGAGCCAGTCACGCATTTCATACCGACGAGTGGTTCCAGTGGGGCGCGTAAGCTCGTTCCGTTTACCGCAGGTATGCAGCGCGAATTTAATCGCGCCATCGGCCCATGGATCACTGATCTTTTCCGGGGGTTTCCCTCTTTGCCGCTGGGTAGCGCCTATTGGTCTGTTTCGCCTGCGATTCAAGTATCAGGATCGGAGCCCTCTGTTGTCCCCATTGGATTCGAAGATGATTCATCTTACCTGGGTGGTTCCAGAAAGCGCCTCATCGACTCGGTCATGGCTGTTCCCTCTGAAGTTCGGTTCGTCTCGGACATCGAACAATTTCGGTATCTAACCTTGCTTTGTCTGCTGAGGCAGTCTGACCTCCGGCTGATTTCGGTGTGGCATCCCTCTTTCTTATCACTGTTGTTGGACGCGCTCCCTGCTCATTGGCAAAATCTTCTGGACGATATTAGCCGCGGCCAATGCCGATATTCTGCTGCGCTCGCGCCGCCAGTTCTCCGCGCATTGAAGCGGCGGCCCATGCCGGCACGGGCAAATTACCTGCAGAAGGCCGACCCACTCAGTCCAGAGGGCGTTTGGCCACAGCTCAAGGTGATTAGTTGCTGGGGTGACGCAAATGCCGAACTCGGAATTGGGGACCTCCAGCGTCGCTTTCCCACGGTTTTCGTCCAACGCAAAGGACTGCTGGCGACGGAGGCTTTCGTGACGATTCCGTTTTCGGGCTGCTATCCTTTAGCTGTTTGCTCGCATTTCTTCGAATTCATCGACGACCAGGGCGCAGTTCATCTCGCCAGTGACTTGAAGGAAAGCGAAACCTATGAAGTCGTCGCGACCACTGCTGGCGGACTCTGCCGCTATCGTCTGCAAGACCAGGTTCGCGTTACAGGATTTGTGGAGAAAACGCCCGCATTCCGATTTCTCGGTCGAAAGGGAAATGTCTCTGACCGTTTTGGTGAAAAGCTTTCCCAAGCGTTCGTTTCTCAAGTGCTCCAACAGTTAACAACCAACCTCCAGACGACTCCGCGCTTTGCAATGCTTGCCCCTGATGAGGATTCCTCAGGATGCTGCTACACGCTCTACGTTGAAGGTGCGATTGAGGCGAAGCTTGCAACGCGTCTCGATGCCTTGCTTCGTCAGAATCCTCATTACGAGTGGTGCCGAAAACTCGATCAACTCAGGCCGCCGCGTGTATTTCAAATTACAGCCGATGGATACGAAACCTTCGTTTCCCGGGAAATGTGTGAGGGGACGCGACTGGGTGATATCAAGCCGGTCTCGCTTTCTCTTCGAGGGGGCTGGAGCGACCATTTCGACGGAAGGTACACAATTGCCGAAACTGCTCCTGACAGCGTGTTTGGCCCGCACTCTGACTCAAAGTTTGCTGGACGCCCAACTCTATCCGAGCTTTGATTTTCTTTATGCTTAATGTTCCCAACCATCTGGTTGCTGACGTTTCCGCAGAGCCTTCGAGCCAGTGAGTTGCGTTTAAGGGCGGGAGAGTGCTATGGATATCGAGTGCCGCCTGTGCTGGGCGGGGACTATCATGGCGACAACCGTGTTCCTATTAGCGCACGCGAGCACTTGGGCTTTTGTGGCTATATACAAAACCAAATCAAAGAGCTTCCAGACGGCACGCAGGTGAAGCTGAAATGGACCGACTGACTTCTGAGCGGCGACTACTTGCACGCCGAGTTGAGTTCCCAGACGTGAAGTTGTTTAAGGCGATGCGGTCTACCCTCAGAAAATAGCTCCAGGCTCCGCGAACCGGGACTTGGTAGAATTAAATCAGTAACCACAGCCTCGCCGTCGTTGCCGAAAACTTCGATCGATGAGGCGTCGAGCAGGATGTGTAGTGAAACCCGGCCTTCACGCACTCGCAGGGGCGCTGAGTGCGTGCCGGAAAACTGCTTGTGAAAATCCGCTCGCCCCGAGTGAGTCCGATCAACACGAAGTTGGCTCGCTCCCAGGTCACAAATGATCAGCGTCTCTTCACCCGCCGCGGTCATGAGTTTCAGTCCGAACTTGCCCGCGTCCTTCTCCGCGGCAAAGTCGATCTCGATTTCAAGCAGTTGGGTATCAAATTTCCTTTGCTTTAGCCAGTCGCTTGCCTGCTCCAGCGACACCGCTCCCAATTGGTGATGTGTCCCGCGCAACTTGGCAAGTTCGCGCACCGGTCGTTGAAAGAGTCGTAAACCTTCCGGCGTCGTCCGTAATCCGAGTTCGCGTGGAACCGACATCGCGCTTCGCCAGGGCGAGGTGGGGACATCGTTGGCGTATTCCCAGTTGCTCATCCAGCCGATCCAGAGGCGCCGGCCATCGGTTTTTGGAATGTCCGACCACGAAACTGCCGCATAGAAGTCGCGCCCGTAATCTGCCCACAGCGCACCGTCGCTGGCCGGCCGGGCCGGCTGATCGGCCAGAAGTATGTGATCGACGTTGATGTGTCCCCAGCCAGCGGTATAATGGTCGACAATTTCCAGCACAGCCTTTTTGCCACGTAATGCGCGCACGTCCCACGACTTCCAATTCAGGTGTTCGTCGGCATCGCCGGTGGCCGTTCTAACGACGCGACCGTCCCGTAACAGGTTTAGGCACGTTTTTCCGGCGTGATTGCCGCCGCCAATGAGAAAGCTGAGGTAGTCATGATCGATCTCAAATTCTGGGGAGGTGAGAGTTCCTTGCGCACCGTCCCCAGAGAGGAAGGTGTTCACGAGTCCGCGTCCCCGAAAGCCGGACACGGCTTGTTGCTTCGGCAGGGTGCCATGCACGGGTTGTTTGCCCAATGCGTCTCCGCTCGCCCGCCAGCCCCCGTAATCGTCTCCTTCAAAGTCGGCGAGAATCCTTCCGTCCGGCACGAACTCGACTCTCCCCGGACGTGGCTCAACATTAAACCGAACGCCATCAAAGTCGCCGACAAGTTACTGGCAGCCCGATCCGCCAGCTGGCGCGCCTGAGCCGACGTGAACAACGAGCGTCCACCTGATTCGGTCTGAGCTGCCTTCGACCGGAAGCGGAAACAAGTC
>Ga0137394_10004909_pt1 | contig 10174 bp, 11 predicted proteins | sample czobulk116metaG_FD_108278 | JGI IMG/M metagenome (GOLD analysis project Ga0137394, IMG submission 108278) | Vadose zone soil microbial communities from Angelo Coast Range Reserve, California, USA - czobulk1.16 metaG | ecosystem: Environmental > Terrestrial > Soil > Vadose zone | place: USA... | reverse complement strand
CCAATCTTTCGCCCGTCTTGGTGAAAGCCACGACCGACGGTGTGATGCGTCCACCTTCGCTATTGACGATCACGGTCGGAGTGTCACCTTCCATGGTCGCTACGGCTGAGTTAGTCGTTCCGAGATCGATTCCTATAGCTTTCGCCATGACTTGTTACTCCTTACGCTTAACAGCGTTCTGAACATTTCGTGCCGCGAAGTGGTCCGCGCGTCCCGTTAGGGACCAAATGTTTATAGCTCCCGAGTAGAATGGTTTTCTCAACTCCGGAGGAGCAAATGTTATCCACGTAGGCGAAACATGCCGCTCCTACGGAGCTGGTTTCGATTTCCATCTGCCGATCTATAAACATGCCGCTCCTAGGGAGCGTCGAACCGGCTACTTCTACTGTGCGCCTTCGCCTTCGACCATCAATTCATTCTTTACGTCAAAGAGTCCGGGCACCCCGCGGGCGCGTATATAAGCCAACTGCGCGTCCGCCTTCGAACTCACGATACCTTTCAAGGTCGCGCGTCCGTGGTCGACGATGATGTGAATCGACGGGATCGCCTGGGTCGCGTAACGAAACAGCGGCGAGTCCCAGTTGTATAGAGTCCGATAAAGCGCGATCCGCAAGCGATCATCCTGCGGCGAAAGCGGCAATACCTGAATCTCATTAATGACGCCCTTAACCCCGTCAATGTCTTTCACCCGAGCTTCGGCATCCGATTTGGTTGTCGGGCGCACCACCTGCCCGCGCAGCACGACCGTGTTGTCAGGCCGCACTTCAAACTCAAGCCAATCGAAGACGCCGTAGTAAGGCAACATAGCCAGCTCATGCCTGATCCGCTTGACCAGCCGAGCATCAACTTGCACGTTGCTTTTCGCAGGCGCATCACGCAGCACCGCGGGCGTGAATAATGAAACCGCCATCAGCAGGACGATGGCCATTCGTGAACTTCTCTTTCTCATGTCTTTCTCCTCCAGGGTCAACTACTTGAAGCCGCTTTTTTTGAGCGAGACGCCTCGCTCCACAAAGACTTACATCCCCCCTTACATCTCGAGCGCGGCGCGCGTCTGCAACAAACGCAGTACGCCGCCTCGAGTAACAAATCCTTCGATCCGACCGTTGCGCGCTACCGGCAATTCATTGGCGTTCTCCCGGTCCATAATTTCGATCGCTTCAACAATCGGCGTGTCAGGAGTTATCGCCGGCAGTTGATCCAACCGCCGCATCGCCTGATCGATCGTCGTGTAGGGCCAGCGCGCGCGATCCGTTCCAATTACTTCATAAGGCGTAATGATTCCCTCGATACCGTGGCCATCACGAACCAGAAAGCATTGCCCGCCGGTGCGCAGCAGATAGTTGTCGACAAAAGTTTGCAGATTGTCGTGCGCGCTGACCACTACACAATTACGCTCGAGCAGGTCGCCGGCCCGCACGCCGCGCAAGCGACTGCTGACCTCGACCTGCGCGCGACTGGCGCCGGCTGCGTCCAACAAAAACCAGCCTATGAAAGCGATCCAGAGGCCGCCGATTCCGGCCCCTGTGAAGAAGCGAATAATTCCGGTGATGATAAAAAGGAAGGCTACGACCTGACCGATGCGTGCTGCGATTCGCGTCGCGCGGACGCCGTCGCCGGTCAACCACCACACGATCCCGCGTAAAACCCTGCCGCCGTCGAGGGGAAAACCCGGAATGAGATTGAAAATGGCGAGCGAGATGTTGATGTAACCGAGCCACATTAACATCGCGAGCAGCGGAGTATGGGGGATAGTAAGCGGCGACCAACCAAACGCCCACGCCAGGGTCAGACAAATAACTCCGATCAGCAGGCTCATGATGGGCCCGGCAATTCCCATCCAGAATTCAGTGCTCGCTTCTCCCGCTTCCTTTTCGATCTGGGCCACGCCGCCAAGTGCGAACAAAGTGATCGAGCGCACCGGCAGGCGACGGGCCTTCGCGACCATCGCGTGCGAAAGCTCATGGGCAATAATCGCAGCGAAAAATAAGAGACTGGTCCCGATGGCGGTAGCCCAAATCACGCCCTCTCCCCAATTCGAGTTGAAGGCGTGAAACTGATCGGCTAATGACAAAGTAATCAGCAGTGCAATGATGAACCAACTAAGGTGCAGGCCAATCTCGATGCCAAAGATACGTCCGAGTTTGATGTGTGATTTCATTCCTGCTCGTATTCCGTCCATACACCACGGCGAACAGCCGCGACGGGAGTTGCCGTCAAGACTGTCGCTCGAATAACTTTGCCGAACTCAGGAAAATCGACAGTGCATGCGGCATGCCACTCGAGTTGTTGCCAGAGCTTTGATCTTTTGTCGTGCAGGTAAACTGCATTTAACGTGCGCTCTTCGAATTTCCGCTTATGCCCGCGACTTGTCGCCAAGTGGACGAAACTTCCCCTTGTGGGTGAAATAACCCGAAGGTTGGCGGGTAAATCGGAGCTTTGCGTGTGGCAGGTTGCAAGTTTTGGGTCTATCATCACAGCGCCGTTTCAAATCACCGGATAATTTTGTAAGTGACTCAACTGAGGAGGCTCACATGAGCGACATAGGTGCAGCTCCAATAAGGTTAGCCGACTCGATCCTCGGCTCCAATTGCCACGTCTGCGCGTTTTTCCACAACGCAGACGAAGAATATCGGGTCCTGCTTTCTTTTATTAAGGATGGCTTCAAACGAGGCGAGAAGGCTTTTCATATAGTAGATCCTGAGTTGCGCACCGAACACCGGCGCCGTCTGGAGACCTCCGGCATCGACTTGCCGGCGGCGGAAAAAACCGGACAGTTCGAAATGCGCAACTGGGCTGACGCATACCTGCGCGAAGGCCACTTCGATCAGCAAAGGATGATTGAGCTGATCCAGGAAGTTCTTGACGACGGCAAACAGAAGGGATTCCCGCTGACTCGTTTGATTGCACATATGGAATGGGCCCTGGAGGACCGGCCAGGTGTTGACGACGTGATCGAATATGAGACCAAGCTGAATTACGTGTTACCGAAATACAAAGATCCCGTTGTTTGCACATACGATCTCGCCAAGTTCGGGGGCGACATCGTGGTCGACGTTATTCGAACTCATCCCATGATCATCGTTGGCGGCACTCTTCAAGAGAACCCTTTCTTTGTGCCTCCAGATCAGTTCCTGAAGGAGCTGCGTGAACGCCGCGCTAACGGCTCACCCACGCCTGCCGGTTAACTTAAGAAGTAGCAATGCAGAACTCTCCCCAAGAGATTAAGCTGCTCCAGAGCTGTATCAATGATTTGATTAGCGTCCTTGCGCTGCCCGCGATCTGGAGTGGTGGTGATTCATCGCAGGTTGTTATTACTCTGCTCGACGCGCTCGTAGGCATGCTGCGCTTAGACTTTGCTTATGCGCGGTTTTTAGATAACAGCAGCGGTTCTCAAATCGACATCCTGCGCCTGGCTAAAGGCCAAACCACCAGTGTTCCCTCGCGGAACGTAGGTCTCACCCTCAAAGACCGGTTGACCAACGCTTCCCCCGCCTCGCCCGCGTTGATACCCAATCCGATCGGTGAAGGAGAGGTGTTTGTTGCGTCTCTTCGGCTCGGGCTTCACGATGAAATTGGATTTCTGGTAGCTGCCTCCAGGCGCCGCGATTTTCCGACCAGGATCGAGACCCTACTGCTCCGCGTAGCGGCTAATCAGGCCGTCGTGGGATTGCAAGAGGCCCAACTCATGGGCGGGCAAAAGCAGGCCGCCGAGGAACTCGAGCGAAAAATTGCCGACAGGACCAGACAAGTCACAGCCATCAACGCTGAGCTGGTAAGGGAGATAGGTGTGCGCGAGCGCGCCGAAGATGAACTCCGAAAGGCCAAGGAGAGAGTCGAGACGATCCTCGAGAGCATCACCGACAAGTTCTTTGCGGTAGATAGCGAATGGCGATATACACATTTCAACAAGCACGCTGAAGAACAGCTTAGACTCCTCGGCAAAAACCCCGCGAATCTAATCGGAAAAGTATTGTGGGATGAATTCCCGAATCCTGGTTCAGCGGAACAGTTGCGTCGGGCCATGTCTGAACGAGAGGCAGTCACGGACGAGCAGTATTTTCCGCTGTTGGGAGAATGGTATGAGAATCGAGTCTACCCCAACCCGGACGGCGGCCTGGCGATATTCCAGAGATACGTCACCCAGCGCAAGCAGGCGGAGCAGCGCCTGCTGAAGTCGGAAGAAAAATACCGCACGCTGTTCGATTCGATTGACGAAGGCTTTTGCACCATCGAAGTTCTCTTCGACGGAAAGGACAAGCCGGTTGACTATCGCTTTCTGGAAATCAATCCGTCGTTTGAGAAACAGACGGGTATCAAAAACGCACTGGGCAGAACCATGCGCGAGATCGCCCCGCAACACGAAGAGAACTGGTTTGAAATTTACGGCAAGATAGCCTTGACGGGCGCACCGGCACGCTTTGAAAACCCGGCGGCAGATCTGCACCGTTGGTATGACGTTTATGCTTTCCGCGTCGGAAAACCACACGAAAGAAAAGTCGCTGTGCTTTTCAAGGACATCACCAAGCGCAAGCGGGCTGAAGAAAAGTTGCGCCGCAACGAAATGTATTTGACCGAAGGCCAACGGCTTAGTCACACCGCGAGTTGGGCGTGGAATGTTTCGACTGGCGAGGTCTACTGGTCAGCAGAACTCTTTCGGATTTACGGCGTCGACCCCAACCAGGTAGAGCCGGGCTACCCCGACGTTCTCAACCATATTCACCCGGACGATCGAGCGCGGGTCCAAGAGGCTTTTCAGGATGCCGTTCGGGAACAGAGAGAATACGAGCTGGCCTATCGAGTCGTGCGGTCCGACGGAACAATCAGGCACGTCAACAACCTGGCCCATCCCGTCTTCAACCAAGCCGGCACGCTCATCGAATACATAGGCACCACTATTGACACTACCGAACGCATCCAGGCAGAAGAGAAACTGCGACGCAGCGAAGCCAACCTTGCGGACGGCCAGAGACTGAGCCACACGGGCAGTTGGGCCTGGAACGTTGCCACCGGAACCTGCTTTTGGTCGCTGGAACATTACCGCATTTTCGGGCTCGATCCCGAAACTTTTGACCCAAATGTCGAGAACACTCAAAGACTGATTCACCCTGAGGATCTGCCCCTGGTTCAGCAGACGATTGAGCGGGCGATCCGCGACAGAAAACATTTTGAAGTGGAATATCGACTCGTTCGTCCAGACGGATCCATAAGGTATCACCGCGGCTCGGGACATCCCGTCGTCAAGGACGCCGGTGAGCTGGAGTTTGTTGGTACGGTCATGGATGTCACCGAGCAAAAGCAGGCCGAAGAAGCAGTGCGCAAGGCGCACGAGGAACTGGCGCACGTCAGCCGGCTTACGACGCTGGGAGAGCTTACGGCCTCGATCGCTCATGAAGTCAACCAGCCACTCGCCGCGATAGTCACGAATGGGCAAGCATCCCTAAGGCTGCTCTCGCGGAGCAAACCAGATATCGATGAAGCACGTGAAGCTGTCGAATCCATGATCAGCGACAGCCTGCGCGCGAGCGAAGTGATCAAGCGTATTCGGGCCCTCTTAAAGAAAAGCGGGCCCCGAAACTCCGCGCTCAGTGTTAACGAGTTCATTCAAGAAGTAATCGCGTTCTCTTCGGGGGAACTGAAGAGGAATCAAGTTTCGGTGCACGCGGAACTGGCGCCCGACCTGCCCCTGGTGATGGGAGACCGGGTGCAACTTCAACAGGTCGTGCTGAACCTGATTCTCAACGGCAACGAGGCGATGAGCTCACCTGGATGGGAACCGCGCGAGCTGCTGCTCAGGTCGGAAAGGAGCGGACCCGATTGGGTTCTAGTGACCGTGAAAGACACGGGCATTGGTCTCAATCCGAAGGACCAGGAGCGAGTCTTTGACGCTTTCTTTACTCGTAAGGAAGGCGGCCTGGGGCTCGGACTTTCGATCAGTCGCACGATCATCGAGGGTCATGGCGGAAAGCTCTGGGTGACGCCGAAACACAACGGTCATGGCGCGATTTTCCAGTTCACTCTGCCGCTCTGAGGCAAAAACCAGATGAACTCGCCAGCCCAAACCGAATCAAGAGAGTCAGGAATCGAGCGCGTCGACAGGCTGGCCTGGGGCACGCACTTCTGTCACCTGTACGAAACGAAAGAGGATCTGCTCGAGGTCATGGTTCCCTATTTCAGCGCCGGTCTTAAAAACAAAGAATTTTGCCTGTGGGTGGTTTCCGGGCACCTTACAAAAGAAGACGCCCGAAGTGCGCTCGAACAGGTGGCCCACGGCGGCAAACTTCAAAACGTGCCAACCCGGGGACAGGGGGGTTACCTTTCAATTCAGTCTACCCGCGGCAGGTGAAAGTTCATGAGTACGAAACTGAACCAGGTTGTATTCGTGATTGACGATGACGAGTCAATGCGCTCGGCCATCAGCAGACTGCTCGGGGCTGTGGATCTCGCAGTGCAGGTGTTTCCATCGGGACAGAAATTCCTTGCCAGCAAGCTACCGGATGTACCTGGCTGCATCGTGTTGGATGTTCGCCTGCCGGGGCCGAGCGGCCTCGACCTGCAGCAGCAGATGTCCGAGAGAGGAATTCTTTATCCAGTCATCTTTATTACCGGTCACGGCGACATCCCGATGTCGGTGCAGGCGATGAAAGCCGGGGCGGTTGAATTCCTTACTAAACCTTTCCGCGATCAGGACCTGCTCGACGCCATCACCCTCGCAATTCGTCGCGATCGCGCCGCCAGAAAACACCGCGCTGAACTTTCGGAGCTGCGCCGTCACCTGGCCTCTCTTACTCCGAGAGAGCGAGAAGTGATGACCCTGGTGGTTACGGGCATGCTCAACAAACAGATCGCATTCGAACTCGGTACCAGCGAGAAAACTATCAAGGTCCATCGCGGCCAGGTGATGTCGAAAATGCAGGCCGGTTCGCTCGCGGAACTCGTGCACATGGCAGACAAACTCGCTAACGAGCTCACCGGTCCGGGCGGCATAGGACCAAAGTCCTAGGTCATTTCCCCACAGCCCAATATCCAAGAGCCTGTTCCTGTAGTAATTTGTCCTCGCTAACGCAATATCTCTAAAGCAATTCCCCCGAAACTGAAAGCGGCCCTGTAATGCTCGTGCCTGACAGAGCAATGGCTGGAACAAGTCTGCGATACGCCCTCGTCACGAGACAGTTTTTTCCGCTTCTTGTCCGCGGGCGAAGCGAGCTGACGGTTAAAGGCGTGGTGATCTCGATCATTGACGACAACCCATCGATCCGTATGGCGCTCAAGAGACTAATCCAATCGATTGGTTTGCCGGTCGAGGATTTCGCCTCGGCGGAAGAGTTCCTGGTTTCCTGTCGCTCTCAGGACTCGGCGTGCCTAATTTTGGATTTGCAGTTGCCGGGGATGAGCGGACTCGAACTTCAAAGCCTTCTGCATGTTTCCAATCCCGGCGTACCCATCGTTTTCATCTCGGCAAGATTCGACGAACAGGCGCGGGCGCGAGCATTGAGGACAGGCGCCGTCGAATTTCTGCAAAAGCCATTTAGCGAAGAGGCCCTCTTCCGTGCGATCAAATCATCTTTGTCAATCCATGGCAGCAGCGCTTCTGCTTATTTCGATCATGCAGGATAAGGTTCACACCGATGGGTAGTAACGAGCGGTATCGTTCGTCATCGAAGCGCGATCTATGCGCAGGAGATTAATTTCTATGTACCCGGAGCAACTTCATACTTTTAGCTTTGATCGAATCATCGGCAGGTCTCCGGTAATGCGTGAGACGCTCAACCTCGCCCGCCGCGTGGCAGAGAGCGAAGTGTCGTGTGTGCTCTTGCAGGGTGAATCAGGCACGGGCAAAGACTGCCTGGCCAAGGCAATTCATTACGCATCAAAGCGCGCCCACGCTCCGTTCGTCGCCATCAACTGCGCTGCACTGCCGTCCAACCTGATCGAATCCGAATTGTTCGGCCATGAGAAGGGCGCCTTCACCGATGCCAAATCGCGCAAGGAAGGGTTGCTGGAGCAGGCGGATGGCGGCACGATCCTGCTCGATGAGATCAGCGAGCTGGACATCAATCTTCAGGCCAAGCTTTTGCGCGTGTTGGAAGAGGGGACCTTGCGTCGCGTCGGCGGTTTGAAGGATGTCCCGTTTACGGCCCGGTTGATGGCGGCATCGAACCGCGACCTGAAAAACGAGACTGAGACGGGACGCTTTCGTCTCGACCTTTATTACCGGCTGGCCGTGATTCAGTTGGTTATCGCGCCGTTGCGGCAGCGCGGCGATGACGTGCTGCTGCTGGCTGAGCATTGCCTGCGCTCTTTCGGTGAGCGTATGGGGCGCAAGAACATTCGCGGCCTGGCGCCGGAAGTCTCGCGGGCGTTCAAACTCTATGATTGGCCGGGAAATGTGCGCGAGCTACGCAATGTGATCGAACGCGCGCTGGTGCTCGAGGACGGAGATATCATTTCGGCCCGCAGCTTGCCCGAGGGTATGTTGCCCGCGGAGCCAGGCGCCGGCTCGCGCTTCGCTCGCCTTAGCCTGCTAAATACCGACGCCCTGTTGAGTCTTCCGCCTGATGGCATCTCGCTCGATGAGCTGGAGACATCGCTGCTGAAGCAAGCTCTCGCGCGCAGCAATGGCAATCAAACCCGCGCGGCCAAACTTCTCGGACTAACCCGCGATCAGTTTCGCTATCGTTGGAAGAAGTTCCGGGAGACAAGTCGGCCGCGCCTGGTCGCAGTTGGCGGGTCGCATAACTAAGAAGAAGCCGCAGATGAACACGGACAACACGGATTAGACAAAGAACTCCCGGTTGTCCTGATCTGCGTTATCCGTGTAAATCTGTGGCTGAGAACTTCAGGAGATGACCGATGGGAATAATGGATATTTTTTGGATCTACTTTGTGTTGATGTCGCTCCAGCCGGTCATTTCGCAGCGGTTGCTGGAATGGAAACGTACGGACCTGCTGCGCCAGCTCGAAAAGCAAAGAAAGAGCCGGGTGATCGCCCTCATCCATCGTCAGGAAACGATGAGCTTTCTGGGATTTCCGGTCGTGCGCTATATCAACATCGAAGATTCGGAAGAGATTCTGCGGGCGATCAAGCTGACGGATAAAACCGTACCCATCAATTTGATTTTGCACACACCGGGCGGATTGGTTTTGGCGGCGCGGCAGATTGCGCACGCCCTGGGACGTCACGAAGCGAAAGTTACTGTCTTCGTGCCGCACTATGCCATGTCGGGCGGGACCCTGATTTCGCTCGCCGCAGACGAGATCGTTATGGATCCGAACGCAGTCCTGGGACCGGTCGACCCGCAACTGAACGAATACCCCGCCGCCTCGATCCTTAAGGCAGTGTCACAGAAGGACAAGAATGAGATCGACGACCAGACATTGATCCTGGCGGACGTTTCCGAGAAAGCGATCGTTCAGGTCAAGGATGCCGTCCGCAAGATTCTCAAGGACAAGGTAGGGAGCACCAAAGCCGATGCGCTGGCCGAAACGCTGGCGACCGGAACCTGGACCCATGATTATCCGCTGACCTACGAAGAGTTGAGTGAAATGGGTCTAGCGGTTTCGACCGAAATGCCGGCGGAAGTTTATGAGTTCATGGAACTGTTCCCGCAGCCAAAACAGAAGATGCCGTCGGTACAGTACATTCCCGTGCCGGCCCGGCACGGGCCGGAGCGGCGGCATTGATGTTTGGAGTTGTCTGATCTCATTAGCACCTGGACGCGAGGTAAGATGCCATTCAAACGAATTCTTTGCGGCGTAGATTTTTCGAAAGAGTCGATCCGTGCCTTCCACACCGCGGTAGAGCTGGCGCGAACAGGTAAAGCCGCGCTGCATGTGTTGCACGTGCTCGAAGCTCAGCCGGTAATTCCTGGTTGGCTCCCGCCCAGCGGCCTCAGTGAGGTGACGCTTCTGCTTGAGGAGAAAGCTACCGCATCCATGGAAAAGCTAATCAAGCCCGCAGCCCGTGAACTCAAAGGTTTGAAGATTACCAGTGAGGTGAACGACGGTCGCGCCTTTGTTGAAATACTCAATCGCGCGCGCGACTGGAAGGCTGACTTGATCGTAATTGGGGCGAAAGGCGCGGCTTCAGTTGAGGAAATCGTCGCCGGCAGCACGGCCGAAAATGTTGCGCGGCGAGCGTCGTGCTCAGTACTAATTGTCAGATGAGTAACCT
>Ga0137394_10004908_pt1 | contig 10174 bp, 10 predicted proteins | sample czobulk116metaG_FD_108278 | JGI IMG/M metagenome (GOLD analysis project Ga0137394, IMG submission 108278) | Vadose zone soil microbial communities from Angelo Coast Range Reserve, California, USA - czobulk1.16 metaG | ecosystem: Environmental > Terrestrial > Soil > Vadose zone | place: USA... | reverse complement strand
GGCGATTCGTCTGAGTCCGGGCGACGTCATCGCCTGGGCCAACCTGGCCCTGGGCCTCGGCCGTCAGGGGCGTCACGCCGAATCGGAGAGCGCCTATCGCGAGGCCCTCCGCCGGAAGCCCGACGGCGCCTCGCTTCACCGCGGCCTCGGCATGAGCCTGTACTTTCAAGGTCGCTACGAGATGGCCGAGCGCGCGTTTCGCGATGCCGTCCTGCACAATCCCGCCTATGCCCGGGCCTGGGCGGATCTGGGCGAGCTGCTGAGCGAGCAAGGCCGTCTGCACGAATCCGCTTCGGCCTTTCGCGAGGCGATCCGCGTGAAGGAACAACGGATCGCCTCGTATCGCGGTCTCGGCCGCGTGCTCCTGGCCCAGGGGCTCCACGTCGAGGCCGAGACCGTCTACCGCGAGGCGCTGCGCCTGCGGCCCGACGATGCGCAGAGCCACTTCAATCTCTGGACCGCGCTGGAGAAGCAGGGGAAACACGAGGCCTGCGAGCGGGCCTATCGCGAGACCATCCGGATCAAGCCCGACCACGCGGAGGCGTACGCGCGGCTCTCCGACGTGCTCGCGCGACTGGGGCGGCGGGATGAGGCGGAAGCGGCGTGCCGGGAAGCGCTCCGTCTGCAGCCCGATGACCCCCGTCATCGCCATGCCCTCGACGCGCTCGTGCGGCGGCGGACGAGCTAGCCGCTCTTCGCTCGCCGGCCTGGCCGCCGCGCTCGCGCTGGGCGGGTGCGCGGCTGCCGCCGGCGGCTTCGTCCTCGCCCAGGACGGCGACCCCGAGCGCCAGGCGCGCCTCATCGCAGCGCGCGCGAGCCTCGCGCGCGTCGTCTATCTCGGGGAGACACACGACAACCCGGTTCACCACGCCCATCAGGCGCGCGTGCTCCAGGCATTGCTCCAGGCCGGCGCCCGGCCCGCGCTGGCCTTCGAGATGCTCACCCAGGATCAGCAGCCAGAGGTGGACGAGGCCATGCGCGGTGCCGACGGCGCCGCCGCCCTCGATGCACGGTTGCGCTGGCGCGAGCGCGGCTGGCCCGACTTCGCGATGTACCAGCCCTTGTTCGAGCTTGCTCTCAGTGATCGCCTGCCCGTGATCGCGGCCGATCTCGATCCCGGCACGGTCCGTCGGATCGCGAAGGAGGGGCTCGGCGTCTTTCCCGAGGCCGAGCGCGATCGGGTCGCCTCGCGACTTCGGCCTGATCCGGAACGAGAGGCGCGGCTCGAGCGCGAGATCGCCGAGGCGCACTGCGGCCTGCTCCCCGCCGCGGCGATCCCGTTCATGGTGCAAGCCTGGCACGCGCGCAACGTCGTCATGGCGCGCCACATCGGCGAGGCCCTCGACGAGGGGCGACGGGTCGTGGTCATCGTGGGGCGGGGCCATCTGGAGCGAGGCGGGCTACCAGATCAGCTTCACGCTCTGCGTCCGGGCACGCGCCAGCTCATCGTGGACTTCGTGGAAGCCCCTCTCGACGAATCTACGCCGCCGCCTGGCCCGAACTCGATCCGCTGGCTCACGCGTGGAGTCGACCGCGGCGACCCGTGCGCGGGACTGCGCAGCCCACGCCAGTAGGCGATCTGTTCACGAATCCCTCTATCTCGGAGGGAGGGAGGGTTGGGTGAGGACGGCGTTGTACCGCGAGTGGTTCGAGCTAGGCAGGCTCGGGGGCGGAATTGGCCTCGATGGCCGACATGCGGTTGTAGCTGATCCCCACCTTGCTGCCGTCGTCCTGGTCGATCATCACCCCATCGTTGGTCACCTGCGCCAGCGTGCCCTTGATGGGGTCGGCCGCATTGCGAACGGCGACGAGCACGCGCTTGCCCAGGAGGGGCTGGGCTTCCGCCTTCCACATCGAATCGAGATCCCCGAGGCCTCCCCCATCGTTGGGCTTCAGCTCGGTGATCCGTCCCATTCCGGGGACCACGAGGCTGGCCCGCCCACCCGTGCCTTTGGGATTTCCCGCCGCGAAGGGACTGGGCCGGCGGGCGGGCGCCGTGTTTCTGGGCGCTCCCGGCGCCGCCATCCCTGGTGTGGGCTCGACGGCCGACGTCACCACCGTGCCCCCGGGCGCGGCGGGCGGCGGGGGCTGCGCCTCGGCTTCTTCGAGATCGCGCAGGATGGCCGAGAGCCCGGAGATCATCACCGAGTAGATGTAGAAGCCGATCAGGGACATGGCGAGCGCGGAGGCGAGGCCGATCTGGGCGACGTTCTTGTGAAGCGCGTCCAGAGCATAGAGCGTGTACACGAAGAGGAGCAGGGGAAGGATCGAGATCATGCAGAAGACGACGGACGAGGCCCGACGCAGGGTATACGTCCGCGCCTGCCTATTCTTGGCCATGAATCGAATTTAGCGCGGTCACCCCTTCCGGCCAGCGGATTTTCGCCGGCCCCGCCGCGGCCCGGTGCCGGCCGCTCGGGCCGCATGATAGGATGCCGCCGTGACCCGAGCCCGGCGCGGGCTGCGCGAGATGCGCGGCTTCATCTTCGATCTGGACGGCTGCGTGTGGACCGGTGAGGTGCTCGTGCCCGGGGCCGCCGAGGTGCTGGCGCTCCTGCGCAGCCAGGGGCGCGCGCTGACCTTCCTCACCAACAACTCGCGCGCCCGCGCCGCCACCATGCAGGCCAAGCTCGAGCGACTGGGCGTGCCGGCGGCCGTCGACGAGGTGCTGACACCGCTCGAGATCCTGGGCCGGGTGCTCGACAGTCACGTCGGGCCCGCCTCCCGGGTGCTCGCCATCGGCGGGCCAGAGCTCGAGGCCGCCGTCGTCGACGGTGGTCATCATCTCGTGTCCGTCGCCGCGTATCGCGACGCGCAGGCGGTGGTGGTGGGCAATGACTTCGAGTTCTCCTACGAGCGCCTGACCGCTGCCTCGCGCGCCGTGGCCGGGGGCGCCGCCTTCCTGACGCCCAACCTCGATCCGCGACTTCCCGTGGAAGGCGACGATTTCCTCCCCGGCTGCGGCGCCATCGTGGAAGCGGTGGCGGCGGCGGGCTGCGTGCGGCCCCTCGTCGTCGGCAAGCCGGAGCCCCCGCTCTTCGAGCTGGCCCTCGCCCGGATGCAGCTCGAGCCCTCGGAGGCCGCCATGGTGGGCGACAGCGTGGACTCGGACATCCGGGGCGCGCGCCGCGTCGGGCTGACCGCCGTGCTCCTCGCCCCCAAGGGCGCGCTCGACGGCGTCGCGCACTACATGGTCAAGTCCATGGCGCAGCTGAAGCGGCTCGTCGAGACCTACAACCCCTGATGCGCGTGCTGCTGCATTCGGGTGGGCCGCTCGGCCCCGCCGGTCGGGCCGCCCTCCCGATCTTCCTGGGGGAGCGCCGGCGGGTGGCCTTCGTCACCGCGGCCAGCCTCCATGACGAGGCCGCGTACTTCGCGCGGGTGAGCGCGATGCTGCAGCCCCCCCCGCCCGAGGGCGCGGGGCTCGAGCTCCTCCATCTCCGCTGGAGCGACCGGCCGCTCGACGTGCTCGCGCAGGCCGAGGCGCTCTTCATGGGCGGGGGCAATACGTACGCGCTGCTGAAGCGTCTTCGCGAGTCCGGTCTCCTGCCCGCGATCCGCGAGCGCGTGCAGGCGGGCATGCCGTACCTGGGCGCCAGCGCCGGCTCCAACGTGGCGGGGCCGACCATCCTGACTACCAATGACTGGAACGTGGTGGCCCTGGATCGCTTCGACGCGCTCGGGCTCGTCGGCTTCAACATCAACCCGCACTACAAGGAGATGGATCCCGCCATGGCGCCCTACAGCGAGACGCGCGACGATCGCATTCGCGAGTACCACGTGGTCAACGCCAATCCGGTGGCGGGGCTCGAGGAAGGCGCGTGGTTGACCGTCGAGGACGACGTGGTGATGGCGCACGGGACGGCGCGCATCAAGATCCTTCGACCCGGGCAGGAGCCGACCTGGCATCAGGCCGGCGAGCGCCTGCCCCTCTAGGGGTCAGGTCTCACATTCCAACATGAGCCCAGCGATCGAGAGCATTCTGGGATGAGCATGTTGGAATGTGAGACCTGACCCCGACTACTCGGCCCGCATGGTGGTCAGCGTGATGTTCTGGGCGCCGAGCGTCCCCGTGGCGCGATTGACCTGGACGGTGACCTGGATGGTTGCGAGGCGGTTCGGTGCCACCGTGGCGCCCGCCTGTGCGACGGACCACGCGCGGGTGATGCCCGCCTCGGGAGTGTCTGTGCCATTGACGGGGCCGATCGTGAAGGGCTGGTTGCGCAGCTGCTCCATCATCTGCCGCGCGTAGGCCGTCGCCTTGGACTGGCCGCCCCCCGCGACCACGCTGACCGAGCCCTGCGTCAGCATGCTCAGCAAGGCCACCAGGGCTATGGCGAGGAAGGCCACGGCGAGCAGGACCTCGATCAGGCTCATGCCCGCCTGGCCAGTTTGTCGCCGCATGGCTGTCACGCGCCTATTGCTGAGACCAGGCGCCGCGCAGGATCAGGGTGCCCTGCGGCGTGCCGGGCGGCGGGGCGGTGTTGAAGAGCGTGTCGTAGCTCCAGATCCGCTGGGGGGCGGTGTAGTACTGGGTGCCGCCCGAGCCGCAGCACTGCCACTGGCCGAGCGCCTGCTGGCTATGCCAGAGGTCGATGATGGAGCCACGATAGGTGAACGTGTTGTCGCTCCAGTCCTCGAGGAAGCGGATGTCGTTCTCGAGCTGGCCATTGCCCTGACCCATCGAGGATTCCCCGGAGGGTCCCAGCGCGAAGGCCGCATTGACCGTGGTCGCCGTGGCCTGGCGCGTGTTGGTGGCGAGGTTGCCCTTGGTGTCGCTGTTGTTCGGCGACCAGTTGTTCGAGAGCACGGTGATGGCATCGGCCAGCACCGCGGCAGGCACCTTGGCCACGGTGTTGTAGTCGCCGCGGATGTACATCGGGTTCTCGCTGACCACCGTGAGTCCCTGCGAGGGCAGCTGCGAGCCGTTGATGAGCCGGATGGCGGCCCCCGGGGTGCCCGTGGTGGCGACGTAGAGCACGCCGTTGGCGGGGGCGGCGCCCGTCGAGCGCAGGAGCCCGACGTTGACGTCCGTCACGCTCATGGTCCGCTGCTCGCGCATGTCGTAGAACGACTTCGTCGTGATGATGCCGGGAGGCAGGCTGACGGGATTGCCACTCATGTCGGAAGCCACGCCGTTGACGATGCGCAGGCCGGACTTCGAGTACATCTTGGCGGCGGCCAGATCCGGGGCATCGCCGACGTTGGCGACCTCGATGAGCTGGTGCGAGACCACATCGGGGTCGGTCGGATTGTAGAAGAGCTGCGGCACGGGCGGGATGATCTGGCCCACGCCCATGGCGCTGTCGCGGACCGTTCCGCCGAAGGTGGCGGTGGCCTGGGCCTGCCAGGCGCTGGCCGTCCACGCGCTGCTGAACCCCGGCTGGAGGGCGTGGTCGAAATTGAGCGTCTGGTAGTTCCCCCCGGCGTCCTTGATGCGCGGGTTATTGCCCCACGGGATGGAGGGATCGCGCTTGATGCGACGGAGGATCCCGCCCGCCGTGGTGATGGTCGAGTCGAAGTCGAGGGTAGAGCCGGCGCCCACGTAGATGTTGCTGTTCGAGTGCACGCGGCCGTTGAAGGTCATGTTCGGCCCCGGGGCGATCTCGAGGTCCACGCCCGCGCCGTAGAAGACGCCGAACTGGAAGAGCGGCACCTGGACCTGACGAAGAATCTGGGTCAGGCGAGAGCGCGTCCCATTGTCGCCGCGGACTTCTGACGTGATGAGGTAGTCGGTGACCTGTCCGCTGAAGCCTCCGTAGGGCCCGCTCGTGAAGGTCGCCGGGTAAGAGTTTGGTGGGGTGGGCACGACCCAGGCCACCGAGTAGCTGAGAAATGAGAGCTTCGGATCGCTGAGAGCAGGCGCGGTGATGCCAGCGAGCTGGGCTGAGGTCGGCGTGGGCGTGCTGGCGAGGATGGTCCGCAGCGCGACGACGCCAGACTCGATGCCTGCCTCGGCCGCGTAGAAGGCCGCGCTGTACTGCTTCCAGCTTCCCGAGATCTGCACCTCAGTCATGCCCATGGCGACCAGGGTGAACCCAAGGATGGAGCAGAGAAGCATGACGATCATGGCCAGGGGGAGCGCGGAGCCGCGCTCGGCGGCACCAAAGCCTCTGCGATGAACCATGGACGGGTCCTCCTCGTCCTCAGAGGTTCCGCGGGCGGACTGACGACGTCAGCGTGAAGGAGCGGGCCTCGTCGGTCCCTGCAGACTGCGCCGTCAAGGTGACCACGACGCGGCGGATGAGATTGAGGCTCACGCCGAGGCTGGCCACGGGAATCGCCACATCGTTGGTGTCGAAGTAGGTGAGCTGGAACCCGGTGACGCGCGTGGCCAGCGGCTGGAAGCCGAGCCCCGTGCCCGCGTCCTTGAACACCGTGTTGATCCCGTCCCAGAGATAGCGGATCTGCTTGGGCCGGCCCACCTGGATGCCTTGCGGCAGGGCAGCTGACACCCCGGGGTTGATGACGATGGTCGTGGTCGAGGCGGAGGAGACGTTGACCGCCCAGAACTGGTCCGTGTTCATGAGATAGACGACGTCACCCGACGCGAATCCCGTCCCGTTGGCGACGTTCAAGATCGTGTCGCCCGCGTTGGCGGTGGCGGTGATCCGGGTGGAGGCGTTGACCAGGTCCGCCCAGAACGTTATGCCCGTCGGCGAGGCGGCCAGGATCTTCTGCTGGGCGGCGGGGAAGCCGTAGCCCGCGAGGCGCAGCTCCTCCTCGATGATCATGGCCGCGCGCGCCGTCTGCTGCGCCTGGGCGCGATTGTCGCCTTCCACGCTGACCTGGCGGCCCGTGGCGAGCACGCCCGCCACACCGGCCATCACGAGGCCGAGGACGCCGCACGAGACCAGGAGCTCGGGCAGGCTGAAGCCGCGCCCGTTCCTTACCGCTCGCGCGGCCCGTCTCCAGCTCACGGGATCGTCACCTGGCCTGACGGCTGCACGGTCACGGTCAGGGTCTGGGCGCCGTGGCTCACGCTGACCACGCTGGGGACGCTCGCGGTGCCGAAGGGCGTGAACACGGGGGCGACCCCGCTCGCCACCACGTTGTTGGAGACCGGGGCGACGCCCGAGGCATTCGTGCTGGACCCCACCCAGGGGACGCCGCCGCAGCCGCCCTGGAGATATCGGTACCCGCCCGCCACGGGCTGAGCGCAGATCGCCTGACGCGTGGTGATCGCCACCATCCGCGCCTGCATCAGCACCGCCTGGATCTCGCGCGCCCCGCTACGGGCCTGGGCCGCGGGGAGGTAGGTGAGGCCCATGGGCAGGGCGACGGTGGCAAGGACGCCGAGGAGACCGGCGCTGGCCACGAGCTCGGGCATGGAGAATCCCGCGGTCCAACGATGATTTCGGCTCGAGCTCGGCGTGCTCATGGAGCCCGCCTAGGGAGCAACTTCCCTGCCACCCGAAGTCCTTCCGGGTGAGCGGACAAGCGTCGATTAAGCCAGCCGAACTCGCGATGCCGGCCCCGAGTGACTTCCCGGCGACGTCAGGGCCGCCGTCAGACCGGCTGACACTGTGTCAGGTGCCGGACAGATGGTGCCGGCCACGCGCGAGGGTCGATCGCCGCTCCGGCTGCCTGCGCCGGCTGGGTTCACGCCACTTTCGGCAAGACCTCGCGCGCGAACAGCTCAAGGGCGGAAATGTCTTCCTGGTCGAGCATCTGGAGGAGCACGCGCTGAATACCCACCTTCTCCCACGCCTTGAGGTCGGCGATGACGCGCTCCGGCGAGCCGGCGAGGAACGACGCAGCGTGCCAGGCCGCCTCGTCCGCCGGGAGGGCGGGGAAGAAGGCGCGGGCGGCGACGATGCGCCTGGCGACGTCGGCCGCGTCGCGCCCGATGGCGAGCGGGATCATGAGGGAGCGCGCCATGGCGTCCGGATCGCGGCCGAAGGCGCGGCAATGCTCGGCGAGGATCTGGCGCTTCTGCGTGAAGGTCGCGTGGTCCACGCGCGTGACGTTCCACTCGTCGGCGAACTCGGCCACGATCTTGAGCGTGCGCTTCTCGCCGCGCCCTCCGATGACGATGCGGTAACGGCCGGAGGGCGGGCGCGGATAGCTCTCGGCGCTCTTGAGGGGGAAGAGCGGCTGGGCGAGCGTCACCGGCTGGCCCTTCTCGAGCGCGCGGATCACGCGCGCGCCCGCCTCCAGCCGGTCGAGCCGCTCCTTGACGCTCCCGAACGGCACGCCGTACATCGCGTGCTCGTGCTCGTTCCAGCCCGCGCCCAGCCCGAGGTCGAGCCGGCCTCCGGACAGGTTGTCCACGGCCGCCGCCATCTTGGCGAGGAGCGCGGGATGATAGAAGGTGAGCGGCGAGACCATGGGGCCGAAGCGGATGCGCTTGGTCCGCGCGGCAAGCGCCGTGAGCGATGTCCAGGTCTCCAAGGAGGGCCGCTTCGAGTCTCCGCCGAGTCCCGTCAAGTGGTCGGAGCGGCACAGCGAGTGGTAGCCAAGATCTTCGGCGGCCTGCGCCAGTCTGAACCAGCGCTCCCAGGTCAGGCCTTCCTGTGCCTCGATCATGATGCCCGCGTGCATAGTGGTCTCCCGTCGCTTGACACCTTACCGCATCCCGGGCCAAATGAGGCGGCCATGTACCGCGACGAGTGGATGAGCATCAACGGCGTGCGCCTCCACTGGCAGGACTGGGGCGCGCGCGACGGGCCGGCCATCCTGATGCTGCACGGGCTGACTCAGCAGAGCCACACGTTCGACCATGTCGCCGAGCGCCTGTGTGACCGCTACCGGTGCATTGCGCTCGACCTGCGCGGTCGCGGCGAGAGCGAGTGGGCGGCTCCCAACACTTACACGATTCCTCACTACGTCGACGACGCCGTCAAGCTGCTCGACGAGCTCGCGCTGCCCGCCGTGCATATTCTCGGAACCTCCCTCGGAGGACTCTGCGGACTCTCCCTCGGCGCCTTCCACCCCCAGCGCGTCGTCAGCCTGGCCCTCAATGACATCGGCCCCGAGATCGATCCGGCAGGCGCCAGACGAATCGCCATGTACACGGCCACGGTGCCCGGGAGATTTCCGACCTTCGAGGCCGCGGTGGACTGGGCGCGGGAACGCTATCTCTGGCTACGCAGGCTGCCTCGCCCCGAGGTCGAGACGGGGCTTCGCTGGGCTGTGCGTGAGGGAGACGGAGGCTGGTGCTTCAAGTTCGACCCCGCCATCGGCAAGGCGCCCCCGCCGAGCGCCGAGGTGATGAAGTCGGCCGGCGAGATCTGGTGGAACACGCTCGCGTCACTCCGCTGCCCTATCCTGCTCGTGCGGGGCGCGGACAGCGATGTCCTGAGCCGCGCGACGGCCGACGAGATGGAGCGCCGCCAGCCCGCCCTCGTGCGGGTCGAGGTGCCGGACATGGGGCACGCGCCGATGCTCTCGGAGCTGGCCGCCCTCGCCGCGCTCGACCGCTTCTACAAGAGCTGACCGTGGCCAGGCCGCGCCTGCTCCTGCTCGTGCCGACCACCACCTACCGCACGGAGGATTTCGTGGAGGCGGCGGGCCGGCTCGAGGTCGACCTCGTGGTCGCCGCCGAGAAGCCCAATGCCCTGGCCGAGGCGGTGCCGGAGCGGCTGCTCACGCTTCCCTTTGCCGACCCCGCGGCCAGCGTGCGACAGGTGAGCGAGTACGCGCGGCGATATCCCATCGCGGCCGTGGTGCCGGTGGACGACGCCACCACCGTGGTCGGTGCGGCCATCGGGCAGGCCCTCGGGCTGCGCGCGAATCCCATGGCGGCCGTGCGCGCCGCCCGGAACAAGCTCGCGATGCGCGAGGCGCTCGGGCGCGCGGGCGTGCCCCAGCCCGGCTTCGCGGCCTTCGGGGTCGAGGAGGACCCGGCGGCTGCGGCCAAGGCCGTTCACTATCCGTGCGTGCTCAAGCCCCTCCTCCTGTCCGCGAGCCGCGGGGTGATTCGGGCCGACTCCCCGGCGGAGTTCTCCGCCGCGTGGACGCGGCTCGTCGCCCTCCTGGCCTTGCCGGAGGTCCGCGCCCTCGGCGAGGGCGCCTCACAGATCCTGGTGGAGAGCTTCGTCCCCGGCGTCGAGGTCGCCCTCGAGGGAATGCTCACGGCGGGCCGGCTCCAGACGCTGGCCCTCTTCGACAAGCCCGATCCGCTCGACGGGCCCTATTTCGAGGAGACGATCTACGTGACGCCCTCGCGGCT
>Ga0137394_10004907_pt1 | contig 10175 bp, 10 predicted proteins | sample czobulk116metaG_FD_108278 | JGI IMG/M metagenome (GOLD analysis project Ga0137394, IMG submission 108278) | Vadose zone soil microbial communities from Angelo Coast Range Reserve, California, USA - czobulk1.16 metaG | ecosystem: Environmental > Terrestrial > Soil > Vadose zone | place: USA... | reverse complement strand
TTCGCATCCGGCTTTGGCGAATTTGTGCCGTGTAGCGAGTAAGCGCGCAAAGTTACGGTGAATTGAGCGCTAAATTCAGCTTTTTCTCGAACGTTCCGTCCGAGCCGAGGGTCGCTTGAAATCCATTGCCAGTTAGCCATTTTTTCGCTTTCGCATCTTCTTTGAGGTAAGCGTCCCAGAAGGCGACTGAACTCACGCGGATATAACTCTGATACAGCGCATCTTTCTCTCCGCCACGCATGCCGCCGCGTCCGGAGAACACCATGTGATCGCCATCTTTGAAGATAACCAGATACTGGTCCGACGTATGACACCGATCGAAAGGGATGCGCCGATCTTCCGGCCGCGTCTCGCCGATCGGACTCGAATCGCGCGTGCCTGTCATGTGAAAGCACGGGACTTTTACGCGATCGAAGGCCGATTCAACTCTCGCCTGATTCGGTGTGACCGGCGCGCTCATCGCGATGACAGCCTTCACCCGAGGATCAACAAAGGAAACATTTCCGCGCTCGCCCCCGAATGTTTGTCCGGCGATGGCCAACGCTGTAAACGCTCCAAAGGAGTGTCCGCCCACACCAATCCGTGTCAAATCGAGCCGGCCTTTGAAATTGGAGTCCTCGCGGTTCATTTTTTCGAGTTGATCAATAGCGAAGCTCACGTCTTTAGGCCGGTTTGCCGCATTGTCGAGATTCATGGCGGCGTCTCTCATCTTTTGCATGATCTCAGCAGGCTGAACCCCCTCCCAAACTGCTCTGTCACTGCCGATGTGCTGCAAATGCACCGAGACGTAGCCGTAACTGGCCCAATGTTGCCCCAGATATTCGTATCCTTCACGCGAACCGCCCAGGCCGTGCGAAAAAATGATTATCGGAAACGGACCAGGCCCTTTCGGATAATAGATTTTCACCGGCACTTTCCGGTCCCGTTTTGTATCCGACCAATCATACCGGGCAATTTCTACAACAAATGTCCCGGCAACCTTCTTGTATTCGACCGCAGCACTCGTCTGCGCCGCAGAAAGTGGAACATGAAAACCAGCCAACCCGATCAGCACGAATAGCCAAAGAGTTCTCTTCATGGCATTGAAGACGATGGAGTGGCCGAATTTGTTACTAAAGAAGCGGGGGAAAATCACCCAGCCTCGCTCGAGAGGAGTGCGCCGGCCAGCCAATTCAGGGCAAGTAGTCCGATAAAAAGGTCGAGGGCCGCCAAAAATTCTCGCTCGCCTCAGGGGAGCGGGCGACGGTGGGTACGTACCGGCCGGCAATCCGCTTACCTCAACTTGCAAGCTGCAACCTGCAACTTGTAACCTTCACGCATGCTTGATGACACTATCGCCGCCATCGCTACTCCCATCGGAGAAGGCGGTTTGGCTGTGATTCGCATGTCCGGAAAGCGAGCGCTCGAGATTGCAGATGCCTGCTTTCGCCCAGCCGGCAAAAATTCCGCAAAACCTTCGACCGCCGCAACGCATACGATCCATTTTGGTCATATCAGCCGGAATGGTGAAAACATCGACGAAGTGCTGCTCTCGATCATGCGCGCGCCGCGCACATTCACTCGCGAGGATGTCGTCGAGATCACCTGCCATGGCGGTTTGCTTCTGGCAAAACTGGTCCTGGACACCTTGCTGCACAACGGCGCGCGCGCAGCCGAACCGGGCGAGTTTACCCGGCGCGCTTTTCTCAATGGGCGCATTGATCTCGCGCAGGCCGAAGCTGTAGCCGACCTGATCCATTCGCGCACCGAACTGGCCCTGCGCGCCGCCAACGAGCAACTCGCAGGAAAGCTTTCCCAACGCGTCAACGAACTGCGCGACGACATGCTCAAGATCCTCGCCCACGTCGAAGCGCACATCGATTTTCCGGACGAAGACATCGCCCCGGACGCCAAAGAGCAACTCCTGCTCAGGTTGGAAAGAGGTGTCACGTTCATGGATGAACTCCTGCGGACGGCAAATGAAGGCCAGATTCTCCGCCGCGGTATCCGGGCGGCCATCGTCGGCAGGCCAAACGTCGGCAAATCGAGTCTTCTTAACCAACTCCTTGGCCATGACCGCGCCATCGTCTCCCCCATTCCGGGCACCACTCGTGACACGATCGAAGAAACCGCCAACATCCGTGGCCTCCCTCTGGTCTTCATCGATACGGCTGGCTTGCGCGAAACCAGCGACCAAATCGAACAGGAAGGCGTCCGCCGCAGCCGCAGGAGCCTCGAACAGGCCGACCTCATCCTCCACGTGCTCGACGCGTCCGAACCTCTTGCCGAAGCTGACGGAGTTTACCTCCGCGAATTCCCCGCAAAGAAGCGCATCCTCGTGCTCAACAAGTGCGATTTGCCGCGACAGTTGGCTTTTCCCGCTAACCCGCCATGCGACAGCACGGAAAAAAAACGGGCAATCGGCTCTGTTTCTTGTCTCACCGGCGCTGGCATTGAGAATCTCAAAGACGCCATCAAAGAACTCGTTTGGTCCGGAGAAATCAAAACCGAGATGCTGCAAGTGATGATCAACTCCAGGCATCAGGATGCGCTCAGTCGGGCTCGCGCCGCTGCTCTGCGGACCATCGAAGCCCTCCGCGCAGATCAGCCATTGGACCTCGTCGCGCTCGACTTGCGCATTGCGGTAAATGCGATCGGCGAGATTGTCGGCAAAACCACTACCGAAGACCTTCTCGATACGATCTTCAGCCAGTTCTGCATTGGAAAGTAATTAGGTAGCCTTCACCCGAAATGCATGGCATAAATGCCCGGCTTATACTTTCTCAATTGCGTAACCGGACGATCTCCTTTTCGCCACTTGAATCTAAAGGTTTCCCGGCTGGTCGTAAAATCCGGAGGACCAACGAGCAGGGACCCTTCGCACCCCCACCCAGTCACGAGCAGGCACCCGGCGCGGGCTGATGAATCCGTCACGACACAAACCTGCCAATAAGGCAGAGCCGCGCGCAACCAATCGGGAAGATTAGCTTGTGGAATCTCGCTGTACCTTGTAAGTCCCGATTCGGTCTTCAATGTCCCTTTATTATACCGCTCCAGCATATCCACGGCCCAGTGCTGAATCCCGCCGAACCCCGGTTTTTGCATCAGGTCGGCTACAAATGCGTCAAGCCAGGCACCGTGAGGATCGGGGTTGCCCCGGCTTTCTGCCAAAGATTTCCATACACTCGGGTCCGTCGCGTACTTAATGCCGTCCACATCAAATCGCGTGCCGCTCGAACGCGTGGTGCAGAGCAGACGATTGTCTGCGTAAAAATCAAGCACCAACGGAAAACTGCCCTTCAACGACCGATTGTCGCGCTGGCCCAAACATAACGCTTCGATAAGCCCGACGAGCTCGTTGCCAGTGTACGTGTAAAGCGCTCCAAAATCCGTAATCACGACCCGGTCCGCGCCGCGAATCCCGCGCGTGAAGGTCTCGGGCGGCGGCTGCCGTGGCGCTGAAGCCCGTCTCCGTTCCGCTTCGCGGGACATCTCTCTTAACAACGAAGCGATGAGGAATCTCACACCAAATCACGTCCTCCAACCCACCACGCCCGAAATCAAAACATTTATCCCCATATCGAGCACCGCCAGAAGATACAGGATATCAAAGGTTTGCTCCGCATTCATAAGTAACGTGGGTTGGTACCATGTAACCACGCTTACGGACTTTATCAAGGATTATGAATGAAAGGCGCATTTTCACTTGCTTGACGTTCGAGCCTGGCGGCCCCAGCTTTCCCTTTCCGAGAGCTGGTAAGCAGTCCAGCCGAGGTGATGTATGTCTAACGCGCACAATTTATTCAATTCTCTTCAGACGTTTGACCCTGGAAACGGCTCCAAAGGCTCCTTCTACTCCTTGCCGGCATTGGAAAAGGCGGGAGTCGGCCCCATCTCGAAACTCCCCGTTTCCCTGCGACTCGTCCTGGAGGCTGTGCTTCGCAATTGCGACGGCAAGCGCGTCACTGAAAGCAACATAAAGAGTCTGGCCAATTGGAAACCGAATACTCTCCGAACCGAGGAAATACCTTTCGTCGTGGCGCGAATCGTTTTGCAGGATTTTACCGGCGTGCCTCTGCTCGTGGACCTGGCCGCCATGCGTTCGACCGTCTCGCGCCTCGGCAAGAATGCCAAAATCATTGAGCCGCTCGTGCCAGTGGACCTCGTGGTGGATCATTCCGTGCAAGTCGATTTTTACGGTAGCGCAGATGCTCTGCGCAGAAATCTCGATATGGAATTTCAGCGCAACCGTGAGCGCTACCAATTCCTCAAATGGGGCATGCAAGCCTTCAACACTTTCAAAGTCGTTCCTCCGGGCATCGGCATCGTCCATCAGGTCAACCTGGAGTATCTCGCAAAAGGGGTTCTGTCCTCGCCATCAACCATCAACTCTCAACCATCAACTGTCTTCTACCCCGACACTCTTGTCGGGACCGATTCGCATACGACCATGATCAACGGCCTGGGCGTTGTCGGCTGGGGCGTCGGCGGCATCGAGGCCGAGGCGGGAATGCTCGGACAGCCGGTTTATTTTCTGACCCCCGACGTCGTCGGGGTTCATTTGAGCGGTTCTCTGCGCGAAGGCGTCACCGCCACAGACCTGGCGCTGACCGTCACGCAAATGCTTCGCAAAGCAAAAGTCGTCGGCAAATTTGTGGAATTCTACGGTCCCGGCGCAACGGCCCTGCCGGTCGTGGATCGCGCGACGATCGCCAACATGGCGCCGGAATACGGCGCGACCATGGGCTTCTTTCCGATCGATGCTGAATGCGTGAATTACCTGCGAGCCACCGGCCGGCCTGAAGAACATTGCCGCCTTTACGAGAATTATTATCGCGCGCAAGGTCTGTTCGGGATGCCGAAGCAAGGCGAGCTGAATTATTCGGTCGATCTCGAATTGGATCTGGAAACCGTAGTCCCAAGTGTGGCGGGTCCCAAGCGGCCCCAGGACCGCATCGAACTGCCGAAGCTCGGTGAGGAGTTCATTAAGGCATTTTCGAAGCCGGTGACGGAAAATGGCTTTGGCAAACGCGAGGAGGAACTCACCAAAACATTTTTCGTCCAGGGCAATGAAGGGTTGCACGCGGGCGGTGGAAGTCAGGAACCAGTCTCACCACGCGCCGCCGAGGCGCGCAACACCAACCCAACCACCGAACTGGAGATGGCCAACAATCACCCCACTCCCAGTCCCGTCACGCAAACAGCAACCGCCCCGACACGGCAGGGAACCATTCGTCACGGAAGCGTTCTCATCGCAGCCATCACCAGTTGCACGAATACCAGCAATCCATCCGTCATGCTCGCCGCGGGCCTGCTCGCCAAGAAGGCTGTCGAGCGAGGCCTGCAAGTGAATCCCCTGGTCAAAGCATCACTGGCTCCGGGATCGCGCGTCGTCACTGATTACCTCAACCAAACCGGCTTGCAGCCTTATCTCGACCAACTCGGCTTTAACCTTGTCGGTTACGGTTGCACCACCTGCATCGGCAATTCCGGTCCTTTGCCCGCGCCCATCGATGATGCCATTTCCAAATACGACCTCGTCGCCGCGTCCGTGCTTTCCGGCAATCGTAATTTCGAAGCGCGCGTGCATCAAAGTATCAAGGCGAACTTCCTCATGTCGCCGCCGCTCGTCGTGGCTTTCGCTCTCGCCGGGCGGGTGGACATCGATCTGAGCAAGGATCCCATTGGCAAAGGCAAAGATGGCAAAGAGGTCTATCTGCGCGAAATCTGGCCGACTCTTCAGGAAATCCGCGACCAGATGCAATCCGCCCTCAGGCCGGAAGTTTTTCGCAAACTTTATCGCGATTTCGCCGAGCAGAATCCGAAATGGAACGAAATCCCATCAGCTCGCGGCAACGTCTATGAATGGGACGTTAACAGCACGTACATTCAGGAACCGCCGTTCTTTACGCATTTCAGCCTTCAACCAGGAACAATCGCCGACATCAAAGGCGTTCGAGCTCTCGGCGTCTTTGGCGACAGCGTCACCACCGACCACATCTCACCTGCCGGCAGCATCAAAAAGACTTCACCTGCCGGCAAATATCTCCTCGATCATGGCGTCGCCTTCGAAGACTTCAACAGCTACGGCTCGCGCCGCGGCAATGACCGCGTCATGACTCGCGGAACTTTTGCGAATGTCCGAATCAAGAATCTGATGGCCCCCGGAACCGAAGGCGGCGTGACCCGCTTCCAGCCTACGGGCGAAACCATGAGCATTTACGATGCTGCGATGAAATATGCTGAGCACAAAACCCCGCTCGCGGTCTTCGCGGGCCAGGAATATGGCACCGGCAGCTCGCGCGATTGGGCTGCCAAAGGCACGGCCCTGCTCGGCATAAAATTCGTCGTCGCGCAAAGTTTCGAGCGCATCCATCGCTCCAACCTCGTCGGCATGGGCGTGCTGCCCTTGCAATTCAAAGAAGGCGCCAGCGCGCAGACCTTGAAATTGGACGGAACCGAAACTTACGATGTCACCGGCCTCAGCCCCTCCCTGAAGCCGCAGCAGGATCTGACTCTAAAAATCACCCGCGCGGATGGAAAAACCGAGACCGTGCCGGTCACTTGCCGAATCGATACCCCCATCGAAATCGAGTACTATCAACACGGCGGAATCCTCCCTTACGTCCTGCGCCAGCTTCTCCAGAAAGCCTAATGCTGAACCTGACGGTGAAACGTCATCGTCTCAGAACCATTTTTGCTACTGCGCTGAGCTCAGCAGGCTATAGATTCCGGCTTTGCTTACCACGGACCCGATGCGACACAAAACCTGGCAGCAAACCCAGGGTTGCCAGAAGATTTGAGCACCAAGACACGTCTAAATCCATTTTGCCTTCTTTGTGACGCGCCCGAACGTTCACCGGAGCAGCCGCGATCCCGAAGGGTTGACCGCATATGAGAGATGAATCATGGCCGGCTTCTTGCCATGGTCACGTGCGTCCACGTTGATCGTGATGCGACCGTACAATCTGCCCGTTGCGTACCTTGATGTAGAAGCGTTTGTCGCCGGTCCCGAATCCCCACCCGTTCGTACCAGTTGCTTCCTGATTGTGTGCAAAAACGTTCGTGTATCCCCCCTCGGGGGCCGTGAACATGGCAAAGTCCTTTTCCTCCAGCAAGCCGCCCCGGGGAGCCACCATCTCGCATGACCAATCATATCTCTCGCCCAGCCTCACGGACTCCGGGCGCTTGATCCAAGTAACGAGGTCTCCCTCGTCGCCTTCGGCTATGGTACCACTCACAAGATCAATGGCGTAACGCCTCCCGTCTGGAACGATGTCGAACTTCTTCTTGCCAGTGATAAGTGGTTCGTGGAGGTTCGTGCTCCACATCTTAAGAACCGCAGGGCTGTTAAATTCAGGTTCGCAGCCCTCCTTGCTGACGTCCTTTATGGTAAGAAGTGTCCCTTTGGGCCGACCACTTCGAAGCGACCATCCGCTCCTGTGTGCCTCTGAAGATTGGTCGCGCTTCGGGTCACCCCGATGTAGTCTTCGGCAACTTCCAGATCAACCGTCACGTTCTGCAAAGCGTTGCTATCCTGATCTACGACCCGGCCGTAGAACGCCACTGGAACGTTGGCATTTTGATTGTAAGACTGCACCGCCTTTTCGTAATCATCGCTTTTAAGAGCGGGCGAGCCCTCTTCTACGGAGGCTTTCGACCGGCTGTGGGCATGAGAAAAACGTTGCTCGCCAATAAGCGGCCTTCCGACCGGCACCACAGCGCTAGAGACGCGACGGTGTGGGACCTTCCTGAAAGCTTCAGTGTCCTTGGAAATCCCAAGGCTTTGTGGTAATAGTGGCGGGATGCGTTTCAACAGAACCCTCCTTCTTGCGGTCTGCTCGTTTGCTCTTGTTGCTCAAGGCCAGGTCGAAAATACGAACAAGGCGCTCGTCCAAGCTGACACCATAACCAATCAGCCTGCCGCCGATGAGCATCTGGCCGAGGCGGACAAAGCCTGGAAAGAGCTGCAAAAGGCGTTTCGGCCGCCGATGGTCCCGACTGAATGGCAGCTAAGACAGCCGACCGCGGTCGAGTTCGAAGCTTTTCGCGCAGAAAGGGCGAGGCTCGCAGGAGAAGCGTTGAACGCAGCGCGGGAATTTTGGACACGATACCCGGATCACCCAAAAGCAGCGGAGGCGAAGAAGAAAGCCGAAGGACTGCGTTTTGCGGTTTTGATGGAAGCGGCGCAGCATGCGTTCAAGGCAGAAACTCCTGCCGAGCGGATGAGCAAAGCGCCCGAGCAGGAAAAGGCCGCGCGCGATCTGGTGAAGGATTTTCCGGACCGGCGTGAAGGTTACGATTTCCTCTTTTTTGTCGCGAATGAAACCGGGGGCGAAAAAGCAAAGGAACTGATCAAAGAAATTCTCGCCAGTCCTGCGCCCGAAGAACTCAAGTCGCAGGCGCGAGGAATGGCCTGGAATTTGGACGCTATCGGCAAGGAGTTATCGCTAGCCTTTTCAGCCGTGGACGGGCGCAACGTGGATCTGACCAGGCTGCGTGGCAAAGTGGTCCTGGTCGATTTTTGGGCGACGTGGTGCGTGCCATGCGTGGGCGAGATGCCGAACGTCAAAATGGCATACGAGAAATTGCACGATAAAGGATTTGAAATCGTCAGCATCAGTTTGGATACCGACAAAGGAAAACTGATCCGGTTTCTTGAAACCAATGAGATCAAATGGCCGCAATATTACGAAGGCAAAAGTTGGGACAACCAATATGCCGTGCAGTTTGGCATTCACGCGATTCCAGCGATGTGGCTCGTGGATAAGAAAGGCAAGCTGCGCGACATGGACGCCAGAGGCGGGCTCGACGAAAAAGTCGAGAAGCTCCTGGCCGAGTAGCAGGAGATATGGATGCGCTCGGTCATCTCCTCTGGCATGACGGCAAACTGCTGGGCATTCAATGGAGCGTGTGGAAAGTCATCGGCTGGCTTGGCAATGCCGTTTTCTTCAGCCGCTTTTTCGTTCAATGGTATGCCACCGAGAAGCTCAAGCGGGTAGTTGTCCCAACCGCCTTCTGGTGGTTAAGTCTGCTCGGGTCGTTGCTGCTGCTCAGTTACGCGTTATTCAGGCAGCAAAAGGATTCGGTCTTCATCTTTGCTTACGCGTTTACGTGGATTCCTTACATTCGGAATCTGATCATCCACTATCGCCACAAGCAGGCGCACCTCCAGTGCCCTGGTTGCGCGGTGTTATGTCCCCCGCACTCGAAGTTTTGTTACTCGTGTGGAGCGCGCGTGGCGGAGGATGCATCGCAACCACACGCCACAAAGGCTTAGAAGCCCGAGCTACTTTTTTGGCGCCGTCGGAGGAGTGACTGGCGCCGGGGCCGGCTTCAGTCCGTATTTCGTCAAAATAGGAACGTAGTCGGGGTTCGTGGCGCCGAAGGCCTGAAACGTTTGAGTAATTTTCTCAATGGCCGCAGCGTCGTTTTTCTGGTACAGAGCGACAAGGCCTTCGTACTGAGGTCGCAGCAGTTTCACATCGCTGCTGCTATTTTTCCAAAGGCGCAACAAAAGGATATTCAATGTGCCGCTGATGACGATGACCAGAATCAAAATGGAAATAACAAATTGGACCAAAGATTCGTGAGTTGAGCGCACATCTTCCGCATCCTCCAGAGGCAGCTTATCTTCGTGGCTTTCGGGCGTTTCCATAGGTGGTGGTGAGGCTACGGGGAACCAGGCCTGGCGGCGGGCGCATTGGTCTTATTGAGCTTGAAACCTAGAGATTCGAGGACGCTCTCCATCTTTGGGTTTCGTTTGGCGTATTCGCCGGTGTCGTTGAGCAACCCCTGCGTCCGGTTGCGAAGCGTCTGCATTTCCGCAAGCCGCCCGTTCATACGGCGAAACTCGACTGTATTGCTGGTGAAACGCCAGCAAAGAATCAGCGAAATCAAGGCGCTGACGGCGAGTGCGGCCAGAAGCAACGTCGCCATTGGACTATTTTTCATAATTAATGGGACGAAACTGTAGCGGGCAATGCAGACCTTTGTCCAATGCGTTTTGCCACTATTTTTGGCGGTTTGGCTGGCTAAAAATCGGGCAGATCCAGCGCATTAGCGCATAAAACCAAGGCAGAAAACCCGGGTGTCGGCCTTTCCGGTGGGCTGCCGGCCTGGAAGCAGGCTGGCATGGCTTATGCACAAAAGGAGGAGAAGAAAGATGTATGAAAGTCGTGTTTAAGTCTCAAACG
>Ga0137394_10004906_pt1 | contig 10175 bp, 8 predicted proteins | sample czobulk116metaG_FD_108278 | JGI IMG/M metagenome (GOLD analysis project Ga0137394, IMG submission 108278) | Vadose zone soil microbial communities from Angelo Coast Range Reserve, California, USA - czobulk1.16 metaG | ecosystem: Environmental > Terrestrial > Soil > Vadose zone | place: USA... | reverse complement strand
TGGACGAACGGCTCGTTGACGATCACAACTTCGTTGCCGGGATTGCCGTCGGCATCCGTGAAGTCGCGGCCTTGCGTCACTTTGAGATCGAGCGCCTGAAAGTAACCCGGAACGATCGCCAGCCTGAACACCGTGGGCAGGCGATTGCCGGCATCGGCGACGTTGTGATCCTGAAGCTTCAGGGTTCTGCTGAGCGCGCCCCCTGCAGGAGGTTGAGAAGCGATTGTCAGCTTATCAATCCCGGGCAAAGTTCTTAATCTTTCCAGCAGGCGTTCCTGGAAAGCGCGGCGGTTTTCCGGCTGCGGATACCGAATGGCGGTCGGTTGCACTTGAACGGTCAGGATATTAGCGGTCTTCACGCCGATATCGAACGTGTACATATTCACGAAACTTCGCATCATGAGGCCCGCGCCAACCAGCAGCACGATGGTCAGGACAATTTCTCCAACAAGCAGCACGTTCGTCAGACGCCGAGCGCGTAAACCGCCGCTGGTTCCGCGGCCGCCTTCCTTGAGGTTTTCGTTGACGTTGGTCTTCGAAATCTGAAGCGCCGGTGCAAGCCCGAAGAGAATCCCCGCGATCACACAAATAGCGAGGAAGAAGGCGAAGACGAGGTAGTCCATACTGAAAACCATCCAGTACGGTTTTCCGTTGTCCGCCACAGCGCGATCAAACCACCGTACGGCGAAAACCGAGAGCCCCAGCCCCAACAGGCCGCCAAGGAAGCTCATCATGATGCTCTCCATCAGGAGCTGCCGGACAATTCGCCACCGACTCGCGCCGAGGGCCGTTCGAATAGAAGTCTCGCGCGTGCGGCCTACCGCGCGAGAAAGGAGAAGGTTTGCCACGTTGGCGCAGGCAATCAGTAAAACGAACCCGACAGCGCCCTGCAGGGAAAGAAAAATGGTCCGGATTGGACCCCCTCTTGGGCCGTCGGCGTAAGGCGCGACAACCGCTTCGATGTCTTTGTTCGTATCAGGGTACGTTTGCGCAAGTCTTGCCGAAATCGTCTTGAGTTCCGCCTGCGCCAGTTCGACCGAAACGCCGGAAGCAAGGCGTCCGACCACCTGAATGTTGCGCTGATCGCGTTTCTGGCGGGTTTGATCCTGAATAAGCGGCAACCATACACGCGTGACCTGAGGAAATTCTTCACCCTGCGGCATCACACCCACAACGGTGTAGGTCTGGAGGTTTACTCGAATCGCGCTGCCCAGGACTTCGGGTTTGCCGCCGTAGCGTGACTGCCATAGAAAGTTGCTCAGCACTGCGACCGGAGCCGCTCCAGGTTTATCGTCGTCGGAGGTGAAGTCGCGCCCGAGAAGAGGCTTCTGGCCGAGCATGGAAAACATGTTGGCGCTGATGGCTGCTCCATTGACACGTTCGGCGGCATTCTCCTGGTCGCTGAGATCGGCGCTGAGGAAGGACATTGCAGCCATTCCCTTGAAAGTGCGGCTTTGCTGCCGGTAATCGAGATAGTCCAGGTAAGACACCGGATTACGGACCGTGCGGATACTCATGATCTCCTGGGAATCGTGGAATGGCAGGCCCTTGATCAGAACCGCATTCACGAGCGTGAACATGGTGCTGTTGACGCCGATGCCGAGCGCGAGCGTCATTATCGCGACGAGCGTGAATCCGGGGTTTTTCCCCATCATGCGAATACCGAAGCGTATGTCCTGCAACAGTCCCATAGATGGCTCCCGAAACTGCAGCGGCGCTCTATGAGCGCCGGTCATTCGGCGGTCATAGACCGCCGCTACAGTATGAAGAGACGTTATTTATCGGAGAGAACGAAATAGAGCGCCACGGGTGCCGCCACGATCAACGCGGCCAGAGCTCCCAGAAGGAATACTCCGAATCTTGGCAAATCGCTGAAGGAGATCAGCCACTCCTGGACCCACGGCAGCATCCCGACCAGCAATGCCAGGGCAACGCCTACAGTGCAGGCGCCTGCGAACGCATGCGCAAATGTTAAGGGTCGTTCGGCCACACGGGAGGCTTGCTGCCGCGCTCGCAGCTCGGCCCGCCACCAGACGAGGCCCGCTGGTGGAACGCGGACGTCTTCGAGCGCACAGGCATGTTCCTCGTGAAGGACACCTGCGACGATAACAACATCCTTACAGACACCACAGATCTCGACATGGTTCCGCAATTCCGCATCACAGGCATCCGGCCAACGTCCGGATGTTACGGCTGCGACGAGTTCAGGTTCTCGATTGCATTCCGGAACTCTCATCGGGATCCACCGAGCAGCCCTGCCAGCTTTCGCCTGGCACGGAACAGGAATAGTTTCACGCTCCGTACCTTCATTCCAAGAACCGCAGCGATCTCTTCGTGGGATGAACCTTCCGCATATGCCAGCCACAACGCGTCACGCTGACGCGGCTTGAGCTGCGCCATGGCGCGTTCCAGGTCCGTGCGGCGCTCGCTCCGTTCTGCAATCTCAGGATCGGCCTGGAAGGAAATACGCGTGTCATCTTCCGAGAGTGGGTCGTGATCTTTCTGGCGACGGTGGCTGTCGTGGGCCAGATTGGTCGCGATTCGGAACAGGTAGTTTTTTCGATGCTTCTCGCTCTCGAAGGCCGTGCGCGTCCGGAGAAAGCGATAGTAGGTCTCCTGCAGCAGATCGTCGGCAAGCTGGGAATCCCCTGTCTTTCGCCACAGGTAGACCCATAGTGGGCGAGCCGTCCGTTCATATAGAGAGCAGAAGGTATCCTGATCCATCTGAAGCGTGTCATCCGCCTCGCTGATGTTCGGCTGCAATCGTTGGAGTTCGGAAAGTGTCATGTCACGCATGGTCATGAATCATGATGGCGGCGTTGTGGTTGCAGAGTGGTCGATCAAGCCCATTCGCCGCGATATGGCATAGGAAACGAGCGCCGAAAAGACGAAGCCGATGCCCAACGCCAGGGCAAGAACACCCAGGATGAAAAACGGCTGAGCGACTTCAGTATCGATATTGCCGCTGACAAACTGCATGCCGATGCCTCCGGCGCCCAGAACCAGGCCGGCCTGAATGGACCACATGATACGGCTGATCGGAGCATTGACTTGCATCCCACTTTCAATCGGCGTCGATTCGAGAAAACGCCTGCCTGCCGGCGTCTGGATATATGCGAGCAAATCTTCATTGGATGTCAGGCGGTCGAGCAGCTTCGAGTGTGCTTCGGTCTGCACTTTCGACATTCGAATCCAGCGTCGATGGTCGATAACCGTCCGGATGATCCAGGTGAGCGCGCCAATAACGGTAAGGACCACAACGAAGATGGCCATCATCTCCAACATGTCCCTGCTGATTTCACGCTCCCGATAGATCGGATCCTGGCGAAAGTTTCCCGCAAAAAGCCGCGCCGGCCCCAGGAAGAATGCCGGATCCCGTGCGATTTCCGAATGCTGATCCAGGAAACCGGACAGAGCCGGATATGGTTTCAGATAGTCGGAATTGGTTAGAAGGGAAGGGTCCAGCCTGAGCACTTCTCCGAAGGAGGGCGGGTACTGCTGGAGCAATCGCTGTAGCTGAACGCGGGTAAAATTCGCATTCTGGTCGATTTGCTCGAGACCGAACTGCCCCCGCTGCGCGGCGGCGGTGCCGGTGGCGAAGACTGTCGCTAACAGGAAAAGCCCGGCAGACCGCAACAAGATTCGAAGCATCGTGAATTCGCCCTCACAACTTATTACGCAGATGCGGGCATAAAGTTAACGGGTCAGCTATTTCTCTGAGCCGTTTAACGCTTCGATTTCCTGTTGGATAGCGTAGGAGATCAGTTCTTCTCCGTAGCGGTCTTCGAGGAGCAGCCGCCGGAAGTAGTCCTTTGCGGTGTGGTGGCCGACCTGCTGGAAGGCGATATTGATGCTGCTGTTGAGAACCGCGCCGACGACGGGAACAAGGATCCCCAGCTCCTTTTGAGTCATGACGATGCCCAGACGATCGGCAACGTAAGTAATCAGCCGAATCATTTGTGGAGCTTCGCGTTCGATCAATTGCCGATCGATAACTACGCCAGCGGTTCGGGCTGTGAACATGCCGGATTCCCGAATCGATGTGACGACGGCGGTCTTGAGCGCGAGGTATCCCTCATCGGTGGTTTCCGATTGAGGCGCCATCGCGGCCACCAGGTGCGGCAGGTTTTCCGGATTTCGCGACGAAAAGCCGTAGGCAGTCGCGACGCGGCAGGTGTGACGCGAGAGCAGCATCATCGATGTCGTGATGTCGGTCAGGATCAACGATGGAATCACCAGCTGCGCACCCGGAATTCCTTCAGCCATCGTGGTTGCGCTGCCGAGGAGCGCACCCTCGACGCCCAGCAGGAGGGTGCTGCCGAAGCGGAACGAATCTGCCACGGCATCGAGCTTGCTCAGGGGCATATAGCGAAGCGACTCAAAATTGTCTCCGATGTTTATTCCCCGCGCGGCGTACCTTCGGGCAATATCCTTGGTATTGGCGAGCTTGTTCGCAGCTCGAAAAGTCTTGATCAGGCCTTCTTCGATCCACGAGTGAATCTGATCCGCAAGACCTCGAAGCGCCCGGCTGTTGGACTGGCGGCCGCTGTTCAAGAGCCTGGCCATCGGCCGCCCGGCAGTTTCAAGCAGACGCTGAACGGCGTTGGGTTGCACACGATGCTGCGCAAGCTCGCGAATAACCTGATGTTCGTATTCTGTGAAGACCGGTGAAACAGAACTCATGCCGTCAGTATAACAGGTGGGAAAATGAACGCGGGCTAAAGCCCGCGACTACATTGGCAGGCAAACTGGTGCCGCAATGCAGTCACGGGCTTTAGCCTGCGTTTAACGCTGTCGGGTAAAGCGAAACTCGTTGGACTGAGATAATTGCCGGTAGGAACCGAACCGGGTCTCGGCATTTTCGACGAAATCCAGTGGAGTAGGAGGATCATCCTCACCTGTGTATACCTGAATCACCTGGTACGTGGTCTTTCGTTGAGCCGGTGTGCGGCCGGCATCGCGGATAAGCCGGCGCAGCTCGCGGGGCTGGATAAGCTGGCCGTACTGCGCACCTGCCGATGTGGAGATGCTCTCGTTCATGAGTGTTCCACCGACGTCGTTTGCTCCCGCCGCCAGCAGATACTGCGCGAGCTTGGGCCCTTCCTTCACCCATGAAGATTGAATATTCCTGATCGAAGAACCAAGCATCAGGCGCGCGACGGCATGCATTTTCACAACTTCCATTCCGCTCGCTCCGGGCCTGAGATTCCCGACGAGGCCATGGTGATACATCGGCGCCTCCTGATAGATCATCGAGAGCGGAACGAATTCGGTAATCCCATGCGTGTCGTGCTGGATGTCCCTCAGCAGGTTCATGTGTTTGACCCAGTGAAGAGGAGTGTCGATATGACCGTACATGATTGTCGAGGTGGTCGGTATTCCCAGGCTATGCGCCGTGGTGATCACCTCGATCCAACGTTTCACGGTGATGCGTCCGGGGGAAATCGCATCGCGAATTTCCTGATCGAGAATTTCCGCAGAGGTGCCTGGAAGCGATCCCAGGCCTGCCTCTTTGAGGGCGGCCAGATACTGCTCGATCGAGATGCCGGAACGCGTTGCTCCATATAGGACCTCTTCCGGTGAAAACGCGTGGATATGAACGCTCGGCACAGCCGACTTCACGGCACGCGTCAGCTCGATATAGAGACCGCCGTCCATATCCGGAGGAAGGCCTGCCTGCATGCAAACCTCGGTGGCACCCATGTCCACGGCTTCCTGGGTGCGGCGGATGATCTCCTGAAGGGGCAGAAAGTAGCCTTCTTCGTTGCGGTATGTACGGCTGAAGGCGCAGAATCCGCAATGCTTCACGCACACATTCGTGAAGTTCACATTGCGGTTGACGACGTATGTCACCACGTCGCCGACCTGACGCCTGCGTAACTCGTCGGCCGCTGCGACAGTCGCCTGAAACTCCGGACCGCTCGTTTCGCACAGTTGCAGCGCTTCCTGCCACGAAATATCTTCGCCCTCCAGGGCCCGCGCGAGAATCCGGGTAACGGCCGATGTCATAGTGCTCCCTCCAGAATGCCGGCTCGGAGTTTCGACGCGACCGGTTTCAATCCTGCCGGTAGAAAGTCCGGACGGTCGATGTAGTCTTCATAAATCGCCAATCGTTCCCGGAGACTAAACCCAGCCTCGCGGCAGGTCGTCGCGAGAGCGTCAATGTGCGGCCACGCGGCTTCCGGATTGACGTAATCCTGAGTGACGGGCGAAATCCCGCCCCAGTCGTTGATACCTGCAGCGAGGAGCAGCTTGTGATCATGGGGATTGAGGTTCGGCGGAGCCTGAATATTCATGGTTCCTCCGAGCAGCAAGCGTGCGGCGGCCACGGTCCTTGCAATCTCGGCGGAGTCCGGCTCCGCGAATCCGGCCATCCGCGTACCGGGTTTGGCGCGGAAGTTTTGAATGATCACTTCCTGGATGTGTCCATAGGTCTCATGAAGCTCGCGAATGGCGATCAGGCTGTCCACGCGTTCCTGGCGTGTTTCTCCGATCCCGATCAGAATGCCGGTTGTGAACGCGATGCCGAGCTCTCCGGCCTCGCGCAACATGCGCAGGCGGACGGCGGGATCCTTGTCCGGTGCGGAGAAGTGAGGCATACCTTTGAGAGACAGCCTGGGACTCACGTTTTCGAGCATCAGGCCGAGGCTGGCGTTGACGGGCTTGAGCAGTTTCATCTCGTCGCGAGCGAGAATCCCGGCATTCGTGTGGGGAAGGAATCCGCGTTCGATCGCCATTTCGCAGGCCCGGTGAACGTATTCGGCGGTAGTGCGGTGACCGAATTGTGAAAGAGTGTCGCGATACTGCGGAAAGGCAAGCTCCGGCTTGTCGCCCAGACACATCAAGGCTTCTTTGCAACCGCGTTCGCTGCCTCGCCCGAGCACATCGGCGATATCGTCAGGCGTCATCGTCCACGCGCCGGGCTCGTTTGGATCTTTCCGGAAAGTGCAATACGAGCAGCGGTCGCGGCACAGGTTCGTGACCGGGAGAAAAATCTTTCTCGAGTAGGTAACGATCCTGCCTTTGAATCGATCGCGCAGTTTGCCGGCCGTATCGAGCAGGGAATCCAGTTCCTGGTCCGGGCAATCGATAAGGCGATAGCCGTCTTCCCTTGAAAGAGACATGGCCCATTGAGTGTACTCTTATTTTGTCTGGCTGGAGCGCCTGCCTTGCATGTGTTCGTCGGCGAGCCGCAGAAGTTCGTCGGCGGTTTCGGGAGGATTCTGGCTGACGGAGTAACCGATGCTGCATTCGACAGTGAGGGGGAGGCCGCGGTAGAGAGCCAGGGCATTAAGCTTTTGCTGGACGCGATGGACGACAACTTCGGCGTCCTTCGCGCCGGCTTCAATTAATAGGGCGGCAAATTCGTCGCCGCCGTGGCGAGCCACGAGGTCCGTGCTGCGGGAAGACTCGACCAGCGCATCGGCCACGGTGCGAAGGACGTCGTCACCAACGCTGTAACCGAAGCGGTCGTTGATGTCCTTCAAGTGCAGTACATCGACCACGATCACAAGAACACTTGAACCTCTTCGTTTCGTTCCAGCTGTAAGGCGCCGATAAAGTTCGTGGAACGCGCGGCGGCCGGGCAATCCGGTGAGCGGATCGGGGACGTGTCGCGCAAGCAGCCGGTCTGCTTCGTACAAACGTCCTGCAAGCACGCGCAGGAGCGCCACGGACATTTCTCTGGAGAGCTGTAACATCTCCAGGAAATCTTCCCGGGGTATGGCGATGCAGCGCGTGCGCACCAGCGTAACGACACTTGCGGATCGAGGACGCTCTCGAAGCACACCGAGCTCACCGAAGATTTCGCCCGCGCCCAGCTCGCCCAAGAACATCTCGACCGGGCTGTCGGGCAGGGATTCCACCACGCGCGCGCGTCCTGAAACGATCGCGTAAGTGTGTAGTCCCGCATCGTCCTGACGGATGATGACGTGGCCGGACGGGTACGTGTGTTCGGTTGCCCGACCGGCCAGATGTTCCAGCAATTCGGGAGTCAGGGTTGCAAAAAGCGGAATAGACGCCAGCGCTTCGGCCAGCCGGCCCTTCGATGCAGGCAATTCGTGGTCGACGGCAGGCTCCGGGATTTCACCCACACGCCGGGCTGGTGAAGTAACTTCGACGGCGTTTCCGGCGCTCATCGTCCGTGCGAGCCATGCGCGAACGCGCGTACGCAGCATGGGTGGACTGAAGGGCTTTGCGAGATAGTCTGTCGCGATACTTTCCGCGCTGTACAACGTTTCGGTCGCCTCACCATCCTCTGTCAAAAGAATGATGGGCAGATCGGGTTTCCCGAGGCGGCTTCGCAAAAGCTGAATGAAGCTTGCGCCGTCTCCATCCGCCAATCTCGTGTTGATGATGACGAGATCGGGAGAGTAAACCGAGGCAAGATCGAGGGCGGTTCGGCCATCGGGCGCCGGTGTGAGGCGAAGGCCATCATCGGGCAGCACCTGTTCAATAGCGGCGACGTCTCCCTGCTGCGCGCTCACAATCATGACCCGCCCACCTGCAATCGGGCGGCGAGCGAGGGCAGACGATTCCGCCACTGTTTTCTCCCAACCTCGTCCGGCAACCTCGAATTCCATTCCTTCCGCCGCCGCGAAGACATCCAGCGGCCATCCCATCACGGTCACGCGGGAGCGTTGAATCTCTTCAAGCCGCTTGAGGCACTCGTCGTCGTGCGTTGGATCGTGATGAAACAAGGCAACCCGCGGTACTCCCGCCGCCGCGCAAATGTCGGTCGCGTAATCAGCCGGGCTGTGCCCCCATCCAAGCTTTGTGCGGTACTCTTCACTGGTGTACTGCGCATCGTGAATGACCAGGTCCGCACCTTTGAGAAATTCGATGTGCCTCTGATCACCGGGATGTTGAAACACGGGGCCGGGCGAATTCCAGAACGGTTCGTGATCGGTGACGTATGCGACCGTCGCTCCACCGCTGGAAATACGGTATGCGATTGTCGGTGCCGTGTGATTGAGGTATTGAGTTTCGACAAGAACATTGCCGATGCGGAAGAAGCCCTCTTCGAGCTCGGTGTAATGAAGGCGGCTGGCCAGTTCCTTGAGCTTGACCGGGAAATACGAATATTGCATCTGGCCGGAAAGCGAATCCTCAAGACTTCGCTGGAAAGTAGACGAACCGTAGATATTCAACTCGGTTCCGGGCAGGAAAGCCGGCGTGAAGAAAGGGAAACCCTGAATGTGATCCCAGTGCGTATGGCCGATCAGCAGATGAATGCGATGCGGGACGGGACGTCGCAGCATGTCCAGACCAAGAACCCGAATGCCTGTGCCGGAATCCAGGACGAGCGTCGTGCCTTCCGTGGTTGTCAGCTCCACACAAGAGGTATTGCCGCCGTAAAGCGCCGTTCTGTGTCCCGGTGTCGGGATCGACCCTCGCGTACCCCAAAAGCGAACACGCATGATTAACTTAATTTTGATCTATTGCCGCCGCAGCCGCCACGGTCTTCTTGACGAGAACCTGCAAGTCTTTATAGATATTACAGAATCGGCCCATAGATATTGCACGATGTCTATCCAAAGTATATCGTCCGTCCATGTCTGAATATTCGAAAAACTCACCCGTTTACGACGAGCGTCCGTGGGGTAACTTTACAGTTCTCGACGAGGCGGAAACCTATAAGGTCAAACGCATCGAGGTTTTGCCACAGAAGCGTTTGAGTTATCAAAAACATACATACCGTTCCGAGCATTGGATGGTGGTTCACGGCAGTGCCAAAGTCACCCTCGACGGCAGGGAAATCACTGTCAACTCAGGTGGGACTGTGGACGTGCCGGCCGGGGCCGCGCATCGCATTGAAAACGTGGGGACCGAGAAGCTGGTCTTCATCGAGATCCAGCGTGGGTCGTACCTCGGTGAAGACGATATCCAACGCCTTCAAGACGACTACGGCCGGGGATAAAAATGGGGGAGATCAGCCGCGAATTACGCCAATGACGCGAATGGGGCGCAAAAAGAACCTTTGATGCGCCCCATTCGCGTCATTGGCGTAATTCGCGGCTAAGCTCCCGGCCCCATTACTGTATAATTCACACCGCCCTTCCCCATTTCCCCGGTTCTCCACATGATTTCCGACGAAGAGCTTTTCTTTCTCTACGGGAAGAATGCTGTCATTTCCCGTAAGGGCCGTTTTACATTTGTCCACCTGGATCGCCCGT
>Ga0137394_10004904_pt1 | contig 10176 bp, 7 predicted proteins | sample czobulk116metaG_FD_108278 | JGI IMG/M metagenome (GOLD analysis project Ga0137394, IMG submission 108278) | Vadose zone soil microbial communities from Angelo Coast Range Reserve, California, USA - czobulk1.16 metaG | ecosystem: Environmental > Terrestrial > Soil > Vadose zone | place: USA... | reverse complement strand
CGTCGGCTGCCAGCGTGCCAACAATGAGGACGCGACCTCCTACTGGGAGCCCAAAACTGACGAGGAGTTTCAGCGGAAGGGAAGACTCGCCCTGGTTGCTGACGGCATGGGTGGCTACGAAGGCGGACAAGAAGCCAGCCGGCTCGCGGTAGAGACGATCGAGGACATCTACGATCAGGAGTCGGCCAACGATCCTCGAGACGCGCTCCTGAAGGGATTTCGAGCGGCGCACGAGCGCATCCGCGAGTACGCCGACGCTCATCCTGAATTTCAGGGCATGGGCACCACCTGCACCGCGCTCGCCCTCAACGATCTTCATCTTTACTTTGCCCATGTCGGTGACAGTCGCCTTTACTTGGTGCGCGGCGATACGATTCTCCGGCTGACTCGCGACCATTCCTATGTTGGAAGACTGGTGGAGTCGGGTGTTCTGCGTTCTGAGGAAGCCGAACGCCATCCCCAGCGCCACATACTGACCGCTGCCCTGGGTGCCGGAGCCGACGTTGCTGCCGACTCTCCCACGAGTCCGCTCGCGCTCGAGAATGGCGACGTCCTGATCCTGTGCACCGACGGCCTTTGGAGCCTGGTGCAGGAACCGGAGATTCTCTCGGTCGTCAGCTCACGCGATGCTTCTTCCGCTTGCGCAGAACTGGTGAAGTTGGCGCGACAGCGTAGTGGCCCGGACAACATCACCGTGCAAATCCTGCGTGTGGCGACCAACGGAACCGCAAGACACTGAGTTCGAATAAACCCTACCGATGGCCGCCCCTGTCCCCAATCCCAGCCGAAAACATCGACCCAACCTAACATCATTACAATCAATAATATAACAGAAAAATCGTGAATCGATCTTGGCATTTCCCGTCAAATTCGATAAACTCCATTAGACCCATAGACATTTATGGGATAACTGCTATGAAGATCTCACAAAAGGGTCTGTACGCGCTGCAGGCCATGATGATGCTGGCGCGTCGCCACAACCAGGGCGCGATCAAGATCCGAGACATCGCCTACGAAGAAGACCTGCCAGAAAAATTCCTCGAACTCATTCTGCTGGAAATGAAAAACGCGCGCATGGTGGAGAGCGTCCGCGGAGCAAAAGGTGGCTACGCGTTGCGGCGTCCCCCGTCGGAGATTCATTTGAGCGAAATCATGCGCTTGATCGACGGCCCCCTCGCTCCCTTTGGAGATGCCGAGCAACTGAGAGCTCTCATCGACAAGGATCCCGCTCATCGCGCCCTCTACCAGGTATTTCTGGACGTGCGCGATGCTGCCGCCAACATCCTGGAGAACACGACGTTGGCCGATATTGTGACTCCGCGGTCGGGAGCGACCAAAGGCAGAAAGCGCCAGCGAAAAAAGAAGGAGAAAGAAATGCCTGCCGTTCTGCCGATGGTGGTTCATGGAACGGGTGGAAAAAACTAGTTCGGTGCACTGCAGGCACCGGCGCGGCAGGCCTCGTCCACGAGCAACCCTGCAATTGAAAAGTACGAGGTTCGGTCGGCCGTACCTTCCGGGAAAGCCTCAGGCATTGCCGGTGAGGACGAGATGAAAAAAGGAGATCGGATGAAGTCCTCTCTTCGGCGGTGGGTGTTGGTTGCAATGTTCAGCTTGAGCCTGGGAACTGTGACACCCGCACGCGCATATCAGGGTGAAACTACTTTACTGAACGTCTCTTACGATCCTACCCGCGAACTTTATCAGGACTACAACGCAGCTTTTGCAAAATACTGGAAAGCCAAGACGGGCAAGTCGGTCACGATCCAGCAATCGCATGGCGGATCCGGCAAGCAGGCGCGCGCGGTGATTGATGGGCTGGAGGCGGACGTCGTCACCCTAGCGCTGGCTTACGACATCGACGCGATTGCGGAAAAGGCCAGCCTGCTTCCCAAAGACTGGCAATCACGACTGCCCAGTGGCAGTTCACCCTACACGTCGACCATCATTTTCCTCGTGCGAAAAGGAAACCCGAAGAACATCAAGGATTGGGACGATCTCATCAAGCCCGGCGTGTCGGTGATCACGCCGAACCCGAAGATCTCAGGAGGTGCGCGCTGGAACTACCTGGGAGCTTGGGGATACGCATTGAAGAAGTCCGGGGGCGACGAATCCAAGGCGCGCGACTTTATCTCGAAACTGTACAAGAACGTTCCCGTGCTCGATTCCGGGGCTCGGGGATCGACCACTACATTTGTAGAGCGCGGCATCGGCGACGTGCTGATTGCATGGGAGAATGAAGTCCTCCTGGGCGCCAAGGACCTTGGAGAAAACAAGTTCGTCATCATCGCCCCGCCGGTAAGCATCCTGTGCGAACCCACCGTGAGCCTTGTGGATAAAGTCGTCGATAAGAAGGGCACCCGTGCGGTGGCCCAGGGTTATCTGGAGTACCTCTACAGTCCGGAAGGGCAGGAAATCGTAGCCAAACGGTATTACCGCCCTCGTTCCGAGCTGGTAGCCAAGAAGTATGCCAGTCAGTTTCCCAAGGTGAAGTTGTTTACGCTCGCGGAAATCGTGGGTGACTGGCAGAAAACGCAGAAGATCCATTTTGCCGACGGGGGAGTGTTTGACCAGGTCTACCAACCGAACCAGTAGTGCGCGCGGGAGATTTTGTCCGAACCGTTCGCCCGGAACCGTGTGTTTACAGGATTGTCGATGACGTTCACATTCAAACAGCGCAGCATTTTGCCAGGCTTTGGGCTCTCGCTCGGTTTCACGATTCTGTACCTCAGCCTGATTGTGCTGATCCCGCTGTCGGCCACGTTTCTAAAGACCTCGTCGCTGACGTGGGCACAGTTCTGGCACGTTGTGACGGCCCCCAGGGCCCTGGCTTCCTACCGGCTCAGTTTCGGCGCCTCGGCGATCGCAGCATTCATCAATCTTGTGTTCGGGCTACTCGTGGCGTGGGTCCTGGTACGTTACAGCTTTCCGGGCAGGCGCTTGTTGGATTCGCTGGTCGATTTGCCGTTCGCCTTGCCGACCGCCGTGGCCGGCATTGCTCTGACTGCAATCTATTCTACTAACGGCTGGATCGGACACTATCTGCAGCCCCTCGGCATCAAAGCGGCCTATTCCCGTCTCGGGGTGGTCCTTGCTCTGACCTTTACGGGCCTTCCGTTCGTCGTGCGAACGGTGCAGCCGGTTCTGGAGGATCTCGACAAAGAGATGGAAGAGGCAGCAGCCAGTCTGGGCGCAGGAAGGTGGCAGACGATCCGGCGCGTGCTCTTTCCGGCGGTTATGCCTGCCGCACTCACGGGCTTCGCCATGGCTTTCGCCCGGGCCGTGGGCGAGTATGGCTCGGTCGTCTTCATTTCGGGAAACATGCCGATGCGGACTGAAATCACGCCTCTCCTGATCATTACCAAGCTCGAACAATACGACTACGCGGGTGCGACCGCGATTGCAGTTGTGATGTTGATCGTGTCGTTCGCCTTGCTGCTGACGATCAATCTGTTGCAGGTGTGGGGTGGACGACGGGAAAAGACTAGGCCGGCCTTGGAAGGTCCGCCCATCCCCGTCCAGGCGCAGGCATGACGAGGAATAGGATCCGGAAGATGAAAAGTTAAGTTATGGCGACCGCCATCACATTGAGAAATCCCGTAGCTGTCGCGACCAAGAGCAGGCCCGCGACGACGGAAGACCCATTCGTTCGCTGGCTGCTTACCGGGATTGCCGTGCTGTTTCTGGGGGTTTTCCTGTTCTTGCCATTGGCCATAGTTTTCAGCTCAGCCTTGGCCAAGGGCTGGACGTTCTACTTGGCGAGTTTGCGCGAACCGGATGCGTGGGCGGCGATACGGTTGACCCTGATCGCTGCCGGCATCGCGGTACCTGCGAATCTAGTGTTCGGAGTCGCAGCGGCTTGGGCGATCGGCAAGTTCGATTTCTTCGGCAAGAGCGTGCTCATCACCCTGATAGATCTGCCGTTTGCGGTGTCGCCGGTCGTGTCCGGTCTGATTTATGTTTTGCTCTTCGGCCTGCAGGGCGTTCTGGGCCCCTGGTTGGCGGCTCATGACATCAAGATCATCTTTGCGGTCCCGGGAATTGTGCTGGCCACCATCTTTGTGACCTTCCCGTTTGTCGCGCGCGAGTTGATCCCGTTGGTCCAGGCACAGGGCAATGACGAAGAGGAAGCCGCGCTCACGCTCGGCGCAAGCGGCTGGCAGACGTTCTTCCGCATAACATTGCCAAACATCAAGTGGGGTCTGCTGTACGGCGTGATTCTGTGCAACGCCCGTGCGATGGGAGAATTTGGCGCGGTCTCGGTGGTCTCTGGTCACATCCGCGGACGCACCAATACCGTGCCGCTGCACATAGAGATCCTCTACAACGAATACCAGTTTGTGCCCGCGTTTGCGGTCGCTTCATTGCTCGCACTGCTGGCTCTTCTGACCCTGTTCGTCAAGAGCGCGATCGAGTGGAAGACGAAACGACAGATGGCTCAACTAGAAGCTGCCGCTGCGGTGGAGGGAGCTGTATGAGCATAGAAGCCATTGGCGTTACAAAACGGTTCGGACACTTTGCCGCCTTGGAAAATGTTGATCTCACGATTCCCAGTGGCGAACTCGTTGCTTTACTCGGTCCTTCCGGCTCAGGCAAGACGACTCTGCTGCGGATTATCGCCGGGCTCGAGTTTGCGGATTCGGGCACGATCCGCTTCAACGGAAGCGACATCACGGAGCAGACCGCGGGCGAACGCCGCGTAGGCTTCGTGTTCCAGCACTACGCCCTGTTTCGGCACATGACGGTTTCCGAGAACATTGCCTTTGGCCTGAGGGTCAGACCGCGAAATGCAAGACCTTCTAAGAAGGAGATTACAGCCAAGGTTCAGGAACTGTTGAAGCTGATCCAGTTGGAGAATCTCGCCCATCGATACCCTTCCCAGCTTTCGGGAGGTCAACGTCAGAGAGTCGCACTGGCGCGTGCGCTGGCGGTCGAGCCCAGCGTCCTTCTACTGGATGAGCCTTTTGGGGCGCTCGACGCCAAAGTGCGCCTCGAACTGCGCCGCTGGCTCAGGCAACTGCATGACGAGATTCACATCACCAGCGTATTCGTCACTCACGATCAGGAGGAAGCCCTGGAGGTCGCCGATCGTGTGGTGGTCATGGATCAAGGTCGAATCGAGCAGATTGGTTCTCCGGATGAAGTCTACAACCACCCGGCCACGCCCTTCGTCTATCGGTTCCTCGGCAACGTTAACCTGTTCCATGGCCGTATCGACGAAGGTCACGCGCTCATCCAAAATACCGCGGTGCACGGCAAGGCTCCTGCTGACGGCCAGAGCACACTGGTGTATGTGCGTCCGCACGCCTTGGAGATTCGCCGGCAGCCCAACGGCGAGATGCACTTCCGCGCCACGATCAAGCACATCAATTCTGCGGGACCCCTGGTAAAAGTCGAAGCGGTTACCGAGTGGGGCGGCCCGGTTCATGTCGAGATGTCGCAGGAACGTTTCCGGGACCTGCAACTGACCAAGAACGAGCCGGTGTTTATAACTCCCAGGGACGTAAAGGTCTTTGACGGACGCTCTTCCGATTAATGTGTGGCAAACTGCCGAGATGGCCTAAGTCAACCCGCATGCTGCTTGGCCTTGGCTCGGTGCAGTCCTAGTATTGATGATGTGTGGTGAGACGAAACGCAATGATTACCAGAAGTAGATCCCAGAAGAGTGCATCTGCCGCGCCACCGGCCGGGTCTGCTGAACATCCATTGGAGACCTCGGCTGCTGACGACTCGAGTCTGACAATTCCCGGCAAGGAAGGACTGATCGTCCACTCCTATCCATTTCTGGATCTGGAAACTCCCGTGGAATACTTCAATACCTGGCTGACGCCCGCCGAGCACTTCTTCGTTCGGAACCACACGCACGAGCCCAGCTCGCTGGACCCGGCAGAGTGGAAACTGAGCATCGGCGGAGAAGTCGACAAACCCTTCACGCTGACGCTTGCCGAACTGTCGAAATTCGAAAAACATTCGGTCGTCAACACGCTCGAATGCGCCGGCAATGGTCGCGCCTATCACAGGCCCACAGTTCCGGGGGCGCAGTGGCAGAAGGGTGCGGTCGGTACTGCGCGTTTCAGCGGCCCGCGTTTGCGTGCTCTGCTCGAGCGCGCAGGCGTAAAGCCATCAGGGAAGCACGTGATGTTCCGGGGACTGGACGATGCCTCGGGCGAGGTTCCACCTTTCATTCGCAGCATTCCTATTGAAAAGGCAACAGATGCGGATACGCTGGTGGCCACGCACATGAACAATGCGGCGCTGCCCAAGCATCACGGGTTCCCCGCGCGTGCGCTCGTGCCTGGCTGGATCGGCGCAGCGTCCTGCAAGTGGCTTGCTGAGATCAAGGTTCTGGAGAAAGAATTCGAAGGCAATTACATGAGCCTTGAATACCGGATGCCGAACCAGCCGGTGAAACCGGGTGAGACGGTCGAGCCCGAGGATACTTACGCGGTCACAGCCCTCGACGTGAAATCGCTGATCACCATTCCGGGTGACGGAGCGACTCTTAGATCGCGGACACTCAACATTCAGGGAGTAGCTTGGTCGGGAGAAGCCGATATCGTTCGCGTAGAAGTCTCTGCCGATGGCGGCGCCTCCTGGCAGGACGCGCAGCTCGGTGCTGAGCGCGCGCGTTATGCGTGGCGCCTGTGGAACTTCCAATGCAAGGCGCCCAGTTCGGGCGACTTGGTGATCGCTGCCCGTGCAACCGATAGCCGGGGGCGCCTGCAGCCGTCCGCAACGGCTTGGAATCCCAGCGGCTATCTCAACAACGCCGTCGATCAGGTGAGAATCCATATGCAACCATAAAGTGTTCGACGATTTTGCCGCTCGCGTTATTGCTGGGATCCTGCCCGTGGAAACAACCAATAGACTTGCCGTAGCAGCCGATTTTCAGTCCCTTCGCCGACAGCAAAGCGCTATCGACCCAGCGTCCATGTTGCCAGAGAACGCTACGATAGCGCTGCTTACCGATGAGGTCTCTTACTGCATAGAGTCTAAGTTGGTACGATGCACTAGTTCTAGTGCACAGCGGGGTACGCTGTTTTAGTGCGCGCGTGATGTCACGGTCCGGGCTGCTGTTTCGAGAGCGACCTGCAGGTCTTGCAGATGGCGTTCTTCGGTCAGATAGCTGATGATCATCATGCGCAGGACGCTCTCTCCATTAACCACCGTGTCGGAGATCCAGCGCTGTCCGTCACGCGTCACTTCCTCCGCAATCTCACTGTGTAGTGCCGCCATTTGCTGGGCACCGAGCCCGTTAGATTTCATGCGGAAACTTACGATCGTCAGCATGGGCTGCGCTGCCAGCTGAAAGTGCTCGGATTTTTCTATCCAAGCTGCAAAACTGCGGGCCAGCTGCAATTGTCGGTCAATGTGGTCCTCATAGGCCTTGCGCCCATGCACCCGCAGGGTAAGCCACAGTTTTAACGAGTTCATGCGACGCGTCCACTGCGTGCTGACGCGCGCATTGTCGGGCAGCCGCGCACCCGCCTCCTTCTGCATATATGCGGCGGCCACCGAGAAAGCAGTTTCCAGGATTTTCGGATGGCGCGTAAGAACTACTCCTGCGGCAAACGGCACCGCGAGCCACTTGTGAGGATCGATGGTGATCGAGTCCGCCAGTTCGATGCCGCGTACCAGGTAGCGATGCTTGTCGGAGAACACGGCGGATGCACCGTAGGCTCCATCTACATGCAACCAGAGCTGGTGACGACGGCACACATCCGCAATAGCGACCAAATCATCCACGATCCCGGAATTGGTGGTACCGGCTGTGGCCACTGCACAGAAGGGCTTTCGTCCCGTGCGACGGTCGTCTTCGATCGCTTCCTCCAACTGCGCGGGATCCATTTGTAGTTTGTCGTCGACTGGAATCCGCCGCAGCGCCTTCCTTCCAATACCGAGCAGTCCGGCAGATTTATCCAGGGAATGATGCGATTCGGTCGATCCGTAAACAACCGGCTGGCCGCCGATCGCAGCGACCCCTTCGTCAATCGCATGCGGAAATTTTGCCGCCAGGGCCAGGGCCAGCCCGCTGAAGTTCGCCTCGTTTCCGCCGCTGGTGAATGTGCCCCCGAAATCGCTTCGCCAGCCCACGCGCTCTGCCATCCAACGAACGGTTTCGAGCTCGATCTTCGAGGCCAACTGCGAGCGGGCCAGGGTGGCAAGCTGAGGATTGAGTGCGGCGACTAATGCTTCCGCGAGGAAGCCCATATAGGTTGGTGTGGGATTCATCAGTCCGAAATAGTTCGCGGCGGGAATGTGAAAGCCCTTGTCGATCATCTCGCGGCAAACGTTGTCGAGAACGGAGATTGGATCTGCTTCAGTCTCAGGAAGTAGGTCATCCAGGACGCCGTACGTCCGCAGGTCGGCGGGCAGCTGCACCTTACGGTCGGGCAGGGAAGTGAAGTAGTCGTCGACATGGTCGATCAGGCGATAGCCGAGCTTGCGGCGGGTTGCAGAGTCGAAGTCGAAGCGCATGGGGATTGGATTCCAGTGTCTAGAGAAGGACGCGACTTGTCTATCCGGAAGTTGTGGACAAATCTAAATCAACCACCGAGCACACAGAGGACACACGGAGGATAACAGTCTGTCCGGTGAGTCGTGAGCGGTGCGGATTCGCGACGAAAACTGGATGTACCGGTCTTGGCTATTTTCCGTCCGAAGGGTCCGCGCTTTCTGCGGTCGACGCCTTCTCTGGACGCAACAGCGGAAACAGAATCACGTCGCGGATGGTCTGCGAGTTCGTCAGTAGCATCGCCAACCGGTCCACCCCGACGCCCACTCCTCCGGTTGGTGGCATGCCGTACGACAATGCCCGAATGTAGTCCTCATCCATCTGGTGGGCTTCCTCGTCGCCGCGCGCCCGCTCCTTGAGTTGCTCCTGGAAGCGCTGACGCTGATCTTCGGGATCGTTGAGTTCGCTGAAGCCATTGGAGATTTCCATGTGCCCGGCGAAGATTTCGAAGCGCTCCACCCAGTCTGGTTCGTCCGGCTTCTTTTTCGATAGCGGCGATACGGCCACTGGGAACTCGTAGATGATCGTCGGCTGTAGAAGATGCTCTTCGGCCACGGCTTCAAATAGATTGGCAATCGTCTTTCCGGTGGGCTCACTCGGGTCGTACGCCATGTGCTTGCCCGCGGCATTGAAACGGGTCACAAGACTTTTGACGGAGTTGTGCGATGCAAAGTCATTCATTTCCGGCTTCGCTCCCGCCTTCTCTGGCCAGAACTCCAGGATCGCCTCACGCATCGTCATGCGCCGCCAATTGGAACTGGCCCAGTCGATCTCCTCATTACCCCACTTGCCTTTCGTGCCGCCGTTGACATCGATCGCAGCTCGTTCGATCAGGTTTTGTGTGAGGTTCATCACGTCGCGGAAGTCAGCGTATGCCTGGTAAAACTCAAGCATCGTAAATTCAGGATTCCAGCGCCAGCCTAGCCCTTCATTGCGGAAGTTGCGATTGATCTCATACACGCGATCGAGTCCACCAACCGTGAGCCTCTTCAAGTAAAGTTCCGGCGCGATTCTCAGGAACAGGTCGATATCCAGCGCATTGTGATGCGTGATGAACGGCTTGGCGACCGCGCCGCCCGCGATAGGCTGCATCATGGGCGTCTCGACCTCGATGAATCCTTGCGAGTCCATGTAGCGCCGCAGGGATTGCACCAGTTTGCTGCGTTTGAGGAAGACTTCGCGGACTTCAGGATTCACCACCAGATCGACGTACCGCTGCCGGTAGCGTAGTTCGACATCGGTCAGCCCATGCCATTTCTCCGGCAGAGGCAGCAGGTCTTTCGACAGAAAGGTGATCTCCTCCACATGCACCGTAAGCTCGCCCGTACGCGTGCGGAAAAGATATCCGCTGGCACCGATGTGATCGCCCAGATCCAGCAGTTTGTAGAGTTCGAATCCTCTTTCGCCCACAGCATCTTTCTTGACGTAGATCTGCAGCCGTTGCCCGCCCTGTTGAAGGTGCGCGAAGGCGGCCTTGCCCATGAGACGCATCGCCATGATGCGACCCGCAACGCGCACTTGCACGCGAGGATTTTCCAGTTCCTCCGCGCTCTTGACAGAGTATTCCTCCAGAATTTGCGGAACTGTGTGGGTGAGGTCGTAGCGGCGCGGGTACGCCTCCTGTCCGAGGGCTTCAATCTGCTTGAGCTTTTGCTGGCGAAGTT
>Ga0137394_10004902_pt1 | contig 10178 bp, 12 predicted proteins | sample czobulk116metaG_FD_108278 | JGI IMG/M metagenome (GOLD analysis project Ga0137394, IMG submission 108278) | Vadose zone soil microbial communities from Angelo Coast Range Reserve, California, USA - czobulk1.16 metaG | ecosystem: Environmental > Terrestrial > Soil > Vadose zone | place: USA... | reverse complement strand
GATGAGTAAGCGGCCGGAACTTCATTTTGCCGCCCGCCACACTGGCGGAATAGATCTCGCTGGGATGGTTATCGTCGCCCGAGATCACCACCGCGCACGGTCCCGCGCTATGACGCTGTCCCAGAACGATGGGCTTATCGGTGATCGGAACCGCGCTTCCCGCACCGATCGGAATGCGCGCGCCGTAGACCGACATATCATCGGTCACGACGGCGTAGATGTTCTTGCCATCATCGCTCCATCGGGGCTGTGAAACGCCGCGGTCGAGGGCCTCGCTCGACGCGACACGCTGCGGCGGCGTCGCGCCATCGGCCGAAACGATCGTGAGATGCTCCATGCCGTACGCGCCGTATTTTTTCTCGTCACCCTCAAGTAAACCGATCCATTTTCCGTCGGGACTCCATTCCGGCCGCGCGCGACTGGCGCGATCGTCCGGGGTCGTCAAAACCTCTTCGGTGGCGCCGGGTTGCGCCGCGGCCACAAACAATTGCGCCGACGGATCGCGATCCGGATCGTCAGAGTGATTGCTCATGAAAGCGATCCGCGTTCCGTCCGGCGACCACGAAATCGAAGATTCGTCCCACTTGCTTTTGGTCAAACGGTCGAGCTTCTTCGTCGCGATGTCGTAAAGATAGATGTAGCTGTGCCGGCCTGACAGAAGATAGCCCTGCACGTCCTGCTTGTAGCGATAACGATCGATAACGATCGGCTTCGGTGGTTTCGGAGGCGTGCCTGGCGCCGGAGTGGCACTTCCGTCGGGCGCATCAGGATCAGGATCACCGATGATCAGCGCCAGACGCTTCGAATCCGGCGACCATTCGTAACCTTGCAACCGTCCCTTGAATTCAGTCAGCTGATAAGCCTCGCCGCCGCTGCGATCGAGTAGCCAAACCTGACTGCCTCTTACGCCTGGCTTTCCGGAGGAGCGTGAGGAAGTGAAGGCAAGATATTTTCCGTCCGGGCTCCAGCGCGGTGAGCTTTCGCTGTCGGTACTAAATGTGATCTGGCGATCGTTCGTGCCGTCAAAGCCGATCATCCAGATATGCGTGCTGCCCTTGTCTTCCTTCGCATCGATTGTTGAGACGGTATAAGCGACCGACTTTCCGTCCGGCGCGCACTGGGGATCGCCGACATTGCGAAAGCGGGTCAGGTCGTCGAGCTTGAGCGGTCGCTTCGCGTTTTGCGCCAGCGTGGTCGCCGCCAGCAACGCGATGACGAGAACGAGAGATGATCGTCTTTGCATAATGAATTGAGCCTCCGATGGTCGTAGTTTTGCGCCTTCGCTGGTGCGGAAAGGTTTGTCCTTCCCTCTCTTATTTATCACCTCGCCGGCCGAGATCTAGTTTCCGCCGCCGGTGATGACATATTCCATCACGTAGCGGCGCAGCTTGGCGCGGTTTGATTTCACGTAAGCAGGATAGTCGCTGGCCAGGCCTCTGTCGGCCCTCGCCAGCAGAATGTAGGCCTCGAGTAAACCCTGTTCATTTAGTTTCTTCAATTTCGCCAAAGCTGGGCTGAGGTTCTTTGTCTTCTTATCGGCAGTGGCCATGGAAACCACGCTTTGCAGGGCGTCGGTTTCTTCGGGAAGACTGTGCCGGTAGGTCTTTTCGTCGGGAAAGGTCCTGGCGAACGTTTCTTTGTGCCACGTCGAACGGGTCGCGCCGTAGGAAATCCAGGCAAACGAGCCGTCATCCTTGCCTCCCAACAATGCGCCCATGCTCAGGTTTATCTTTGCGTCACCCTTATCGTCGAAGGTGACATCAGTCGGAATATCAATGTTCGGATGCGCGAGCCGGGTCTTGGTGATCTGGGCCCACTGCGTCAACCCGCCGATCGAAAAGCGGTTGTAAGGCTCAGAGATGTAGGCTTCGACGTAACGGTCGCGCGCCTGGTCAAATTTCCCTTGCTTCATCAAGGGGGTTGCCGAATAACGGTATGCCGTCTCCCGATCAGGATTGATCTTTATTGCTCGCTGATACCAGACCTCTGCCTGAGGGAAATCTTCTTTCTGCATAGACACGTCGCCCGAAAAGAGGGCGGCTTCATAGAGGTTAGGATCGAGCTCCAGAGCCTTTTGATAATTCCGCAAGGCGTCGTCCAGCTTTCCCTGCGCGAAGAAGGCCTCGGCTTCGGCCATCAACCGACTTGCCTCGATGTTTGGCGACACTGACGATCCGGCCGAGCCGTCCTCGGGGATTGACTGAATCAGCGCATCGACCACTGGTTCCGTGCTTCCCAGTTGTTTGGCTTTGACAAAGGCATTGCGCGCGCGGATGCGCAAAGCTCTCTGCCCGGCGTCGTCTTTGGTGATGTTCACCTGGCCCAGGAGCGCGAACCCAAGATAAAAGTGCATCTCAGCATTGTCAGGTTCCGCGATGACGATCTTTTCCAGGAGTGGCAGCGCTTCAGTGTATTTTGTCTGCCGCATTAGATCTGAGACTTTCCGTTTCAGCTCGGCGACATCTTCACCAGTTTGCGAACGCGCGGTAAGAGCGCACTGAAAGATCGTCAGACACAACAATAGTGCGCTGAAGGCTTTAGTGAGTTTGGCTGATCGGTCGTGAGACATGGCGTACTCCTCAGGGTGTCTTGCGCGCCGGCGCGACTGGAATCGTGATTAACCTGCCAGGTATTTGAAGCGGTGGCGACCGTCTTAGATCTTGTTCCAATCCCACAGGCCCCACTTCAATTCATCCGTGAGCTTGTGGCTGGTCTGTTTCAGCGTCAGCATGATGCTGCCACGATGATGCGATTCATGCGCAATCAGATAACCGACCATCGGAATGACGCCGCGCTTGAATCCCGTCACCTTTCCGCCATTGGCCCAGCCTTCGCGAATCGAGGTCTCGATACTCCTGGCTGAAGCTTCAAACGCGGCGCGCAATTGTTTCCGCGAAGGCGATTCGCCTTTGGCGAAATGCGGCAGCTTCGCGTTGCGGTTAGTCTTTGAAGTTGTTTCGGCATACCCCGCGCGCACCTCATGAACGTGTGCGAGTTGCCGCGCGACGTCGCGGCCGCCGCGCGTCGAGAGGGTTGCCTTCAACTCATCATCCGACAACGCCTCGAGCAGCCGCAGCGTGACGCGATGATTGATCTGCCAGGATTCGACCAGTTGTTCGAGCATCGCGAGTGCAGAGATTACTGCTAATTGGCAGCGACACTCAAGAGTAATTGGAGGATTTCAGGGGTGAGGGCCCCGTTTGAATCAGGCAATCTTCCTGACCACATCACCGGTGCGAATCACGCCGGCCGAAACTACCCTGGCATTGATCCCGCGCAGGCGGAGCTGTCTGCCCAGCGGTGAGTTCACAAACTGCATGGCTTCGAGGCCAAAGCGCGAAACGAATTTCCGGCAACCGAGATGGGGCTGTGGGCTGACTTCGATCACGGCCGCGCCGATCGCGAATCTTGACCCCCCCGGCAGGTTCTCTTCACTCAGATCCAGATCGAGATAGAGTTGATCCCCCGCGAGTTGCCAGCGGTCTTTATGCTGGGCAACCAGCGCGGTTGCCCGGCAATTCATGATGTTGAGCTGCATGTCAGGATGCGGCGAACCGTCCGGCGTGCGCGAACTGCCGCGGGTAATCCAGCTGTCGCCTACCAGTCCCGATTCCAGAGTAAGCTCGCCTAAGTCGAGAACTTCCCGTTCGTCGACCTGCGGCCGGCGCACAATCAACTCGAGAGTGCCTTCATCTCTGGGAGCGCGTCGGATCTCATCCAGTCCGGCTTCAAGTTCCGCGGTGGTTAAGTGCCTGGCTATCAGTTCAAGAGTGCTGCTCATGAAACGTTCGGCCTCTTTTTTGTAATCGGTCCTCGTCACACAAAATCTCAACCGGCCTATGCGGGTTTCTTCTTCGCAAAGAACTCGGCCGCTGCGGCATCGGTTTCTTCCGGCGTCAACTCTTTCACCTGTTGGTTGATGCCCCACTCGTGCCCAAACGGATCGACGAACTTTCCGTAGCGCGCGCCCCAGAACATATCAGCCACCGGCATCTGCACGCGCGCGCCGCGCGCGACCGCGCGCTCGACCACCGCGTCCGCGTCATCAACGCTCAAAGTGATCCTCACCGATGTTCCGCCGAGCGTCTGTGGTGTCTTGCCGCTGCCACCTTCGCTCTCAGGGAATTCATCGCTGACGAATAGCTTATGACCATCGACCACGACTTCGCCGTGCATCACCCGTTTGCCGTCAGGCGCTATCATCGTATCGCCTTCCGTGCCGCCAAACACATCCTTGTAAAAATCCATGGCGGCCTTGCCGTCACTGACGAACACATGCGGCACGAATTGATCTTCACGAGACATCGATTGATCCTCCTCCTGGGTTCGAGCACGTGGCACGGGCGTCCCGCCCGTGAAACCACGCGCAAGATGCGCGTGCCACAATCAAACTTATATCAGTCTTCTGGGCGCGAGGGTTACCTGCAAACTCTGACCGGCGCGCCGAATGGTTAGCTTATACGCAATCGGCCGCTCGAACATCTCGCTCAATTTTGTGAGACTCAATTCCGCCGCCGGCCGATCGCCGACTTCTGTGATCACGTCGTCTTTCGTCAAACCAGCTTCCGAGGCCGGCGAGTTGTCGAGTACATCCGTGATTCTGAAAGTGTGGAAGTCCTGCCCCTCGGCCCTGAGCGCGAGCCCGGTCTGGGCTCGGTCGAACGGTTCGCTGAAAGTTGCGGTCGGCTCCAGGATGATTCGCTTGTGATCATAGTCCAGAAAGACTTTGAACTTACTCGCCACTTGCTGGCCGATATTTCCGGCCAGCGCGGAACTGGCGAAGGCTCCGCGCTTGTCTTCGGAAAAATCCGTAATCGGATTAGCGATCTTGAACGTGCCGATTTTCAATTCGGCCACGCGCCCGACTTGTCCATTCGTCTGGCCGCCCGCGCCGCCCGCGCCGATCAACTTGATTGTCTTCAGACCTGAACCAGGCAGATGGTTTTCAGCTACGAACGGACTATAAAGCGCGAGGCAGCCGCCCGAACCGAGGTCGAGCACGAACTTGCCTTTGATCGGCGCGCCGCCCATCGGAGTCACCTCTCCCGCAATAATCGGATGACCCTGTGAATTAATTTGAATGGGAATGGTTTCGCCCGGCCCGGAGTAAGTGAACTTGTTTTTGTCATGAAGCCGGATCATGCCGGCTCGATAATCGACTTCGACAACGAACTTCTTGATAAAATCGCTGCCGACGATGCCGTCAAAGGCGTGACCAAACCTCGATGACAACTCGGCGAAAGGGAGCGCGGCCTGTATCGGCTGAGAAAACCCATCCAAACCCGGCAGCGTCCACGCGGCATCCTTAACGAAAGCCCCGCTCAGCGTTGTGCTGCCGGCACCACCGACGTGCACCTGCCCCTGAAGGTTCAATCCCAACCCTCGAGCGCGCTCAAGATCGATGAGGCCGACTGTGTCACCGGTGTCGAATACAAACGAAAGCGGCGCAGAGTTATTCACTTTCACTGTTAGCACGATGTGCCGGGTGACCAGCTCGAACGGAATTGAAACCGGCGCGGGCGGCGCAGGTGTTTGAATTGTTCGGGACGCCGCTGAAGCCAGCGAAGCGGCGATCAGAAGAAAGGCAATCAGGATCTTTCTTTTCATCCGGAGGCTCCTCAGAGACAAGTTTTCGGTGCTTGATATAAACGCAGGGCGGCAGGATTCGTTTCAAAGAAGGATCAATTCGGGGGCTAAAGCGACGGGAATTTGTCGGCAGCTTCCTTTGAGGTAACGACCGGAACAATCTCAAAGTCGACGAGATCCTCCCAGTTTGCGATCCATTGTTGGAACCAGCGCGGGTCGTCGCATTCCATCAACTGAAAGCACCTGCTGTAATCCGGCTCGACCCAGCTGTCAATATATTTCAAGCCTTCGGGCATCATGCGGCCACGTTCGCGGTATCGCTGGTAAACGGCGCCCGCATCGCGGTTCTTGAAATGCTCGATCACCATGAACAGCATCGTTCCCCTCCCATTTGTGCCACTCGCGCGCGTCAATCCGTTTCCTTCAAGAGCTTTGACGGCGCGATCATTCGCCAGGCTTCCTGCAGGTGCATTTTCAATTCTTTATCGCTGACGCGCGGCAGTTCGACGCCCACCCATCCGGCCCCGCCGACGTAGGGTGGCCGGTAGTATTTCTTTGGCGCCGCTTCGATCAATGCCTGCTGAACACCGATCGGCGCCGGACACACAACCGCGATGTGCCCATCGCTGTGATGGTTGATCGAGCACATCGCGAATACTCTTTTCTTCACAAAGAAAGTCGGCTCGCCATGCGAAAGCTTTTCCCAGGCTTCAGGCAGCGCGAGACAAATGTCACGAACTCTCTGCACGTGTTTGGCGCCGTCCACGGGCTTTCGTTTTGCCGCTTGTTTCATCCGTAGCTATTCCGGCAGAAGGGTGTTCAGGAACTCGGCCGTGCCCGGAGGTCCGGTGACCTCCAGCCACATCTGACCGCCATCCGGCTCGACCGTCAGCTCAAACTTTAGAAACTTGCAGCACTGCCGCTCAGCATCGATCGTCTGGACCGCCGCGGTCAGGAACTCGCTCGATGGCGCAAACGAGAAGCGGAGGCCATGGCTCAGGCCGATTCGTTTCTGCGCCTTCTCCAGCAGGCCGGGCAGCAGTCCTTCACGCCGGGCGCCCAGTTCTGCCGGGGTCAGTTCACACGCGATTGGAAGTTCTTTCATGCGTTTGGCTCGCTAGCCTCCGCTCCGGGCGTAAACAACTTAACCTCCTCCGCGTCTTCCGACAACCTGATCAGCCGTTCGTACCGCAGGCCAATCTTGCCAAGCACTTTTGCGGACGCCTCGTTGTCGAGTGAAGTGATAGCCACGATGCGAGTCAGCCCCAGAACTTCGCGCGCATAGTTCATCACCGCGGCCGCTGACTCAACCGCATAACCCTTTGACCAGTACGCCGGCAGAAAGGCGAAGCCGATATCGGCGTCGGGCAGAGTATCTCTCTTTACCAGGCCGCTGATCCCGATCGGGATCCCGCCCTCCTTTAATTCAACCAGATACAATCCGAACCCATTTCGTTCATAGCTGGCGACCAGCCGATTCAGAATGTATTGCGCCGCTTCCGCAAGATTGCGCACGCCCCGGTCACCGATATAGCGCCGGAACGAAGGTTCATTCAGCAGTTCGAGAACAAACTCCGCGTCGTCGGTCGAAAGCCGCCGCAGAACTAATCGCTCAGTCTCAAGCACCATTGAATGAAGACGACATTTCTGGCGGAATGGAAAAGCGGCTCGATAATAGCGCAGCAATTCGCCGGTGATAAGGCGAAAAAGTGGCGTCCTATCTTGAGAGATTTCCGAGCCAGGTAATACGATCCACGAATACACACGAAGCTGAGACGGTTGTGTGTTCGTGCGATTTCGTGGATCGTTTCGGGATCCCTGGTAGATCCTTTAGTCAGCGGCTTTGGTATCGACTTCCGGTTTGGGTTCCGGCGCGCCGGCAAAGAACGAGTAAGCGAGTCCCGCCAGAGCGGCGCCTGCGATCGGCGCCAACCAGAAAAGCCACAACTGCTGGATCGCCCACCCGCCCACGAACAAGGCCGGCCCGGTGCTGCGCGCCGGATTCACCGACGTGTTGGTAACCGGAATGCTGATCAGATGAATCAGGGTCAGTCCCAGCCCGATGGCCAGCGGCGCCAGTCCCTGCGGCGCGCGTTTGTCGGTTGATCCCAGAATGATCATCAGGAACATGAACGTCAGGAAGGCTTCCGCGACCAGACAAGCCAGCAGCGTATACCCGCCGGGCGAATGATCGCCGTAACCGTTCGAGGCGAATCCACCGTTGAGACTAAAACCGGTTTTGCCACTCGCGATCACATACAGCAAACCGGCGCCGACAATCGCGCCCAACACCTGAGCGGCGACGTATGGAAACAGATCGGAAGCCGGGAATCTTTTTCCCGCCCACAGTCCCACTGAGACCGCCGGGTTCAGATGACATCCCGAGATGTGGCCGATCGCATAGGCCATCGTCAGCACGGTCAGACCAAAAGCGAGCGACACACCGAGCAGGCCAATGCCCACGCGGGGGAACTCGGCGGCAATTACCGCGCTGCCACAGCCTCCGAACACCAGCCAGAGCGTACCGAGGAACTCAGCCGAGCATCGTTTAGTCAGTGACATCGGAAATCTCCTTTCAGTTAACCCAGCAGGCCGGGAAAAGCGATCTGCGGCCGGCAAGAAAACTAAAACCTTGCTCAGGCGATCACGATTCCCTTATTAAGTTATCGTTTTGGCGGGCGCAGCTTATCACAAAGCGGAATTATTTGGGCGTGCTGGTTAGCGAGCAGAAGTGGTGTAATTGTGTGTTGCGGTACTGGGGCAGCCCGACCGTGAGGGAGGGCTCCGTTAGCGATATTCTTTGAGCCCTCCCTCACGGTCGGGCTAGTGCCCCGCTCCGCGCAGAGTAGCAACCCACAATTACTCCGCTGTCTAGCAAGCGGTTCTGCCTGTTATCAGGGACGTTTCGGTCGATAGCCTTCCGGTCTTTTGAACATCTTGTCCGGGAAATAGAGTCTAATGTCGCCCAGGCGGGACGACGCGTAACTTTCTTTGCCCGTGACGTCGACCCCAATCACCAGGTTGTTGAGATTCTTTGCCGCGTAGAAGACGAAGATAAATTTCCGGTATCCGGGAGAAGCTCCTTCGTAGGTAAGTTTGGCTTCGATCTTGAGACATTCCTGTTCACCGATTTTCTCAGTTCCGGCCAGTGTGTACTCGACGTCCGTTCGCGTCTTGGCAAATGTTTGCACGTCAGAAATGAAGAGAGCATACGGCCCGGGTCCTGCCGGTCTTGCCTCCTGACGATATTCTCTGGTGCTCGGGTAGAAAATCATGTCCGGCTGATTCAAACAAGAGTAAGTAATCTGCGTATCGCTCTGCCGGCGGTAGCAATCCATACGCTTAGCCGTCTGGTACCTCACGCTGAAACCGTGTCCCATGAACGCCGAAGTAAAAGTTTCGGCGGCGATATAGTCAGGTTGATTCATCAGGATGTCGCGAACGCTGATCGATTTGGATTGCTGCGCATTGGACAGAAAGGGAAAGGCTAAGATCAGCAAGGCGACAACGGAGATACAACGCATTTTTTCTCCTCAACAACATTTAGGGGCTTAAGCGATCATCTCCAGAACGAATGGGATAGAAAAAACATGCACGGCTAACTGCCTGGTACGTTTCCCGCGGGCGTTGTACGATTCGCCAATGAACAAACAATCGCTTGCGGTTCACCAATTTCGCGCCTTGCATGAGTCCGGCTGTTTCGTTTTGCCGAATCCCTGGGACGCAGGATCGGCAATCTATCTCGCGCACCTGGGATTCAAAGCGTTGGCCACTACCTCCGCCGGCTTTGCCTTTTCAAAGGGGCTGCCGGATGCCGCAGTGCCGCGCGAAATGATGCTTGAACATTTTCGCGAGCTGGCCGCGGCGACCTCGTTGCCGGTGAATGCGGATTTTCGGAATGGTTACGCAGACGATCCCGAAGGCGTGGCCGCGAACGTCGCTCTTTGCATCGCGACCGGCGTCGCCGGCTTATCGATTGAAGATTCGACCGGAAGAAGTGACGAGCCGCTCTACGATTTTGGTCTGGCGGTCAAGCGGGTTAAGGCAGCGCGCGCGGCGATCGACTCGTCAGGTGTACCAGTGGTTTTGACCGCGCGCTGCGAGGCCTGGCTCGTCGACGATCCCAATCCACTCCGCACGTCACTCGATCGACTCGTCGCATTCGCGGATGCCGGCGCGGATTGTCTCTACGCTCCCGGCGTCAGCAGGCCGGACGAGATTGCGGCGATCGTGAAAGCGATCGCGCCCAAACCAGTCAATGTGCTGGTATCCAAATTCAACCGCGATCTCTCCCAGGCCCGGCTCAACGATCTCGGCGTACGCCGCATTTCGGTCGGTTCTGCTTTGGCGTGCGTGGCCTGGGGCGCATTCATTCGGGCTGCGCAAAGTATTAACGACCGCGGCTCGTTTGCCGCGCTCGCCGACGCTGCGCCAGGTGTTGACTTGAATAATCTGTTTAGTAGCAGAAGTTTGTAAACTTACGCTTCATTGTCGATGTCTCAACCAAATTATTGATAACTCAACAGCGCCGTGGGATCGGCATCGGCAAGCATACAAGATTTCTGGAGGTAAGACTCACTGAGCGCCGTAGG
>Ga0137394_10004901_pt1 | contig 10178 bp, 13 predicted proteins | sample czobulk116metaG_FD_108278 | JGI IMG/M metagenome (GOLD analysis project Ga0137394, IMG submission 108278) | Vadose zone soil microbial communities from Angelo Coast Range Reserve, California, USA - czobulk1.16 metaG | ecosystem: Environmental > Terrestrial > Soil > Vadose zone | place: USA... | reverse complement strand
TGAAGATTCCGTCGTATGGAAGGGCGTCAAAGCTGCGGAAGAGGCGATGGAGGGTCGGCATGGGGTTGGTGTTGGCACAGCTGCCGGGCGACAGGTCATCGTAGAGGATCTTGAGCGACGAATTAAGGATAGCCTGAAATACCACAAACTCCTCGAGGGTAATGTAAGTCGTGACCCCAATCGCGAGCGGACTCAACTGAGTTGCTTCCCCCCGTTAGCCGAACTTTACAGACCCAGTAGACGACCCGATCGCGACGGCACTGAGGCAGGCACAACGCGAGCTTCGTGACGTCGTCGCTACAAACAAGGCCCGCAAGGCGCGACTCTTGGCGATTGCGAAAGATAGACTGGGCCACCAGGAGTACGTCGAGGCACGGGAGGCGCTCGACAAAAACATCCTCGCCTTGTACTCCAAGCTACAGAAGAAAGACGGCCCGAAGGTCTCCAAGAAGAAAAAAGCCAAGGGCGAGACCAACGGTTCGGCGACGCCCGCGTCCGCAGGGGCGACACTCCCAATAGGTACATGGCCGTCGGCAGGGGGGCTCGGTCCGGACGACGAGAACACGCTGCGGGTGCCGGATGCGCTCGCGCAGCTCGTCGCGACGCGGCGGCAGTGGGTCGACAGCGTTGGTGATGTTTTCGACACGCTGGAGCAGGAGCAACCCGGGCGAATATACGGCCTTCCCGAACGGAGCATATACGAGGGTCTCGATGCGGACGTGGCTGCGCTCACCGACGCGGGCGTGGGGCGGTCGCCTACCGGGGACGGTGGGGATAAGGGGAAGGGGCGCGCGGCGGCTGGGGAGGCGATGGATGTCGACAGATGACGACGCCGCGCCCAGTTGCGTGCACTTCTGGGGCCGTAACTTTATTACTTCAGTGCTTTCTACTATGTATTTTTTGTCTCACTCGTTTCGGGTCATATTCACCCTTTTACCTGCAAGGCCGCTGGTACGACATATGGGTTCAATCGTAGGGTGCAGGGAATTTCTGGCGCCGTTCTACTAACCACCACCATGACGGGTTTTACCACGAGTAAGAATATCTCGGCGCAACATTGGTCCCTAGCAGTGATAGACCGCGACGGTTCTATTCATGCTGGGAGTGGAATGCCCCCACACACACACACCAGGTACTATCAGCCTGGTATCAGCCTGGCAGAAACTAAAATACGCATGCGCCGAGTGTGAACGCCTCAGTCAAACAATACAAAAACCAAGATCCGGGTAACCATGCATATCCTAGATGTTAGGTCTCTAAGCTGACCGTTTCATTTTCCTCTAACAGACTCGGACCCGACGACCCTTCCCCCTTTGCACCATCCCAACACCGTGAGAGTCTTTGCTCCGGGCCACTGGCCCGGCGTCCGAATCTCTGATCCCTGTTATGACGCACTTCAGCTCGTCCCCAAAAATATAAAGAGGTTGTGAAGTCATCGAGGTCAGAGACGATGTACTCCTTCCCGGCGCACAATGAGGACAACACTCCTGCGATATTAACCATTGCGGGCTCAGATTCCAGCGGCGGCGCGGGCATCCAGGTAATTCGGCTGCATTTCAAGGCTAGACTTTCAGCACTAGCCCCGATGCTGAACCGTACTGCAGGCAGACCTGAAAACGTCCACAGTCTTGGGTTGCTACGGAGCCTCAGTCGTCACAGCCCTGACCGCGCAAAACACGAAAGGGGTGCAAGCAGTGCACGCCGTACCACCCTCGTTCGTCGAGGAGCAAGTAAGTCTGCGCCCCTTCAATCGGTCACCCCATTTCCGCCCCCCGTGTGGAACTCGGCCGCCCTCTCTGATGTGACGTGATCTCTACCACCCGCAGCTCCGATCCGTCCTCGGCGACATCGATGTGGCAGCCATCAAGACCGGCATGCTAGCCAACGCAGACGTCGTACGCGCCGTCGCGCAAACCCTCAAAGCACTACCCTCTCCGATCCCGGCCCTGGTGATAGACCCGGTGTGCGTGTCAACGTCCGGCCACACGCTACTAGAACGCGAAGCCCTCGGCACGCTCATAGCGGAGCTCCTCCCGCTCGCGACAGTGCTCACTCCCAACGCGAACGAGGCTGCGCTGCTCCTGCAACACCACAAGCACGGCAAAGACGCAGACCTTGACGCGCCTGCGTCCGAGTCGCTGCAGTTGTCCTCTATCGAAGATATGCTACGCTCCTCGCGCGCGCTTTGCGCTCTCGGCCCACGGGCCGTGCTCCTCAAGGGCGGGCACGTGGTTCGCGGCGCCATGCGCCTGTCGGACGTCGAGGCCGCGGCTGCTGCGTCGGGGGATCTCCACACGAACGGGGTCGATTACGACGGCATGGTGCGACGCGGTGCTCATATGGAAATCTTGCTCCGAGCGCCGGCGGCGCGGGCGCAGGACCCCGCGAAGCGTCGTGATGACTACGACGACGGCGACAGTTTGGATGTCCCGGTCATCGTGGACGTTTTGTGCGAGGTGGATGGGGACGGTGATGTCGCGCGCTTCACACTGTTTGTGAGGCCCTATTTGGATTCGACGAGTACACATGGGACCGGATGTACGCTCGGCGCGGCACTGGCATGCGCCCTAGCTCACAGACAAACACGTAGGCTTTTCGTTCTCCTGTCTCCTCGCCCTCCGCAGAGACTTTTTTCTCATTCCGTCAGTCGTCGAGGCCGTCTCGTTTGCAACTATGTACACGTACCACGGCATAGCCACCGCATTTCCGATGGGCAGCGGCCATGGGCCGCTAAACCACATGCACCCACTCCTCTCTCATGCGCTACACAGGCGAGTAGTATAGTTCTCGGTCGTTGTTCCCTAAGATGGAATGACATACTAGGCCGACTCGGAACGATCCGTACCCACTCGTGCGCACGCTCATCCGGTCCAACCTGGATGTGTGGAAGCAATACGTCGAACACGATTTTGTCAAGCAGTTAGGACAAGGCACCCTCTCACGAGAGCGCTTCGTCCACTTTCTCAAGTGCGCCGCCGTGTTCCCGGTCCCGGTCCCTCTCACGCGATGGCCTACTCATACATATCCACCCGTGCAGACAGGACTACCTCTATCTTAAATATTACGCTCGAGCAAACGGGTGCGGCTGCCGCAAACCAAAACCTTCATCTGCTGAAATATCCGATCTCTTCCCCGCACAGTCTTCTGGCGGCTAAATCGGCTGTGTATCTGGACTTTTCGGCTGCGGCAGAGACTATTCTCGCGATCGTGAAAGAGTGCGGTATGCACGTGTCATTCTGCGCACAGTGGGGCGTTGACCCCGCCGAGCTGGAGAGCACGCCAGAGTCGCCCGCGTGCACCGCATACGGAGCGTATATCATGGACATCGGACTGCAGGGTGCGTTTAGGGATTCCTTCCCTCTACCAGAGCTTCCTTCTGAATTAGAATTTCTATTCATGTGCGTGAAGGAGATGCGGGGAGCCTCCTGATGGCTCTCGCGGCGTGTCTGCTTGGTTACGGCGAAGTTGGCCTGTGGCTTCAGCGCGAGGCAAAGCGACCCAGAAGCTGGGTTCAAATCGAGGGCAACCCGTACAGGAAGTGGATAGAGGACTATTCTGGGGAGAGTTACCAGGCAGCAGTCAAGGTTGGAATAGGTGCGTGAATATAGACTACTAAGCTGGAGAAAGCATCGAGTGATGATCGATGGTCGTCATACCTGTCTGCACTTAGAACGCATCGAAGCTCTGGCCGTTCATGACCCCCCAACTCCCAAGAGACTGGGGCACTGGACAGAGATCTGGGGAAGGTGCACGCTCTTGGAGAAACGATTTTGGGACATGGCCATGGATCTCTCCTGAAGGACGAGATGGGAGCGAGCGTAAATAGAAATGAGATTGTGCTGGAGGTTCGGTTCATTTATGGTTGTGAGCTCAGTACCAGCCTGAGTATTATATTGCATTCAAATGGCGCGACCGTCCCATTACTGGCATATATGATCGGGCTACGTGGATTGTGATAGGTGAAACCTTCACTCAATACAGACCACATCATCAAAATGTCAATCAAGCTCATTGAGCATGCGAGAAACGAGATAGGCCACGATATTGTCTCCCACCGGGCTGTGACGTTCGAGCGAAGGTCAGTTGACAGGACGATATGATGAGAGATAACTCACACAACATCACGCTTGCCCAAGGCGCCCCACGAGGCTGCGTCCCCTGCGCTTTGACTAGGACTATAGGCCGAAATGAGAGACTTGCCACCAAAAAGGACAAAAGTGTAAAATGAAATGTACGCACGACTTGGAGACATCCTCGGAAACGGCACGGAGAACAAACTTGCCCAAAGGCGACAACCCCTCACGCCTACAATCGCGTTTTTTAAGTGATCGCAGGCATTCTCCTAACATTTCACTTACTTCCAGTGTGCAGGGCCGGCCCGGGGTGGGGGGTCCAAAGGAGTGGTTGAGAGGGAAAGCTGGGAAAGGGCCGCACTGTTAGGGGGTGGTGGGTGTGGTTCTCCTGGAGATCCTGGAGAAGTGGCACTGGAAGTGTAGCTGGAATTGAAACGGGAAAGGCCGGTGGAAGAAGTGCTAGGATTGGAAGAGCCGGGATTGGAAGAGCCGGGATTGGAAGAGCCGGGATTGGACGGAGTGTTGGACGGAATGTTTAACGTCAACTGACTCGGCCCAGGCCTTCTGTCATCATCATTCACCCTAGGGTAGGACTGAATTGGGACAGACAGAGCAGGATATGCGGCGAGGGCAAGGACAGCGAGATTCATGTAAAAGAGCATGTTCGAAAATATTTGTTATGAACCGAGTGGGTGTGTGGGCTACAGGGGGGAGTCAAGATCATGGCCATACCCTACAAGAAAGACAAGCCTCACCAACCAGTGCCTTGAAAGAAACGAATGCTGAGCGAGGAGCTGAGGAATCTTTTCTTCCTGACGAACAGTGACAAACTTATAGTAGTAGAGAGACATTATGACATGGCCGCGAGTTGCCGCCAACTGGTATGATATCCACGGATAGATCTTGAAACACTGGCCACTCACTGCACTGCACATACTACCCAAAGCCCCAACACATTTTCCGATCAATTCAGGGCCAACACACGATCAGTTATTTTTTCCCTCATTGAGTAGAAAAGGAGGAATGGGCCGCGGGGAGATACCAACAGTTTGGTCGTGCAAGATTAATTCCACTGTCGTGCGGTACAGAAACTTTGGTGCTCCAAGGGGCCCAGGCCCAGGTATCCTACATCAATTAATCATAGGAACCGACGGATTCATGATGGACAATAACCGAAGCAGGGAAAAACGTCAACTGAATCGCATCGGATCACGACTCGAAGGCGGCTGGTTAGCCACTGGCATTCGCCGAGCCGCCACCTAGGCCGTGGCGGCTTCGGTTTCCTACCGCGGTACTGTACAGGCACGGGGGCTTGATAGCCCCCAGGGAAAGTGGGGGACGTGACGGGGCTCAGTTCTCGCTTGTACTAGTAAGCACCACCTTCACAGGCCTTGCGCCGTATTATACGATAATACGAGGCAGTGCGAATTCCAAACCATGCATTGAACAGGCCCTATGTTAAAAAAAACGTCATTCCCAAAGCAACCGGAGGATGCAGAAACGGTCTGGTTGGTCTGGTAGCTAGAGCCTGAGCTGCGAAATGGCCCTTGGGCCTTGTTGTGTTGTCCTTGCACCAAATTACACTTATACGGGGGAGGGGAATCCATGCCAAGGACTCGCGCTTATTAAACCGATTGTAGAGTCTCATGATGCAATTACCAGATGGCACCAAACTCGTACAGTCAACGCCAGATTGTATCAAGTACCTCGTGAGGCCGCTAAATCGCTCACCAAATTGACAGTGCCTTCTAAGGCATCATGAGCCCAATATGAGGCGGTGCCGGACTCATGCCGTTCACAGTACACACAAGACCTGGTATTAACCCGCGAGGCCTCGCGACAGCTGTACTGATTTGCTGATGTCATGTTGATAGAGGCATCGTACAGTAGGCCCAGTGCATAGTCTGCGCGTTTGTGTCCGCGCGCCTCCACTTGGACACCCACAGGCTCTCGCTCGCTCCCACTCTCATCGCAGCCCGCCTAGCTTGCCTCAGCAAACCTGACAGCCCCCGAAGCCATCCAATTTTTTGACAGCAGAGGGAGCGGGTGCAGGTGCAGGTGCGGGAGCGGGAGCGAGTCCGCGTGCAGGTGCGAGTGCAGGTGCGGGTGGGAAACGTGGTTCTTCGAAAATGTCCAAGGAATTTCGAAAGACATCGACAGCAGTATCGGAATCCACCCTAGGGTCCCTGGAGGAATTCCACTTATCAGGAAGGCCTGTTCCCTTAAACTCAACAAGTAAATTTTCATGTAAGAGCGCATGTTCGAAAATATTTGTTATGAATGAAAAAGATCCGAGTTGTGCGAATGAAACGTCTGGGCTACAGGGGGGAGTCAGGATCATGGCCATACAGTACCCTACAAGAAAGACGATTGAAAGCTCTGTGCTCACCAACCACTGCCTTGGAAAAGGAACGAATGCTGAGCGAGGAGCTGAGGAATCCTTCCTGACGGACAGCGACAAACTTATGGTAGAGAGACGGTCATATGCTTGCACTTGTGGCTCCATCATAATCATGATGATGACGGAAAAACCATATGAGACGTGCCAGTGGCCGCGACTCGGAGTTGATCCTCTCTGGGGCAACGCTTTTCGCCAACTGGTATCCCGGGCTATCGCGGATAGATCTAAAAAAACTGGCCACTCACTGCGCATTTCTTCAATTTTACGACAGCAAAGCGGAACAGGTGCCGCGGAAACCGACCGTCGGACGCTGAATGCGTTCGGGAACGTTTTCACGTCGCGAGATCCCAGCCAAAAAAAATTCACGTTGAGATGTTGCCGCATGCGAGAAAATGTGGCGGGAAAGTTGCCGAGGCCGTGGAAATCGTATCTGGATCATGGCAACGCCGTTCTAAACTCCGTCTGAGTGTTGTCTTATGTAAGGAGGTCACCGAACGCCTGGCTACCCCCCTGGACCGTTCTCAACGATGATAATGATTGCCAGGGACAACGCAGCAAGATGCTCTAATCGCCCAAATGTCGTCATGACGGTCATGCCCCGGGCCATCGGATCTACAATGTCATAAAACCAGCAATTCTCCTTCGGTCGCTCGTTGTACTTGCCTATCACACCGGCGTCAAGAGTAATGAGCACCGCCGTTGAACATGAGCCGGATTCTTCTGCGGCTGTTGTCGGATGGAACGCGACAAGGCCTCACTGCCGCAAGCCCCACACTCAAGTAATAATAGCATATGGCCGATGTCGCAAAGATTAAGCGTCGGTGTTCGCGTCACCTCTTCCCGACTTTGCTCAGGGTCAGTCAGGCTCGTACAATTGAAGAAACTCGTTTAATGAGGAAAGAACTGATCATTGACCTTGAATGAATCGCAGCACTTTGGGGCTTCTTAGTGCGCGCAGTGAGTGGTCAGTTATTTAAAATCTATCCGTGATGGATACCGGTTGGCGAAAAGCGGTGCTCCAAGGATCAACTTGAACTCATGGCTATGTCATGATGTCTCATATGATATCACGGCGATGCCACAAGCGCAAACATATGAACCAATATACATGCCCACTGGCATTCGGATCTTTTTCGATCATAACAAATATTTTCGAACATGCGCTTTTACATGAATCTACTTGTTGAATTCAAAGGCCGGGCCTTCCTGATAAGTGGAGTGAATTCCGATACTGTCCCGTTACCGTCGACTTCAACTTCCGTAACCTCCGTCGAAGATCCCCTCCCCCAGATCCCCATCCCCCCAATGCCCATGGCATTTTCGAACCATCTCCAGTACCCGTACTGTAAGGGCTACAGGTCCTGTAGCCTCGGAAACAAGCTCCACCCCCTCGTGTTGCACCGACATTCGCCTTCGACTTGCCGCCCTTGCCCTCGCTCGACCACATTCGGTCCCGCCTCGCCATGCCCACCACGTCCGCATCAAGCTGCACTCGCGCGCGCGCCCCACCTTAATGCGACATCTTACTGGACGCTCCCCTTTCCCCCTCGTCCGTTTTCCATTTCCCCTTCTGACTTTGGCCTCCCGTTCATCCCCCTTCGAGCCTTAGGCTCCTCACTTTTGTTCCCCGCCGTGCCCTCTTTGTCTTCGTAGTCCGCGCACCCACTGTTGCGCGTGGTATAGTGTTTCGTCCCCCTCTTTCCCCCTACTCGTACTAGTTTTAGAATAGACTGTAGTTAGTTTTCATGTAGGTACAAATACTGGATGCTCGACCTCGTCGGGCATCATCACAGCATCAGAGGAGGATCGAAATAGAGGAGTTTTACCCCCATCTTTGAGTCTCGCGTGCCCCCCCCCCTCTCTCAACCATCTAATATCGTTCCGAACCTCTTCCCTCGGCACAGGCTACTCCCCCATTCCGCGTCGCGTTCTCTTCGGAGATCGTGTCGCTACCCCCACTCTCTTAGACCACCCCGATCTCACGAGTTAGGTCTCTTCGGAATCACCTACCCCACAGTACTCACACGTACACGCAGACATGCTGCACCTGCATGCGGACCTGCACCCGCTCCCGCTCCCGCTCCGTCTGCTGTCAAAAAATTAAAAGCCTCAACTCCTTTTAGCTGTTGGTCTCGGCGGCATTGCTGATGCAAGCTAGGCGGGCTGTGATGAGAGTGGGAGCGATCGCGAGTGTGGGTGTCCAAGCGAAGCCGCGCGGACACAAACTGGCAGAATAGACAGAACGATCTCAGTTGGGCGCGCGAGCGTGCACACACGAACTGATGATGTCCCGGTGTTTATGCAGAATAGTCTGAATAGCCAGAACAACCTATAGCTATCTACCGTAACTCATCGCTCTCTTATTCTTCGTCCACTTCTTTTGAAACCAAAAAAGGAGCTGATGGTGGACATGCTTCGTGAACCTCCGAGTTCTCGACACCATGGCGGCCATGGCGGAGCGAAGAAAAATTAGAGAGCCACATTCACACGATCCTGGCCTACAGATATTTTTAATACGAGACCTTTACCAAGGCTCTTGTCCGGGACAGTGCATCGTGGCTGAAAGATATGATGAAGGGTCAACCTCGAGAGGGAAGTGCACGGATCCCCTGTGCTAACGGTTGACACTCGGTGCGCGTACACTTTGCCTCAATTGATTAACACGAACATCTCTGGCTCCAACGTGCTCCTCTCGTCACGGTGCGCATAATCATAGCTATCGCTGACTGTTCAGGCCGTTCAGGTCCTCAGCACGAGCACGCCCCGTCGGTGTTCAAGCTTCACTGTCACGAAATGTTTCTACTAGTATTACGAACATCTCCCCGGAACGTTGAATGGTGCCGGTATCCACGGCCTTGATAACATCATGACACTAGATCCAGCCATTCATGGCTGCCAGTGGTTCGACAAGCTAGTAAATCTGGCTTGAAGCCATTGCGAGCAATTTTGAAATCTTCGGTCCTCGTACGCCGAAGGTTCGCAGGAGAAGAAGGAAAATACGTATGGTATTCGTATCACGAATGACGGTCTCCATTGTTCGTGCAAGGCAAACCCAGTCATGCACACCCGGACCTTCCCAAGATTCACGCCGCGTGTTGTAGAGTTGTCCATTTATCTGGGGCTGGTGAGTACATGGACCAGATTTTGGAAGACCTGGAGGATGTCGAAGTCCCCTCTGAGGATGACTCGTCGGCACACTGTTACGCACACATCCCTGTGTTTTGCTCTACAACCTTATAGTCAAGAAGTCGTTGTTCTCTAAGGCTCAGAATTGCCCTAACGTTCACGTTTACCGTTCAGAATGCATTTCTGCCCCTGTAAACCGTCGGTTGTCGCCACGTTTATTAGCTGCTTAACATGCACTTTGTATGTTCGTCTGTCGGGAGTAAATGATAAGCCTTGACTCGCCTATAGCATCTGGATGAGAGATATGTAGCAACTGTCCAGTGATAAGCCAAGAAAATAAAGTGCATACATGCAGACTACGGGTGTGCAGATGTGGTACCTAGACCTACGCATCCTCCGGCTCGGGCGTCAAGCTCGATACCGCGCTCAGGCACGGCGAGAGTGGTTCTCCTTTCGGTAGATTCAGCGTGGCCACGGCCACCTCGTCTTCGAAGGCGATCTCGATCTTCGGACCACCGGATTCTGGTTTTATGGCGGTTGCCACCCCCGTCGCCGCCGCCTTCTTGGTCCTGGATTTT
>Ga0137394_10004899_pt1 | contig 10180 bp, 14 predicted proteins | sample czobulk116metaG_FD_108278 | JGI IMG/M metagenome (GOLD analysis project Ga0137394, IMG submission 108278) | Vadose zone soil microbial communities from Angelo Coast Range Reserve, California, USA - czobulk1.16 metaG | ecosystem: Environmental > Terrestrial > Soil > Vadose zone | place: USA... | reverse complement strand
GGAGGAGATGTATAGCATCACAAGGGGTCGCATGGGCTGTCTGTTTGCTTCCCGTCGTATGTTGGGATTCAGTGTAGACTCGGAAGTGGGAGAGACACCTCACATAGGCTACCACCCGGGGTCAGCTGATGGACGAAGCTCCGGCAAGAACTTGACACTTCGGAGAGTGTCCAAAGCTGCAGATACAAAGCCATTGTGCTGAGAACAAGTCACGGTGATGAATGCACGATACAATAAAACCGCATCTCTACATCTCTCGCGAATAATCCAACGAAATGTACACCACATTCGTCCCGTCTATCAAACAAACAGTAAAAAACAAGGCCCCCTAGAATACAACGTCATGTCATCTCGTTTTCGTGGTTTCCGCCGTCAGAAAGTCCCTTCGCTCCATTTACGTGTCCGCGACGCCATCTCTACCGCGGCACAGCCCCAGTCCTCGCCGTGGTTGTGTCCCTGATTCTGACGGCCCATTCCCGCGCGCTCGAGGGCTTGTTCTTCCGTGAGGGCAGTGAGTACCCCAAAGATGACTGGCACACCGAGGTCGAGCTGCACGCGCATGAGCGCCTGAGAGACGCTCTGGCAGATGTACTCGAAGTGCATGGTCGCGCCCTTGATGAGCACCCCGATCGCAATCACGGCGTCGAAGGGCCGGCTTTGGGTGCTCGTGAGGGTTGGGGTCACCGCTGCGACACCACCGGCGACGGGGGTGGCAGATCGTGGGGTGCCGATGCCTAGCCCCCCCAGCAAGTCCGTGGCGGTGGCACCGGCTTGGACATGGGAACCAGCGATCACGCTACAGAGAAAAACCTAAGAATGGTTGATGGCGGTGGCTAATCGCACAGGAAGCGCACCGCTGACAAGCCAAGGGAAGCTCGAAGCTCCCTGGCACCGACTGAATGACGATGTTATGGTCCTTGACACCATATTCCTTGATCTTGCGAACTGCGCCTGCAATGAGGGAATCTATGACGGATTTGTTCCACCGTGCGTGCACTATTGCAATCCTTAAGGATGAGCCATCGAATTTTTCGGTAAATATAGGATAGTTCTTGACGGAATCGCCCATCGTCCTAGTCGTAGATTGATTGCAAACCGGAATTGGTAAAAGATAAGCGCCCATCATGCTGTATTAATAATCAAGGAATGTCCGGCCCGGAATTCCTTTGCTTTTCTGCCACTCGCTGTTATGACGAGGTCAAAGTTGGCCAAAGACCCCATACAGCCTCAGGGAGATGCAGGAGCTGACTTAACGCGTACGTTTGATCCACTTCTGTCTTTCCATGGCTCTCTAATGCCATATAATAGATGTCTATACCCTAATTCATTCGTTCCTGAAGGAGAGGTCTCATACCAAAGCGGCGAGCGCTCTCAAGAAAGCCGTTCATGGCGTCATCACCTTAGACGACAGTACTGTGCATGATGGACCAACTCTACAGAAGATTCTTGAGGAGTGGAGGGAGCTGAAGGCAGCTGCGGATGCTATGTGTGTGCAGTGGTCATACTTGTTCCTTCCACTATTTAAGCCACTCCAGAGATGCTTCAAGTTCTGATTCTGGTTCCGGTGAGCATAATGAGAGAATATCTAGTTCAGCTCTCATGGTGTTCAGAGTCTTCCGATGAATCCTCGTCTGATGACGACGTTGGAAGAGAAACCAACTTGGCCCGCAAGCGTACGGGCAAGTCAAAACCCTGTAAGACTTGCCTGTTGAGAACGTTGCCTCATGCGACTTATGGCTTCCTATCTCCCATTCATCCCTAGCCGATTCCTCTGGTTCGCTCGATCCATCCTTTGCCTCTTACCGCACCTCCACTTACCTCAACTCAGATGATAGCGGTGATGACAGTGATGGCACCCCCAAAAAAGCAGTGACAGGGGTTACGAGTCTAAAAGATTACCAGCGCGACTCGAGCAAAACTCTGTCTTCCGCAGATGACGCTGATAGCAATGAGGAGCCTACGAGTGAGAATGACTCGGACCTGAGCGACGACTCCGACGTCGATATGGATTCGAGCTCTGTTCCTGCCAAAGAAAGGAAGAAAAGGAAGACTGTCCAGGTGAAAAAACCTGATACGTCATCTTCAGATGCCACCTCTAGCTCCAGCTCCGATTCGGATTCCAATGAGGACGTTCAACTTCCAAGCACATCAAAGCACAAAGCGAAATCCAATTCGAGTTCAGACTCTAGTTCCAACTCGGATTCCGATTCCGACGAGGATACTGAGGTCCCAACAACGAAGAAATCGGAGCGCGATGCAGCATCTTCGAGCTCGGACTCTGGCTCGGAGAGCGATACGTCTGGTAGCTCGTCTTCGGGGTCTTCGGGCTCATCGTCCTCGTCGTCCTCATCTGAGGATGAACTAGCAGAGACGCCTGTTCCCTCTGTGCCTGATCCTGACGCGCGAGCGACGAAGAAGCTCCGAGCCAACAAGGAAGGTACAGCTGTAATCACCGCAACAGCAAAAATAGGTAATGCGCGAGCAAGCAAGGCTTCACGCAAGCCTAATGTACCCTTTCAACGCGTCAACGTACAAGCAGTGAAATATCATGATGAGGCGCTGAAGGATAACTCTTTTGAATCACGAGTTTGTCCTGTTTCGTATGCTGCTCGATGAGATTTTCCTGAAGACGTCGTAATGGCACAGGGAGCACGCTCAGATGACTATGGCGCGCGAGCGAATCGGGATCTGGTTGTGACACGCGGAGACGGGTTTAGAAAGGAGAAAAACAAAAAGAAGCGTGGGTCTTATCTGGGAGGAGACATTACAGTGAGCCTTGCCCTGACCTTGCAATACGGAAGTGAGCTGGATAACATAACGTAACCACAGTTGCAGTCCCATAGCTTCAAGTTCGAAGATTGACAACGCGATATCCTTTGTCAAGTACCCCCGGACTTCAAAAACCAAGCTTCACGTTCATTTACACGATGCAGGCGTCTCCATAACTAGCTACCAGCTGTCTTCACGACTTAGATTCATTAGACGTCTACATTAAGGCTCGTCTAGAATACGTATGAACTTGAAATCGACAGCATCCTGCCACGGCGGGCGCACTTCCTGATGTTTTTCTGACATGGAGTAGTTTCTTCTCGTGCCTGGTGCAGGCTCGTACCAGTCAAGTTCAGGCGCAGATATACATGCAAGCGTGACGTCTCCCTCGCCCTCTCGTCGCCATACCACCTGGGGCCAGAGCCATCTGCTTCCGAGGATCAACACGACCCTGCCAGAACCCTCTATAATACTGGCCGTGACAGGATCGCCAGGTGGGATCGCCTCGAGCCGGAACGTGATCTGAAATCTGTTGTCATACAGCACTTCTGCGCGTCGCCTCGAAGGCGACAGTTCCGCGCTGATGTCACGATCGAAATCTGACTGACAGAGTCGTGGTGGTGGTGCACGTGATGCAAGCCATCCGAAACGCTCGCCCCTTCTCGGTTGACCATATTTTAGCCTTCCGTCTCGGCTGATTCTTAGCGGTGTCCAGAGGACGTTTGCACCCGCCTCGAATCGACTACGTGCCTTGGAAGCCGGATCGGGATCCCAGACACGCTGGACGATACGTTGTAAGCTCTCATAGCGTCGTCCGGCCTGGGCGCGCGTCGAGCCCCATGGATGTGGTGAGATGTACCGTAGCATGCGGAGGACCATCGCTAGTCGTATGAGCGGATCCGTGGCCGTCATCGAAAGCTTGTCAGCAGCGAGGATAAAGGTACCGGGGGGAGCTGGTACAGAGAAGCGACTGAGATAGGCACTGACTTGGATGAGGTGTGTTCAGGGATATTGTGCGATATGACAGTGCCAAAAGGGGCATTACCTCGACTTTCGATGTCGGAGAGATTGCGAGATGCGTTGCGGACGGCTGCTTGAAGATCTTCCCGGCTGCCCATTAAATCGATCGAGGTCTGCAAGTCCTCGGAGGCTGCTTTCATGCGTGCAATCTTGTCCGCCAAAACCGGCGGAAGTATCGCCAGTTCCTTGAGAGAGATGTTGTCCGTATCAGACTTGCTTTTCACAAACAACAAATCAAGGGACGAACGGGGGTTTTGGCAGAGCGGCGGTTCTTTTCGTTGCTAGCGAGCACGTGGCGAATGGCGTTGCGCAGCGTGAGGTCTGGCTGAAAATTCGTGCGGTCGAGCACATAGCGAAGGCCATGCAAGTCGCAAGTCGCGAGAATTCTGTCCTAGGGGCGGCGCACATGCAACCTTCATCATTCATTCGCCTACGAAGAAGCAGGGTGTGTGGGTGGCGCGCAGGCTGACCTTGGACACGTCGAGCAGCGGACGGGCGATCCATCGGTGCAACCCCTCGTGTCCAAACCAACCGAAATCGCCCTCGCGCTTGCCAAGCGCCATCCCGAACCGACGCACGGGCCGCATACCGCCCAATCCGAGTGCGGTGCTGCCCGAGCCGAGACGCATCAGCACCGTCTCGACTTGGTCGTCCGCGTGATGCCCCGTCGCGAGGACGCGCACGCTGTCGTCGTAGTCGTCGTCGCGACGGCTGCGACGGCGTACCATCGCGTCGAATATCAGCCGATAGCGCGCGGTGCGCGCGAGGGACTCCACGCCATCGCCGCCTTCGCCTTCGCCTTTGTCGCGTGGGAGCGGGCGGGGCGGGAACGGCGGGTCACCCCAGGGGATGCGGAGCTCGGAGTGGTCGGCCTTGAACTTTGTCGCTGCCGCGCTTGAAGCGTACGCCATCTTCTCGGCGTCGCTTTGCAGGCCGTGGTCCACGTGCAAGGATAGGATTGACTCGGGGAGGTCGGAGGGCCCAACGGGCCCCTTGCTCGTATGCTTTTTTTGATGCTTCAAGTCGATCATGCGTCGGAGGAGAAAGAGGAGACATGTCGAGTCTGGCCCAGCAGAGTTTGCGATAGCTGTTTGTTGTTTGAAACAGTGAGTTGATCTGAACGAGGGTCGGGCATAAGTACTGACCTATTGTGGATGGCCAGCCAGTGGGAGGACGACACTTCTCCATCATCTGAATAAACTCTGCGTTGGTTATGGCGCGAATTTGGGAGACGCGCCGCATATCGACAACAGAGAAACGAAATGTGAGGATTGTTCAACGCAACGGGCCACGGGCCGTACTACCCGAGCACTGCCAGTGGTCACATTGAATTTCCAATCCAATTCGATCAAGCAATTTATACCAATACTCTTCATGAACAAAGGGGAGTCCCATCCTATGAGTAGCGTAATAGTACGACATTGTGCAAGTACAAGGAAGACGAACAGGGCCAAGGTCCACGCCCATTCGACATTGTCCCTGTCCGTGTCATGTAGTAACGCAGTAATATGAGTACAAAAAAAATAGAACAGCTAAGCCAAACCAAGGATAACATGAACGGGTCGCGGAAGGGTTGTAAGGGAGATTAGCAGCGACACGTAAGACGTCAGACAAATGGGGACCCATTGCTACTCGTACATGTTTTCGAAATAGAGACGACAACAGTGTTAGACAATAACGCGGGATCTATGTCACTGAGAAAAGCCGGTAATCTCTCTGATGACAGATAGGCGCTCACTTAGGAAGGGAAACCGGGTACACCACCCGCGAAGCCTTGACCCGGCACTGGGCTCGGGTTGCGCATCAAGCTTTGTATCGTTTGAGCATTGACAAAGGGCAAGCCCATCTGCATCTGCATCTGCATCAGGGGACTCATCTGCTGCAGCTGAAGCTGCGAGAAAGCGAGACTATTTGGGGTAGTCATGCCAAACGGTTGCGGTTGCTGGACAGGTGGCTGGACAGGTGGCGACGGCGAGCTTGTCTGTGGAGATGGAGGAGACTGCGTGGTGGTCGTTGTCGCGGCCGTGGTCACTTGGGCTGTCTGGGCCTGCATCCTTTGAATGGATTGTAGCTGAAAGGGATTTGGACGAGTTAGACGGGGAGCAAATTGTGATACGGGACACTACCTCGTAAAAAGCGAAGTCTTGGAGCAGTGACGTCCTGGCTGGGTGTGTGTGGAAAATTCGAAGCATCTCTTGGCCCGCGTCAGGGGGGAGCTCCTGGGTATCCCTCGAGTTGGTGACTGGCTTTCTCTCCTGGGTATTGCTGAAAAGCATCCTTTCTCAGTAAAAGAGAAGAATCGAGAGTAAATGATTCGTACTGCAGGCGTATATGACGCAAGTTGGCGTTAGGAATGTCACGCACAAAAATCCATCGAACCTTAAACACGCCCTTCCACTTGTCAGAGGCCCAAACAGTACTGCTTCGCGTATAATCCACAGGCGTTAACATTTCTGCCATACCGCAGAAATGGCCGCTAATAAAAACGACATGAGCGTGACAAACGCGCACGACGTGGAACAGTGGCACCTCGCATTGACACTGAAGAAGAGATAGATTTGGCCCCTTCCGGCGTTCTCTTTGAATGCCTTATCGAGCCTCTTGTTTCCGGGATCGGTCGAGCTCCAAATCTCGTATTTGAGAGACTTTTGTACGTCATCTTCAGTATAAGACTTGATCACGAAATAGCGAGCCTAAAGGGACCAATCAGAATACGTTGCGAAGGACAGAGCACCCAGACAACGAACAAAGGCTGGGCGCGTATCGAAATTTTGGGGGTTATAACCCTTTGTTGCGACGAGAGTAGGAATGTCGATGGGCGACGTGAGAAGACCCGGCTGCGCGCCCACAACACCGAGGTTGCTCGTCTGCGTGTTCAAACCCAGCCTAGCATTCTGCTGTTGATTGGCTTGAAGGAATTGCGCCGGAATGGGGGGGACGCTCGGGATCCCCTGTGCCTTCGATTGTTGCTGCTGGGTATTAGACCCATGATTGATGTTCGAGTTCGACGACCGCGTGTGGAGAATGCGTTCCTTTTGATCCCAAGTTCCCGAAGCCGTGAATGCGCGCTCGTCGGTTTCGCCTGTACCGGCACGTTGCTGTTGCCCCGTCGACTGTGGCAGTGCATGGCCGATGTGTGGCACGTATGCGGACGCGCTAACAGGGCCTGATGAACTTCCGGAGAGCTGATTACCACGTTCGTCCAGGTTCGTGATAAGTTGCAACTTGCGCGAAGCACTACCATCATTGTCATTTGGTACTGCATTACGCAAAGCCGTGAACTGCTGCGGCTGATTCGGGTTGAAGCGTGGTGGGTGGTTGGACTGTGCGCCAGGGAAGGTAGCTGCAGAATACCCCTGTACGTGACTGTTGATGTCCATGGAGGACATTGCTCGCTGAACGTCATCGATTGCAGAACTCCCATTGTTGGACCCAACAGGGTTGGCATTTCCTCCAGAAGAGCGCCATTCATTGCTAGGGGTGCTCCATGGAGATCGGCTGATGGGACTGGTGGGATACTGCGTCCCCGGATTCGAAACCTGCGGGTCAAAGTAGGATTCGTCCTCGTGGCCATTGGAGCTCCCTCCAAAATCTTCCTCGCCGGCAGTGGGGCTGGGCGTCTGGGGTTGATGACCATGTGTGCGGCCTTGGTTTTGCAAGGTCCCGGCACGCCTGAGGCCAGACGAGGCCATTCCTTTCTTGACCCCTGCAGTTGCAGTACCATATGTGAGTGATTGATGCCTTCGAACGGCAGAGCCTGGGGGTGGAGAGGGAATGGGGCAGAATTGTGCAGCCATGGGGGATGGGGTGTTTTGACTGTGTTGATCCAAGGATTGGTATTGCGAATTCTCGCCGACGTAAACCGCCTAGATAAAAGGGTTAGTATCCATGAGCAATAGAATGGGCTCGTAGAGAATACGAAATACCTCGTCCTCATTACGCAAACCCCGAAGATCCGTTTCCCATTCCTCCTCTTCACCCTCCTGACCAGCGATCGCCGTAAGACTGTTCAAGGCACGAGGGGTATGGTTACTGGGTGTGCGCGGGGCGTGGCCATAAGCTTTGAATGATATACGATTGTCAGTGAGGCACGGATAACAACATTGGGAGGAGGACCGGCGAATTTGGGTTGATCAGGGACGTACCTCTATTATACCGTGAGGGAAGGGAAGCCTGTCGATGAAGGGAACCGCCTTTCTCGCCCACAGCTCCTACCAATCTCACCCGTTCCGGGTCCACGACCTCTTCGTCATCCCAGGTCTGTTGGTCTTGAGATTCCTCGGAGATCGGCACCCGGGCAGATGCTCGCGCACTTCTTGAGGCCGCGGTGATGGTGTGATGACGTCGAACGCCAGTGGCTTGTTGTTCACTGCCTACGATTCCCGGAGGTGGAGAGATGTTGTGAGGAGGGGGGGCGGACATGAGGGGAATCGGATTAAGGGGAAAGGGAAGGAAAGGGCGATGATGATCAAGAGGTGGAAGATGAAGGTTTAGCAAAGGGAGTGACTTGGCGTGATGTCCTAATGGGATCGATTGATGGTGTTACACACTCTGCCACTTGCACAGGGCTGAAATTTGACCAGTCAATCTTGGTCGTGCGCCACTCCTCGGCCAACAGTAGTTTTTTCATAAAAAAAGAGGCCAGAAATCTCGTATAGCTATCTAATTCCGCTATCGGCAAAAAAACGGAAGGAACGTCGGCTAGTAGGCTCCACAACGCCTCCCCGTCGGTCAGGTTTTACGAATTAGAATATACAGTAACAAGCCTGCACGCAGCGAAACGAGAGGAAGTAGTAGGATGTCGCCAAGCTTTTGAGCGGGTCCAGGCCTCGTTGTAAACGCATGGGAAGGTGACGAGAACTTCTTTCTCGTGACCATCATTTCCCACTTCTGATCCTGAATTGTACTCTGTGATCAACACGAGTCTCCATGTCGAAATGGGGGACCTGCGACCAGACTTCTCATATTATCAGATTGGTGGCTTCAGGCCCAACGTGACCTTGCAAGGGTGCAGCACCACTTCCTTTTTCTTGAATTAAAAGCACTATTCAAAAGCGCCGTGATCAGAAAGTTTCAGTATGACATGCCCAAGCTTGCCCAAGCAATCTTTGGCTCAAAATCTTCAGTGGACCTCGTCCTAGGTGCGCCGCATTCAAATTTTCTGATCTGGTTCGAGGGCGACCCATCAATCGCGAGACAGGAATCAGATCCTCTGGGGCTTCGTCTATCCTCATCCCTGCCTCCGAATGGATCAAGAAAGAAGAATTTAATTATCCAAAAGCTTCGCAACGAGCATCTGATTTCCTCTCGCTTTCTCCTCTCAAATTTAATAACACTGTCCTGTTAATCAAGAAACTTAATTCCCTTAAGCCAAGAGGAAAGAGGCGAGGCGAGGATGATAGCCCTGCAAACAAAGCTTATCTTGGGAACACTGGCTACTCTGGCCAATCTCGTACCGCATTCGAGCACAACCGGTATCGTATCATTTTCATTTTCCCTCGACGTGATCGTATCGAGCAATCTCCCCCAGATTATTGTTTCATGTCTCAAAACCTTCCGCCGAATTCTGGAGGTTTGGTCTCAGTGGATCCTCTCCATGGGCCTCTGCGCAAGTCGCGTCGCTTGTATTTAACGAGTGGCTTCATGAGAAGGGTGTAATTCTTGACATTGGGTGGAGTTCAATTACTTGTGGGACGCACCCGCCTACATTTGGAACTACCGTCCACCTTGTAATCGAAGAGAGACAACGTTTTGGCAACCGAGGCAAACAGAGGGCGGTAAGTGTTTTGAAAGACTCGATTGTTTGGAAATCGTAAATACCTTTGTACAGCCTTTCCAATATGGCCAGACCGAGGTGCTGAAGACGAACGACATACCGAAGAGGATCCGAGATTTACTCATATGCGAACGGCCTATGATATTGCTTGTGCATGATGAAGATGCTGTTCGTTCCCTTCTCAAAGATCTTAATATTGATACGGGCGATTTTGTCTCCGGGCTCAAGACCTTGCTGCAGTAAGTCGTGTGGAAGACTCAGGCGCATCGCTCCTTTGAAAAATATCATGTTAATTAGGCATGAGCCCCGAGGCTCTTTCCGTAGCCAGAGCACCTACAGGGACTCACAGAGTCGCTCACGTTCCCCACGACGCGATGAGAAAGTGGGCGATCAACGTCGACGTAGTCCCCCTCGCACAAAACCGCCCGTCTGTCTCGTAGACGTCCGTCAAATGTACATCACCCTCCGCACCTGCTTTGCAGAGTCAAATATTTCCCTCGTTAAGGTCGCCACCGAACTCGGGCTCACGGGCGACGACAACACCATGTGCGCTGGGAATGAGAGCCGGTGAGTAAACAGAATACGTGCTACACTACAACCCCACGACGGCATCTC
>Ga0137394_10004898_pt1 | contig 10180 bp, 10 predicted proteins | sample czobulk116metaG_FD_108278 | JGI IMG/M metagenome (GOLD analysis project Ga0137394, IMG submission 108278) | Vadose zone soil microbial communities from Angelo Coast Range Reserve, California, USA - czobulk1.16 metaG | ecosystem: Environmental > Terrestrial > Soil > Vadose zone | place: USA... | reverse complement strand
CTCCGCGGCGTCTTTCATTCTAGCTTGTGCTCTTGTTCTTAATCGAGAATCACGATCATCGCCGCAGTAGCAATTAACGGCCTTTATGCTCGCTCCATTGTTGATGTTCGAGCTGCCAATTCTTCGCTGCCAGTGAAAGGGGCCTTGCCAATATTTCGTTTGGCAGGAATACGCGTCTATCTGCACTTCACGTGGTTCATTGTCGCCGCGCTTGAAGTGACACGGTTCGCGCAGCGGTATCACAATCCAATCTGGGCAGCATTCGAATATCTGGCCTTGTTTGGTGTTGTGTTGCTGCACGAATTTGGTCATGCGTTTGCCTGCCGGCAAACCGGCGGGCAGGCCGACACGATTGTGCTGTGGCCCCTCGGCGGCATTGCCTTTGTGAAACCTCCACCCCGGCCTGGCGCCTACCTGTGGAGCATCGCAGCCGGCCCGCTCGTCAACGTAGTGTTGTTTCCGTTGTTCGCCTTGTTCGCCTTTTTGGTCATGGACCTCCACTGGAAAACGCTTCATCCAGATTTCTACCATTTTGTTCTGACCATCTGCTTCATTAATGGTGCTTTATTATTTTTTAATTTGATACCTGTTTATCCGCTTGATGGCGGTCAAATTGTGCGGGGGCTACTCTGGCTCAAATTTGGACCGATCCGCAGTTTGAAAGCTGCGAGCATACTTGGGTTCGCAGGAGCGATTCTATTTACGCTTTGGGCGATCGCGTCGCGCTCGATTTGGCTCGGCATCCTCGCTTTCTTCATTTTCGCGCAGGCTCAAGTCGGCTGGCGAGCCGCGCAGAATCTGGCGCTCGAATCAGAGGAAGCCGCGCGCCGTGAAGCTGCACTTTCACCTCCGCCAATTGCAGAGCGGCAACTCTAGGCGAAGTTATCTGCCGCCATTGGCAACGAGCGCGGCCAACTGACGTACGAGTCGCTTTTTGAATTCAGCGCGAAACTGGATTTCATCGACAACCTTGGCCACTACAGGACCGCTTGCCAGAGGCAAATTCGTCTTGGCGTAAGTTTTTAGTTGAGTGGCGCGCGAGTCATCAGAGAAGAACGTAAACAGACTCGGCGCGTAGCGGTTTGCGCCCGCCGCATCAGTCTTCGCACGCAACGCTTTCATATTCGCCCTGGCGAATTCCCAAGCGACGTCCGGATGACCGCTTTCGCGCGCGACTCTCGAAACGAGAAAGATAGCCCGGCTCGTTGGCAGCTCATCCGTGAGCGCAATCGCAAGAGTCTTCTTCACCAATCCCGGATCGGTGGCGCAAGCAAGCGCGTCGTAATAATTTTGTTTTTCTTCGATGCTCGTCGTTTTGAGACCGAGTTCATGTAGTTTGGTCCAAGTCTTTTCGTCGGCATAACGGCCGACGACCGCAAAAACTGGCGGTCGCAGATCGGGTGCAAGCGATGCCGGGTTTGCCAGATATTTTGCGAACCGTTCGCGACAGCCAGCGATAATTTCGCGATCGTCTAAATCTCCCAGAGCGTTAATCAAACTCGCGCGCAAACTTCCGGCAGTCGGCGGCTCCCCTTCCTTGGATTCCCAGCCGAGCGAATCGAAGGTTGGACGCAAAAGCGAGCGGGCGTAGCGCCGAAATTTTTCGCACTCGGGATTGCCGACGAGCAACCCATTCACGAAATCCACCACATTGATGATCTGCCCACGTTCTGCGAGGTCGGTGGAACTGGGCAATTTCTCGACCAATCCGAAATAGCGCGACACGGGCGCACGATTGGCTCCGACCAGCGCCCACGAATCGCTCAAAAGATTCACGCGATCTTCCAAGCCGATTTTCGGCAGAGCTTGTACCAACAAATTCCATGATGGCTCGTCATATTCGACGCGATAATTGCCGGCGCCATTTACATTCAACTTGAGCGCGCGGTCCGCGGGAATGTTCTCCAGAATGTCTGTTTTGTTGGTCATCAACAAGGTCGCAGGCGCTTGTCCGATCACCGTATATGTAAGTGGAATCTTCCACTCCAGCGGCGGTCCGTTTTTGAAGTTTACGGTGAAACGCTCCTGTGTGAGCCGGACCTTTCCATCTGCCTCTCGTTTGACTCTCACGATTGGAAATCCGGGCTGCTGCGTCCAGCCAGCAGCGATCTCACCGACCGGTTTCTTTGAGGCTTCCGAAAGCGCGCTCCATAAATCCGCGGTGGTCGAGTTCGAATATTCATGCGCGGCGATGTACCGGCGAATTCCATCGCGGAAAACATCTTCGCCAAGAAAACTTTCCAACATCCGCAGAAACGACTGACCTTTCTTGTAGGTAATGTCATCAAAAGCGCTGTTGGCTTCCGCCTCCGTCGCGATCAACTGTTGAATCGGATGCGTGGTCGATCTCGCGTCACCTTCCATCGCCGCCTCCTTGGCAATTCCAACGCGCCGCGTCGGGTCCCGTGGTGATTCGCGTCTCAGCCAGACTTCCCATTGGGGATTAAAATGCGCCGTGCATTTAGTGCCCATCCACGATGCGAACCCTTCGTTGAGCCAGAGATTGTCCCACCAAGCCATGGTTACCAGGTCGCCGAACCATTGGTGCGCCATTTCGTGCGCGAGCACCTCGTAGATGTTTTGCTTCGTTTCTGCCGAGGAGTTTTTCGGATCAAACAAAAGCGCTGACTCGTAATAAGTGATCCCGCCCCAGTTTTCCATCGCGCCACCAAAACCGCCCGGCAGCGCGATTTGATCCAGCTTCGGCAATGGATACGGCACGCCGAAATAATCGTTGTAATATTGCAGAATCTGCGCCGTAGCTTCGAGGGCGTAGCGGCCAAGTTCTGCTTTGCCTTTCGTCGTGATTACCCGAATCTGGGTCGGACCGCTTCGCGATTCGATCAAATCGAGCTCGCCAGCAACGAAAACATTCAGGTAACTCGGCATTGACGGAGTTGCGGCAAAACGCACCTCCTTCCCGTCAGCGATTTTTTTCTCGCTCTCGACAGGCATGTTCGATATGGCGAGCCACTTGTCGGGCACGACTGCGGTTAACTGAAAACGCGCGCGAAAAGCTGGTTCGTCCCAACAGGGAAAAAATCGACGGGCATCAGTCGCTTCGAATTGAGTGCCGAGCATAAGCTTGGTCGCGCCGCTGGCCTGCTCCTGATAATGCATATAGAAGAGGCCCTGCCCTGCTTCATTGATTTTGCCTTCGAAACGCAGAGCAAGCGTATGATCGCCAAGCTTAAGTTCTGACAGTAACGCCAGCGTGAGAAGTTCTTTTTCCTTGTCGAGCTTGATCGCAGATTTCGGCAGCGCGACGTCATCTACGGATGCTTCCGTGATTTCGAGTTCGAGCGCGTTAAGTACCAGTTGGCGAACTGGACTGCGAACGCTCAGCTTTACCGTTTCCATTCCGGTAAAAGCGAATCTGTCGATGTTGGGAACTATCCGAATGGAGTACTCCACCGGGACGACCTGTTTTGGCAATTTCCCCGGCGTCTCGTTGAAGCTGAACGGTTTTTCTGCGGACATAATAGCAGGAAAGGTAACGGATAATAAACCTGCGAGAAAAACCCGATGGGCAAGCATTTGTCGCAATAAACAGCTCAGGTTGGCGTTTGCATCTGAATGCCAAGATCGTTGCGCCCGGCGGTCGAGCCCTACCACTTACTGCACAACCAGCACCAGCAGCAACTGTCCCCCTCCAACTTGCGGCCCTTTGATGACCAATGGGCTGCGCTTGCTAAGCTTGGCCTCTGTTTCTAGCAAGAGTTCTTTCTCTTTGTAAAGTTTCAGGTTCAAAACGTAGCCTGCCTCGGTTTCACCTTGCGCATCAACGTGCAGCCCAAAAAATTTGCTGGTAGCAAGCCAATCTTCCTGCCCAGTCTTGAGTGCCTTTTGCGATTGGCCGATCACCTGAAATTGATTGTAGCCGAAAAATTTTTTCAGTGATCCCTCGATGCGCGTCAATTCCGGTGGAATCGGTTGCGGCTTTGCAACGTTTTCCGCGATGACAAGCCCGCTCCAAACGTTTTCCGCGCCATACAGGCTGGTTGCACCGGTGATCGCAAAGGCGATAGCAACAACCAAGAATGCGCGCGCACGACCCATGGCGATTATTTGGCCGCGTAATCAGCGGGCAAACTTTGCAATCCCTCGGTCCAAAGCACCGTCACGCGGTCTTGTTTTACCTCAAAAATTGAGACCGTCGCGTTCGGGCTGACTACCGGATCAACGCGGGCGTTTAGAATTTGCGTAAGGTATTGCGATTCCTCAGTCGGATTTTTCTCGCGCATGACGAGAATCGTACAAGCTAAAAAGACAGCGAGCGATACAGTGCCGGTCCACAAGAGACGAGGGATCGTCCACCACGTGGAGCGTTCTATGCGGCGGTCGCCTGGTGCCCGAGAGATTTCCCCACCTTCCTGCGCGATTCGTTCGCGGAGTTGATGACTGAAAAACTCTTCGTTCGTCAGCGTTCGAGCGCCTAGCTCCCGCTTCAAAAGCTTGCCAAGTTTTTGTGCGCTGGCTCTTTCAGCTTCCGCAGCAGCTTTGTCCGGAAGTGAGGCTTCGAATTCTGCCAGTTCTCTTCCGCTGAGCTGCCCGTCCACCCATGCTGTCCATTTTTCCTCAAATGTTTTCATAAACGTCCCTCAGTAGAGTTTGCAATTTCTTGCGGGCATAAAACAGACGCGACATGACCGTGCCGATGGAGCAGCCCAGAGCTTCTGCGATCTCGTGATATTGCATGTCTTCGATCTCCTTCATCAAAATAACCGCGCGCTGTTCGGACGAGAGCTGGGCGATTGCCTTATCTATCCGGACACGGATCTCATCTCGCTCCATTGTCTCGTAAGGCAGCGCTTCTGTTTTGGGAACAGTTTTGGAGGCGGGATCGACTTGCTTCAACTGAATGGCGTCGTCGAACTCGGTGCCTGCGCCTTTGATCTGCTTTTTGCGCAGCCAATCGATCGTCACGTTCATAACGATCCGATAAATCCATGTGTAAAAGGACGAGCGCCCCCGAAACCGCTTAATCGATTTCCACGCTTTTAAGAAGCTGTCTTGAGCCAGGTCCCAGGCGTCCTGCTCGCTATGAACCATATTGTAAATCATGCCAAACACGCGTGTCCGGTAGCGGGTTACCAGCTCGTCGAATGCTTCGGTATCACCGGCTTGGCATCGTCTCACCAAGTCCAATTCCGATACATCGGCCTGAGCCGGAGTCGCTTCTGTTTGCATGATTGGACGGGATCCGTCCTTATTTCATTCAACCCCGAAAGCTTTCGGGGCCGAACCGGCGACGCCACTCGCTGCGGTATTCGCCCATCAACGTAATAATGCCGTCTCGCACGCGAAAGAGTCGGTGCTGTAGTGCTGCATATTGCGACGGCGTGATCTTCCTCTCGGGTGTCCGTAGTTGCGCCGCAGCTTCCATCGAAATCGTGATCGCCTTCAAGGCACGCTTTAGGTACGCGATGGTCATCCCGATTTCATCGAGGTTGTCACCGCTCAACGCCGCTGCTAGCTTTGCGCTGGCCAGAGCAGCGTGTGTAGCCAACTTAACTGCTGCCGGTTCGTTCTGGAATGAAGCATTTTCGTCGAACAGTTGATCGATCCAGATGGTGAGCGCAAAGGCAGCGCGATACAGGTCATGCTCCTCAAATGTGTCTGCTGATCTACTTATATTCTCGATGTCGGTCTCGTCCTGTTCGGCCAGTCCCTCGTCCAGCAACGCATCGACTTCCGAGCTCCAATCTTTGGCGTCTAACAGCTGTGTCCAACCCATTTCGCGCGCGATGATCTCGTCACGCTCAGGATCATCCAGGTACGTTTCGAGCAGTTGCATGTACTTTTCAGTCTTGCCGTCCTGCTGCTGAAGGAAACGCTCCCACTCGTACTCATCCCAGATGCGTTCAGGCTCACCCTCGTACTCGGCCATGTCGAACTAAAGGCGAGCTTCGCATTTCGCGCAAAATTTTTTCCTGACAGCCTTGCTTTCGTAATCGATCCCTAACCGGCGATAGTTGCATCCGAATCTGCGATTGGTACGTTCTCCTCCGTGAAAAAACGTGCTGCCTTGTCCGGAGTGGTTGCTTTGGTAATCGGGTGCGTGCTTTGCGCTTGTGCGTCGTCCAAAGAGGAAGGGGTCGTTACTGAACCGCCTGAAGGGGTGACGGCTCCCGCAGCGCACTTCGGACGCCCAACGTATGCTCCCGGCGACACTGGAATGAGCGGTAGTCACTTTTGAATTGCGGCGCAACGTGTCACTGTAGCGGCAGTCTGCGACCGCGCCCGTTTCTCTCGGGATCCTGAATTCATGTTTCGGCGGTCATAGAGCGCCGCTACAGCTGAGCATTGGGAAAAAGGTGGGTTATTGCCGTCAGCTGCCATCTGGTGTTTGTCGGTTACTCTTCACAGGACGGGTGGTTGCATCGGAAATGTCCATAGATAGGTTCGGCATCAGTGATCAAACAAGCCGCACTGACGGGCGTTTTGCTTTTGCTGATCGCACTTTTGCTTTCCGCTTGTGCCACGTCAGGTGAAGAACCAACCACCAGTGGATCGACGTCTCAATCGACTGCGACTGTCCCGGGAGAAAAAATGTCGGATGAGGGACGCGTCACTCCTGGGGCGGCCGGATCCAGCGCAAGTGTACACTGGTGATTTGGCGCCACTACAATTCCGTTTAGCGCCTTAACGCTTCAACCCCGAAAGCTTTCGGAGCTCGCGAAATGCAAGAGCGCTTCATGCACGCCGGCGCCACAGGCTTTCTGCGCGACGTAACCGCCCGCGTTGCGCACCGCATTTCGCACCTCGGGAATTGCGTTAGCTGGGCACGACGGCATCGCTGCCACTCTTCCATCTAACATTGAGATGTCGTTGTGGTGATCGCCCGACGCGAAAATATGTTCACGTGGAACTTCTAAAAGACGCGCCAACTCGCCGAGCGCTGCTCCTTTGTGATAATCAGCGTGACAAAAACGCAGATAAACTGTGTTGCGCTGGTAATCCAACTTCGGATGCTCGGCCCGCGCTCGTTTGATAAAGTCCGTGATGCGCTCCATTTCTTCGTCGTTCTCTGCAACCAGACCTTCGAGCCCTTCGCAATTGTAAAGGAGACGCGCCTTAGTTTTTTGAGTTACGAAATCCACGAACTCAGCAATGACCGTCTCAACCGAAGAAAACAACTCCGCGTGATCGCGCGCGCAGCGCGCGTTCCAGTCGCCAAACGGTTCCCAGTTGTCTCCGTTTCGTCCAGGACGAAAAACATCGCGCTCAGTCGTGAGGATGAAGTCCGGGCGGATAGGGAATGCGAAATCCGCGAGGCCGGATTCGAGCAGTTCAACAGAACGGCCCGTGTTGATCGCCCAGATCGTGCCGGCTTTCTGCAATTCGCAAATCAATTCCATACACTGCGCGTCGAGAACTGGCTCGCTAATCCGTGACACGAGCGTGCCGTCAAAATCGATGCTGAGCAGTTGAATTGCTGAATGCATTCAAGACAATTTAAGAGTTGATTTCGCCGACGCAATTCACCACGATCGGAAGTCAGGCTTCCAGCCTGACTCGGCAGGCAGGCATCTTGCCTGCAACACTTTTAGACAGGCTGGAAGCCTGCTAGCCGAGATAGGCTGGGAAGCCTATCTTCCACTTATGAAATCGGCTTACGAACTGGCGATGGAACGGCTGGAGAAAGCGTCGCCGTCGCTTTCCCTTACCGAAGATCAGAAAAAAGAAATTGCGGAAGTCGATTCCGTGTACCGGGCGAAGATCGCGGAGCAAGAGTTGTTCCTTAAAAATCAGGTTCGCAACGCGCAAACCGCCGGGAAGCTCGAGGAAATGGAATCGCTGGAGAAGCAGCTTGCATCAGAAATCAGGCGATTGCAGAAGGAATGCGAAGCGAAAAAAGAAAAGCTGCGCGAGAGCTTCGCGAAATCGGTGTAGAGGCGCTTGTGTCAAGCGCCTGTTGATTTGCCTTCGGCGTTTGACATCCCGCCTAGGGGCGGGACCGCTACACCTTCTCGCCCACCGCGTTTAGGCAAATCGGGATCGAGAAAGCCGAGCATGTGTGCTCGCTTGATCGTGCGGACGCCTTCCTGCTTTTGCAGATCTACTATGCTCTGGCGAAAGTTTTCCATCTTCGTCCAATGCACTTTTGGACGGAAATGGTGCTCGGCGTGATAGCCGTTGTAGAAGAAAAGCCAGTTATAAATTTTTCCGTAGCTGCTCACGCCCCAGGCAATCGGTTTGTCCGGGTTGGCGCCGTAATGCCGGTAGTAGCCATTTAAATAACTGAAGCAGTGGCCCAGATACCAAAACGGCAGGAAAAAAACTATGAACCGCCAGTTGATGAAGTGAATGGGGTTTGTCGGAACAATGATCGCCATCACCAAGAGCGTTGTCGCGAACGCCGCGAGTTCGAAGTTACCCCAGAAAAGATCGCCGTTCTTGCGCTTGCGCAGCTCACGTTTGATCGCACCGACGTCGTCGCGAAAGAAACTCAAAAACACGTAGCGCCAGGGGGTTTCCGCCTCGCCATCATGACCATGCCGGTAGATCGATAACCAATCGAGCGTGTCACCGTGCTCATCCTGTCGATCCGAGTTTCCCTTGTGGTGCTGCATGTGCACGGCGTCGTACATGATCTGTGAGAAACAGCACGCAATCGACTGCGTAATGCAAAACAGCCGATTCAGCGCTTTTGAGCGAAAGAACGGATTATGAATGAAGTTGTGCCCCATGCCGTTGATGTTCGCGTTCACCATCAGCGAGTAAATGAACCCCAGAATCAGCATCACCCACGGCGGCGCGTGCGGAAACAGAAAGTAAAGCCCAAAAAAATACGTGAGGCAAAAGAGGCCAGCCAACGCAGGAAGAGCATCCCAGCGCGTATGCGCGAACAGCTTTGAATTGGTATTCGGGCGTTCTATCCGGATCACGTCGGCGCTCATCGGGGAAACCTCCCGTGACACTATTCGCCAAAGAAATCGCGCGTCGCAAGTTTTGAAGATTGCCAACGCTGAGTCTCCACCGCTAAGTTTAGCGGTTCAATGTTTGCGCTTCAGCCAGAACTAAAAGTCTTCTCCGGCTCGGCCAACCGCGATTTGGCCGAGCGGATTTGCAAATACATCGGTGTACCGCTTGGGCGGGCGATCATCAGCTCGTTCCCGGATGGCGAGACTTACGTGAAAATCGAGGAGAACATTCGCGGACACGACGTTTTTATCATTCAACCGACCTGTCCACCGACCAATCAACATTTGATGGAGTTGCTCATCATGGTCGACGCGGCGCGGCGCGCCAGCGCGGATCGGATCACCGCCGTGATCCCGTTTTTCGGATACGCGCGCCAGGATCGCAAAGATCAGCCGCGTGTGCCGATCACGGCTAAGCTCGTGGCGAATTTGCTGCACGCCTCGGGCGTGAGCCGGGTGCTGACGATGGACCTCCACGCACAACAGGTGCAGGGCTTCTTCGACATTCCGGTTGACCATCTCTATTCGCTGCCCGTGCTGATCAAATATCTGCGGCAGCAGCTTACGGGGAAAACGACGGTCGTTTCGCCGGACCTGGGCGGGCTCAAGATGGCTTCGGCGTACGCGGAAGCGTTGCGCGCAAATCTGGCGATCGTAGCAAAGGAGCGCCGCAGCGCGACAGAGACCGAGGCGGCGTATCTGATCGGCGAAGTGGAAGGCAGCGACGTTCTTCTCGTTGACGACCTCACCGAAACGGCCGGGACGTTGACTTCTGCGGCTGAGCTTTTGAAAAAGCGCGGAGCACAGAAAATCTATGCGGGCGTTTCGCATGCTGTTCTGGTGGACATGGCGATCCAGCGTTTGCAAAAATCGAAAATTACGGAATTAGTAACCACCAACAGCACGCCGGTCCGCCCGGTGGATGGCTTTAAGATTACGGTGCTGTGCGTCTCCGAGCTTCTCGGAGAAGGCATTAAGCGGATACATAACGACGAGTCGGTGTCGTCGCTGTTCAACATCGAGAAGGAAAAAAATGGCAAAACAAGTTAAGCTCAAAGCAGAACCACGAACGAATGTGGGCCGCTCTGCCGTACGCAAACTTCGTGCGCGCGGATTGATTCCCGCGGTCATTTACGGGGGCAAGAACGAACCGCAGGCATTGCAAGTCGCCGCCCGCGAGATCAACATCATGATGAGCCACGCTTCCGGAGAAAACGTTTTAGTTGAACTGGAGATTGAAGGCGAAGGATCCG
>Ga0137394_10004896_pt1 | contig 10182 bp, 10 predicted proteins | sample czobulk116metaG_FD_108278 | JGI IMG/M metagenome (GOLD analysis project Ga0137394, IMG submission 108278) | Vadose zone soil microbial communities from Angelo Coast Range Reserve, California, USA - czobulk1.16 metaG | ecosystem: Environmental > Terrestrial > Soil > Vadose zone | place: USA... | reverse complement strand
TATCGCACCGCCTTCGCGATGTCCTGGACCGTGGCCAACAACCCGCTCTTGTCAGACCTCTATCGCCGCCACGGCCGGGACTGGAACTTCCTCGGCGTGATCTCGCTCCGGACGGAGTGGACCACGCAGACCGAGAAGCAGCTCATGGCCAACCAGACGGCCAAGCTCGCCCGGCAGCTCGGGGCGCAGGGCGCGGTGGTGACCTGGGATGCAGGAGGCAACGAGTTCATCGAAGTGGTTCGTAGTATTCAGGCCTGCGAGCGGCTCGGCATCAAGACCGTCTTCCTCACCAGCGAGGACGATGCCACGGACGGCGCGCCCACCATGCTCGAGCCCCTGCCCGAGGCCGATGCGATCGTGAGCACGAGCTTCTTCAAGAACGTCACGCTGGCCGTGCCCGAGGCGCCCGCCGTCGCACGCGTGATCGGCCTGCCCACGAAGACGGTGCGCCGCGGCTCGACCATCGGCCTCCACGGCGGCGCGGACGCCGCGCTCCCCACATCGGGCCCGCTGCCTCCGCCGTGGCGTTACGACGATCACTACGGCTTCGGCAGTCTCAGCTGCATCGAGTAGCGAGATCGTTCTCGGCAGCGCGACCGGAACCCTCGGAACCGGAGAGGCCGTCGGTCTGCCACGGCGAGGCGCACGTCGGTCCTCGCGTGCTAGGATCTCCCCCGCGTTGCTGACATCACTACGAGCCTCGGCGTCCGCGGTCCGCGCTCCACCCGGTCTGCTGCCCGCTATGGCTACCCGTCGCCGTGCACCGTATCTCTCGCAGAACAGGGGGAACACTCCAATGCTCGACAGCAGAGTCTCCACCCTCAGCGCCACGGCCCTGCTCCTGCTCGCAACGCTCACGTTGGCCTTCCCACGAGAGGGCTTGGCTCAGGACCCCTCCGATACGGGACGTGGAGAATCCCGCGAGGCAACCGTTCCAGCATGAGCTGCAGATCGTGGTTCAGGCTGGAACGAATGGCGCCTCCCAGACGTTCACCGTCCCGGCCGGAAGGCGCCTCGTCATCGAATACCTTGCGGCGACTGTGGCGGTGTTCCCCGGACAGAAAGCGCATCTACGGATCACCACGACCGCGGGCGGAACGATCGCTTCCTACGATCCTCCGCTCCGCGCGCTCGGCACCTGGGCCACCGGGTTCGACGTCCGCGGTGTGAGTCAGGTTGTCCGGATCTATGCGGACCCCGGGAGCACGGTCGCCGTCATCGTCGGCAGCGATGGCGGGAATTTCCCGGGAACGATAGGAGAGTTCGTCGCGCTGTCGGGATATCTGGTGACTCTGTAACCGTCGCTTCCAGATGACGGTCACGGACGTGTCTCAGGTGGGTGTCCCAATTCCCATCAGCACGTGATGTGGCGTCGGAGGGGGTACTTCGCGGACTTGATTCAGAGGTCGGCTCGATCTCGCACCTGCACACCTGGTCGCTGACGACGTGCATCGTCAACGCGCAACCGACGGTGATCGACTACCCCTAGGCGAGCGCCGAGCTCGAAGGATTTGCCGATGCGATCGAAGGGCGCGCGCCGTACGCGTGTCCGCCGGACGAAGCGGTGCACGGCGTCGCGGTGCTCGAGGCGATCGTCAGGTCCGCAGAGTCGGGTCAGCGCGAAGCGAGCGGGTGATCCGTGCCGGGTTGGTGGTGCCGGGCGGCGTCGCCTCGCTCGGCGCGTCGCGTCACCGAAATTCAGACACTGTGTAAGGATTACCGTCCGTCGCGAGCTCCGCAGCAAAAACTTCCGGAAATGGCGTGAAAAATCAACCTTTCCCCCGGCCAGTTACGACGGATGGACGCAATCTTGCCGCTGGTATGCCGCTTGCTCAAAACGCTCTTCAGCACAGCGTCAGACAGCTTGCTGTTCCGTGCAGAACAGGAAAGAGAGGCTGCCTTCATGCGCGTGCTGGTGGTCGAAGACGATCAGGCCCTGTCCGAGGTCTTCGCCGAGTTCCTTCGCGAGGTGGGTCATCAGCCGGTCGTTGTCCATACCGCCGAAGCGGCGCTCGACGCGCTCCGTGCCGAGCGCCACGAAGCGATGCTGCTCGACATCTGCTTGCCCGGAATGAGCGGCCTCGATCTATTGAACCTTCAGGTGGTTCGCGAGCTGCGCGTCCCGACCGTGGTGATTTCCGGCAGGGCGACGGAGAGCCAGGCGCAGGACTGTCTACGGTCGGGCGCGTTCGACTTCATCGGGAAGCCGGTCGTGCTCCAACGCCTGGCCGAGGTGCTCGGATGTCTCGAATCGCGTCCTTCGGCTCGTCCCGACGCGCCGCCGGTCGAGCGGCGGCGCGCCCCGCGCGCGCCCGTCGCGCTGCCGGTCCGAGCCCGCGAGTCGAACGGGCGCGAATGGGAGTCGACATCGGTCAATCTCAGCACCTCGGGGGTCAAGATCCGCGCGGGCGGCGTGACTCGACCCGGCCAGGAGGCGACGCTGACGCTGACGCTGCCCGGCGGCGAGACGCGCCTGGACGTCGCGTCGGTCGTCGTGCGCGCCGACTTCGATGGATGCGCGTTCCATTTCCTCAATCTCTCCAACCGGCAGTGGTCGCAGCTTGATGATCTCCTCAGGCGGTCGGAAGGCTTCCGGCGGCTGTACGTCGAGCCTCACCTCCGCATCCTGCACGTGATCGGCGAGGCGATCGGCGCGAGCCTCGACGTCGACGTCGTGCTGCGCATCGCGCTCGACGCGCTCACCCAGGTGACCGGCCACGAGATCTCGAGCCTGCATCTGCTCTCCGCGGACGGAGCGGCGCTGCACCTTCGCGGCGACCGGGGCCTGCGGCCCCGCCTGCGGGAACTCCTTCGGATGCTGCCGGCCGGCCAGGGCACCCTCGGTCGCGTTGCGGCCGGCGGTCACACGGTTGACCTGGCGGACGCGGGCGCGTCCATCGATCTCGGGCCGTCCACACGGGCGGTGGTCGATGAAGAAGGGATCCGCGCGTTCGTGTGCGTACCGGTCAAGAACCGCGGACGGCCGCTCGGTGTTCTGTCACTTGGCCGTCGCGCATCCGAGCCATTCACCCAGTCCGAGATCGCGCTCGTCGAAGCGAGCGCGAACCAAATCGGCCTCGCCCTCGCCAATGCGCAGCTCCATTCGGACACCCGGCGCCAGCTCGAGGACCTCAAGGTGGCCGAGGCCCAACTCATCGAAGGCGACAAGCTCTCGGCGGCCGGGAAACTGGCGTCGGGGCTCGCGCACGAGATTCGAAATCGACTGACGACGATCCTCGGCCTCGCGGAGCTGTCGCTGATGAGGCCGGACGTTTCCGTGACCAGCCGGCAGTTCCTCCACACGATCGCCGAGGAGACGTCGGTTGCCGCTCGGCTGCTTCAGAACCTCCTGCGGTTCGCTGGGAGTCACTCGGCCGAGGGCGAACGATGTGATCTGCGAGAGCAAGTCGAGTGGGTGGTCGAGCTGAAGGGTCACGAGCTGCAGCGCGACGGGATCCAGGTCGTCACCGAGCTGGAACGCGTTCCCGCGGTCCTGGCCGACAAAACGCAGATCCAGCAAGTGCTGCTCAATCTGGTCCAGAACGCGCACCAGGCGATGGCGGCGCACGCCGGCCCGCGCGTGCTCACCCTCCGCCTCGTGGACGCACCAGCAGACCACGTCCGGCTGGAAGTGCTCGATACCGGCCCCGGCATTCCTCCGGAGCTGCTCCTGCGCATCTTCGAGGCGTTCTCGACCACAAAGCCGGCCGGTGAAGGTACAGGGCTGGGCCTCTGGGTGTCCCACGCCATCATCGAGCATCAACGAGGCACGCTCCACGTCGAGAATCGCCCGGCCGGAGGTGCGCGGTTCGTCCTCGAGCTGCCCGCCGAGAGGCCGGCCGCGCCTCCGGCCGCCTGAGCGGCCGGAACTGGGCCCTGGAGGTGGCGCGCCAGGCTCGGGCGCGGGTGCCCCGGAAGGTCGCCACCCGCCGCGGTCAGCGCGGGTGGAACGCGGGGGGCGGGACCGCCTCGCGCAGCCAGCGCTGCCCGTCGTAGAGCGTGAAGGGCGGCCGCTCGTCGCCGATCAGGCTCAGGTGGCTGACGAGACCCGCCTCCGCACCGAGCCACAGGTGCAGCGTGCACGCGGGGGGCTCCATGACCACCGCCAGCCGGTGGGCGGGCACCAGGTCGAGCGCAAGCTGGTGCGCGGTGGCCGGGCTCGTGGTCGCGACGGTGCCCGCGAACCGTCGCGTCATCGGCCGGTGCACGTGCCCGCACACGACGCGCTCCACCTGGGGATGGCGGCGGATCACCTCCGCCAGGCCGTCGCGGTTCTCGAGGCCCATGGCGTCCATCGCCTCCAGGCCGGTCACGAACGGCGGATGGTGCATGACAATGCTCATGTCTCGAGTCCATGCCGCATGAACCGCAGCGCTGCCTGAACCGCAGATGAACGCCGGGCTCAGGCTCCGTTCACGCACGCGCGTCTACGGTCAACACAACGGTGGGCGGTGGAGCTCACGACACGGAGAAAGGAGTCTCCTCATGGTCAGACTTGTCCGGCTCGCTCTCATAGTCGGATTCGGGGCCTTCGCGGTCCTGGAAGCGATGACTTCGGTCGTGCCGGCCGCAGCGCAGCAGCCGCTGCCGCCCGCGGGCGGCAGCGGACTGCAGGCGCCGACCTCTCTGGCGCAAGCGGTCCGCATGGCCGAGAAGCAAACCGGCGGGCGCGCGAGGAAGGCCGAGATGGAACGTGACAGGGGCGTCGATGTGTACGAGATCAAGACGGTCTCGAAGGACAGGTCGACCAAAGTCCTCGTCGACCCTGCCTCCGGAAACGTCCTGCGAGTGGACACGCCGGGGTTCGTCTCCTCCATCGCCAACGTCTTCGACAGGGATGATCAACGGAAAGACCAGGCCGCGTTCGCCCGGCTCGAAGCATCTGCGATGACGCTCGCGAGCGCCATCGATGTAGCGCAGAAGGAAACGGGCGGCCGGGCAGTCAACGCGGCGTTGAAGAGCCCGTACGGCTCGACGGTGTTCGAGGTGACCGTCGTCAAGGACTGGACCACGCGGAAGATCCTGGTCGACCCGGCAACCGCCAAAGTCGTGACGCTGCCCTCCCCCGGGCCGCGCAAAGACGACGATGACTGAGCGGAGGCGAGCCACATGAGAATCCTCGCGCATGCACCAATGATGTCGGCGCTGTTCCTGATCCTCAGCGGCTCGGCACGCGGCGCCGAGGCCCAACCCGCCGCCGCAGGTCTCTTCCCGGTCGCCACCGTGCAATTGGAGCAGAACACCACCGACGGCGACATGGAAGTCGTCTTTCAGGTCACGGGCGGACATGACGGCCTGGCCGAGCTCTTCGTCGTCTCACCCGACGGCCGGACGGTCGTCGACTTCAGGGCTCCCGATTCCTCGACACTGGGCATCAGGCAGTTCCACTTCGAATCTCCTGAGCCCCGCGATATCAAGTCGCTGAAGGCCGCGTATCCAGAGGGAGTCTATAAATTTTCCGGCAGGACGTCCTCAGGGACCGAGCTGGTCGGCAAGGCAACGCTGAGTCATCGGTTGCCGGCAACCGCCACCTTCGTCAAGCCGGTCCCGCCGGCGGAGAATGTATCGGTGAAAGATCTCGCCGTATCGTGGAGCGCCGTCGAGGGGGTGGCGTCCTATGTCGTCACTATCAAGCAGAGCGAGATGAACGCAAGCATCACCGCGCGCCTGCCCGGCTCGTCGACGTCCTTCGTCGTGCCCCACGGCTTTCTGGTTCGTGGCCGGAAATACAAGGTGGCCGTCGGCACGGTGACCCGCGAGGGGAACATCTCGTATGTGGAGACGACCTTTACGACGGAACGGTGATGGAGTGAGCGAGGCCTCGACGTTTACCTGACGATCAGTAAATTCGGTGCTGCGGGAATGTCTCGAGAACTAGAGGGAAGACACCCGATGTAAGTCGTCGCCACCACCACATGATCGAACTTCATGTCTTGCGCGAATCCCGGGGGATCGTCGGGAGAGTAATTCTGAAGCCAGATCCAGTTGAGCTTGAGATTTGAATCGCTCCGCCATCGGAATCCTTCGAATGGGCTGCCGCTCGGGTCCTGCGTGAAAATTCCTCCCGACCAGTACCCGGTCGGAAACCCTTGGCCCAGGTGGCTGACTTTGACTCCGTCAAGCCAGATCGCATGCTCGCCGTTCGAAGAGGTTACGGGATTGTTGAGCTTGACCATGTGCTCCACGCACGTCCAGCGACCGGCGTTGGCCTGCACCGCCGGATCATTGAGGAGGAAATTCCCCCAATACCTGCCGTCTCCAGAGACATGCATGGTCATCCAATAGTTGTAGTGATCAAACCGGTCGGTGACGTTGTTTTGCTCCGCTGCCGCGATGAACCGGTCATTCCCGACAGGTTTGAGCCCTGCCTGCGGGTTCGGCCAGCGGAGCGGGGGATTATGACCTCCCACCCAGATTCCAGTGTGGTGATACATGCCGTTCGCGGGATATTTGATGTAGTAGCGGACATAGAGCGTGCCGTCGACGCCCGGGCTCAATTGCTGGTAGAGATGGCCGCCGTCATTGACTCCGCCACCCGCCCACGGGATGTTGAGCGAGCGCGAGCCGGGGCTGCCGGCGGGAACATCAGAACTGAACGACATCGCGGACCCATTGAGAATGTCCGTCCACCGGTTGAAGAGATCGGTGAGCGTGGCTTCCTCGAACTTTTCGACAAAGATCACATCCGGGTGGTTCTCGATGCCCACGTCTCCTGGGTAGAGTGCAGCGATTCCGTCCGCGTCGGCATTGGGAACGACGAGAAGAAGAGCGATGGTCAGGACCAACCCGAGGGTCAGCGAGAGGACGACGGGCCAGAGCCTGTGCCCCTGCCCCGCAGGCACTGGCGCCCCCGTGACTAGGCGCCGCGCCGCACGCGGTAGTCCACGTTGTCCCTCACCCACTTCCAGAAGCGGTCCTGGTTGACGAGGTCGGTGTCCGGCTTCATCTGGGCGCGCCAGCCCTTCATGACCTCGTACTCCACGGCCCAGAGGCGCACGCGGTCTCGCTTCACCAGCTTGCGCCAGTTGTCGCCGACCTTCGGGCTCGCGTAGACCAGGCGGACGGTGACGTTCTTCGAGAGGTAGTCGAGGGGACTGAGATCGATGTGCTGGTAGGAGGCGGGTGAGCCCGACTTGATCGTCCCGTCGGGCACGTCGGGGATGCCGTCGCTGACCACCATCACGGTGATCGGCGCCAGGACGAGATTCCGCTCCTTCACGGTGCGTGCGATCTGCCGGAAGAAGACGTTGAAATCAGTGAGCGTGTCCGTGGGCGGGAACCACTTCCGGAGGTCCGTCTCGATCTGCCTGACATCCTTGTTGTTGAACTCGTGGATCGGGTGGAAGGACTTCGGCTCGTTGTTGTCCTTCCCTCCGATGGCCGTCACGAAGAGATCGCGCGGCTTCGAGAGGCCGCCGAACTCGTGCATGTGGCCGTAGAGGTAATGGGCGACAAACGTGAGGGCGTCGTCGTAGGCGGATCGGAAGGATCCGCTGGTGTCGATGCCGACGAAGAGCGTCGACCGCGCCGGCTTGCTGTCTTCCGTCTCCGCCGCCGAGACCACGACGGCGGCACTGAGGAGCGCGGCCGCGACCAGGCGAGCGGTGAGCGAGATGCCCGGGCGCCTCATAGCGTCGCCGGCTTTCGCGGCGGTGCGTGCAGGTGCAAGGTCTGTAATATATGCCAGGTCTGCGTGATCTCCTTGGCTTCCTTGAAGGGCAGCGAGAAAACCTGGCGCGACGCGACCAGGACCATGCCGAAATTCAGCGCGGCCGCCGCGATCTGCAAGACCGGCAGTACCAGGTAGTCGAGGAGCTGTTCACTCTTGGCATGAAGCCATTCGACCTCCTGCTTGAGCTCCGCCACCGGCTGCCGCCACCAGGCCGGCGCCGCCTTCCCGTTGGCGGGACGCGCGGCGCCTTCGTCCACCATCGGGCGCCGCGAGATGAAGGCGAGCATCGGCGGTGTTCCGAACTGGCCGAACAGGAACCACGTCATGCCGCGGATACCGATCCATCCGAACGACGACAGCAAGAGCGTGACCGTGAGGCCGATCTTCATGCCCGTCTGCTGCGAAATCCACGGCGTCAGCGTGTCGATGAGCTCCCGGTAAAGGAATACGACCTCGAAGAACATCACGAACAGCTCCACCACGACCATCTGGACGATGAACTTCCACTCCCGCTTCTTCACGGCGTCCATCAGCGTCTGCACGCACGCGAAGCTACCCATGACGAGCAGCAGCAGGAAGAAGTAGAGGATGGGGCCCGTGTACCGCGGCGCCGCCGAATCGCCACCGACGAGGTCGGCGAGGAGCTCCATCACGGTCGGCATGAGCGTGTAACTGAAGATGGCGGCTTCGAGCGCGCACCAGAAGATGAGCATCACGAACGCGACCCAGGGCACGCCGGGCGTGAAGTAGCTCTGCGTCATCCGGCCCGTCATCGTGAAGGGCATGAGCACGATCTGGCGGATCACCTCGAGCACGAGCTTCGCCACGAAGGTGCTGAACGTCACCGCCCATCCCAGCGCCACCCCGACGAACCGGAACATCCCCACCCAGAAGAGCCAGACAGCGCGCACGGCATCCCACCACGTCAGCATCATCGTCGGGATGAACTGCGCGCGCCCCGAACGGAACGGCAACGTGTAGATCGAAAGCTGCGTGCACCAGACCGCCGCGACGGCGAGCATCGCCGGGAAGACCAGGAAAAGGCACTTCACGGCGACGAGCCACAGCGGACCAGGTGCAAACAGGAAGTCCCATAGCATGTGCTGCAGGCGCGGAATCCACGCCAGCGGCGCGATCAGCACGTCCGTCAGCTGACGCCAGGGTTCAGGAATTTGCTGAATCAGCTCGAACATTCACCCCTCCTTGTGTCCGCGCGTGGCGAACGAGCACCTACTGCTTAGCAAGCCTCCGGCCGTGCGCGTAAGATGCTGATTCGGAACGATCATGACCGTCGCCGGTGGACGGTTTGGCATCCCACGAGCGAAATTGGCACTCCCGTGACGTTTCTACAGTGGTCCTCGGAACGGCGACGAAGGCAGCAGCCGACTCGCTGGCCCGAGGCGTGGCCGTGAGCTAGAATGCCGACTCGAGTGGAGGCGGTCAGCCATGGCTGAACAGCGGAATGCGGATCGGTCGACTCTCGCACCGGAGGTGGCGCCGGCACTGACCCAGCGCGAGATTGACGCGCGCGTGTTCGATCTCTACGACGAGTATTGCCACGGGCGCATCGACCGCCGCGAGTTTCTGCAGCGGGCCGGTGCGCTGACGATCGGCGGCGTGTCGGCGCTGGCCATGGCGCAAGCGCTGCTGCCTCGCTATGCGCTGGCCCAGACGATCTCCTTCACCGACCAGCGCATCAAGGCCCGGTACGTGACCTACCCGTCGCCGGGCGGCACCTCGGGCACCATGCGGGGGTACCTGGTGCAGCCGAATGCGCCGGGACCGTTCCCCGCCGTTCTGGTGATCCACGAGAACCGCGGGCTCAATCCGTACATCGAGGACATAGCGCGCCGGGCCGCGACCGAGGGATTCGTGGCCCTCGCGCCCGACGGGTTGTCGCCCGTCGGCGGCTACCCAGGCAACGACGACGACGGCCGCACCCTCCAGGCCGGCCTCGACCAGGGCAAGCTGCGCACCGACATGGTCAACAGCGCGCGCTTCCTGAAAGCGCACGCGCTGTCCGCCGGCAAGCTCGGGGTCGTGGGTTTCTGCTGGGGCGGCAGTACAACCAACTTTCTGGCGGTCACGCTCGGCGCAGATCTGAAGGCGGGCGTCCCGTTCTACGGCGCGGCGGCGGAGACGGCGGGAGTGCCGGCGATCAAGGCGCCGCTGCTGATCCAGTACGCCGAGAGCGACGAGCGCGTCAACGCGATGTGGCCGGCCTTCGAGGCGGCGCTGAAGGCGAGCGGCGCGCAGTACGAGATGCACATGTATCCCGGCACCCAGCATGGGTTTCACAACAACTCGACGCCGCGTTACCACGAGGCATCAGCCAAGCTGGCCTGGGAGCGGACGATCGCCTTCTTCAAGAAGCACCTCGCCTGAGCCTAGCCCGCATTATTCACGAACCGCACCGCGCCGTCGGACGGGTGGCACCAGGGTGTCCCCGGCCCGCCGGGCGGAAGTGGGACCCCCGAGTCCCGCCCGCAGCTCGAAGAGCTGCGTTCGGG
>Ga0137394_10004892_pt1 | contig 10186 bp, 11 predicted proteins | sample czobulk116metaG_FD_108278 | JGI IMG/M metagenome (GOLD analysis project Ga0137394, IMG submission 108278) | Vadose zone soil microbial communities from Angelo Coast Range Reserve, California, USA - czobulk1.16 metaG | ecosystem: Environmental > Terrestrial > Soil > Vadose zone | place: USA... | reverse complement strand
TGATCGGGACCCCCGCCTCCCCCTGCTTCAGGATGCTGACGATCTGGCTCTCCGTGAATCGGGACTTTCGCATGGGCATCTCCTTGGCCCCGGAAAGTCTACCTTCGAACTGTCTACCGGGTGCGGAAGCTTACGGGTGCTGTGGTCCAGGATCGAGATGAAGGGACGTCAGCGCCCTTATCCCCCGTGCGAGGATTCCCGTCATTTGATCAATGCGCACCAAAAGAAGTGGAAGCGGCGAGGGTCAATGACACCGAGAGGCAGACGATGCAGGAAATGGGCGTCTCCTCTCTGACGTACAGCTGCCTCCCCGACACCGTGGACCCGCGTGGGCCGAAGGGAAAGTGAGCCAGAATGACTAGGCCCTTCTCAGACTGGTGCCTACAGGTGGAGTCTGCTCTGCACTGAACCAGCCCGCCCCGTTGCGAGCTGGAGAGGATTTCTGGCGCATGGCAAGAGCCGCCTCTGCCGGAAGGAATCAGCGCACGAGGACGTGCACGTCTACCTTCGTGGTCGGGACTGGAAGCAGAAGTAACGGAGGGCTGCCGATGAACGTGGAACTGTGCCCGGAGGTGCCCCTCGGTATGCCGTGGACTGACCGCTGCGGGGTGGAGAAGGTTCTGGAAGACGTGCGGCTCCATCGGTGCAAGCTCAAGGTGGGGCATAGTGAGAAACATGCTTGCTGGTGTGACCGAGAGTACAAGCAGCGCGGGAAGTCACTCGACCGACGAGGAAACTGAGTCAGCCCTGCCGCGTGAGCCGAAGGAGAAGTAGCCATGCCAGAGCACATCCCGACTAGCGCGGAGAAGAAATGTCCAGTGTGTGGGTCTGCCACCGTGTATGAGGTGCCTGCCGGTGGCGGGACATTCATCGGGGCCCCGGCTCGTCGAATTGAGCACCTCTGGTCGTGTGAGCAGTGCAGGAATCAGTTCCGGCTCGTCGAGACGTCTGACGACCGGTACGAGACGCACTTCGACTAGTAGCCCGGACAAAGCCCCTTGGGCGGTCTAGTTTCTGTGGGCAGGCCTGGCCACTTCAGCCTGAACCTTAGAGGTCCAAAATGCGGCACGTGCGGCGTCGGGCGCCGTGCGCCCGGAACTAGGCCGTACCCGGCCACTTCAGCCCTTGGGCGGCTCCGCGGCGCTGAAGGCTCGGAGCAACGGCGTGAACAAATCCAGCGGAAGCGGGAAGAAGGTCGTGGTGTTGCGCTCCGACGCCACCTCGCGCATGGTCTGCAGGTACCGCAGCTGCACCGCAATGGGATGGCGCGACAGGACCTCGGCGGCCTCCGCCAGCTTGGCCGCGGCCTGGAACTCCCCTTCGGCGTTGATCACCTTGGCGCGGCGCTCCCGCTCGGCCTCGGCCTGCTTGGACATGGCGCGCTGCATGTCCTGGGGTAGGTCCACGTTCTTGACCTCCACCGCCGTCACCTTGACCCCCCACGGGTTGGTGTGCTGGTCGATGATCCGCGTGAGCTCCTGGTTGATCTTCTCGCGCGAGGCCAGGAGGTCGTCGAGCTCCTGCTGGCCCAGCACGCTCCGCAGCGTGGTCTGCGCCATCTGGGACGTCGCGTAGAGGTAGTCTTGCACGCTGATCACCGCCTTCGCGGCATCCAGCACCCGGAAGAAGATCACAGCGTTGACTTTCACCGAGACGTTGTCCCGCGTGATCACGTCCTGGGGCGGCACGTCCGTGGTGATGGTCCGCAGGCTCACCCTGACCATCTTGTCGATGAAGGGAATCAGCAACACCAACCCCGGTCCCGAGCCATCGCCGCCCGGGTTGACCACGGCGTTCGCCCGTCGGCCGAACCGGAAGATCACCGCGCGCTCGTAGTCCCGTAAGATTCGCACCGAGGTGGCCATGATGACGATCACGATCACCACAATGGGAACAATGCCGAAGATCAGCGCGAAGCCACCCATGCCGTGTCCCCCGAAAGACTACCGTCGCCGCGGCGCTGATGTGGTCACCTTGAGGGTCAGCCCGTCGATGCCTCAACCCTGTCCCGTCTCGCCCGCGGAGATCAGGCCATCCTGAGCCCAGCCGTTGTAGGCCAACTGCTCTTGCGCGCCGTGAATGTGGCTCTCTGAGGTGTCGATCCCGCGGGGGCCGGCTGGTTCGCCTACCGCGCTGCCACGGGGCCCTCGGGCAAGGCGCGCATGATGGGCCTGGACGTGATCACCTCATCCACAATTCGGTAGTCCTTGGCCTGCTCGGCGGTCATGAAGAAGTCGCGGTCGGTGTCCCGCTGGATCTTGTCCATGGACTGGCCGGTGTGGTGGACTAGGATGCGGTTCAGCTCCTCCCGCATCCGGAGGATCTCCCGGGCCTGGATGTCGATATCGGTCGCCTGACCCTGCACGCCGCCCAGCGGCTGGTGGATCAGGATCCGGGCGTGGGGCAGCGCGAACCGCTTGCCCTTGGTCCCGGCCGCCAGGAGCAGCGCGCCCATGGAGGCCGCCTGCCCCATGCAGATCGTCGAGATGGCCGGCTTCACGTACAGCATGGTGTCGTAGATCGCCATACCCGCCGTCACCGAGCCGCCGGGGGAGTTGATGTAGAGGTGAATGTCCTTGTCGGGATCTTCGGCTTCCAGGAACAGCAGCTGGGCGATGACCAGGTTGGCGAATTCATCCTCTATGTAGGTCGGCAGGAAGATGATCCTCTCCTTGAGGAGCCGGGAGAAGATGTCGAACGCCCGCTCGCCACGCGGCGTCTGCTCGACGACCATCGGAATCAGCGCCATCGGGCACCTCCTGGCCGCCTTCGCCAGCATGATCGCACTGTGCGCAGCCTGGCAACGGCACGATACACCCGATCGTGTCAGTCGGTCAGACAAACGGGAACCCTTCTATGCTGACAGGGAGGTCGTGCCAGGGTCTCCTCGGAAAAAGGGCCGCTGTAGTTCGGATTCGCCAGCTCTGGTCCGCGCGTTTGCCTGCTGCACCCGCTGATCAGGATCGACGATCCAGGGTGAAGCGCGTCGGCATCAGCCAGCGAGACTCCGCGAATGCAGGAGAGCTACCGCTGATGCGTGCCGCGAGGCGGGACACGTGGGGAGCAAGAGACGCATCAGGTCTCGATGGTGCGCTCGTAGTCGGCGCGGAAGCGTTCCAGCTCCTCGGGATCGAGACGGATGCCGAGGGACAGTCCCATCGCTCCGAGGATGGTCTTGATCTCGTTGAGCGACTTCTTGCCGAAGTTCTTGGTCTTGAGCAGATCGGATTCGGTCTTCTGCACCAGGTCGGCGATGATTCGGATATTCGCGGTCTTGAGGCAGTTGGACGCACGCACCGACAGCTCCAGCTCCTGGACGTTGCGGAACAGGTGCTCGTTGACTTCCCGGCGCACGACGGGCGCGGCCCCGGTCTCGGCGCCCTCGATCTCGGCCGGCGGCGCCTGCGGGAAATCGACCAGCAGCGCGAACTGGTCGTCGAGGATGCGCGAGGCGTCGGCCACGGCCGTCTCGGGCGTCACGCCGCCGGTCGTCCAGACTTCCAGGATCAGCCGCTCCTGCGAGGCCGACGGCGGGGCGAGGCGCTCGACGTGGAAGTTCACGCGCGTGACCGGGGAAAAGTCGGCGTCCATCAGCATAGCGTTGATGGGCAGGGCCTCGGGCTCTCGCTTCTCGGCCGGCTGGTACCCACGCCCCTGCTCCACGCAGACCTCCATCTCCAGGTCGGCGTCCCTGTCCAGCGTAGCCACGACCGCGTCGGGCGTCAGGATCTCGACGTCCGGGTCGCGCTCAAAGTCCCGGGCGATGACCGGCCGCCCGCCCTGCACCTTGAGCCGCAGGAGCTTGGGCCGGTTGACGTGCAACGTGAAGACCAGCTTGCGAAGATTGAGAATGATGTCGAGGATGTCCTCCCTCACCCCGGGCAGGTGCGAGAACTCGTGCAGCACGTGCTCGATCTTGACCCAGGTCGGGGCGGCGCCGCAGATGGAGGACAGCAACACCCGGCGGTAGGCGGTGCCCGCGGTCACGGCGAAGCCCGGCTCGAAGGGCTCGATGGCGAGTTTCCCGTAGCTGCGCTCGCGGACGAGCCAGTCGTGACGGACCGGAAGCGCGAGCTCCTTCATGCGATTCCTCCTGAGAGAGTCGGGGGGCCTTCACCGTACCAGAAGCCTGACTCACAGGGAACTGCCTCAGGTCTGGCGGAAGGAGCTGGATCAACTGAAGGCCAACCAGCTGTATACCGACACGGTTGAGGCGCTGAAACTGAAGTATCTTGATGTGAAGCCGTAACCTCGACGACAGGCGTACAGTTCACGCCGAAGGGGAGGGGCCGCCCTCGAGAGGCCGCCCCTTCCCTCCTTCGCTAACTTCGCCTGAGTCCTCTCCCGCAGTTCTCAGACATCGCCGCGGCTAGAGCCCGAGGATACGGGCACGGCGAGGGAGTTTATCCCGTGGCCGGCGGCAGGGCACATGGAGGGTATCCTCCTAGAACTGCTTCCACTCCAGACTGCACTGGCAGGCATGCACGGCGTCGGTGTGCTTCTCCGTTTTGTGGCACCGATGGCGCTTGCCGTCGGCGGCGATCTTCTCCTTCCCGCACCGCCCGGTCCACGGCTCATCGGGTTTCACTTGCAGGCACCAGTTGGGCATCGCCTTTGGCTGCACGCGGGTCATGGCTCGTCTCCTCCTCGGGCGACACGTAGCGCACTTGCGCCCCGCTGGCAAGGGGGTGCGCGCTGGGCAAGGCGAACGACGCGTCGGGCCTGACGGAAGAGTCGCGGTACACTATCCAACGGGTGGACGCCCACGCGGAGAAGTCCGCGGGACGTGGGGCGCGGCTGAGCCAACTTGCGGCGGGCATGGTCACCGTCCACCGCACACGCACGACCGACCCGGTACCGAGGCGAACCATGAGACAGGACACGGGCTACCTCTACATCCTCCGAACTGACGCCGTGAGGACTCCTGCCACCGCCGCCTACCGTGTTACGTTCAGCCCGGAAGGCAACCAGGACGTGTACCTTCGCGGTGAGGACGGCCTCCGTAGCTTTCTCAAGGACGCTGACATCACTGCGGGGCACATTGAACAGGCCGTCAGCGCACTCCGCGAAGACCCGGAGCGCGGCATCGAGGACGTTCGGCTCACCCCGCATCAGGTCACGACACTCGGCTTCTGGAGTGATGCGACGGCGTAGCTCATGTGCGTCTACTGCACGGAAGCTCCGGCCTGTGACCACGAGCGCGACTCGTGTGCAGCCAGTCGCGGCGTGTACTGCGCGGAGTGCCGGCACGCCTCTTCGGCCCTCCCGTGGAGCCCGCCTGCGTTTGCGGGCCCGCGAATGCAGTTTAGCCGGGCGAAGCCGAAGGCATCCAAGCCACAATCGCCGAAGAAGCGAAAGCCAAGATCGGTCCCCGGGCGGCGCACAGGCAGCAGCGGGAATCGGTGACCCGGCGCCTGGATGCCCCCGCCGATCTGGGCTGACGAAGAAGGCCGTCCGCTCTCCACGCGCCCCTGCCCGCGCTGCAGGACCTTCTGAAGAGCTGCTGACCGAACGGACCCAGGAGAACGAGCGGTTCCGCGCTGAGATCGGCCGCTTGGGCGAGCTCGCCGCCGAGAACACCTTCCTCCCAAGGACTTGACACTCTGACGGGCTTCCTTCGGGAGGCGCATGCACCAAGGTCGACGCGACCTCACTCGAGTTTGGGCTCGGCGAACCCGGTCAGGAACGACGCATTCCTCCGATCACCAGCTCCGGTCGCTTCGAGTTGCCCGCCCCGCTGCGTCGTGGCGGACTCCTTTCCGTGCGTGTCCACGGGCTGCCTGCGGGCACGTCGGTGACGATCAAGGTTGGTTGGGAGAAGCCCACATGATCGCCGCCATCTCCGCCAAGAGCACCGAACGGACACGAGGAGGATGCCCATGAGTCTCGCGCTCGACGTGAGTCGGGTGGAGCAAGTCCTGCTGATGGACGGATGGCACCGGGTGGCCAACGCGTCCTTCGAGCTGGACGCCTATGAGTTCATCCACGTTGGGCGGACTATAATCGCGGGCCAACCCACGATCATCCCGTCCATGGGCGGGAGGTGGACAGAGCCCGACGGGTCGGTGGTGGCGTGTCCCGTCACCGCGATCTTGGCGGTGAAGAAGAGCTCTCCTTGATAAGGGGATCTCACGAGGGTCTATCCTTCGATCCCGCTAGGTCCGTATTATTGGTACAGCAGCAGCAGTCACGTTCTCAGCAAGGGTCGAGGTTTGGAAGCCAGACGATCCTCAAGATCCCGAGTGCGGGCTGGAATGCGAGCGACCTGGATCGGATGTTGCTCGTCGCCAGCGTCCTCTTGGTCCTTGCTGGCCCCGGGGCTGCGGCACTTGACCGTCTCTGGTGGGAACGTGAGGAAGTAGGGAAAGCATGAAGTCCCCCGCCGCTATCCCCCAGTCACTCCTGCTGCCAGCGGATTAGGTGACTGAGTGATCATGAGCGAGGGGCTCACCCTCGCAGCATGAAAATTGGCTATCATCGCGTCAGCCGTCATCCGGGCGACGTCGCCGCTACTTGGTACCGAACGAGTCCGGGATTGAGTGTGACGCGGGAGCGTTCGGCACCCCGCATTGTTGCCACCGAGCACGCCGAGCAGAATCGTCAAACGAGGGCTCCTACGGACGGCGGCGCGACTGACCGGGGGAGGCGGGCGATGGAACGACAGCTGGAGCGCTGCGGTGGCCTCGATGTGCACAAGGAGACGGTGGCGGCCTGCGTCCGCGTGGGCGGACGAACCGGGCAGGCGGAGCAGCACGTGCAGACGTTCGGCACGACGGTCGACGATCTGCTCGTGCTGCGGGACTGGCTGGCCGCGCACGGCGTGACGCACGTGGCGATGGAGAGCACGGGCGTGTACTGGAAGCCCGTGTTCTACGCGCTGGAGAGCGACTTCACCTGTCTGCTCGTGAACGCCGCGCATTTCAAGCAGGTCCCCGGGCGGAAGACCGACGTCAAGGACTGTGTCTGGATCGCGCAGCTCCTGGAGCATGGGCTGCTGCGGGGCAGCTTCGTGCCGCCGGCGCCCATTCGGGACCTACGCGACCTGACCCGCTATCGGAAGGCCGTGATCCAGGATCGGACGCGGGTGGCCAATCGCCTGCACAAGGCTCTGGAGGAGGCCGGCATCAAGCTCGCGGCCGTCGCCAGCGATATCCTCGGCGTCTCCGGCCGCGCCATGCTCGCCGCGCTGGTCCAGGGCACGACCGATCCCGCCGTGCTGGCCGACCTGGCCCGGGGCCGGCTGCGGGGAAAACTCCCGGCATTGCGCCAAGCGCTCGCCAACCGGTTTCGCCCCCATCACGCCTTCGTACTCGGGCAACTCCTGACGCATCTCGATTACCTCGACGAAGCCATCGCGACCCTCAGTACGGAGATCGAGCGGGTGATGGCCCCTTTTGCCGAGCCGCTACGCCGGTTGGACACCATTCCGGGGATCAACCAACGCACGGCCGAAGTGATCTTGGCGAAGATAGGCCCTGATATGAGGGTCTTCCCCAGCGCGCGGCATCTCGCCAGCTGGGCCGTGCTCTGTCCTGGCCACCACGAGAGTGGGGGCAAACACAAGTCAGGCAAGACCCGGAAGGGCAACCGGTGGCTGCGGACGGCCCTGATCGAGGCGGCCGCGGGCGCCAGCCGGGCCAAGCACAGTGCCCTGCAAGCGCGGTTCCGACGGGTGCTAACGACATCGCGGGCCGAAGAACGCCGTCGTGGCAGTGGCCCACGCCCTGTTGCGCATGGTCTACCACGTCCTCGCTGACGGAACGGTCTATCGCGAAGCCGGTGCCGACTACTACGACCGTCACCATAGCCAGCGCGTCACCCGGCGGGCCCTCCAGGCGCTTGAACGCCAGGGCTACCGCGTGACACTCGAACCCGCGGCCTGATGCCCTTGCTCACGCGACGCGGATTTTCTGAGCAGTAGAGACGAAGGAGGCGACCATGAGCAATCCAGTGTTCGCGTGGATCGTGACCGGCGTTGGCGTACTCTTCGTCCTCATTTCGGCATTCGCCGATCCCTTGGGTCTGGGTCGGTCTCCTGGCCTCGGCTGGAGGCAGACGCTTGGAGTCATCATCGGCGCTCTGCTCATCGCGGCAGGGCTCTACCTGCGGCGCCGGCCGAAGGCTGCCCCCTAGGAGCCGGGCGTCTGCCGACACACCCGGCCATCCGCCGAGCGCTATCTCAGCAGTACATGAGCCCAGTGACGCCGCAGCCGCAGCGGCCTGCCGCGAACGGGGGTTGACGTTCCGCCAGAGCGGCCAAGATCGGCCCGACGTCGCTGGGAGGTAGGTGAAGCTCGCGCGCCAAGCAGTCGGCGCAGCGGACCTGCCGCGGAATGTCACGAAGGTGCCCGCGCACGAGGCTCTCGGCCAGGTTGAACTGCTCCACTTCGGGTTTCATGGCTTGGCCCTCGGCGACACGTGACAGCGCGTCTTGATTGGTCAGGGGCGAGGTCGAGCCACATACCGCGAACATAGACGCCAGCGTGCGTCAACCTGAATGCCCGTAGGAGGCACCTAGAGTCTACACCCACGCTCATTCGGGCGGTTGCCGCTCGCTATGTGGCTGACATCGCGTCCTCGGGTCGGGCCAGGACGAAAGGATAGCGCAGTAAGGGCAAGGTCGCAGTCACCAACGCCCGCCGACGCTGGTAGACTCGCGGCCATGGAAGAACAGCCGATGAGGCCCGCATAGACAAGGGGGAGGCATGGCTGAGTTACTCAAGATGCTAGTGAGCGAAGGAATAGGATTCTTGTTTGAGCCAGCTCGCGAACGAAGGGTAGTCGTTCACGAGATCGAAATCGCGCTGACGCGGTGGAAGAACATCTATGCGAATCCTGCTGACGCCCCAACCCCGCCGCGCGGCGGGGAGCGGGAGAAGGCGTGGGACAATCTACGTACACTGGCGAGCCGCCTTATTGCCGCTACGGATGCGCTTCACCGTCGGCTCTTGGGTAGAATTATCTCTCGCATCAGCAAATCCGACGCGAGCGAAGCGTCTGGATTGTTGTTCGGTATTTCAAACTCCCTTTACCATCCTTTCGGGGCCCGAAACGAAAGACTTGGCACGCAGAATGTTGACGACGCCGAAAGGATTCGGCATCTCCTAAGACTCGACGGGACATGACCCGAGGAATCACTTTCGCGTGACGGTGCTCTTACTCCTCGTGTTCTCGCCCTCGCCACGTCGGCCTCCGCCCAGTGCGCGTGGGTACTGTGGCTTGAGACGGTCAGCCTGGAAGTGACCACGTGGGACTACACAGACGCCTGCACGACCAAGGACGAGTGCTGGAAGATCGCACAAACGTTACAACCAGGCACCAACTCCACTGGGCAGGAGCGCGCGGCCGGGAAGAACGATTACTTCAATCGGCTATCGCTGCACGCCCGACACCATCGACCCGCGTGGGCCCAAGGCCAAGTGAGGGCCGCCTAGTTCTTCGGGCGGTGCCGCCGGAGGACCTGCTTGAGCGCTGCTCAGATCTTGGCGTCGAGCTTGTGCCGGCGCATGAGCTTCGCCAGCGAGGGACGCGGGCACATCGGCGATCTGGAGCCCGGCCCGGTCGGCGCGTGTCGTCATCGCCAGCCGACTAGCCCTCCGTCCTGAGCGCGCCCAGGCGCTCCCGCACGTAGGCTAGGCCGCGCGCGAGGTTCTCGACCTGCCACCCTAGCCGCGCCCGGCGGGCCTTGTTCTGGGGCGGTCTGGCGTCTAGCTCTCGCTGAGAGGACGCGATCTGGCCCGGCAGCTCGGCGCGCCCTTGTTCAAGGGCTTGGCGCCCGGTCTCGGCATCGACGCAGGATAGCGCAGTAAAGGCAAGGTCGTGCTGCCCCACGCCCGCCTGCGCTGGTACCCTCGCGCGAACTCGGGAGGTGTGTAGGGACCGACAAGGACGTGCCATGCTCCGCCCGTTCGTCGGGCTCTTGAACGTCAGAGGCCTTCGCGCTGGTGGTGACCGGGGTGTTGAACAGGCAGATTGCGGGGGAGCTGGTCATCGCTGAGAAGAGGGTGCAGGTGCATCGGGGCCCGGTCATGGAGGACATGCGGGCTGGATCGCTCGCTGAGTGGGTCCGACTGGGTGGCAAGAGGGGCGTGATCTCGGCGACGTCCTGATCTTCCCTTGCTGGGCAGCGCCCCCCCCGGGTGCGACAGTCTTACGCTACACGAGGCTCTCCGGCCCTCTCAGCGAG
>Ga0137394_10004891_pt1 | contig 10186 bp, 6 predicted proteins | sample czobulk116metaG_FD_108278 | JGI IMG/M metagenome (GOLD analysis project Ga0137394, IMG submission 108278) | Vadose zone soil microbial communities from Angelo Coast Range Reserve, California, USA - czobulk1.16 metaG | ecosystem: Environmental > Terrestrial > Soil > Vadose zone | place: USA... | reverse complement strand
GTTGTTCTTACTTCGTCGCAGCTTTCTGAAAGTCTTCGATCGCATCCGCGACCGAAGTAAAGCGATTGACCTGGCTAACATGCTCCTCGATTCCCTCTGCACGGAGCCGATCGCGCACAGAGGAGCGAGCTTCGACAATTTGCAGGCGCGCGCCAGCTGCCTTGATGTCGTCAGCCATGTTCATAACTACGCCGCAGGCTTGAATGTCCATTAGCGGAGATGCCGAAAGATCGAGGATTACGATTTTTGGCGGCGTGGCCTCGGCACGAAGTCGGGCAGCAACCATGTCGCGCACGTGCTCCGCATTGAAGTAAAGAAGACTGGATTCGACCCGGACTACCAGCGCGCCAGAGACGGGTTCGTTGTCCGGATGACGCGCTATGTCGGAGAATCGTCGCGTTCCCGGAATGCGTCCCAGGAAAGCGACATGCGGCCGCGAAGCACGGCGGAGAAGTTGCACCAGCGAAATGATCGCGCCGATAAGAACGCCGCGTAACAGGCCAGATCCGAGCACCCCTAACAGTGCCGCAATCGCCACTACGAACTCGCTGCGGTCTGCGCGCCAAAAATGTTTGAGCGCTGCTACATTGAAGAGACCCAATACTGCCATGAGCACGATGGCTGCGAGGACGGGTTGCGGGAGGTAGCGCAATGCACCGGACACAAATAACACGATTAGCAGCATCAGGAGGGCAGCGATGAATCCCGACAAGGGCGTGCGCGCACCGCCGCTTTCGTTCACCAGCGACTGTGACATCCCGCCGCTAACGGGAAACCCATGGCCAAGCCCGGCCATGACGTTTGCGCTGGCTATCCCGAGCAGTTCCTGGTTCGGGTCAAAACGGTAGCCGTGTTTGACTGCGAACATGCGGCCCAGAGCGGCCGTTTCCACCATGCCGAGAAGAAAACAACCCAGCGCCAGGGGAAGCAGATCGTTGAGGTCGGACACATGAACCGCTGGAAGTCCGAATGGCGGTAGTCCCTGTGGTACTTGGCCCAGCAGCTTCACGCCGAGGCTGCCGAGGTCCATCCTCGAAGCAACGATAATGCCGGCGATGACCACGAACAGGGACACCGGTTTGTTTTTGAGAAATCGTTTGCCTAGCAGTAACACCGCGAGCGCTCCAAGACCGAGCAGGAGCGACGCCATATTTGTTTCGCCCAGGTGTGAAAAGAAATAACCCGAGCGCTCCCAAAAATCCCCATGCGATCCCTTGAACCCAAAGAGCTTCGGCAACTGCGTGCTGGCTATAAACAAAGCGATACCGCACTTGAATCCGATGAGGACGCTTTCAGAAATGAAGTTCACGATCACCCCTGCCTTGGCCAGCCACGCGATGAAACCCAGTCCGCCGACAATCAACGCCGTGCACGACGCCAGAGCCCAGAATCGTGAGGCGTCGCCTCCAGCGAGATCGCCGAGCGATGCTCCCACGAGCACTGAGATTGCAGACGTCACCGTGATAGCCGTGTGTCGCGAGCTGCAAAACAGCCAGAAAACAAGTCCGGAAAAGAGGCACGCATAAAGACCAGCTTCGGGCGGCAGATTAGCAAGCGAAGCATCCGCTAGCCCAGCAGGCATCAGGTAGGCTGCGAGGGTAACACCGGCGATTAGATCCGCTCGGAGCCACCTAGGTTGGTAGGCGCGCAACCACGTGAGAGCTGGAAATATGTTATACCACCTGTGGCGAGCCGTCGCGCGCGAGTCAAAACCAGATGGTTCTAAATCAGCAGCAGTCTGTTGCCTCTGGGGAATCCCCTCGCCCATAATGTTCGAGTCACTCTAACTGCGACGCTTTTTGCGGTAGCGTTCCTTGTATCCTGCTGCCCATTCGCGAGCCGCTTCCAATGGATTAACGCTTTTTTGACGTTCAATCCAAGCCTTGAGTCCCGCCTCATCAATAGGCAGTTCGAGAATTCTCGGTTGGCCTAGTAACTTGGCGAATGTTTCCATAACTTCCGTTGTCGTGGAGAAGACAATCTCGTCAATGACTTCCGGTTTGCCCTGGCAAGCGTATGCATTGAAATCAACCCAGCGCCCATCCGGACGCAGCACAAACATCCGTTCTTTTGCAAACGGTTCGCTTGGCGAGATGCCTGTTTGTGTAACGAGATAAGGACCGCGTTCGCCGCCAGAGCCTAAATTCAAAACGTGCGTATCCCGATAGTTGTTGGTGATCGTTCGCATCACGTCCGCGGTTTAAGTCTTTTCAATTTACTCGCACCGAGCAGTGTCGTCTTCATTTTGGCACGCCAGTTCCCGCGAAATCACCGCCGAGGGCTAGGTATAGGTTCACGCGTTCGCGGAGGCGGGAAGCGCGGACTTGGGTGAGTTGGACTTTCGCGGCAAGATTTTCCCCAGTGAGACGCAAGACGGTGAACATGTCGATCTGTCCTTGTTCGAGCTGCTCCCTGCTGAACTTCACCGAATCAGCACTGCTCGAAACCGCGTCGGACAGCGCGCCTTCGCGTTTGCGCAGATAATAATCGCCGGCGAGAGAATCTTCGACCTCTCCGAACGCGCGCAACGCGGAACCCACATAGCTTGCGGCAGCGGCTTTTTGCTCGGCAGTGCGAAGGTCTTGGGCAGCCTGGAGTTCACCGCCAAAGAAAATCGGTTGAGTAATTCCACCGGCCAAACTCCAGACGAGGGCATTGAGCGTGCCGACTGAGTCAAGGTCCGCACTTCCGAGTCCACTCGTGGCACTGAGCACAAAGCGCGGCAGGCGCGCGGTGCGCGCCTCGTTCACCCTGTGAAAAGAGGCGGCGAAGCGGCGCTCGCTGGCGATGAGATCCGGGCGGCGTTCGAGGATTTGCGCGGGCAGCCCGGCTGGCACGGCCTTCGGTTGGCCGGGGAAGGAGCGCCGCACATCAAACCTGCCGGCAGGGTAGCGACTGGTCACGACCTCGATCGCGCGAATCGTCTGCGCCCGCGCCGACTGTGCGGAGTAGAGCGCATCCTCGGCGGCGGCGGTGCGCGACTTGATCTGCGAAACGTCGAAGTCGCTCGCGAAGCCCTGCTCTTTGCGCACGTCGGTGAGTTTCGAGTATTCCTGGTAAATACCGAGCGTCTCCTCTGCGTTTGCTTCCTGTTGCGCAGCCTCGATGGTCGAGATATACGCGCGCGCCACCGCAGCGGCTAGAGATTGCCGGGCAAATTCGTAGTCGGCTTCCAGCGCTGCGCTTTCAGCCTTTGCGGCAGCTTTTTTCGAGCGAATGCGACCCCACACGTCGACCTCCCATGCGGCGCCGGCGGCGATGCCATATACCCAGCGCTGTGATGATTTATCCGTGCTGGTGTCGAGTCCGGCGCCGCCGCTGTCCTCTGTTCCCGAACCCCCGAAGCTCGGCGGATTAATGTTGCGACCGACGGCGCCACTAAGTTCCTGTCCCTGGCGCTCACCCAATCCCTTCATCGCGATCCGCGGATACAGCGACGATGCTGCAATGCGCACAGCAGCGCGCGATGCTTCCACCCGGGCGGCGGCGGCCTTGAGATCGGGATTCCGCTCCACGGCGTCCGCGACAAGCGCGTTAAGCTCCGGGTCGCCGAAATTACGGATCCAGTTCGGCACCACTGCGCCGCTGCGATGCGGGCCGGCCCAGCTTCCCGGGATCTTCGCGCGAGCAGACTCAGGCATGATGTCCGCACCAAAGGGCGGATTTTTCAGAGCGCAGCCCGCCAGCACGAGGCTGCTGGCGGCAGCAAGAAGCACAGTGGAGCGCAAGGCCTTTATCCGTTTCATTCTCGTCCTAGTGTCCGCCGAAAAGAGCGGAGAGGTGTTTGATGACGAACCAGTCGAACTTGGCCGTGATGCGGACGATCACGCGACGGATGATCTGGATCGCCGTAATATTGTTCGTGTAGATCGCTCCCCCACCGCGGGCACCAGCAGCGAGGAAAACGTCTTTATCCTTCCCCTGTGTGAGGAGTCGCACTGCGATGCGCTGTTCGGGCGCCGACACTGGCATGGTGTTGGGGAGGTTGCCGTTGATCGGCAGCTGGCCTTGTGCCGTCGCCCAAAGGATGGAATCGACCTTGCACTTGATGATGCGGCCCGGATACACCTTCATAAAGATTTCCGCTTCATCGCCGGGTTCGACGTAGCGCAGTTCGTTTTGCCGGTAGAATGCCAGCAGCCACGGATCGTCCTCCTGGATGAAGCTCATCACGGGCATTGTCGCGAACTGGGTCGCGCGCACGCCGGGTTGCAGGGAAAGGTTGGCCACGCGACCGTTGGCGGGAGCAAGGTGGACGCAGCCTTCGAGGTCGAATCTCGCATTGATGAGGTCGGCCTCGGACTTGGCGATCTGCGCTCTGGCCTGCGATTCCGTGGCGTCGGCGGCAAGGAATTCACTTTCAAGATTGCCGAGGTCGCTTTGCGCCTGCTCGAGATCGGCCCGCTTCCCGGCCCCGGTCGCAGCGAGTGCCGTGAATTGCTCCACCCGCTTTTTCGCCAAGTCGATCCGCGGAGTCAACGCGGCTTTTTTGTTCGCGGCATTGTTAAGTTGATCGTTCGCTCCGCGCAGCGTGGCTTCGGCGGCTTTTACCGCCGCCTCGAAAGGCACCGGGTCGATCTTGAATAGCACGTCGCCCTTTTTAATCGGCCGGTTTGGTTGAATCGGCACCTCGGTTACCTGACCGGTTATGCGCGGAACGACCGGGATGACATAGTTCATCGCGCGCACGTCGTCAGTCGCGGGCGCGGCAATGTTCAGAAGGAGGAAAAGACCCATCATTGCCACGATGGGCAACGTGATGGTGATGACCTGGGTGGTAAAATTCCAGGGCAGCCACTTGAACTTAAAGAAGACGAGCCAGACGAAGAACCCGTAGATGCCAAGCAGGATGATTTCCATTACGCTCTCCCTCCCTTGATCTCCGCTTCGAGTTCCGCGACACGGACGCGAAGCTGTTCGAGTTCACTGATGGCGGATTTTTTTCCGGCCGGTTTTTCGTGTGAGTCATCGACATCCGTGCCGTACGCCATCTTGTGCAAAACGGGCTTTGAGTAGGCCCAAAGCCAGGCGATCGGCCAGAGCAGTCCGCCGAAGCAAAGCGAGAGCAGGCACAGGCACTTGATAGCTGGGAGCTGTGGATGCCTTCTCTTTTCGGCAACCTTTTCAGGGAGGATATGGACCAGCAGGAAGACCCCGATTAAGACGGGCGGGACGATGATGAACGCGAACCACGCAACGACGTCCGCGACTGTATCGAGCGTCTCACCGTGGAGGAACGAGGCGTGGGCACGCGACGGTAGCGCCAGGAAAGTTAAAGCAATGAACAGGACAAAGCGTCTGCCACGAGGCCGGCGCGCGCTATCAGAGGATTGCATGGCTGAATCTTGTAGTTTCATGTTTCAATCACCTGCTTTTTTCGTGTTGGATATGTTCGTGTGACGAGATCCCATCCATAACCCGAACTAAGAAAATTTAGAACGACGAGATTACTATTCATGGGCGAGTCCAAAAGATTTGATTCCTTTCCTCCTTCTGTTTCGAAACGCCGTAAATTTACTCGACTGCCCATCGCTTCGTATATTGGACCTTAGCCTTATACTGACTGCGCAGTACCTCTCACAAGCCTTTTTGCCTCTTGCCGTCAACAGAATCGGGGCCGTAGCAGTGTGTGCGATTCTTTTTGAATGCGTCTACCACCGACTGGACGCCGGTTCTGCCGCTGCTGCCTTCTTCTCTGTCGATGTTTTCTGCGGTTTCGTTAGCCCCTCCATTTGCGTTTCGAACGCGCGCGTCCTCGGATAATTTTTCAGCAAATTGTGAGGTTCTGAGCCAGGCCCGCTTCGCTCGTCTCCTTGTACTTTGTGCTCATGTCCTTACCTGTATCGGCGAGGGTTTTGATCGTCGTGTCGAGGTCAACACGATGACGAGAAGCGATTTCGTTCGTCGCGATCATGTAAGCGGTCCAAGCCTTGACCGCGCCGAAGGCGCAACGCTCGATACAGGGAACCTGTACGTAGCCGGCGACGGGGTCGCACGTCATACCGAGGTGATGCTCGAGGGCCGATTCGGCGGCGTTCTCGAGAGTCTGGGGATTGCTCCCCATCACTTGAGCGATGAGCGCAGCGGCCATCGCCGACGCGACGCCAATCTCCGACTGGCAACCACCTTCCGCTGCGGCCAGCGTCGCGTTGTGTTTGCACAAATAACCGACCGCCAAACCGGCGAGCAGACCCTCGCGAATTTTTTCCATGGGCACCTGCCGTTTGCTATTGACGAGCGCATATACAACCGCAGGCATTACGCCGGCCGAACCGCTGGTCGGCGCAGTGATAACCAAGTGGCCACGCGCGTTTTCCTCAGAGGCAGCGAGTGCGCAAGCGGCGACCATCGCGATCGCGCGGTCACTCTCATATTTCTCATCCTGCGCGCGCTCCCAAACAGTCGCTGCTTTGGAATGCAGTTTAATAGGGCCGGGCAAAACCCCTTCCTTCGCCGACAAGCCCGACTTCACCGTAGCAAGCATAGCGTTCGCGATTTTGTCCAAGAACGCGTTGACTTGTTCCTCGGTTTTTCCAGAAACGGCCACTTCGTTCGCCATGATTACCTGCGCAATCGAAAGATTGTTTTTCTCTGCGTGCTGACGCAGTTCCTTCATTGTCGAGTAGAGATATTTTGGCTGGCCTTTCTTCGGCGGCTGGTAGCCCTTCCATTCGATAAAGCCGCCGCCGACCGAATAATACTCCTGCAGGTAGATCGGTTTGTCGCGGCCCATCAATTTGCACGTCATGGTGTTTGGGTGCGGAAAGTCGCCTTTGGTTGCGTCATAAATGATGTCGGCCAGCGACAGATTGAATGTTTTGTCACCCAGCTTCACCGGATAAGCTTGCTTCGGTTTAGCTTTCATCTCGTCGAGGAAAAGGGGATCAACCGTAGCCGGTTCCTTGCCTAGCAGACCCGCCAGCGCCGCGTGCTCTGTGCCGTGGCCTTTGCCGGTCGCGCTCAAGCTGCCGAATAAATGGACTTTGAGCCCGGTTGCCTTGGCGAGTTGGTCGGCGGGCAGCTTCGTGCAGCGCTGGTAAAAATCGTAAGTGATACGCATCGGCCCGATCGTGTGCGAACTCGAAGGGCCGGGGCCCACTTTGTAGAATTCATCCGCGAGTGTCATCACGGGGCCTTTCGACTGCTTTACGACGTTGAGATCGGGCGAGAGCGTCGCACCCATCTTCTGCGCCGCTGCTTCCTTCGCAGCCTGTTTGGCGCGCGCTTCGCTCATCCAAACCGTTCCGGTCGTCGCCGCCGTCGCGTCAATGACGACGTTGCGGATGAGAAAGTGCGCCGATCGATATTCTCCGGAAGATCCGATTCAGCGGGTAATTCCGGCAACCGGTTATCGTTGCTCATAGTTCTCCTGCAGGTTCAACCCTCCTCGGAGCCTTTCCAATGTGTCGCTGAACGTGGCATCTGCATATTGGACCTTAGCCCTACACTGGCCGCACGCTATCTTTCATCGACTAGCATCGAATCTCCGCGCTTCTCTCAGCATAAAGGTAATGAGCTGAGATAAGCAATTACGCTCAGCTAAAAATCCAAACGCCATCGCGTTTCGAATGATTTAAATATTTCACTTTTGGATCGTTTTGGTTGCTTGATTTTTCCGGATTCTATATACCCGGGCTGAGGTTCCAAGCTACCAACAATAAAAGAGCAGTTCATGTGTATTGGACCAAAGTCCTATAGCGTCCTGCACCCAATACTTGGTATTTATTCGGGGAGTTCGAACCAAAAGCTCTGCGCCACAAAAAACGGACCCCGCAAATAATTAACCATTAAGTCACGCCACAAAATCATGCCTACTCAATCGTCAAAAACATCCAGGTCCGCAGCCCGTTATTCTGTCGGTATGTTTAGCGCCGGCGAGGCTCGCTGCGATCGCTGGCAGGATCTGGCTCATGCTGGCCAAACTCTTGTCGCCCAATCTTCCTCCGACTCTTCGACTAAGGAAACGCTCGCCACAGTGGAAGCTCTGCTTGCGCCGCTTAGTGCCCTGGAGACTTTCCGCGCTTATCCGGGGGAGGCGATGATGACTGCGCTGAAAGATGCGCTCGGCCGGCGTGACTATTCCAGCTTCTCGAGAATCACGAACCGCATCGCGAAGGCAATCATTACCGGATCGTATCGTCGTTCCGCGAATGCCTGGAAGGTGGGCGAGGAAGGAGAGAAGGAAGGAAACGATCGCCTGATGAAGGACTATTTTGATACGGGCGATCTCACTAAACCCTACTTTGAGGTGTTGATCGTCAGTGACGACCCATCGCCGGAACAGGTGCGCCAGGCACGTGCAGAACTACGACAGCTTCGGCGTCCGGAAGATCCGTTTGTGTATGAAGCGGTCACAGTGCCGAGCTTTGAAGACGGCGTCCTCGGCGTAGTGATGAATGCCGATGTGCAGGCGGTGGTGATCAGGGACAACTTCCGCTTCAAATCCCAATTCGACGCGCCCCTCCTGCGCGCTTATTTGCAGCAGCATCTTTCTCTGGAACCCGGCTCGATGGAGCCGAAGAATCACGGAGTAGCTCTCGCCCGGGCTATTCGGAAGATCCGGCCCGAGCTGGACGTTTATCTAATCATTGATGGCGCGGTGGAAAAGATGGCGAGCCATCTCGATTCCAAAAACATCCGGCGCGTCTTCTATGGGATCGAAGACCTGATGGAGATCCACCTGGCTCTCATGGAGGGGGTGAACCAGCGCTACGACACGCCGTATTTCAATAACCTGAAAACCTACGCGCGCCGTCCGATCGGCACCTTCCACGCCCTGCCGGTGGCACGCGGCAAGTCGGTCTTCAATTCACACTGGATTCGGGACTTCGGTCACTTCTACGGCGCCAACATTTTTATGGCTGAATCTTCCGCCACCACTGGCGGGTTGGATTCGCTCTTGGAACCGACGGGCAATATTAAAGTCGCCCACGAAAAAGCAGCACGGGCCTTTGGTTGCCAGCAACTGTTTTTCGGAACGAACGGCACCTCCACCTCTAACAAGATTGCGGCGCAGGCCATCGTACGGCCGGGAGACATCGTGCTCGTGGATCGGAACTGCCACAAATCGCACCATTACGGTCTCGTGCTTTGCGGCGGTCAGCCGCTCTACGTGGAAGCCTATCCGCTGACCGAATATTCGATGTATGGCGCGGTGCCGCTACGCACGATCAAGAAGGCTCTGCTCGACCTAAAGGCGGAAGGACGCCTCGACCGCGCGCGCATGCTATTGCTCACGAACTGCACCTTCGATGGCCACGTCTATAACGTGCAGCGTTTCATGGAAGAGGTGCTGGCAATCAAACCAGACATGGTCTTCCTCTGGGACGAGGCCTGGTATGCCTACAACCGCTTCTCGCCTTTCCACCGCATGCGTTCAGCCATGGGTGCCTGCGAAGCCCTACGCGAGAAGTATGCCAGTGAGGCATACCGCGCTGAGTATAACGAATTCAAGAAGAAGCACGGTAAAATTGACCCGAAGAATGAGAAGCAACTACTCAACACGCATCTGTTGCCCGATCCGGATGCGGTAAAGATCCGAGTTTATGCGACGACCTCGACCCACAAGTCGCTTTCCTGCTTCCGTCAGGGGTCCTACATCATGGTGAATGATGATTGCTGGGAGAGCACGGAGGCGTCATTCAAAGAGGCGTTCTTTGCCCACACCAGCACCTCACCCAATCTCCAGTTGATCGCGTCACTCGACGTGGCCCGCCGACAAGCAGAACTCGAAGGGTATGAGCTGGTGGGCCGCTCGATCGAGCTTTCTCTGATCCTACGCCGTGAGGTGAACAAACATCCGCTCATCTCCAAGTACTTCCGCATCGCGACCAACGCCCAGATGGTGCCCGCCGAGCACCGTGCCAGCGGATTCGAAGACTTCCATGCGGATGGTGTGAGCTGGAAAACCATCTATGACGCCTGGGCGACCGACGAGTTTGTTTTGGATCCCACTCGTATCACTCTGTTGTGCGGTTCCGCCGGGTTTGATGGCACCCAGTTCAAGGGGTTGCTGGCAAGTAAGTTCGACATCCAACTCAACAAGACCTCACGCAACAGCGTCCTGCTCCAGACAAACATTAACAACACCCGCAGTGACATTGCCTACCTGATCAAGGTTCTCGCGGATATCTCGCGCGAATTGGATCGCAGGCTCTCGATTGATCACGAGGAGAAGGCGGCGTTT
>Ga0137394_10004890_pt1 | contig 10186 bp, 6 predicted proteins | sample czobulk116metaG_FD_108278 | JGI IMG/M metagenome (GOLD analysis project Ga0137394, IMG submission 108278) | Vadose zone soil microbial communities from Angelo Coast Range Reserve, California, USA - czobulk1.16 metaG | ecosystem: Environmental > Terrestrial > Soil > Vadose zone | place: USA... | reverse complement strand
CAGCGCAAATGGGCTTTCATCGCCGATGCGATGAAGATGCTCATCCTGTCGCGCTTCGGCGGCTGGGTGCTGGATGCCGACAACGAATTCCTGCAGGCACCCGATGCCTTCGGGCGTTTTCATTGGGTGTCGGGATTCGAGAACTGGAACGGACTGCAGAGCCCGATCACCGCCGTGATGGGCGCGGCGCCGGATCACAAGTTCTCCAAGCTCCTGCTTTCCGCATACATCAAGTCGCCGGCGCCCGAGCTGTGTTCGATGCCGAACACGCGCTGGATTTCCAGCGTGCTCTACAACCACGGCATGAACCGCGACAACCGGCGCCAGTACATCGAGGCGCTCGACGTAGAAATTTTTCCCGACTACGTATTCTGCGGTCCGCCTCGCGATGGCCAGTCGGTCGCGCTGCATCACTTCTCGGCCTCCTGGAAAGTCTCATGATCCTCGAAGATCGCGAATACCATGTGCGCAAGTTCTCGTTCTTCTCGGCCGAGGACCCGTACGACATGCGCTTCGGCCACGAAATCTGCTGGTCGCGCATCTACGAATACCCGTTCGCGCTGGCGCAGATCGCCGCGCTCGGCAACGGCGAGCCGCGCATTCACAACGCGTCCTGGGGCTTCACCGATATCCATCTTGTCTTCAAGACCTGGCTCGACGTGGCGTACGCCCACACCTTCCACAGCGACCTGCGTCCTTCGACCTTGTTCAATACCGCCCAGTGGGACATCACGAACCCGCCTTCGGAGGCGCTGCGCGACCGGTTCGACGTCGTGCTCAACATTTCGACCCTGGAGGAAGTTGCGGCCGATCACGTCCAGGTGCTCAAGCATCACCTGGTGCAGCTGCGGCGCGGCGGGCGGTTCATCGGCACGTTCGATTTCCCCGGCTTGCAGCTCGAAAACGTCGAAGACTTCGTGAATGAGAAGCTGGTTACGCCGCCGCAGCGCCTGTCGCCGCGCAACTCGCGTCTGGAAGATCGCAAGCTGGGCCTGGCTGACGACTTTGCCGTCGGCTGCCTGGTGATCGACTGCCTCGCTTGACCGGGCGCAGGACCGCACCGCAATGCCCGACGGCCTTTCACTACGCAATGCACCGTGGCTGCTGTGCATGGGCACGCGGCCGGAGATCATCAAGATGGCGCCGGTGTACCGCGCCCTGCGCGCGACCGGCGAGCGGGTATGCGTGCTGCATACCGGGCAGCACGACGACATGGCATGGCCACTTTATCGCTTCTTCGCGATGCGCCCGGAATACGAAGTTGTGCTCGAGCGATCGCGCGCCGGCCTGCCGCACCTCGCTTCCGAGCTGCTCGCCCGCGTCGGCGAAGTGCTCGACTACGTCGCCCCGCGTGGCGTGCTCGTACACGGCGATACGTTGAGCGCGTTCACCGCGGCAACCGCGGCGTTTTTTGCGCGTATCCCGGTCGGGCATGTCGAGGCCGGGCTGCGCACGCATGCGATGTACGACCCATTTCCCGAGGAAAAGAACCGCGAGCTGATCGCCCGGCTGGCATCGATCCACTTTGCTCCGACGGCCCAGGCGCGCGCCAATCTGCTGCGTGAAGGTATCGACGCGACAACCATCGTCGTGACCGGCAATACGGTGGTCGACGCCACCCGGCTGGCGACCGAACGGCTGTGCGCCAGCGAAGATCAGCTGATCGACGGTGAAGTGGCGCGTTTCCTTGCCGCGTATGCCGCCCATCGCCTGGTGGTGGTGACCGCGCATCGGCGCGAGAGCTGGGGCGCCGGCATCGAACGGATCGCCGCGGCAGTCGCGCGCATCCTGGTCGAGCACCCGGACGTTGCCATCGTCTGGCCGGTACACGCGAATCGCGCGGTTGCGCAGTCCGTCGCGCAAGGCCTGGCGCGACTCGATCCTGCATCGGCCGCGCGCTTGCTGCTCACTGCGCCCCTTGAATACCCGACGCTGATCGCGACGCTGCGCTCGAGTTGGATCGTGCTCACAGACTCGGGCGGCATTCAGGAGGAGGCGGTGTCGATGGGTGTGCCCATCCTCGTCTTGCGAGCCACCACCGAAAGGCCAGAGATCGTCGCGAACGGCTACGGGCGTCTTGTTGGCACCGAGGTCGACGCGATCGCCACGACCTTCGACGCACTGTCGCTCGACCGTGCGGCACGGGCTGCGATGTGTTGCCGTCCAGGCGCGAGCCCGTTCGGCGACGGGCATGCGGCCGAACGGATCTGCGAGGCTTTGCTGCAGCCGGTCTCGGCGCGGTAACGCCGCGTCATTCCTCGACACCCGGAGAACTCCGCCGAAAACATTCGGCGGCGCGCGTCAATCAGTTTTTTCGTTGTCGCGAAGACTCAGGACAGTTGCAGTCGTGCGCCGATCAGTTTGTCGACGACGTTGCGCTCGTTGTCGGCGAGACCGCGCCACCACTGCAGGTAGTTGGTCGGATCGACCCACGACTTGGCGAAGTCCGGCGGCGTCTCGCCGACGGCCTCGTACGGTCCACGCCAGGTGCAGAGATAATTGACGGTTACCGCAGCGGCCCGAGTGCGGCGCAGCTGGTCGTGCTCGAGGATGACGCGGTAGATGCGGTCGCAGATGACGGCGAGCGGCTTCGGCATCAGGCTCCAGCGCGGGATGGTATGAAACGCGCCACGCAGCAGGAAATAGCAGTTCGTGTCGACGTGACCGGCGGTGTCGTCTTCGCTGTTGGGCATCGGGATCACGCTGCCGTCATTGCGCACGAAGTTGCGCAGGGCGATGACGTAGTCGAGTTCTTCGGTGCTGTTGGCGACCGTGTTCAGGCACGTCGAAACGTGGTTGGGTGCATACCAGTTGTCGGCGTCGAGGAAACAGATCGCATCGAAGCCTTCGCTCACGGCGAGCATGCCGCCGATCGCACGCGGGGTGTTGCCGAAGTCGGCATGAGCCTGGTCCAGGCGCACGTGATGCACGCCGGTTGCGTCGATCCAGTCCTGCGGAAAACCGTCGGCGACCATGTAGTGCGTCGCCGGATAGTCCTGCGCTCGCACCGAGTCGATGCAGCGCTCGAGCCACTCGCGGCGCTCCTTGTAGTACGGCGTGACGACCGCGATCCGCGGCGCTCCGGTGCCGCGCTTGGAGACCGGTTCACCGAGGAAGGCGGAATTGACGCGCGGCACGCGGCTCCAGGCCGCAGGGTCGACAGCGACCTTGGTTGCGCGCGGGCTTGCGCCGTTGGCGCGCACATCGAGCAGCGGTTTGGCTGTAATCGGAGCAACGCGGCGCGCCTCGAGCGCGGCGGTGCTGACCGCTTGCGGTTGCAGGTGCGCCGGCGCAGCACCGGAGTTCCAACGCTCGACCATGCGGCCGAACAAACCCTCCAGATTCGCGGCAAAACGCGTGCTGTCGAAAAGCGGGCTGGTCGCGCGCGCCTGCTCGATGCGTTGTTTGAGCCCGGCCAGATGGTCCGGCGCTTGCGCCAGATGCAATGCGATCGCCTCGTACTCGTCGAGTGAGCCGGCGATCGTTTCGGGCATGCCGATCGTGGTAACCAGGCTTGCGGCAACGCGCGAGGCGAAGGTCGGCCCCGGCCATGTCACGATCGGAACACCAACCCAAAGTGCGTCGCTTGCCGTCGTGTGGGCGTTGTACGGCCGCGTGTCGAGTACCAAGTCGGCCAGTGCAAGGCGCGCCAGGTGTTGGCTGCTCGGCAGCTTGGGCGCGAATACCACACGCTCGGGTGCAATACCGCGAGCAGCGGCTTCGCGCAACAGGTTTTCCTTGGCCTGCAGATTGGCGTCGAGGAGCCACAACACGCTGCCCGCGACCCGACGCAGCAGATCGCACCAGCAGTCGAACAAGTCCGGCGTGATCTTGTAGGTGTTGTTGAAGCAGCAGAAGATGAAGCCGGTCTCCGGCAGGCCGCACGCAGCGCGGCTCGGCATCGGTCCGACTTCGCGCTGGGCGTCGTTCGGCTGATAACAATCGGGCAGGTAAGCGAACTTCTCGTCGTAATCGGCCGCGGCTGCAACCGGCGTGACCACCGGGTCGGTGACCACGTAATCGAAGAAGTTGGCGCCGAGCGAACCGGGAAAACCGAGGAAGTTGACCTGGATCGGAGCTGGGCGGTACGCGAACACCGCAGTGCGCGTGCCGAACGTGTAACCCTTCAGGTCGACCAGGATGTCGATGCCGTCGGCGCGGATGCGCTCGGCCATGGCGCGGCTGCTGGCTTCGCGCAGGTCGACGAAATGCTCGCCGGCACCGATCATGCGCCGGCGCATCGCCGACGCGTCGTCGACGCCGAACGAGTACAGCGTCACCTCGAACCGGGTGCGGTCATGGCGCTCGATCATCTCGGCGATCAGAAAACTGGTCGCATGTTCGTGCAAGTCGCTCGAGAGATAACCGACGCGGATCCGCCCGGGTCGGCGCTGCGCGGGTTTCAGCGCTGCAAGCGGCACGATGCCGCTTGCTTGCTTGCGCGCGAACGCCGCAGCGGACCGGCGCTGTTCGGCGGCGGTGGCCCCCGGAAATGAAAGATGCGAAAAGGGCGTCGGCGCACTGCTGTCGTTGCCGACGGCAGCCGCGCGCAACTGCGCAAGATCCTCGTCCAGCGTTTCCCAGCGGCAGGCGAGCATCGCCTGGTGCACCACCGATGACCAGAGCTGCGCGTTGCGCGGGTCGAGGGTTACAGCGGTGCGGAAACATTCATAGGACGCCATCGGCATGCCGAGGCGGTCGAACGCGTTGCCCATGCCGACATGCGCCGGCACGAAGTCCGGTTTGCGGCGCGCGGCCTGCATGAACTTGTCGACCGCTTCGAGATAGCGGTTCGCCTGCACCAGCGCATCGCCCGCCGCTGTAAACACGTTCGGGTCATCGGCATCGTCTTGCAGCACCGGCTGCAGTACTTGTGCGGCCTGGCCGTGTTTCCCTTGATTGGTCAGAGCGTCGGCCAGCACGCGTCGCGCGAGCGATTGCTGCGGATCGAGGTCGAGCGCACGCGAGGCCGCGCTGGCTGCGCCTTCAAAATCGCCTTGCTTGCGGCGTGCCTGGGCGAGGTTCAGCCACAACACCGCGTCGCGCGGCTTGTGGCCGAGCGCGCGCTCGAAGGCAGCGGCTGCATCTGCCCAACGGCCGTCATTGAGTGCGGCGGCGCCCTGTTGGAAGATCGCTTCCGCCTTGCGCTCGACCTTGCCCGGCCGGCGATTCTGGTCGCTGACTGCAGATGACATGAGCGTCCACCGGAAAAAGAAGAGACGGCCCCCTCGGCCGACTTGCCCGGAACTTTAGGGTGGGAGGCGCTCGTCCAGTACGCGATAAGGAAAACGAATCGCGGGTTATTTGCTGCGCGTAACACGGCGTTGCCCCGTGTCGGCCGAAGTGAGACGGCGATCGGCCGCTTATCGTCGCTTTGACCGTGCGCCATGGCACCGGCGACACCGAGGACCAGTCCGCGCGCGTGATCGCAACCGCAACAGCGGCGATCCTACTTTTGCAAGGTTTGAGAAGAACCCGGACGCGCCTGAATGGGCGCGGTCATCCAAGTTTCACTAATCGCGGCGCGCTTCGTCAGCGCCGTACGGAAACATCTCGTGCCAGGCCTGCTCGTACTGCCTGCCGGTGCCGATCCAGGCAACCGTGCCGACAGAAAGCGCCGCTGTATATATAGCGGCGATGCGCTCGCCCTGGCGTTCACCGCAGCGCAGGCGCACGGCCGACAGCAGGTGCAGATGGCCTTCGGCGTAGCGCCGTTCGATCACTCGGGTCTTGTGGTCCCATGGAAGCAGGGATTCAGGCAGGCCGGCGATGCCGCGCCGGCCGGTGTCGCGGCGCGCCGCGGTATCTTCGAACCACACAAACAGATCGCCGGTAGGGCGCAGCGGCGCCACAGGCTTGCTGGTGGTCTCTTCGGTTTCGATCGGCTGGTGCATTCCCGCATCGCAGTCGTTCGTCGATGATTCCGGCGACAAAGGCTTGGTAGCGTGGTCCGCGAGTCGTTTCACCAGTTCCGTACGCGTCATGCGCGCTCCCGAAGTCTCCGCCCGCTGCCCGGGCGAGTTATCCCTGCTTGCGTAAGGAATCGGCGCTTCTGGATCGCTCTTGAGAGTGGCGCGCAAAAAAAAGCGGGGTCGCGCGGTGCCAATTCAAGGGTTTGTTTGGCCAAGGGGCACGCGCTCGCGGGCCTAAAGTAAGCAAAGAGGCGGCCGATATTCGACGTATCGGCCGGTTTGCGGCGCCGAATAATCCTTCGGGTAACCCGAGGAGACGCCGCGCCGATTGGCGCGCGTGCTGCCGCCAACCATGGCCGATTCCGATCACTCAGCGCAGGAACGCACGCTCGAACCGTCGGCAAGACGATTGGAGGAAGCACGGCGCGAAGGACAGGTGCCGCGCTCGCGCCATCTCGCCCATCTGCTCCTGCTCGGTGGTGCGGCATTGGCGCTGTTCATGCTCGGCGATCCGCTGCTTGCCGATCTGCGCGCGGTGCTCGCGCGCGGGCTCGCCTTCGATGCCGCGACCGTGCGCGATCCGGCGCGCATGACCGCGCGTTTCGGCGAACTTGCTGCGCACGGATTGCTTGCCGTTGCGCCGGTGCTGGTGATCCTGCTGGCGGCCGCGTTCGCTGCGCCGCTTGCCGTCGGTGGCTGGCTCTTTTCGCCGCAACTTGCCGCGCCGCGTCTGGACCGGATGAGCCCGGCGAAGGGCTTCGGCCGCATGCTGTCGCTCACGGCCTTGTCCGAACTCGGCAAGGTGTTGCTGGTGACCGTGCTGCTCGCTGCGGTGGGTTTCGGCTACATCTCGACCCACGTCGAGGACTTCGCTTCACTGGCGCAGATGGGCCTCGGCGTCGGGCTCGCGCACTTTGGCTGGATGGCGGGGGTTGCGTTCCTGCTGCTGGTTGCAACGGTCGGCGCCGCGGCGGCCATCGACGTGCCGCTGCAGATCTTCGATCACCGCAAGCAGCTGCGCATGACGCCGGATCAGGCCAAGCGCGAGCAGAAGGAATCGGAGGGCGATCCGCACCTGAAGGCACGCATCCGCTCCGCGCAACGCGATCTCGCGCGCAAGAGAATGATGGCGGCCGTGCCGAAGGCCGACGTGGTGATCACCAACCCGACCCACTTCGCGGTGGCGCTCAAATACATGGAGGCGCGGCACCGCGCACCAGTGGTGGTCGCCAAGGGCGCCGACGTGGTGGCCGAAAAAATCAGGGAGCTGGCGCGCGAGAACGGTGTGCCGCAGCTCGAGGCGCCGCCATTGGCGCGCGCGCTTTACAAACACGTCGAGATCGGCGGCGAAATTCCGGGCACGTTGTACGCCGCGGTGGCGCAGGTGCTGGCGTACGTGTTCCAGCTGCAACGTTTTGCGCAAGGCGCCGGCACACGGCCAAGCGAGCCGCGTGACATCGAAGTGCCGCCCGGAATGGATCCATTGGAACCAAGGGCGACGGCGTGAACAAAGTTCACCACCCCATCCCCACCCTCGCCCCCTCCCCTTGAAGGGGAGGGGAGATTTGTGCGCGCTTCACGCGAAAGATCAGATTGAACTCACTCGCTGCCGCTTTCAACCACCCGCTCCTGCGCGCCGTTCCCTGGCGCGCGCTGGCGGTGCCGCTGCTGGTCTTCATGGTGCTCGCCATGATGATCCTGCCGCTGCCGCCGTTCCTGCTCGATCTTTTGTTCACGTTCAACATCGCCCTTGCGTTGATCGTGCTGCTGGTAGCGGTCTATACGAAAAAACCGCTCGAGTTCGCCGCGTTCCCAACGGTGCTGCTGCTCACGACGCTGATGCGGCTGTCGCTGAATATTGCTTCGACCCGCGCCGTGCTGATGCAAGGTCACACCGGCGCCGACGCCGCGGGCAAGGTGATCGAAGCCTTCGGGCATTTCGTGATCGGCGGCAACTTCGCGGTGGGTCTGATTGTTTTCGCCATCCTGGTGGTGATCAACTTCGTCGTCGTCACCAAGGGCGCGGGCCGGATTGCCGAGGTTGCGGCGCGGTTTACTCTCGATGCGATGCCGGGCAAGCAGATGGCGATCGACGCAGATCTGAACGCCGGCGTAATCGACGACAAGGAAGCCAAGCAGCGCCGCTCGGAAGTGGCGGAGGAGGCCGATTTTTACGGCGCCATGGACGGTGCCAGCAAGTTCGTGCGCGGCGATGCGGTGGCCGGAATATTGATCCTGTTCATCAACGTGATCGGTGGGCTGGCGATCGGCATGCTCGAACACGGGCTGCCGCTGTCGCAAGCGATCAACAACTACGTGCTGCTGTCGGTCGGCGACGGCCTGGTGGCGTCGATTCCCGCCTTGGTGATCTCGATCGCCGCGGGTTTGATCGTTGCCCGTGTCGGGCGCGAATCCGACGACATCGGCGGCCAGATGCTGAGCCAGTTGTTCGTCAAGCCGCGTGTGCTGGGCGTGACGGCGGCGATCCTCGGCATTCTCGGCATCATTCCAGGCATGCCGTGGTTTGTTTTCCTGCTGCTCGCGAGCGCTTGCGGGTACGGGGCGTGGAAGCTCGCCGAGCGTGCGCGCGCGGAGGCGGCAGCGCCGGTTGCACCGGCCCCGATCGCCGCACCGTCAAGCGAAGCATCGTGGGACGACGTGGTGCCACTGGATACGTTGGGACTCGAAGTGGGTTACCGGCTGATTCCGCTGGTCGATCAGGGACAGGATGGCGAACTGCTCAAGCGCATCAAGGCAATTCGGAAAAAATTCGCCCAGGACATCGGGTTCCTTCCGCCGCCGGTACACATCCGCGACAACCTCGAACTGAAGCCTTCCGCCTACCGCGTGCTGCTCAAGGGCGTGGTGATCGGGGAGGGCGAGGCCTTCAACGGCATGTGGCTCGCGATCAATCCGGGCGGCATCACGCAACGATTGGAGGGAGCCAGCACCAAGGATCCGGCGTTCGGCCTGCCCGCAACATGGATCGACGCGCGCAACCGCGAGTCGGCCCAGGTGCTTGGCTACACGGTGGTTGACTGCGCCACGGTTGTCGCGACTCACATCAACCACCTGCTGCTTTCGCATGCTGGCCAACTGCTCGGGCGCGCTGAAACGCAGGCGTTGATCGATCACGCCGGCAAGTTCGCGCCCAAGCTGATGGACGATCTGGTGCCTAAGCTGATCCCTCTCTCAACCCTCCAGCGCATCCTGCAGAACCTGCTCGACGAGGGCGTGCATATCCGCGACCTGCGCACCATCGTCGAAACGCTTGCCGATGCGGCGAACCGCACCACCGACGCGGCGGAACTCACGGCGCAGGCGCGCGCCGCACTACGCGCCACCATCGCTCAGTCATTGTTCGGCTCGACGCGCGAACTCTCGGTGATCGCGCTCGATTCGGAATTGGAAAAGGTTCTCGCCTCGTCGCTGGGCGGCGACGGCGCCGCTGTCGAGCCCGGATTGGTGGACCTCTTGCAGCGCGGCGCAACCGCCGCTATGCAAAGGCAGGAGGACATGGGCCTGGCACCCACGCTGCTGGTGCCGGACAAGTTGCGCGTGCCGCTGGCGCGCCTGCTCAAACGCGCCGCGCCGCGACTGCGCGTGCTCGGCCACGCCGAGGTGCCCGAGACCAGCACGATCCGTGTGAGCACCGTGCTGGGCGGGGCGGCCTAGTAATTCCATCGGCGAATGGCACCGCGCCGACCGCCCTTTTCCCGCGATTACGGTACTCCAGCTCGGGTGATGCTCTGCCGATAACGCGCGCCTATTGCCTGGGCGCGCTTCAGCGGAGAAATCATGGCAATCAGGAAATTCGTGGCGCCGACTACGCGCGAAGCAATGATGCAGGTGCGGCGCGAGTTGGGCGACGACGCAGTCATCATCGCCAACCGCCGCATCGGCAATCGCATCGAAATTCTTGCGGCTGCGCCCGACGCGGTCGAAGCGTTGGTCGAGCGCAGCGAAACGCGCGCGGCCGCTCCGTTGCGCGAACACGTGCCCGCGAGCGAGCGCACGCATGGTCGCGCAGAAGCGCGTCCAAAAGTCGAACCATTCCAGGACTTCGTGCGGCGCCAGATGCAGACCAACGTCGATGCGCCGGTATCGCAGCGTGCCACCCGCGAAGTGCCGGCGCGCACGGACGTCGCGCAGGCCACCCGCAGCCTGGGCGGCACCGCGGGCGTGGCGATGTACCACGACGTCGCCGAATTCGAGCAGGAAGAATTCGCTGCGCCACAACCGCGGCAGGTCGAGCGCGCGCCGGCAACTACGTT
>Ga0137394_10004888_pt1 | contig 10188 bp, 6 predicted proteins | sample czobulk116metaG_FD_108278 | JGI IMG/M metagenome (GOLD analysis project Ga0137394, IMG submission 108278) | Vadose zone soil microbial communities from Angelo Coast Range Reserve, California, USA - czobulk1.16 metaG | ecosystem: Environmental > Terrestrial > Soil > Vadose zone | place: USA... | reverse complement strand
ATGGCGCTGGCGAAGGGCGGGGTGCTGATTCACGCGGCGGGCGTCGTGCGTGCGGGCCGCGCGTTCGTCTTCTTCGGACCTTCGGGCTCGGGGAAAACGACCACGACCACACTTTCGCCGGGCAGCCGGATTCTAAGCGACGATTTGCTCATGATCAGCAGGGAGAACGGCGGGTTCAGGGCGGCGAGCGTTCCATTTCGCGGGCTTCGGACACCAGCCGCGTCGAGCGACGAGAGTTATCCCATCGCCGGGCTGTTCCGGCTGATCAAGGATGAGAGCGATTACCTGGAAGAGCTCAGCCGGCCCCAGGCTGTGGGGCAGGTCGTGCAGAGTCTTCCATTCGTCACGGACAGGCCGGAGGCGGCGCCGCGAATCCTGGAAGTCGTCAGCGATCTCGTGAGCGACATCCCGGTGAAGAAGCTGCATTTTCGGAAGGACCCCGGTTTCTGGAGGGTGATCGAGGATGTCGGAGGCTCCGTTGCGCAAGCATCCTGATGCGGCGTCGCGCAACTACGATGGCGAGGCCTTCATCGTGGTGCCGGGGCTCGGCGAGTACAACATTCTCAACCCGATCGGAACAAGGGTTTGGGACCTGATCGACGGACAGCGCGGCATTTCCGAGATTGCGCAGGTGATCAGCGACGAGTACGAAGTCGCCTCCGATCTGGCCGAGGCGGATGTGAAGTCGTTCGTGGAGGATCTCCGGAAGCACAAGATGCTCGCCTGAGCGGCGCGGCTCGAGGAGCTCGCGCACGCCAGGGAGATTGAAAGAAGGGAACGCATGCAGGCGACGCTGAAGAACGAGGACTTGCCGCACACCGGCGGGAAGAGCAACCCGTACGCGGACCTCGTGGCTCGATCGTGGAACAACGCCATGCCCATGACGGCGTTGTGGGAGATCACGTACGCCTGCAATCACAAGTGCACCTTCTGTTACAACTCTCCGACCCGGGGAGCCCGCGAGTTGACGACCGAGGAGATCAAGGATGGTCTGCGGAAGATCGCCGACCTCGGCTGCGTCTTCATGGTGTTCAGCGGCGGGGAGCCGCTCACCCGCCCCGATTTCTTCGAGATCGCGTGGGCCGCCAAGAAGCTCGGGTTCGCCATCCGCATCTACACCAACGGTTATCTCGTCGACGAGATCGTCGCCCGCAAGCTGCGCGAGCTCGCCCCCTTCGAAATCGAGATCTCCTTCCACGGGAGCCGGCCTGAGTCGTTCGATCGACTCACCGGGATCCCGGGCTCCTTCAACCGCGTGCTCCAGGGAGTCCGCAACCTCCGCGCGGAGAATCTCAAGGTCAATCTCAAGACGCCCATCACGAAGTGGAACCAGGACGAGCTGCGAGGAATCAAGACGATCGGGGAGGAGCTCGGGTGCCACGTCGAATTCGACCCGACGATCACCCCGCGCGACGACGGTGACACCAGCCCGCTGGCGCTCCAGGCCGACATGGACTTCCTCGACAGGCTGTGGTCGAGCGAATTCGTGGACCTGACTCATGAAGAGACCCCGGTGCCGCGCGACGACTCGAAGGTGACGGCGGTCTGCGGCACGGGACGCTCGGCGATCGCCCTCGATCCGTACGGTAACTTCTATCCGTGCGTTCAGTGGCGCCGCAAGGCGGGGAACATCAACGAGGTTGAGGATCTCCGCAGCTTCTGGCGCACCTCTCCGGTGCTGAACGAGGTCCGACGGATCGCGGAGGAGATACCGCTGACGACGCTCAAGGATTTCGAGCACGGAGCTTTCGCCTCCTTCTGCGCGGGCGTTGCGGAGGTGCAGACCGGAGATCCGAAGAACATCTACCCGCAGTTGCGCGCGAACGCGCAGGTTCGCGCCGCAAGGCACGCGCAGTTCGTCACGATTCAGAGCCGACAACCGGAAGGAACCAGTTGAGTCCTGCGGGACTCTTCATTGGGGGGAGCGCATGAAGAAGACGTATGAGAAGCCGGTCATCAAGCACACCGAGGTGATCGAGGCAAGAGCTGTCACCTGTGCCAAGATGAACGACACAGACTGCGGCGGTACGCCCCTGACTTCCTGATTCGGCCGCACGTGGGGTGGTGGGGCCGGCTCCCTGGGCGGGGAGTCGGGGAGAGGGTTGGTCCTTCCCGAGGGTTGAGAATATCGGGAAAGAAGGCCATCCGGTTTCACGGTCCTGGCTGGACCATCGTTGAATGACTTTTGGAGGTGAGGCAAGCCCGATGAAGAAGACATACGAGAAGCCGGCCATTATTCATACGGAAACGATTGAGGCGCGGGCGATACGATGCGCAAAGCTTGACGATAACAGCTGCCCCGGCGGTCCCGTTACCAGCTAAAAGCAGGGATCGTTTCGCGGCACGCGTTCGCCAGCTTGAACTGCGATCTCCGGGAAAAAACCGGTGATCGATGCGTGACGAGGTCGGCCCCCGGACAGAGATGCGCCGAATTTTGATTCTGGCGGTGTTGCCCGCCCTCATCGCGCTGATCAGCGATCAGGCCTTGGTCGGGACTGCGGGTGGTTTCGAATCTGGAGACCGCTGGCAGACCCGGCTGAGGCTTTTCGCTTCTCAGCCCGTCCCGCGCCGGGAGGCTCGCCGGCACGGCGCGCTGAAAGTCGAGATCCCCTCCTTCGGTTACGTCGGCCGTGATGGGGACATCTTCCTTCCCACTCGCACGGTTCGCGTCGCGATCCCTGAAGGAAGCGGGGAGGTCCGCCTCCAGGGGGTCCGCGGCGACGCCCAATCAATTCGGGGGCTGAAGCTCGATCCGCCGCGGAAGGACGACTCCGGGCGCAGCGGTTCCGTCCCCCGCCCCCTCGCGAGCGCCCTCACGAAGGGGGAGGCGGTCCGCCAGCGACGGGCCGTCGCCCGCAGCGAGCCGAAGGAGTTCGCTCCGTACGCGGACCCGATCCATCTCGGTGATGTGGGGTATTTCCGGGACCAGAGGTTCGTCGAGGTCATCTACACACCGGTCGTCTCAGCAGGAGAGGGGGAGGACGCTCTCTTCTATGGCGCTCTGGACCTCGACATCGTCGTTGAAGGTGTCGCGCCCGGATCGATCTCGGACGAGGGCGCGGCCGCCGATCCGCTCTTCGAGGATCAATACCGCGCGGCGTTCGCCAACTACGACGAGGGGAGTTTCTTCAGGGCGGGATCCAGGCAGATCGCCGCCTCATCCTCACCGTCGGTTTCCGCAGTCACCGCCTCCGCGGGCGCGGCGATCAACCCGGCCTTTCCGACCTACAAGCTGACGGTCTCGAAGGACGGCATCTATCGGATGTCGCAGAATTACCTCGTGAACCCCGGCTCGGGCGTCGCGAAGGGACTCGCCGGCGCCGATCCGCGGCAGTTCAAAATCACCAACCGCGGAGTGGAGATTCCGATCCTCGTCTCGGGGGAGAGCGACGGGAGCTTCGACGCCGCCGACTTCGTCGAGTTCTACGGACAGCGGCTCGACGGGCCCAAGACGATCTTGAACTTCGACCTCGGCCAGGTTCCCAGCATCTACCAGTACGACGACTACGGCGACAAGAACGTCTACTGGCTCTCGGTCGATCCGAACGGCGCGCGAAGCCGGATCGCCGAGAGGAGCGCCCCGCCGAACCTCGCCTATTCTCAGGTGCTCGACTTCATGGAGACGATCCACTCGGAGCTGGACACGCTTTATCAGCCAACGGGCGGCGACGACCCGTTCCTCATGGCCCCCCGGCTGAACGGCAACGGCGGATCCGTCGCGGCCGACGCCAACACATGCGTCTACTCCAACCCGGGGATCCCGAGCGCCGGGTCGAACTCGAACTACCTCGACCCGAACCACAACAGCGATCCCAACAGCACCCACTACTGCCCGGTCTGCAAGGTGAGCACCCCGGGAGTCAGCCCCACGTCCGCGACTCCGGCCACCGTCTCTGTCCGGATGCGCGGAACGTCGGAGGAGCAGGCAGCGATTCCAGATCACCTGACGGTCGTCGAGCTCAACGCGGTGCCGTCGCGATCTTCGGTGGGCTGCTGGAACGGACTGACGTTCTTCACGCAGAGCGTGAGCGTGTCGCCTTCTCTCCTCGGCTCGACGGTCGACATCCGCGTCGAGCAGCCGGGTCTCGCGGCCACCGCCGCCAACGAGCAGCTCCTCGTCGATTTCACCGAAGTCTCCTACCCGCGCCTCTTCCAGGCGGTCAGTGATGGCCTTCGATTCCAGGTGCTCAATCAGAACAACCGGATTCGCGTGACGGGGCTTTCGACCAACAGCTCCGCGAACGTCGAGGTCCTCGAGATCGGAAGCGTGCTGACTCCACTCGACGCGCTCGGAGGGCCGGCGATCGCCAGGCCCGTACGAATCATCGACGCCACGTTCGCCGGCAGCTCGGGCAACTTCAACATGACGTTCACCAACGAGCAGGATCCGAACGCCCCCGCGACCCGCGCCTACCACCTCGCGGGCCCCGCAGCCGGGGGCTTTCTCCTGCCCGACGCGGTCGTGCAGGACGTCCCCTCGACGCTGCTCGCCGCGACGAACGAGGCCGATGTTGTCGTCATCGGCGATCCGAACGTGATGGACACTACCGGGGGGAGCGCGTTCACCGCGTACTGGAACCACCGGGCGGCGGTCGACGGGTACGTCATCAAGGTCGTCAGCATTCTCGACATCTACGACGACTTCGGGTACGGCATCAGCCACCCGCAGGCGCTCCGCAACTTCCTGAATTACGCCTACACGAACTGGAAGGGGCCGCTGCTCGATCCGAATCGCCCCCCGCCGGCGTTTGCCACGCTGGTCGGTGACACGACGGCCGATCCGAAGAACAACCTCAATCGAACCGACTGGATCAACCACGTCCCGACCTTCATGATGTTCCAGTTCAGCGCCATTCTGGGGTTCTACGCCTCGGATGAGTTCATCGCCGCCTTCCACGGCAACGACCTGATGCCCGACATCCATCTGGGGCGCATCCCGGTCCGCACGCCGGCCGAGGCGACGACCGTCTTCACGAAGCTCCTGAACTACGAGACGGTCTTCCCGGCGGGAAGCGGCAGCCCGGGGAGCTGGCGGGGGAGGGGGACGTTCGTCTGCGACGAGGGAAAGGTCACGGGCGAGTCGTCCGAGTTCGAGCGGATCACCGACGAGATCATCGATACCTTCTGGAACCCGAAGCCCCCGTTTTCCGCCGTGCGGATCTACTACGACGACCCTAACTACGACTTCGGCAACAGGACCAACCCACTTGACACCACATTCCCGACAAAGTTCGCGAACGACATCAAGACGGCCCAGAACAACGGCGCCGCGCTGATGACCTACACCGGGCATGGCGCCTTCTCCATCTTCGGGGTGGATGGCTGGTGGTTCACGAACGATGTCACCGACCCGAATTACGCATCGAACGGGATCTACTCGTTCATGGTCAACGAAAACTGCCTTTCGGGCGGATTCCACGCGCTCGGGCAGGATGCGTTGAGCGAGACCTTTCTGAAGGCGCCCAACAAGGGGGCCGCGGCCTATTTCGCGCCCGCCGGCCTCTCCTTCTCCTTCATCGGCGAGCAGATCAACGCCCAGGTGTACGGCGACATCTTCGGCCCGAAGAAGACGCGGCGCTTCGGCCCCATGATCACGGACGTGCGCGTTCTCCTCGGCAACGTCGGCTCCGTGATCGACCAGGAATCGTACATGCTCATCGGCGATCCGACGAGCCTCTTCGCCGTTCCGGCCCCGCAGCCCCCCCAGGCTCTCGCGGCCGTTTCCGGCAACGCCCGCGTCGATCTCTCGTGGACGCCGAGCGCGGACCCCAACACGAAGACCTTCGTCTACAGGGCGACCAGCCCGGCGGGGACCTACACCCGCCTGACCCCCTCGGCCATCACCGGCACGGCGTATCACGACCTCGCCGTCGTGAACGCGGCCACGTATTACTACCAGGCGTCGTCGGTGGATTCGGCGGGGTTCGAGGGACGAAGGACGAACTTCAATTCCGATTGCCAGACCTCGAATCTTCCCGCAAGCGGCCCGGACTGCGTCTGGGCGATTCCGTTGAATCCGAACCCGCCTCTCACACCCGCGGGGGCGTACCTCTACAGCGACGGGAGCGGCGGGCGCCTCACCCTGACGTGGCTTCCGAACGCGGAGAACGACCTTTCAGGCTACGTCATCAGATACGGCACGCAGCAGGGAGGGCCCTACGGCCAGGTTGTGACGGCCTCCCCCGTCGCAACGGCGCAGACTCTGCTGGGGCTCGTCACCGGCACGACCTATTACCTGCGCATGTCGGCGAAGAACACGTCGGGGCTCGAGTCGCCGCAGACGGCCGAGCTGTCGGGCAAGCCTTCGGTCTTCGCGGGCGAGAACCCTCCGGAGCTGATCTCCGATCTGATGATCTTCCCGACACCGGGCGATCCGAGCTCGCTGACGCTCCAGTGGACGAAGCCCCCCAATGACATCTACGGCAACCCCACGAGCGTGGCATCGTTTTCGATCTACCGGGGCGCGCTCCCGACGTTTCCGGCCGACCTGACGAGCCGCATCGCGAACATCACCAACCCCGCGATCACCTCATTCGTCGATGTGGGAGCGCACGCGGCGACCTCGAACTACTACTACCTCGTCTCGAGCACCGACCCGAGGGGCTTCGCGAGCGGCGTGGGCAACGAGCTCCCCAAGGGGATCCTCGACCTCGCTCTCAGCCTCGTCTCGCCGACGACGATTCACTTCGCGTGGAGCCCCGTCACGCAGGACGTCACGGGGGCGCCGGTGACCGTGCAGAAGTACGTCCTCTACTCCAGCGACACGCCCATCACCCGCTCGCGCGTGGACTCGCTCACGCCCCTGATAGACAATATCCTCACGACCAGCGTCGACGCGCCGGTGAACCCGCTCCAGAAGTACTACAGCGTGATCGTTGTGGACTTGCGAGGCAACAAGAGCCCACTCTGATCGATCAGGAGGCTCGAGCGTGACCTCGGAGTCGTACACTCTCGCGGGAGTCGATGACGAGGGGGAGTCGCTCGATCTCCTCATCGCCCGGGCGCGCGCGGGGGAAGAATCGGCCTTCGAGGAGATCCTGGCGCGGTTCGAGTCGAAGGCGCTGGGCATCGCCCGCAATCTCGGGGCGGGCGATCAGGACGCCGAGGACATCGCGCAGGAATCCTTTCTGAGACTCTTCCGGCACATCGGATCGTACCGGGGAGGACGCCGATTCACGGCGTACTTCTTTCGCATCGTGGTCAACGTCACCCGCGATCACTTCCGGAAGGCGGCGGCCGAGCGGCAGATCGTCCTCGTCTCCGGCTCCGCCGCGCGCGACGACTCCCTCTCCTCCCAGGGACCGTCGGCGGCGCACGATCTCGAAGTGCGGCAGAGGACCCGCGCGGCGCTCATGCAGCTCACCCTGCGGGAGCGGGAGATCGTGATCCTGAAAGACATGCAGGGGCTGAGCGTGTGGGAGATCTCCCGGATCCTCCGCCTCGACCCGATCACCGTGCGGCGCCACGCCATGCGCGCTCGAATCCGGCTCAGAGATCTCCTGGGTCGCTGAAAAGGGCCCGATCGCGCCCGCGCCCCCCGCCTAGAGGTAGTGGCGCACCAGGGCGGCGAACTCAGCCGACTTCCGCAGCTCCACGAAGTACGGATCGCGGAAGAGCGCCTCGACATCGGGGTCGAGCTTGAGGTAGGCGTCGAGCGCCGCGAGCGCCTCCTGCCGTCGCCGCGTCTGCTCGTAGCAGATCGCCAGCAGATACGGCGCCTTCGGGTATCGCGGGTTCAGGTCTCTCGAGTGCCGGAAGGCCTCGATCGCCTTGTCCCACTTCTTCGCGTAGAACCAGGCGAAGCCGTACATGTAGTGCGCCTGCGCGGAGCGCGGCGCCTGGTTGATGAACTCGGCCATGACCGCCGCGGCCGCCTCGTAGTCTCCCTCGCGGATCAACATCCACCCGAGGATCCGGTGGATCTCCTCGCTGTCGGGATAGATCCGGATGGCGCGCCTGAGCACCTCCTTGGCCTCTGCCCTCTCCCCGGCCCCCGAGTACGCCTGCGCGAGATTGACCAGGCCGATCTTGTTCTCGGGATCGGCCTGGACGGTGATCTTCAGAAGATCGATCGCCTCCTTGTACTTGTGATCGGTCATCAGCGACCTGGCGAACCCCAGGGGCTCGGTGAGCAGGACGACGTCCTTCGGATCGCGCGCGGCGCCTCGCCTCGCCTTCGACTCGTTCCCGGCGATGTAGCCGAGGCTCAACAGCTTGTTGCGGAACTCATCGTCGAGCTCCGCGGTGGCCGTGTCCCTGCGCGCGGTCTCGTTCAGCCTCGAGGTGAGATCCCTGTACTCGCTCTCGGCGCGCTGGAGCAGGCGCGGATCCTTGTCGTGGATGTTGTCGAGCTCGTGCGGATCGTTCTCGATGTCGTAGAGCTCCGGCGTGGGCAGATCGATCAGCTTCACACCCGGCAGGCGGACGGCCTTCACCTCGGCCCAGCCATACGTCGCGCTCGGATAGATCGTCTCGAGGTAGATCGTTCTCGCCGGCACGCGGCCCCCGCCCAGAGCGGCGGGAAGCAGGCTGAACCCTTCGACGTTGTCGGGGATCGGCGCGCCGATCGCCTCGAGAGCGGTGGGCATGATGTCCAGCGTGGAAGCGATGTCGGTCACCCGCGCCCCCCGCCGGCCACCCGGCGCCCTGATGATGAGCGGAACACGCGTCGTCACGTCGTAGACGAACGTCCCGTGGAAGCTCTCCAGGTGCTCGCCGAGGCTCTCCCCGTGATCGCCGGAGAGGATGATCAGCGAATCGTCATAGAGCCCCAGCTCCTTGACCTTGGCGAGGAATCGCCCCAGGGCGCGGTCGGTGTAGACGATCTCGCCGTCATACGGCCGATCTTTGTAATTCTGCTTGAAGGGGGGAGGGGGATCGTAAGGGTGATGCGGATCGAAGAGATGAAGCCAGAGGAAGAAGGGCCGGTCCGACTCGGCCTCCAGCCACTTCTCCGCGCGCGCGACGCTCTTCGCGGCTTTTCGCTCGTTGTACCAGAGGCCGTGCCCCTCGGCCGTGCCGGAGATACCCTCGTCGTAGTAGAGATCGAATCCCTGGTTGAGACCGAATCGCGACGCGAGGACCAGGCACGAGACCACCGCGCCCGTTCTCATTCCTCTGTCGCGCGCGATCTCGGCCAGCGTCGTCTCCTTGTCGGAGAGGATCGAGGTGCCGTTCAGTCGAAGGCCGTGCGAGATGGGATAGCGTCCCGTCAGAATCGTCGCGTGCGAGGGGGCCGTCAGCGGCATCGGCGTGAACGCCTTTTCGAAGAGCACTCCGTCCGCCGCGAGGGAGTCAAAGGCGGGCGTCTGAATCCGCCGGCCGCCGTAGCATCCGAGGCGATCCGTCCTGAGGGTATCGACGGTGATCAGGATGATGTTCCTGGCGCTCGGCGCCGCGCGCGCGCCGGAGCAGGCCGGTGCGAGAAAGAGAATCGCGACGAGCGCCGCGGCCGGAGCGGGTCGGGGGAAGGGCCGCATCACGGCCGAGCGGGTTGCGAGGGCTGGGCGGCGGGCGGCGGCTTCGCGGCGACGGCTCTTCCCTCCGTGATCGCGGTGAATCGAGCGTCGTTCCTGATCGGATCGAGATCTGTGTCACGGGCCATGTGCTGAAAGTCCCGGAAGCCGTTTCTGATCGCCCGATCGAGATACTCCAGCGCGATCTCCGGTCTCGCCGCCGCGGCGGCGCAGGCGGCGTCGTAGAGAGCCTCCTCGTTGAGGGGATCGAGCGCGGCCGCCAGCTCGAAGAGCCCGCGGGCGCGATCCTCGTCCGCGGCCGACCGCGCCGTTCCCACCGCGATGTGACCGAGCAGATGATAGATCTCGCCGTCGGCCGGGTAGAGTGACTGCGCCTTCAGGAAGAGCGCCTGGGAGTTCGTGGCGTCGTGCATGCCCAGGTACATGGCTCCGAAATCGAGAAGCGCGAGGTGATTGGCGGGGTCCTGCTTGAGAACGTCTGCGAAGAGGAAGGCCGCCGCCTGCATCATCTGTCGCTGAAAGGAGCGGTGCGCCTTCAGGGCGGCATTCCCCGCGGTCACCATGCCGGCAGGGAAAATCGGCTCGGACTTCGCGGCCTCCGTTCGAAGCCCCAGGCCGGCGACAATCGCCGCCTGGGCCGCTGAAAGCGCCGGCAGCGGAGGAGGCGGACCGCCGAGTCGCGCGGTCTCGGCGGCGAGGCGGTTCACATCAT
>Ga0137394_10004887_pt1 | contig 10188 bp, 8 predicted proteins | sample czobulk116metaG_FD_108278 | JGI IMG/M metagenome (GOLD analysis project Ga0137394, IMG submission 108278) | Vadose zone soil microbial communities from Angelo Coast Range Reserve, California, USA - czobulk1.16 metaG | ecosystem: Environmental > Terrestrial > Soil > Vadose zone | place: USA... | reverse complement strand
CGAAAGTCAGGGCATAACCCACACGGCCCGGATTCCATCCACTCGAAGCAAGATAGGCGGCCAAGAAAGGCCCGAGACCTGTTTGCACGTCGGCGAGAAAAAAGTTCAACCATTCGAGCGACCGCAAACTCCGATGTTTTCCTTGCGTGGTATCGCTCACAGAATTTCCTTTCGTGGTCTCTTGCTCATCGTCGTCTCTTCTTTTTTCGGCCTCGATTCGAGAGCCATTCGGCAGCTATGAGATCGGTTGAAAAGATCCCATGTCATTTCTCCTCGACTAGCCAAATCGTTAGGAGAGAATCCCCAATCGGCGGCTCACGTAACTCAGTTCCGCTTCTCTGAAGGCGGGAGGCAAGAGCCCGTTCCCAACAGAGACTCCTGCCTCGAAAGGAGGGTCGGTGAAAATAGCTGAGGAGGCGCCGCATGCAGCATGAGAAAATTCCGCGCCCGGTGCCACTCGAAACCAAGGAAGGGCAATTAATCTGCCAAAGTTTCTATTGCGATGAGGTCAACGTAAGTCGTTGAAACAAGGAAATGTTCGATGACCGAGCTGGCGATGTCAGATGCCAATCCACCAGCACGTGTCAGTCTGTTGACGCTGGTCTCGTTCCGTGGTGTGGGGATCATCTGGGAAACTCCAGGTCAGTTCCGGGTGAGTAGTCGGCAATCCCGAAGTGATCCAACCAAGAACCAGGCGATTCCCAGGGATGCCTCTCGTCAGGCGCCAACGCATCTGGCAATTGCGCCCCAAAAAGGCATGCTACTTCGGACGGCCCTATCCTTTGACTTAGCTCCGGTGCTCTGGTTCTCACACGGTTGTTTCTGAGTACAGTCAGCCACTCTTTTTCTGCCGTTCATTTTCCTGGGCTTGGCTTCGGGAGAATTCCCACGCCCGGCAGCTTCGCTCGGTCTGCTTTCTCGGTTCCGCCCGACAATTTGCGCAACCCAACCGAACATTGTTCGGGTCCCTCCAAGAAAGCCCTCGCTTGCCTTGGGAGTGGTCTCCCTCGCTCCTGGTCGCCCCAGGAAAATGGGGCAAGAAAAAGGAGATCCAAAAAATGTCTTACCTCAACTCAGTAACGATCATTGGCTTCGTCGGCGCAGACCCGGAGCAACGTCAAGCGCGGAACAACAACGGCTCGAAGTTCACCGTTCTTTCCGTCGCCACGCAGCGATCATGGAAGAACACCGACGATGAGTGGGCGTCGAAGACCGAGTGGCATCGCGTCTGCGTGTTCCGCCCGCGGCTCGCCGAATACGTCGCAACGACGGTCAAGAAAGGTTCGCACGTGCTCGTCGAGGGCAGCCTCGTTAGCACGACGTACGAACGCGGAAACGGCAAAGGCAAGAAAGCCAAGACCAACAAGCAGACGTTCTGGTGCATTCGCGCCGATGTCGTCCGCAAGCTTGACCGCGGCGAACCCGAACCGGAAGCTCTCGCCTCCGGCTCCGCCGCTCCAAGTGAGGCGCTCGACGCTTCCGATCAGGCTCCGTTCTAACGATTGCTTTTTCAGAGGGCCTCGGTTTCCGAGGCCCTCTTTGCTTTCAATCTCAGTCCGTCGAAAACCAGTAGTACTTCGGTACTAACGGTAGACGTATCCATCATAAAACCCCTACCGCCGTTCCCGCATCCATATCTGCGATAGAGTCACTGAGCCAAAGGGTGTGTTCATGTCTCTCCGTACTTTTTTTGTCTCTTCAATTGACGTTTTGCAAAAACAGGTACTCTGCATAGGTAAGCGCCACAACGCCCCGAATACGGGTTGGAATAGAGGAGTTACGAGAACGGTCGTGGCGTAGTGCGTAGACAAACCGATGGCTCCGGTTTGCCCTGACGCTAGCAGGTGCAGTCTGAGCTGGGGACCAATCGTCTATGGATGGAGGCGCTCCGGTATCTGATCGTAGCTTCCGTATTAGTCCTGTGGACCGCCTTGGGCGAAAGATAAGCCCTGCCGTCCTCAATGCTGCCGAGGCAATCGGACGCCGTGCGATCCAGCATGCCGAAAAACTTCTTGTTGATCCTGCCGTCGCGGCGAGTCTACTAGAGCAAGCCGCGGCTACGGTTTCGCGTGCCATTGAGGCGAGAAGGCGTTGCAGTAAGAACGATGTTCTAGACCTTCAGTCCTATCTCTTCCGTGCTTTCATTCGACGCATAGACAGAATCAAGAAACAGCAGCTAGTCCTCGACAGCGCCGTTGACGCGCACTTCGTAGATACTCGTAACTCAACTGATCCACGAACGAAACTTGAGCTGAAGATTCTGGTTGACGAGCTTCTCACGAGGTGTGACCCCGTGACCCGTGACATGTTCTATCGCCGTATCAGAGGGTTTTCGTGGAAGGAAATCGGTTTGTCGTATGGAATATCGGCCCATGCGGCCGCGTCCCGATTCAGCCTAGCTCTCCGTAGGATTGGAGAGATGCTAGGTCTGAAAGGCGGTTCATGAATTTTGGAGAGTTTTAGGAAGCGGTTCCAAACAATGAGAATGAGAGCCAAAGACCGCGGAGGGCTGGAGAAAGACAGTAAAGAGCTACTCGACTTTGCACGCTCCTATCTTTCGGATGCTTTTCCAAACCCGAACCGTCAGGGATGCCCCCCTGACGTGGCACTCCGATCCCTTGCGGTCAATCCGAGTGCGAGTGAAGCCGTAGTCACCGAGCACCTCGCGAGTTGTTCTCCTTGTTTCAGACGCTACTCTGAACTGCTGACCGAGGTGAAGGTGGAAAGAGCAACAGAAGAGGGATTGTCTTGGAAACGCCTGTTCGGATGGTCCAGGAATCATCCACTGCTCGCAAGTGCGGTCCTTGTGTGCGCTCTAGTGATCGCAATCGGAGCTAGTCTCTTGTTCCTTAGACTTAGGCTCCCGAACGCCCCTCCCGTGGACGCTCACCGAACCCCCAAGCCAGTTGAGCCGGTGAACCCTACGGTAGCTTATTCGCCGCTTAGCCTCGACCTGAGCCATCTTTCTCCTGTTCGTGGCTCCGAAACGCCGACAACTGGTTCTCAGCGGCGGGTGCATGTTCCGCGGTCGCCGCTGGATCTGACTCTGACCTTGCCCCTAGCAAGTGAGGAGCGACCTTACGATGTGAAACTCAGCGCAGGAGGCCACACATTCTGGTCGAAGTCTGCCCAAGCGCATTTGCACAATGGGCAGACGCTGATTCGGATTAAGGCAGACTTCACGCAAGTCCCATTCGGTAATTACAACCTCGAAATTGAATCCTCAACCGGCATTCGTTTCGTTCAACCGGTTCTAATTGAAGCTGGTTTGCCCAAGAGCGGAGAACCGAAGCCATGAGCATCAGGCGAATCGCAATTGGGATGTGTCTCTGGTGGGTCGTTTGCATGGTTGCCGAAGCGGAGGCAAGCGCAGACGATCCAGATGTTTTGTTAAAGCAGGCGCTTCACTTGGGCGACTTGTATAACTGGGCCGATGCCGCACCGCTCTTTACCGAAGCCGAACGACTGTACGCGGCGCGCAGCGACAACCGCAATGCGCTGTACGCCCATTTGGGGCGAATACGCTCAACTATGGAACAACTGTCGCTTCCAGAGGTCTCCGAAGAACTCGGAGCGGAGCTAGAAAATAATCCGCTGCTTCAGTCGGACAAAGAACTTAGGCTGTTCTGTCTCATGGTTCTCGGTGACATTGATGGAGAAATCGACGCCGCACCGATGCGCCGCGATTGGGAGGAAGCACTTAAGCTAGCCCAGGCTCTTGGCAACAAGAAGTTGGAAAACCGCGCCTCAGGCGAACTCGGATTCGCATTGTTCCTCGAAGGAGACATGGCGTCAGCCCGCCAGAAAGTTGCCGGTGCACTCATGGGGGCCATGATGTTTGGTGACACCGGTGCACAAATCCGTTACCTGGCTGCGGTTGGACACGCTTACGTACAACTAGGCTCCTACGATGACGCGCTCGGGTATTTCGACAAGGCGCTCAAGATCGCAGCCGCCAATCCTGACGCCGGATACCAGTTCGTTGTCAACGAAGGCAGGCTCCAGGCATTCCGTGGAATGGGAAAGCTCGACGCCGCCGAACAGCTCGCTAACGAAATCATCACCCAAGCCCAAGCCAGGCAGAAACACGTCAAGGAAACGCAAGCTCTTATCACAGCCGGAACGGTAGAAAATGCAAAGGGTGATGAAGCGAAGGCGATGGAGAGCTTCGAAAGGGCAATTGAGCTAGCTCAAAAAGGCCACTTCACGCGCTTGCTCGCCGATGCTCAGTTCTATTTGGAAGACATTTATCGGAAAAAGGGCGATCTGCCGAAAGCGGAATCCTTGGCCGCAGCCGCAGCCGATTCCACGCAGAATAGCGGCGATCTCTATTTGCTCCCATTGCGTCTGCAAGCACTCGCCCAGTTGCAAGCGACCCAGGGAAAGTATCGCGATGCCACCCAAACGTATGACCGGGCGTCCGACGTCGTGGACGCGATGATCGGCAACGTCAGGTCTGCAGCTGGCAAAATCGGTCTGATCAGCGCCATGAGCTCCGTTTACGCAGAGCACTTTGCTTTGGTTGCAGACCACTTGAACGACACTGCCAAAGCCTTCTCCGTTCTTGAGCACGCCCGCGGTCGCGTGACGACAGAACTCTTGATGAGCGGAAAACCACCCGAGTCCCCGGAGGAGTTGGAAATCGAGAAGCAGATTAGCCACTTGAATCTGGAACTGGCAAAGGCGAAGTCGGCTGAGCAGGTTCACCAAATTCGAGACAAGATTTTTCTCGCGGAAGAAGCACGATGGGTTACACCAGCAACGGGCACCTGGAAATCCCAACCTTGGCAAACCATTCCGCTGGAACGCGTACGCCAGAGTCTCTCCCCAAACGAACTTGTACTTGAGTACGTTATGGCGGAACCCCATTCCTATTGCTTGACGATCAGTAGAGAGTCTGCGCACATCGTTACGCTTGCCGGTCGCGACAGCATCGAAGCCTCGGTTCTCGCATATTTGAAGACTCTAAAAACGAAAACTGTGTCCAAGGCTGAAGGAAAGCAGCTCTACGCGGCTCTTCTGAAGGACATACCCGAGGCCTCGAAGAAGGAACGGTTCATAATCGTGCCGGACGGTCGGCTTCATCTCCTGCCGTTCGATGCACTCGCCGACGCGACGGGCCGCTACCTCGTTTCTTCTCACACGATCACGTACGCCCCATCGGCGACCGCACAGTATCTGGTTAATTCGCTCCCAAACCAGCACTCGGAGCGAGCATTTCTCGGCATCGGCGGCATTCCCTACGAGCAGAATGCGGAGCTAACGAAACTGGCGACAATGCGCGGATACATCAGCAGCCCTTTGGTGAATCTGCCGGCCTCCAAAGAAGAGGTTCTCGCCGCCCAAGCCGCTGTCCATAATGGCGGCAATACTGTTCTGATTGGGCCGAGCGCAACAAAGTCTGCCTTTCAGCATTCTGGACTAGACCAGTACGCGATCATTCACTTGGCTGTGCATGGCGTAGCGAACGAAAAACATCCTGAACGAGCAGCCCTGATACTTTTGAGCGATCCCTCATCGGGAGATGACGGCATCTTGGAGGCAAGCGATATCGTGCACTTGCGTACGAACGCAGATTTGGTTGTTCTGTCAGCATGTGACACCGCCGTTGGCAGACTGCAAGGGGAAGAAGGCATTGCAAATCTTTCTCTAGCGTTTCAGCTCGCTGGCGCGAAGACGGTCGTTTCCACCCTTTGGAGTATCGATGACACGACCGCCCTCTATCTAATGAAGCGCTTTTATGCTCATTTAGCCGAGAAGAATACGGTCGCACATGCTCTAAGCGCGGCGAAACGCGACATGCTTAAGACTTACGGCGCCCAGGCCATTCCGTATTATTGGGCCAGCTTCAGGTTGGAGGGTGCGGGAGACCACCCCATCAGCATTAACTCCCAAAAACAGACTACGATGAACTAGGAAACCGAACAATGTCACTTACACAACACACGCAAACGCCGCAACTCACGCAGAAAGATCGTGCCAAGATTCTGAGCACCATAAAGAAACTTGTCCCTGAGCGCCACATCAATGTCAGCAATGCGAATCAAGATTATGGGCAATGGCTCTCGCTCGTTAACGAGCGCATGCCGCGCCTGATTGCTCTGAATAATCCGGAAGCTTTTGAAGCCGGCGTCGGCGAACTCCTAAAAGCACTAGGCAGCAGCCACACAGCTTTCTTTCATCAGCGCCGCGACAAGATTCCTGCACCCTACTCGATTAACGCCACGCTGCGCGCGGTTGAGACCGCTAACGGGAAGCGTTGGATGTTTGTGGACATAATAGAGGACGGGGCGGCATTTCGAGCGGGGATTCATCCAGGCGAATTTTTACTTTCCATCGATTCCGAAACATTGATACCGCCACAATCTGCAAATTTTCGCATTGGCGGCAGCCATCAGGTTGAAATCGGCACTTTCAACGGGGCCAAGCGCCAAGTCGTTATCGAAGTGCCGAACCGGGCAGCAAAGGATCGGCCACCCATGATTGAGCCACGCAGCCTGTCGCATCGAATGCTGGCCTCCAACATAGGTTTTGTCAAAGTATCGACTTTTCCCGGAGCTGTAGGCCTGGATTTCGCCAGGGCTTTAGATAACGCGATTCGCGACTTGAAAGATCATGCCGTTGAACGGCTGATCGTGGACATTCGAGGCAATATCGGGGGCGGCTTAGGCTCGTTGCGACTCATGAGCTATCTTTGTCCAGGAAAGTTGGAGATCGGTCATAGTCTCACCCGGCGGCGGCTTCGCAACGGTTACCAGAAGGAAAAACTAACTCGCATTGAAAAGATTCCTGCGACAAAACCGGAGCTGCTCATGATGGCTGTGCGTTTCAAAATCTTCCAAAGGGACCGCTCAATGGTCCTCGCCACCGAGGGACTCGGTCCTCAGCCATTCCACGGCCGAATTGTTGTTCTCACCAACGAGCATTCCCACAGCGCCGCAGAAATGGTCGCCAGCTTCGCCAGGCAGAATCATCTCGCCACGCTCGTTGGCACAAGAACAGCAGGTGAAGTGCTCGGCGGCGCGAATTTTAAGTTGGCAGGCGGATATGTGCTGCGCATGCCGGTCGCGGGCTGGTACACCTGGCAAGGAGAATGTATTGAAGGCAAGGGAGTGGAGCCGGATATGATCGTTGAAAACTCTCCAGAATCCCTCGCAACTGGGGTCGATACGCAATTACAGAAAGCACTAGCAGTAGTCAACACACTCTGAAGAGCACCCTCTTCGAAGCTAGATCTTATGACCCTCCGGAGGTTCTTTCTTTAGCCTTTCGGCATGTTCCCGGTACGAGCCCGCCTCGTACAAAAGCTCGCCCTGTCGTCGTAAACGTAGGTCCACAAGTACAACTCCCCACTGCGGTCAGCCAACTCCACCGCTTCTTCAAGTGTCTCGCAGTCTTTCGAGAAGGGGCCACTCGGGGATGTGAGGGTGTCGATTGGATCGAGTCCTATTACTCGAAATTGGCCCTTGGGTGCCTGCACTTGCATTGCTTACTCCCTTTTGCATTCTGTCTATCGTACTCGACATAGTCGCCCCACTTGCAACTACTTTCATCTCAGAAACTGCGACTTTTTTTCAAAACTATTTTGACTTTTTCCTTTTTGAGAGCCTCTGTATATATTGAGGGGCGTTCTCGCTGATTTTCCTCGTGAGCTTGGTGGAGCCGTCCTACTCGGTAAGCCACTCTGCTTAACTGCGTGCCGCTCGATGGTTCCGAGCCGGACGCCAAGGTAGAAACCCTGTCAACGGAGCACATGCTCCACGTGTGCCTTGAGGCTTATCAAGGCGCAATCGACCGGACAGCGGGCCACCCTTGGTGTCTCTGATTGCTCCTGCAAGCTGCGGGCACGGCGAGAACTCCCCCCTGACTCTTCGAATGACAAAGTCCAACGAAGGAGAAATATGACTATGAAAATACTTTGGCGGAAAGCGTCTCAACTCAAGTCTGTCGCCCGAAATCTTGTTGTCATCCCAGCGGCTTTGATTCTTGCCGCGCCAGTCTTCGCTCAAACCGGCACTTCCCCTTGGGAAAACGCCGTGGGCGTATTGCAGCAGGCCTTCACCAGCACAATCGCGCGCGGCCTTTCGCTCGTCGCCATCGTCGTCTCCGGTTTGACCTTCGCTTTCGGTGAAGGTGGCTCAAAGCGTGTCCTCGCAGGCGTCCTCTTCGGCGTGGGTATGGCCATCGCCGCAGTCAACTTCATGGCTTGGCTGTTCCCGTGAAATTCGGAGCAGTTGAGGGGAAGACGATGAGCTACGAGCGGCGCATCAATCCGATACAACGGTCACTTTCGCGCCCGCTCACCATCCTCGGTGCGGAGAGAAAACTGTTTTTCTTCGCCATGTGCCTTGGGGCTGCGACCTTCAATCTCCTCAACAGCTTGTCCGGGGGAGTGTTGATGTTCTTCCTGCTGTATTTCGCAGCACGCTGGGCGACGAAGACCGATCCACAGATCCTCCGGCTCTTACTGGCAGCGGCGAAGCTTCGAACGCAATACGATCCGATGAAATTCAGCCCGGTTTCAGTCCGAAGGGACAGCCATGCTTAGGCTTAGCAAACTTTTCAAAAACTACCGAGAGACCGGCTCGCTCAACGAGCAGATCAATCTCTACGGTTTCATCGGTCCCAATGTCTTTCTGACTAAGACCGGAGAGGTCGGCGTCATCCTCGAAGTCCGTGGCGTGGACTATGAGTGCCTAGACGCCGCGGCGATTGATGGCTTCACGAAGCGCCTTGAGTCAGCGCTGAAGCTGTTTGACGAAAAGTGCAGTGTCTACCAATACCTGTTCAAGCGGAACAACGAAACCATTCCCTACACGCTCTATGAAAATCCGATCGTAGACGCGGCAATCAAGAATCGCATCGCCTATCTCGGCAGCAAAGCCGATACACTTTTTTCGCTATCCCTCTATTTCATCGTCCTCTATGACGGCGTTCCGAATTCGCACAAGCTGGCAAGTGCGCTCGGCGAGTTGACGAGGAATCCGAAAAAGGCTATTGCCGAGCTACGCGCTCACTTTTCGACCAAGAAAAATACGGTTGTTCTTGCCCAGCATGTCAATGAAGCTCAGGCAGCGTTGGTGCAAAAAGCCCGCAGCTTCATCCTGCAAGTCTGCGACTTCCTGACTGTCCGGCTCCTCGATAAACAGGAAGCCTTCCGAGTACTCAAGAAGACACTCAATTTCCATCCCGACAAACTCGAACTCGCCAAACTCAAATACGACACATTCCTCGACTACTACCTTGCAGAATCCCCAATCGAATGCCATCGCGGGCATCTGCGTGTGGACGAATACTACGTCAAGGTTTTGACGCTCAAGGAACCTTCTGCCCAAAGCTTTCCGCTCATCTTTAAACGCCTGCTCGAAGTCGAAGCCAACTATTACGTCGTGACGGAGTGGAAGAAAGAAGATTCCGGCAAAACCCGTCGAACAATCCAGGCCAAGCGCCGCCATTTTCACAACACCAAGCGCTCGTTCTTCAGCCAGGTCAACATGAACGACGCGGCACCGCAAGACGCGCTCCTCGATGATTCGAAAGAATCCCAGGTCAGGGAATTGGGTGACGGCATCAAGGAGATTGAGTTACACGGGAACTACTTCGGCCATTTTTCTCTGACCGTAGTGATTTACGACCTCGAAATGCCGAAGGTGGACCGTGCATGTGCTGATTTCTATAAAGTCTTTAGTGTCCACGACGCTCAGCTTTATGAAGAAAAATACAACCTCCTCAACGCTTTTCTCGCGGCTGTACCGGGCAATCACGTCTTCAATCTTCGTTCCCTCTATCTTCTCAATACCAACTACGCGGATTTTTCGTTTCTCTTCACTCTTCACCGTGGCGAGCCTCGCAATCCTCATCTCCGGCAGGAGTATCTCGCAGTCTTAGAGACTAACCATCACACACCGTACTTCCTAAACCTTCATTACCGCGACGTGGCCCACACCATGATTCTCGGGCGAACCGGCGCCGGAAAGTCGTTCTTATTGAATTTCATCATCACCAACCTCCAGAAGTACGACCCACACACCTTCATCTTCGATCTTGGAGGAAGCTTTGAAAGCCTGACGCAGCTTTTCGGCGGCTCCTACGTCCGCGTTGGTCTTGAATCTGAAAACTTCAAGATCAATCCATTTTCGTTGCCACCGACGCAGGAAAATCTCGATTTCCTCGCACTATTCCTTAAGG
>Ga0137394_10004885_pt1 | contig 10189 bp, 10 predicted proteins | sample czobulk116metaG_FD_108278 | JGI IMG/M metagenome (GOLD analysis project Ga0137394, IMG submission 108278) | Vadose zone soil microbial communities from Angelo Coast Range Reserve, California, USA - czobulk1.16 metaG | ecosystem: Environmental > Terrestrial > Soil > Vadose zone | place: USA... | reverse complement strand
GTCCGCGTGAGTACATTCGAAAACTGTGGCCCGGAGAAAATGGGGAGGGAGGGGGGAAAAACGACATCTTCAGAATTTGTTTTCCTTTTTCCACACGCGCCAAAGAGAGGGGAGGAGAGGAGAGGAGACACAAAAGAAAGAATATAAACAGCAGCCTTACCGATCGCACGAGCGTATTGCCCAGCGGACTCGGACAGAGGAATTGATACGCCGCGCAGGCGTACTTTGCAAAGTGCTCTAATCGTCCGTATGTCTCTTTCGAGACGGGGAGGAGGCTTCTTCCCTCACGGTCGTCCGGCGGCGGAGGGCGACGGAGCAAAGGCCGCGGGTGCTGCTGTTGCGGATGCGGATGTGGGGACGACGACGGTGCGTCGTCGAAAGGCTGTTGGAGGGCCAGGACGCCGGCGGCGGACAGTAGTAGTATTACGGGAATGAAGAGACGCATTAGGAGAGTGGGGAGGAAGGGGCGGGGCATCTCATGTTGTTGCTGTGTCCGTAAGTCAGACCAAAACGAGGCGCAAGAGGCCAGTTTTCCCCATTTGGCGACCCGCGATCACGATCACGACATAATATTAACCCAACAGAATAAAAAACAAACGAAAAAGAGAACTTTATGCATCTATTGTACAGTGCAATACAGTATACTGGATATAGGGAAATGAGAATCAGTACCAGTGCTCAAGGCGGTAGACAAGAACCATGGTACGCAAGCCCGGTCCGCGTAACCCTGATTTTCCTCGTCGTCGACTCACCCTCATCGTCGTCGTCGACGACACCCACCATCCCTCTCACCGCACCCTTCCCTTTCCCCTTCCCCTTACTCTTAGCCTTACCCGCAGCCGCGCCGACACACGCATCGACGTCACCGCAAAGATGTTGCGAAGGCATGAGCGGCAGCCGACACCCAGCACACGTCCCAACCCGCGACGCCCACCCACGCGCGTGTGCGCGCGCAGCCATCTCAACCGTCTCAAACACATCACGATCGAGTAGGTGCTTCGTGATGACGAGCATGTCGCCCTCGGCGCGATACGCCTCCATCATCCCCGTCAAAATCGCGCGGAACTCGGTGTACGTCGTGCCTCCGCCCCCGCCGCTCGCCGCAGTCGTCGTCGTCGTCGTCTCGACGAGCCGCGTGAACAGTCGTGGGAAGGAGATGCCGCGCCTGCGTCCCCGCGTAGCGCTCGCTGAGACGAGCGACGAGAAGGACGTTTGCACGAGAGAGCGCAGCGTTGTCAGTGCACGCTCGACAGGTGACACCTCGTGTTCGGCGTCCGCATCGACGTTTGGATTTGAGCGAGAAGAGGAGAACGTTTCTGGAGCGCAGCAAGCTGAGACGGCCTGCACGGTGCTGATCTGAGTGTGCAGCAGCTGGAACCACAAGTCTTCAACTGGCACGTCCTCCGATGTCGCGGCCGATTCCGCCTGCTTGATCGAACGCTCAACGCAGATGGCAACCGCCGTCCGCCCAACCGCCTCCAGGATTTCCACGTGCTGTCGCAACTGCTCGTCCGATCCCGACCCCGCCGCCACCGCGTCTTGCGCAACGAGCCCGCCGATAGTCGCAGACAAGCGCGAGCCAAACGCGCTAACCTTTTTAAGCGCGGCCTTAGGATTGCCTCGCCAATCGAGCGCCCAAACGACCGCGTCCAACACCCCTTCGTCCTCGCACGTCCGCAGCGCATCGTCCCACTCCAAAAAGTCGCCCGAAGGGAGATACCGCAACGACGGGATGACGCCGGCCGGGTCGACCTTGCACAGCAACACGACGTACATCCGCCGGAGTCGTGGGGGCACTTCCACGGACGGGCCCGAGCGCGACTGTTCTTGTTCTTGTCCCTCGTCCGCGGCGGACGGCGGCGGGCCGAGTAGACATCGCAGGTAGGCGAAGCGTTTGAGGTCGGCGTCCGATCCCATCGAGTCTATCGCGCATTCGTGGAGTTGCGGGGCGTGGTGATCCAAAAATCGCGCCGTGTCGATGACGCTCGCGTTCAGAAGGTCGGGCAACGACGTCGCAACCTGGTCACGGAGATCATCCGGCACCGCGCCGGAGTGCAGCCGCGCTGCGGTGGCGAAAATTTCGTCGGCGTGCGCGAAGAGCTCGGCCGCATGTGTATCCGGGTCGTGTAAATGCGCGAGGAGCAGCGGCGCCCATCGCTTCTCCTGGCGGTGCCACGTGCGCAGTATGCGATAGAACCCGGCGTCTTCGAACAGCTGCAGCAGCCTCTCGGTTTCGTGAGGGGCGTACGCCGAGAGAAGGTACTCGGCTGCCAGCTGGCGGTCCTCGCGCGTGCTCCAGTCCGGATCCATGGTGAGCCCGACGAGGATGCCGTGTAGGACGTTCCGCGCCATCTGGATGCTCTGGGGGTACTTTGGCACGTTGCGCGCGACGAAGATGTGCACGAACGTCCGCGCGGCAGGTGGCAGATCCGATGACGCCGAGGGTGAGGATGAGGCAGAAGCGAGGATCTCAAGTAGTATCTTGACGATGACGAGCCGGCTTGCGCCCCCATCAATGTCGTCGTTGAAGTACGAGTCCTCGAACGCGAGGTCGAGCGCGTGCAGGAATGCTTCGGCATCGAAGCGCAGCAGGAGCCGGCAATAAGGGTACGTCGGCTCGACGCCGCCGTCCTCCTCCGCCGTCAGGATGAGCTTCCCGCCGTCGCCACGCGGCCACGTGTCGGAGCGCCCGTTGAACAGAAAGGCGTACAGATCGCGCTTCGCCTGCCTGGCCTCGTCTTCGTCCAGCGGCTCCTCGCTCGGGTACGTCAGTCCGGACAGCACGTCCGCCAGGTACGGGTACACCTTGTACGCGTTCACGACCAGCGGCTCCAGCGCCGTCTCGTCCAGCACCGGCGAACGGCGCAGCTGCATCACTTTCCGGAGGAGGCCGAGCATTTCCACGACCGGCGCGACGTAGTCCCGCATCGCGCGCGTGTAGACGTAAATGAGGGCGTCGTACAGGCCGTGAGTCTGGCAAAGCTGCACCACCTGGTCAATGTCGAGGCAAGCTGGGTCAATGTGCCATATCACGCGTTCGGCGCGTTCGGGTCGTCCATTGGCCGCGTGCAATCCGATCAGCCGCTGCGCGATGCGCGGGTCGACTGTGCGCACGTCGTGCTCGAGCACGAACGTCTCGAACTGCTCGAGGTATATGGGCGCAATGCCTGCGTCGTCGTACGCCTGGAAGACATCCTCAAAGAGAAACTCGAGGTCGCCGAGCGCGATGCAGGCCCGCGCACACGTCGTAACTAGGCTTTCGAACAGCGACGTGCGGTCGACGCCGCGCCCGTCCGAGGAGTTGTGCGTTCCGTCCGTCATGCGGTCTTCCGAGAACGCGTATCGCGTCGACGCGACCATCAGCTCGCGCATCTTCTCGCTGACGACTTGTCTCAGCTCCAGCGGGTCGTCAGGCAGGCCGTTCTTGTTGCCGGGAGCCGTGCCAAGGTAATACGACCGCGTGAGCTCGATCGCGCTCAAAAAGTCGCCTTTTTCCACGGACGAGAGGATGCGGTCTGCCCACGTGAGCAGCGTGCCGACTTGAACTTCACGTCGTCCCTGCAAAAAAGACATTTACATTTTAAATTAATAAAAGCGCCACCGCATACTAAACGTGATCGGTTGGCGCTTACGAGAAGGAAGATTTTGCCTTTATAGGTGCGTACGCTATGGGCGATATCGCCCGTGACGTCCGTGTATGAGAATGCCCCATTTGTCGTGTGGGCGATCATCGTCGGCGATATGAGCGAAGCCGGATCGAACTGCACGTGCTCGACAAGCGCACGTGTCTGTACGTCGTACACCTCGAGTGCGGACGCAGTCACGGCCAGAATTTGCTATATAGAAACAACCACGCGCACAGATGGACCGCTCAGCACGAAATGAAAAAACTCGACGAACAATAAAAACGAACCCACTTTAGCGTTCAACCACTGGACGGCGTAAACATTATCCCGCGCACGCCATTGAGCCTTTTCCTCAAATACCAGCCGCCCGACCTCGACCGTCTTCACTTTTCCCGACCGCTCGCTGGTGAACTGCTCGCACGTCTTCAGCTCGGAGACCAGGAGCAAATGGAGCCTCGAGCCCCACGCGTACACGAGCATGGGCGTCGTCGGCGGCGGATCCGGCATGGCCCTCTTATTATTATTATTGGCGCCGTCTTTCTTTCCTGGCGCAGGCTTCGCGCGATCCGAGGCGAAGCTGGGGATGACGCTGGGGAACCATGCTAGAGAGGCGCGGAACTTGGCCTTGTCCATATGCTCGTCGTCCTCGTCGCGATGCTTGCGGTACCACGTCTTGGGCGAGGGCTTCAGCCCGACGATGACGAGCTTGGCCGCCGTCAAAAGCGCAGCCACGTTGTACGCATCCGTCGCGTGCGGCACCGTGCCCAGCGGCAGCGGCGCCATCGCAAGGATCGTGTTCGTGCGCCGCGCGCGTCGTCGGTGGACGGGCGGTTGCCCTGGCACGATGGGCCCTTCGTTCGGGTACTTCCCCAGTATCCGCAGTACGTCCGACGCCTCGAAAAAGAGTGCCTTTCCCAGACTGTGGTAAAACGCAAGTCCCGCGTGGTCGGCGCTGAAGATGGCGGTGTGTCGCCCGGCGACAAAGCCGACATTGACTATGCGCGAGCCCCGTAGGTGCCCTTCTTTGCGGCCTGATGTGACGGCTGCGAGCGTCGTCGGAGGGACGGTGCGCGCGGGCACGTGCGGTTTGCTGAGGTCGAAGAGCTGGATGTGACCGGTCGCATGACCAGCTGCGACAAAGGTGTGATCGTGAGAGAGCGCGATGGCGGTCACCGTGCCGACGGCCTTTTCTGCAAATCGACGATAAGCTCTTAGCCGCTGAGGGAAAAAATGTAACGTGGTTGGAAAGCACCTGATGCGGGATCTCCGCAGATGCATCTGAGCGTCTGCTTGAAGTCAAACACGAGTACCCGCCCGCTCTCTGTGCCGACGCAGATGAGTCCATTCGCCACCATGACCGTGGGTGCGCCAATAGCTGGCGAACCCAGCACGGCCTGCGCCTTGCTCGAGGGCTGTCGCGCGAAGAGATGCGCCCCGAGCGCGCGGAGCTGCGTCCATCTAAACACCTCGCGCGCATCGGAATAGGATGAAGAGTCGTGCCCGTTCGTATGTGCAAACTCGCGCTTCTCCGCGCCGCCGGCGCCGGATCCCGGTAGCGCGGAAGAGGATGAGCCGGGCGAAAGCGTGGAGAAGCTCGACGGGACGGGCGACGTCGACATGCCGCGCAGGACGGCGGAGTGTGCGCTCGTCGCGGAGGGAGGAGACAGCGTGGCGTGTGGTGTGTAGGAGCGCAGGCGCGAGATCGTTTTGTGCAGGAAGGGCGGGGAGAGGTGTGAGGGCGTCGTGAGGAGGGCATGGGCGGGGATGCCGTTCGGGAGGGATGAGGACATTGCGGGTGGGGAGGAGAGGGATGCGGAAGCTGCAGCTGAAGCGGAGGCGGATGCGGAGACGGATGTCGAGGTGGAAGAGGGTGAAAGCGTTTGGACGGTCGAGGGCTGATAACAGCATGGCACGTTGCGTTGGTGTTGCCATGTGCAGGACGGGTGGGAGCACCGAAGCGTGTGACCACGCGAGATGAGCATCGAAACGAAAGCAATGGCGGATGTACGCGGAAAGCGAGAACTTACCAGGGTCTCGTCTCCGATCGTCATCGGTGAGCGTGAGCGGTCAAGATGATTATGGACGAGCGAACGCTCGACCAAGCGTTCATCGAGTTCGTCGTCATCGTCAGCTTCGTCGGCGTCGTCGGCGTCGTCCTCGTCGTCCTCGTCCAAGACGTCGCGCAATTGTTCGCGGTAGGTAGCGCGCGAGACCGGCGCGTCGGCGCCATCGTATACGAACGGCTCCTCATCCTCGTCACCTTCGTCTCCCTGAAAGCGAGGAAGACCGGAGGTGGCGTCGGTGGTCTCGTTTTGGTCGCGAAAGAGCTCGTCCATTCGGGTGGTGTAGTCGCCACCATTGGAGTCGACATGTTCCTCGTCGTCTGACCCAAAGTCCGAGAACGACAGTGATGGTCGACGAGTTAAACCGAGGGAGGTCATCGTTGGCCAGACTGGCTTGTGTGTTGAGTGAGCGGAACGTCAGCGCAGTCCTGGGGAGTAATTATGTAATTCGGCGGTCATTCGGGGTCCTTGACAAAATCTGGAATTTTTTAATTAATAAAGCAGTAGATATAACGTAGGAATAAAAGTACAGTAGTAAAAACAGCTGGTCCCTATAACAAACGGCATCACGATAACACCGCAGTCCGTCGCTCTCTGCTCTTCGCACCAGGGCCAAACCGCTCTTGAAACCCAATGAGTTCTTCCATAAGTTCTTCCATCATCTTCATAGTCGACTTTTCCACATTTACAACGCCGTCTCTGCTCACTTTCTCCTCGACTGTCGATGGTTGAGGCGGTGGGCGCTGCGACGTTGGTACGCCGTCCACTGTCATCTCCACGGCATCACCGATGGGCGGTGCCCCAAGAGAAGGGGAGTCCCCGAGATTAGCCTGCAATGCCTCTCGCCGGCGATACCGCTCCGAGGCACACGCCTGCTCGCGCACAACCCACTCGACTAGCGCACGGACCCGCTTGTTCATGTCACCTACGCTCATGCGTTTCCCAGGCCATCGAACTCGTACACCACGCTCCTCGCCAGAGCCACGTAACCGCAATGGCTGTGGCGTCTTGCTTGGCAGAGTTGGCTCCAAATGGGCAAGGTAGTCGGGCAGACCCCACGATGTCAGCAGTGGCTGTTGCTGTTGTTGTGATGACGAATATGTCCGGGAGAAAGAAGTCGGTGGGACTGAGGCAGATGCGACAGACCCATTGATGCGCCGCGTGGCTTGTTCGCCCGAGTTTGGGTTGCGCCGGGAGCCACTAGCCCGAGAGCGACCTCCCCCAGAGCGTCGGTTGCTCGGCCCGGGAGCGACACCACTGCCTATTTCCGAAAATGAGTGAGGGTGATCTGATCTGAGACAGATAAGGCCTACTCACCCTCCTCCCCCTCCACGGACGCTGCATCTTGCGCCTGGGTGGAGGGCCTACTACGACCACCACCACCACGTCGATTGCGCGACGCGCTGTTCTTCGGAGGTGGAACTGGGGGCGCGGGCATTGAGATAGACTTGGGCGTCGGTGCTGGCGTGTCTTCCTGTGGGGGCCTGGGTGCAGCGGGACGGTCCGAGGTCGTCGACGCGGATCGGGTGCGTTTGATCGAGGCGCTATAGGTAACAATTGAGTGAGAGGCGCAGATACGACAGAGAGTAACGGAGACGAACGTGTCTTCGGAGCCCCGCTTTCGCTTTTTCTTCACAGCAGCAGGGCTAGGAGCCCGTTCATCAAAGTCTGCTAGGCCATTGACGCTTCCGTTGATGGGGCTGGGGGACGATTGCGTAAAATTAGCTGCCGCCGCCTCCACCGCACTGCGTTCCACGATGAGGGCCATCATTTCGTCGTAGGCCGCCGCGTCACGACTGTTCATTGTATTTCGCCGCTTCTGGGGTTTTTGATAGCTCGGAGAGTGCGAGCGAGAGTTGCGGTTCGCGGACGTGGCGGTAGGATGGGAATTAGATGATGGGTGACGGTCTCGGGGCCGCTTGGCGAGTCTCCTAGACAGTCGTCGAGTGGTGTTGTCAGTGAACGCAAGGATGATGGCATAACTGCGGCGTACTTGAGAAGTTCCACATGTAGATCGGGCCGACATTGTTCACAGTAATAATGGTCTGCCTTGACGGCATCTTCATTTCGGATGCCCATGCACTGGCCGTGTTGCCAAACATTGCACATTTCGCACTGGACGAAGAATTCCCCAGCGCTTTCGTCATCGTCACCTGGGAATGGAGAGAGAAACGTCAGAAAGTGGGTTCGAGACGAGTGGATGGCAAAAAATATGGCTCTAGGCGGCTGATGTGGATGCCGGAACGCGATCAGGGACGGGGGTTCTCAGAGGGTGATCAGAGGCTAAGCGCAGATGTTGGCGACCATCGCGGTACTGCCCCCCGTGAGCCCTGTAGTTTCACTTGATCGCGTCCCGGACGAGGAATCAACCCCCAGATGTGGTTGGCCGTCGTAGGAAATGATGAGGGGACATGGAGGGAATGTGGTATACCCGCATTGCCACACACACAACGCGTGACGCCTTGCTCCTCCTCCTCAGCGTCGGGATCTCCGTTGAGTTCGAGCACGATGTCGGCCTGCTCGCCTTCTGCTATGATTGAATCAATGGCGAGGTTGAGCACGGGCTTTTCTTTCTCTTTGCCCTTACGCTTGGTGCGCCCGTTGCCGTTCTGTAGAGGGGGGACGCCGTTGGGAGTGCCATTTGATCCGTTCTTGTGGGGATCGTCTGGGGTATCCTCGAGGTCATCTTGCTTTGTGCGCTTGCGGGAAGAGGCGGAGGAAGAGGAGCGGTTGACGACTGGGAGGCGGGGAGCAGACTCTGAGCTGGGGGAGTCTGGGGACTTTGAGGTGCTGGTGGATCCAGAGGGGGCACTGCGTCTTCCTGACCGTCGCGTCTCCCTTGGAGAGAGTGGTGGGCCCATTGTTGCGACTTGGGCCATGAATGTTGGAAAGGGACGAAGAGAAGGAAGTGAGAGGGAGCGCGAGTACGGCAACCTTGGCAAGTAGCAAACGGGACCAAAGGATTCTTTCCCTCTTTAGGGCTGGCGCTCCCTCCGTTTTCCCACTCATCGTTGCCCCTCGCCGCCTCGCCATCGCCATCGCCATCCGAGTCCTGCCACCTCCGGAGCCACGTTCCTGCCGTATGCCCGTTTATTCCCTATCTCCCCAACCCCTGCGCCGCCCGTCCCTTCTCCGGCTGCCTCGGTGTGAGTCCCGTCAGAGCCCATCCCATGGCGATGGCCGCGTTGTTCGGCCCTTGCCCTCATGTAAAGCTTCTTCGATCCTTCTTCATACAGTTTAACGCCATGTCCATTACGATGTCCCCGTCCCCCTTCGCGGGCGTCCATTTATCTCTTTTTCGCTCGTATTTGGTTATAGTCACGTGATAAACCATAAATATTTTAATACAATAATCCCCATCGAGTCGACTCCGTTCGGGCCGGCGATTCCCACGATTACATCAAATGCGTCGTTGGCAGACCCGGTGGCAGACTTACTACTGCTGTACTTGTTCGACAGTACAGCACATCCAACATATCCAAGAAACATGACTCTCGAATACTCTTCAAGCGCTCCAGATCCCGTATCTTATCCACGTCTCCCGCCGCACTTTCTTCTGCCCACGAACACCCCAGATTATCTCCGCCTCATCTTGACCACAAAAGTGTACAAGGTCCTCAAGGAGACTCCACTCGTGCATGCCACAAATCTCAGCGCAAAGCTCGGAAATGACATATATCTCAAGCGCGAGGACCTCCAAGAGGTTTTTAGCTTCAAAATTCGCGGCGCGTACAATTTTATGGCTAGCATTCCCGAGGGGGAGCGTTGGAAAGGCGTCATCACATGCAGCGCCGGTTAGCCCTGTAGTACACACCTGCCCCTGCGTACACAGTCCTGACGCTCGCCATCTGTCGCCTATTCACCCTTCGTCTAGGGAACCACGCGCAGGGCGTCGCCCTCTCTGGCGCGCGCCTCGGCATCCCGTGCACGATCGTGATGCCGCAGGGCACGCCGACGATCAAAGTGCGCAACGTCGCGCGCCTCGGTGCCAAGGTCATCCTCCACGGGAACGACTTTGACGAGGCCAAGAGCGAATGCGCGCGCCTCACGGCCGCGCACGGCCTTGTCTTCGTCCCGCCGTACGACGACCCGCTCGTGATCGCCGGCCAGGGCACCATCGGGATGGAGATCCTCAAGCAGATGCCCGACGCCGAGCACCTCGACGCCATCTTTGGTGCCGTCGGAGGCGGCGGCCTCGTCGCGGGCATCTGCGAGTACGTCAAGCGCATCGGCAATCCGCGCACGCGCGTCGTTGGTGCCGAGACCTTCGACGGGGACGCGATGGCGCGTAGCTTGGATAAGGGCGAGCGCGTCACGCTCTCTGAGGTTGGCCCGTTCAGCGACGGCACGGCGGTGCGCATCGTGGGCGAAGAGCCGTTCCGCATTTGCAAGCAGCTGCTCGACGGGGTAATCAAGGTCGACAATGATGAGATTTGTGCCGCCATCAAAGATATATTCGAAGGTGCGTCTCGTCCAAGTCACACAACACGGATTTTTTTT
>Ga0137394_10004882_pt1 | contig 10192 bp, 9 predicted proteins | sample czobulk116metaG_FD_108278 | JGI IMG/M metagenome (GOLD analysis project Ga0137394, IMG submission 108278) | Vadose zone soil microbial communities from Angelo Coast Range Reserve, California, USA - czobulk1.16 metaG | ecosystem: Environmental > Terrestrial > Soil > Vadose zone | place: USA... | reverse complement strand
CAGCCCCACGCCGAGGGTTGGCGTTTCGTGCGCCAAGGCCACGGCTTCGTCGAATCCGGGCTCATTCACCATCAAGCTGGCGCTGGTCAGAATGCCTTCGTGATGGGCGCGTATGACAGCCTGATTAATGCTGGGAGAGGCGCCGAAATCGTCGGCGTTGACGATGAGTCTGCGCGGGCGAGCGCTCGGAGCGAGCCGGGGAGAGGGGCTCTCGGTTTGCATGGGCGCTGGTGCGGTCGGGAACGAGGGTATTGTGGGCAGTCCCTTCCCCCTCTCCCCGGCCCTCTCCCTTGGGGAGAGGGAGGCCGTGGCGGACGCGAGTGAGGAGGTGAACGATCGAATTGTGGATGGTTCCTCTCTCATCTCCCCTGCCCTATCCGTTGGGAAGAGGAAGGGTGGCGCTGGCACCGCGGCTGGCTGTGCGGCGAGCACAGCTCAAGAAACGCCGTAGTTGGGAACGACGGCGCCGGAAAGCATGCGATACCAGGTGCGCAGGATCAGAAGGAGCTTTTGGCCGCTGCTCAACCGCGTCGGGTTGGGGCCAAATACATCGAAGCGCTGCAATTCCAATTTGCGCAACAGGCGCCAATATACCGAGCCCATCAATTCGGCCGCAGCCATGGAGCGGCGATCACGCTCGGGCAAGGTTTGACGGGCCTGCTGGTAGAAAGCGCGAGCGTGCTGCGCCACGTCGGAAGCGAGCGCATAAAAGCGCTCCGAATACTTGAACTTGAGTATCTCCTCTTCGGTGACGCGATAGCGCGCGAGTTCCTTGCGCGGAAGATAAATGCGGCCACGTTCGGCGTCGCTTCGCACGTCGCGGAGAATATTGGTCAATTGCAATGCCTTGCCGAGGACATCCGCATATTGGCGCGTCAGCGGATCGGTGTAGCCAAAGATCTCAATGCTGAGAAGTCCCACCACGGAGGCGACGCGGTAACAATATTTTTCCAGGTCTTCGTAGGAATCGTATCGCTTGATCTCCAGGTCCATCTCAACGCCTCGAATGAGTTCATCGAACATTACGAACGGCAGTTTGTGTTGAAGAATGAACGGCTGCAGCTCCTGGGTGACACGACGCTCGGGAGCCTGGCCCGAACAGGCTGTGGCGATATCGGCACGCCAGGTGCTGAGCGTCTTACGCCGTACCTCGAGCGGAACAGTTTCGTCGTCAGCAGCATCGTCCACCTCCCGACAAAAGGCGTACAAAGCGGACATACCGTCACGCTTGTTCTTAGGTAAGAGGACGAAGGCGAGCGCGAGGTTGGAAGCGCTCCGGCGAGTGATCGCGCGGCTTTCCTGCATTTACGATGCCGGCTCGACCGGCTCTTCTGTGCGGAGTGGAGGCAAGCCCCCGGTTTCACCCAGGGTCGGATTACGCTCTGCGAACTCTTCTTTGCGCCGACGCTTTTTGCGATGCCTGCTTTTTCCGGAGGCTTCTTCGAGGGATTTCTTCTCCGCCCGGTAGATGACCCGAGCGCCATCGGAGCGAGTGCGGCGGTTTCGCCGAGTGACGTAGACGAACATGAAAAGACCGGCAGCGAGCACCAAGGCCACTGAAATAACAGTGATCAGATCGCGAAATCCGCTGTCAGGCGCGACGTGGACAGCAGTCTTCAGATCGGCGTTCAAATCTGTAGCCGGGTCAATGTCGGCTAACAACATCATGAGGGTTAGCATGACGGCACCTCCTTTCCAGGTGCGAGGTGTTCTTCATCCTCAGTCCCCACAGAGATACTCAAGCGCTGCATCCGATAACGAAGGGCGTGTCGGCTGATTTTCAATTGGTCAGCGGTGCGGGTCAGATTGTAGCGGTTATGATCGAGGGTCTGGTTAATCAAATCGCGCTCGAAGTTGGCCATGATTTCGTCGAGTGAATGCCCGGCTGTCACGATGGGAATGTCTCCCTTTCGCAGCCGGGTTTCGAGCTGAAAATCGGGCAAATTGCGGGCCTGAATTTCACGCCCGGTTTCAAGGATCACGGCGCGTTCGACGACATTGCGCAGTTCGCGAACGTTGCCGGGCCAATGATGTGAGAGCAATTTTTGCTGGGCCGCCGGAGAAATTCTCTCGAGATGCTTGTTCATCGAACGATTGAATTGCCGCAAGAAATGGTCCGCCAGCAGCAGAATGTCATTTCCTCGCTCTCGCAGCGGCGGCGGCGAAAACTGGACGACGTTCAGGCGGTGGAACAAGTCCTCGCGAAACTGGTTCTGACGAATGGCGTCGATAATATCGCGGTTGGTGGCGGCGATCAGGCGCACGTCCACGCGCAGTTCCTCATTGCCGCCAACGCGTGTAAAACTGCCGTCTTCCAGGAAGCGGAGCAATTTGGCCTGGAGCGGCCGGCTCATGTCGCCGATTTCATCGAGGAAGATGGTGCCGCCGTGGGCTTCTTCGACGCGTCCGAGCTTTTGCTTGAGGGCGCCGGTGAATGCGCCCCGCTCGTGACCGAAAAGTTCACTTTCCAATAGCGCCTCCGGAATGGCGGCGCAATTGATGCGCACGTAATGGGCCTGGTTGCGAGGGCTGTGGGTATGCAAAGCACCCGCCACCAACTCCTTGCCGGTGCCGCTCTCACCGAGGATCAAAACCGTGGCGCTGGACTTGGCGACGGTCTGGATCAACTGCCGCAGCTCGCGAATTTGCGCCGATTCGCCGATGATCTCGCTGATATCGTTGTGCTCGCGAGTCCGAGCGCGCAGAGCGGCATTTTCACGCAGCAAGCGAAAGCGCTCGGCGCAGCGAGCGACGGAGTGGAGCAATTCCTCGGGCTCGAATGGTTTGGAAAGATAATCGATGGCGCCGGCTTTGATGGCTTCGACGGCCAGTTTGGGCGTGGCATACGCGGTAATCATCAGAACTGGAAGTTCCGCATGATCCTTGCGCAGGCGGGCCAGGAAATCGTAACCATTGAGTCCCCCGAGTTGCGCATCTGTGATGACCATGAAATAAGATTCATGATTGACCAGATTCAGCGCGTCTTCGGCACTCTCGACCCCCTTGACGGTGTAGCCCTCATCGCCAAGCATGGTCTGCAGCGAGACACGCATATTCTTCTCGTCGTCCACGACGAGTACTGGAGGCAAGGCGTGGCTCATTTCTGCAGCTTCATAAAGGTTCTAGTAGGCAAGTCTATAATGAATGTCGTGCCCTTTCCAAGCTCAGATTCAATAGAAACGGTGCCGCCGTACATCTCAACATTATGGCGGACAATGGAAAGACCAAGACCCGTTCCCTTCTCCTTGGTGGTGAAATATGGTTCGAAGACCTTGAGCATCTGTGGCTTAGAGATTCCAGGGCCGTTATCAGAGACCGTGACGACAATCGATTGATCCGGTCCCGGCTGAGCCCCGATCTTGATCTCACGCCTGGCCGCAGAGGCTTCACGGGTGACGCCCAGGCCAAGAATGCCTGAGATGCGCTCGCCTTTGCCGGCGAGGGCTTCGCGGGCATTCTGCAAAACGTTGACCAGGATTTCGGACAGATGCCCCCGTTGCATCATCAGCACGGGCAAATTTGGGGCATAATCTGTCTCGATGGAGACGTCGAAAGCTGCGGCGGTAGGGAAAACATCGCGGATCGCTCGATCCAGTTCCTCGTTGATCTTGAGTTTCTCGACTTTGCCTTCCGCGAGTTGAGCGTAGCCCATGAGCTTGGTCAGAATTTGGTCTGAGCGCTCGACTTCGTCGCGAATGATCTGGACCTGTTCCTGCGGCGTACTTTTTCCCTGCTGAATGGCGCGTTGCAGGGAGTAAGCAACGTTGTTGATGATGCCGAGGGGGTTTTTGATCTGATGAGCGATCTCGGCAGCAAGCCGTCCGGCGGAATGCAGTTGCTCCTGGCGCGCGGCAAATTCGCGCGCTTCCTCCTCGGCGCGGCGCTGCTTTTCAAACAAGACCTGCAAACCATAGCAGCAAGCGGCCATTAATATCATAACGAACATCCGAAGGATGGAGGGTTCGGTTTCGGTCGCACCTTGTACATTCGGATCATTAATGTAGAGGCCGAGAATGCCCGCCAGGAGGTAGAGCAATATAGCCGAAACATTCAATATGATCTGCGGAATAGCTCGAGGCGTGCTCATGGCGTTGCGCACGATCAAGCCCAGAAAAATCCAGTAGAGAGGGCTGCTGAACCCGTCGGTGACAAACGTGAGCGCCGCCAGGAAAAGGCTGTCCAGAAAGTTGGAGAAGAAAATGATGCGTTGGACAAGAACGCTGGCAAAGCGTTTGGAGCGCAAGAGCATTACAGCTACGGCGATATTGACGATGAGGTAAATGAGAAAGAATCTCTCGACCACGTGCAGAGCCAATGATACGGGGAGCCGGATACCCTCGAACCAGCTATAGAAGTAAAGATAGTAAAGCAGGATCACCACAAACACCGCCTTCACCGGAAGGATGACATCCTTCTCGACGGTGCGCAGCCGCGTGGCCAACTGTTCGGGGGTGGGCGAGGTTTCGCGAAGCATCTCGCGCAATCTTCGCAGCCTGGCCCAAAGCAGCAGTTTCATGTTTTAAGTCGCGCGGCTGGTAAAAGTGCTCTCATGGGCGGCTATATAGTAGAGCAACTGGCAGGAATTTCGAGAGCCGACTGGCAAGGGGAGGCTGAAGCCCGGAGCATCACTTCAGCAACCTGGTGACGTATTTTACGATCTCCTCCGGTGGGCTCAGGCGCCCCAGCCCCTCATAACCACACGAGAGCATTCCCTCGTCTGGCCCGACGAATCCTACGCCGCGCGATTTCAAGAGCTCGACGTTCGCCTTCGTCGCGGGGTGCTGCCACATCTTCCCGTTCATGGCAGGGGCGAGCGCAATGCGTGCGTTGGGGTTCAGAGCCAGCGCAATACAGGTCAGCGCGTCGTCGGCAATTCCGTGAGCGAGCTTGGCGAGACAGTTAGCCGTCGCTGGGGCCACCAGTAAAAGGTCGGCTGCATCCGCCAAAAGAATATGTGTCGGCTTCCAACCCTCTTCTTCGTCGTAAAGGCTGGTCACGACGGAGTGGCGGGAAAGGGTTTTGAAAGGCAACGGTGTAATGAAATGCTGGGCATCAGCGGTGAGGACGACATGGACATTATGGCCGTCTTTGGTGAGCAGGCTGGCGATGTCCACGGCTTTATGCGCCGCGATCGATCCAGTTACCCCAAGGACTACGTTCTTGCCCATAAATGATTATCGGCATTCTGGCGTTCGGCCCCGCGGGATGCCGGCACTTTATTCATAAACGGGAAGCTGCGCACGGCTCTGCCGCATTTTTTCCGCGTCGATAATGGCCTGCATCCGGCGAAGGTCTTCGCCGATGCTCGAACTTACTATGAGATAATCGAAATGCTTCCACTGGGCAATTTCCTGGCGGGCCACACTGAGGCGCTTTTGGATGGTGGGACCGGCATCGAGGCCGCGCTTTTTCAGACGCTCTTCCAAAATGTGCATCGAGGGCGGGGTGAGAAAAACGGTCAACAGGGCGCGCCCAAGCTCATGGTCTTCTTTGCTCTCCTCGCGGATAATCGAGGCGCCCTGGACATCGACGTTGAGAATCACGTCTTTACCCTGGCGGAGCTTTCCCAGCACCTCTGATTTCAAGGTGCCGTAGCTGTTTCCGAAGACCGTTGCATGCTCGAGAAAGTTTCCAGCCTGGACCCGCTTGAGGAATGTGGCGGCGTCGAGAAAATAGTAATCAACGCCATCCTGTTCGCCGGGCCGGGGCTCGCGGGTGGTGCAAGTAATGGCTCGGCTCAGGTTGGGCAGAACAGCCAGCAATTGCTCACAAAGAGTTGTTTTACCCGTGCCGGATGGGGCCGAGATCACAATGAGCAAAGGATTGGGATTAGGAGCAGCCATGGTCCTGGCTTCTGTCGAGCGAGACGTCGGTTCGCCTCGAACATGCGCGAGTTCGCGTAGAGGCACTGCAGGAACGGATTGCGAAGATGGAAATGGCATCCTGGGCGTTCATTCCACGTTCTGCGCCTGTTCGCGAAATTTCTCCAGCTCCGCCTTAAGCGTGACTACCTCGCGTGAAATCAAGCTGTCGTTGGCCTTTGAGCCGATGGTATTGATTTCGCGATTCATTTCCTGCGCCAGGAAATCGAGCGTCCTGCCGATGGGCTCTTTGGATTTGAGACAATCATCAAATTGCTGGAAGTGACTTTCCAGCCGGGTGATCTCCTCAGTAATGTCCGAACGGTCGGCAAAATAAATGACTTCCTTGACCAAACGATCTTCCTCGATTTCGGCGTCTTCGAGGCCGGCAGCTTTGATGCGGTCAATGAGCTGCTCACGATAGCGCTGCTGGACGGTGGGGGCCTGTTTGCGAATTTTGGCCACGGCTTTGTGCAGGAGATTCATGCGATGGCAGAGTTCTTTGCGCATGTGGCTGCCTTCGCGAACGCGCATTTTTACCAACATTGACAGGGCTTGCTTGAGTGCTTTGTCCACGGCGGGCCAAAAATCCTCGGCATCGGCCAACTCCTCGTTCGTCTGCAAAACACCAGGGGCGCGAAGCAATAGGTCGAGTGACACCGACCCGCTGAGATTGAGTTCCTTGGCCAGGTGATTCAATTCTCGCGTGTAGGCGACAGCGAGCTTCCGGTTGAGGTGGACTCGAGCTCCCTCTTTGCCTTCGGCTGAATGGAGAGAGACGCGCGCAGAGAGGCGGCCGCGAGCGATAGATCGATTGATCTCGTCGCGGATCTGCGCTTCCAGCACTTCCAACTCGCGCGGCAGGTTGATCGAAATTTCGCTCTGCTTGCGATTAACTGAGCTGAGTTCGACGGTGATTTTGAAGCCGTTTTCGGCGCATTCACCCCAGCCGTATCCCGTCATCGATTTCATCGCCTAAAGTTTAACAAGCTTTGCTACTTGCGACACATCCTTGTCGCCGCGACCGGACAAGTTGACAATGATTACCTGATTTTTTTGCATTTTGGGAGCGCGCTCGATGGTAGTGGCGATAGCATGAGCAGACTCGAGAGCGGGAATGATGCCCTCGAGGCGGGCCAATTTCATGAAACCATCCAACGCCTGTTCGTCGGTCGCATAGGTGTACTCGACTCGTTTCTCGTCCCGCAGCCAGGCATGTTCGGGGCCGACCGCCGCATAGTCCAGTCCGGCGGAGACACTGTGTGTCAGTTGAATCTGCCCGTTCTCATCCTGTAAAATGTAGGATTGAGTTCCCTGCAGGACGCCGAGGGAGCCGCCTTGGAAACGCGCGGCATGTTTCTCTGGAAAGATGCCTTCACCACCGGCTTCGACCCCAAGCATTTTTACCGATGTATCCTGAAGAAATGGATAAAAAAGGCCAATGGCGTTCGATCCGCCGCCGACACAGGCGATGAGCAAATCGGGCAGGCGTTCTTCCTTTTCCAGGATTTGAGCACGGGCCTCATCACCGATCACGCGTTGAAAATTGCGAACCATGACCGGATAGGGGTGGGCGCCGTAGGCAGTGCCGAGAATGTAATGAGTCGAGCGGACATTGGTGACCCAATCGCGCATGGCTTCATTGACGGCTTCCTTGAGCGTCTTTTGACCGGCGGTGACCGGGACGACATCAGCGCCCAGCATTTTCATGCGAAAAACATTCAGCGCCTGCCGCTCACAATCGACCTCGCCCATGTAAATCACGCACTTGAGGCCAAACATGGCGCTGACGGTCGCGGTGGCCACCCCGTGCTGACCAGCGCCTGTCTCGGCAATGATGCGGGTTTTGCCCATGCGGCGGGCCAGGAGGATCTGGCCCATGGCATTGTTGATTTTATGCGCGCCGGTATGGAGTAGGTCCTCACGTTTGAGATAGATCTTCGCCCCGCCGAGTTCGCGAGTGAGACGCTCGGCAAAGTAAAGCGGCGTAGGCCGCCCGCAAAACTCCCGCAGGTAATAGTTGAGCTCGCGTTGAAATTCGGGATCGTGCTGAGCTTTGAAGTACTCTGCTTCAAGCTCTTGCAAGGGGTGCATCAATGTTTCGGGCACGAATCGACCGCCGTACGGTCCGAATCGACCTTTGGCATCGGGCAAACTGGCTTTGGCCACAGCGCTCATATAATCGAAGGCGAATTTCGCTCAAATGGAGCTATTGGCAAAGAGAATTCCGGTTTGTCCGAGGCGTATCAAGGGGCGCGGTGGGGCGAGCGTCCCCGCCTTACTTCAGGAATGTCTTTTCCAGAGTTCGAGTGCTTGCGTCCAGGTCGCGGAGCAAGTCGAGATAACTGATCCGAAGCCGTTCCGGGACCGTCTGTGGAGGGTCAGCGCTCTCCAGCGCATGAGAAGCAACGAGCTTTGCCGCTACTTCTGGCCCGCGCAAGTAAGCAAGCAACTCGGCTGCTTCGCGCGGATGGCGCCGAGCAACCACCAAAGCAATCGCATTTGGAATTAGCATCCGATCGGGCTGGGTGGGAAGAGCTGTCACGGTCAGCCCATCGCTTTGACCCGCTGCGATATCATCTGAATCGGTCAGGCCAATCCAGGCTTCGCCGCGGCCGACCAAATTCACCACGACAGAATTGCCGTCGACGAGGAAAGGTTTGTTCGCCTGGAGCGCGCGACACCAGGTTTGCCAAGGTTCGTCGCCCCAGGCCTGGCGCAACGCCAGGAAATGCGTCGCCGTGGTGCCGAAGAGAGGATAGGCCAAAGCCACTTTGCCATGCCAGATGCGATTGGTTAGTTCGAAGAAACTGTGCGGCGCCGAACTGAGCGAAAGCCGATTGGTGTTGATGACAATGCGCCGGCTGCGATAACCGAGGGTCGCCCAGTTAGTCTCCAACACGCCTCTGGCTGCCAGTTGCCAGGTGCGGAGTTCTTCGTTGTTCCAAAAGAGATCGCACTGGGGGTGTGACTTCTCGGCCTGGAGCCGATTGGCCAAACCGACGGTCTTTGCGGCTTCGCTGTCGTAGAGAACGTTTACTTTGATCCCGGTCCGACGAGTGAATTCCTGAAAGATTGGCTCGGCATAAATCCGATCCTGGGAAGTGTAAGCAACAACCTCACGGGCGCTGCGATTACATGCTGAACTCAGCACGAGCAGAGTGAAAAACACGATTGCCGCGGGCCAGGAATATCGCAGCAACACCATGCGCCTGCCGGAATGTCGCATCAGACGGTGCGCTTATGGTACCACCACCATTCGAACAGGAGCACAGCCAGTCCAATGCCCGCAAGCCAACGCCACAGTTCGGAGTTGGCCCGCTGCAACTTACTGGCGGCGACCTTGCCGTAGCGCCCGAATGGTAGTTCCTCGCGTGGGGCGATATTGCTTTCGGCAGCGTCCACGAGGTTAACGCAAAAGGTGGTCGTATTGGTTCCGACGGTTAAACGATAAATGCCTTGCTTGAATGTATCTCCCACCACCAGCTCGTTGGCTTTCGGATCGACCTCGATCAATCGCGTTTTGTTGTCGGGGCCGGTCAGCTTTGCACTCTTGATCGGCTGAGGGAGCGGGAGGCGAAAAGGGCTGCCGGCAGGAACCATGAGCTGCGCTGAGCTGGTCGATGCTGGGTTGAGCCATTCCACCGCATTGGCGATGAAGATCGGAAAAGAAATGCGCAACGGCCAGGTGCTTTGGAGGGTATCGAATCCGATCCAGACAATGCGTTGGCGTTCGAGGTCACCGGTCAGAACCAATGGAGTTTGCGGCGAATCGACCAGCGAAACGGCCCAGGGCGGGGTCTTCACAGCCATGGTTTCGGTGACCTGGACGTTGTCGAAATTAACGAAGCGCAGCAGCGAGTGCGTGTTCTTCCAATCCACGATGGGGGGAGCTTTGACGTTTTGCCAACCGGCAAACCAGTTCGTGCTGACCGTATGGATCGCCAGCACGTTGCCTTTCGGCCAGACGACCGGAAGCACGTCGTCAAGGACAACGATATCGAATCCCGCCGCGTTGTCAGTGAGTGAGGAGGAGACGGAGAGTTGGACGTTCGGAGGCGCTTTCAGCGCTTTCTCGAGAAAGCGATTGCCCCGCGTGATCAGAAGAACCTTCACCGGCTGCGGCATAAGACTGACGATGGATGCCTGGTTATCAACCGCAAGATCGTCTGATCCTCTCAGCCGAACGGTGAAGACACCGTCTTTGGTTTGGGCGGCAATGAAAACCAGGGGCTGCGTGTTGGTAGGACCGAGTGTCAATGGGCGAAGATCAACGACTTCGTTTTCAAACAAAAGCTCGAGCTCGGCTTGTTGCGCGTTGGTGCTGAAGT
>Ga0137394_10004881_pt1 | contig 10192 bp, 6 predicted proteins | sample czobulk116metaG_FD_108278 | JGI IMG/M metagenome (GOLD analysis project Ga0137394, IMG submission 108278) | Vadose zone soil microbial communities from Angelo Coast Range Reserve, California, USA - czobulk1.16 metaG | ecosystem: Environmental > Terrestrial > Soil > Vadose zone | place: USA... | reverse complement strand
CCAGCCCGCTCTAACACTAACAATGCGCAATCATCCGCGATTGCTCAAAGATGAAGACCTCAAAGACTCGGACCAGGCCCAGGTTTTCCTGATGCAACCAGAGACTCTAGGCTACTAGGCTATAGATAGACAGAGAGCACGCATCACGGCCCAGTCGGAACTCGTTCAGGCCTCAGTAGAGTCCGCCTTGGTAATCATATACTGACACTTCCGTAGGTTTACGGGTTCCCGGAAAAGGAAATTATGGGTGATTTTTACAGCCAAAACCTAGCAACCCGTAGGCTGACTCAGCCTACGAGTAACCCGGTAGGCGACAGTAGGCCGCCTTTGCGATGGCGACGACCTGGTTGGGGAAGACGGATGCATCTTTCTTTCTTTTTTTGTACACACACGATCGATATCCGCGTCGCCCATGTTGAAAACGTCCTTGGGGTCAGTCGAGTCTGTTTTGGGTATTACAGTCAACGCGAAAGGCCTCAAGCGCGCACTCAAGTAATAAAATGACAGTATATGGCTGATGTCGCAAAATGATTGATTGCACCGTAGCCAGAGCCAGTCGATTTGGAGATTAAGCGAGTTTCCGCGGCCAAGGTTTTCATGATTAAGTTCATGATAAGCGCAAGAATATGATCCCAATATCTCTTCTCTACTATAAGTTTGGATTGCAGCGTAGCCAGTCGATTTGGAGATTAAGCGACTTTCCGCGGCCAAAGTTTTCATGATAAGCGCAAGAATATGATCCCAATATCTCTTCTCTACTATAAGTTTGTCGCTGTCCGTCGGGAAGCTCCTCGTTCAGCATTCATTTGTTTCTTTTCTAAAGCACTGGTTGGTGAGCACAGAGCCTTGTCTTTTTTGTAGGGTATCTTGACCCTCCCCTGCAGCCCAGACGTTTCGTTCACACTTGTGACACTCGGATCTCTTATACAGATATTTTCGAACATGCGCTCTTACGTGATTCTCGCTGTTTTTGCCCTCGACGCATCTGCCGTTCTCCCTGCTCTGTCTGCCCCAATCCCGCTCATGTACGGAAATCTACTTGTTGAGTTTAAAGGCCGGGCCTTCCTGATAAGTGGAGTTCCTCTAGGTTGCGAGGCTTCAATAACTGGGATGACTCTGATGCCAGTGCATCAAGGTTTGACGCGCTCTCAAGGAGAGCCAGACTGATCAAGAACAACAACGCGGGCCGGCTGGGCTTATCCCTTTTAACCGGCGCCATGCTCACCGGAGCTGGAGTAGCTTTGTATCAGGATTCAGATCACAACAAACGGGCCAATGCCGAGTTGGCGGAACGCGCTCTCGGTGATCATGACCTCGATAAGTGAGTGAAATGCCAGGAGAATGCCTGCGGTCACTTAAAACGCGATTGTAGGCGGTTTGGGTTGTCGACTTTGGCAGTGGTTTCCAAGGATGTCTCGTGCGTACATTTCATTTTACACTTTTGCCCTTTTTGGTGGCGAGCCTCTCATTTCGGCCCATAGTCATAGTCAGGAGGAGATCACCGCAGCCTTGAGTCCCTCGGGCAAGCGTGATGTCGCGTGAGTCATCCCCATCATATCGACGATGATTTCGTCCTGTCAACTGAGCTGAGCTCAATCCTTACAGCCCGGGAGACACCCTTAATCTCCTTTCTCGCATGCTCGATGAGCTTGATTGAGTACATCTTGATGATGTGGTCTGCATCGAGTGAAGGTTTCGCCTATCACAATCCACGTACCAGGGCTACTATTCCGTTTAAATAAAGATGGATTCTCGCCCGAGGAACACTCCAGAAGGGCTGCACGCAGTGGGCGCGACGCGCCGACGTCGGAGCATCGGGTCTTCAAGGCGGCGCGTTCTTGGGACATTGGCCAACGTGTTTCTTGAGATCCGAAAGGGGTGAGAGGACTAAGTCTGAGAGGATTTAGCAGTGCGTTCGAGGGTCGGTCAGGGAGCTGAGACGACGTCGCGTTCTCCGAAGAGAGTGTGAGGCGTATGGGGTGTTGCTTAAGTCAAGGGAGGGGCCGTCCTCTTCCCGAAGGTCGAGCACGCGCGACTAAGGACTTGAGCGCTTGAGCGCGTACGCGGGAAGTTGCCCTAGGGGGCACCGCGGGTTGACTACGCTCGATCTTTACAGTATGGGGATTAAACAGAACGGGGGGACGCAGAGAAAGAGGGTGCGGGCTTCGGATCGATGTCGGACGGTCGAGTGAGAGGGTATGTATGCGCGTGAGAACGAATACAAACTATTCAAAGTCAATCGCGAGTAGGGGAAGAGAGGGTCCAAGAAGGGAAAGCGCGACAAGTTCCTTCCTGCGTGCGACAGGACCGCGTAACGAAGAAGGGGAAGGCGGCGTCTGTGGAAGGAGAGAAAAGGGTCCTATTGAATGTAATAACCTGCGCGACAGCGGGCGCGCGGACTACGAGAGGGAGGGGGCATACAGCGGCGAGCGAAAGTGTTGAGCCGAAGACGAGAAGGGGAGAAAAGGGGAGGCCTAAGTCTGAAGGGGAAGGGGAAAACGGATGGACCAGTCAAGTATCCAATCAAAACGCGACGGCATAGAGACGCGGCGCGTGCGCACAGGCGAATACGATGGCGGGATGCGGACGAGGCGCAAGGCGAAAACCGAGAGAGGCAGTGTGAGGGCGGTGGCAAGGGCGACGGCAGATGTGGCGGCGCGGGCGAGCGAGGAAATGAAGATTATATTGGCTACATGGTCGAGGGTTGTCGGGTGAAGAGGTTTCGGCGCGAGCGGGCAAAGGTGGAGGGTGAGGTGAAATTTTGGCCAACTACGCTACAAAAGGCTTGGTGCGCTCGCGCCCCACACCCACGCGATCGAGGGATGACTTTTGTAGCCTTAGGGATCCCAGAACCCTGTCTGACATAAAATCAAATCACAAGTTTAAAACCTTTTCTATTCAAATTGTTTTTTTTCTTTGTTGAGCATATCAGACGCCAAGTGTTGGACCGCAGTGGGAATTCCGAATATACTCTAATGCAGACGGTGAGGGACAATCAGCCTGAGCACCAGTTCCGGTGCGGCGCTGGCAAGACTTGTTACGGCAGAGTGTTGGGATGCACGAGGCACGAGGCAACAACCCCACACACTCAGCTATAAATGGGTAGTAATATTTTTTCTTTTCTTTTTTGACAGCGTTTGGTAATGCGTCCAAGGCAGATTTAGGGGCGAGGGATAGTTCCCTCTTCTCCTCATCCTCCGTCTCTCCCATAAACTCAACTTACACCCTGCAAGTACAAGATCGGACACTGCGTAACCCGTCCTAACTATTTAAACTGAGTACTTGTGGCTGTAAAAGAGCACACTACGCACCAGGCTGCTGAGAGATGATAGTCATCCGCGCTCCTGTATCGCCACTTATTGTCCAGCGTGCGTACGCTTTTCAATCAAGTTCCAGAAACTAGAACTCAGAGCTTCGACTTCGACAGCGTGGCGCGTGAAGTTCTGGAACGTCGTGGCCGGTCTCTACTTGTCGGTCTTGCTCCCTCATCTGCCCATACGCCCTCGCTGAAGTCATTCCTCAATTCATAGCTGGGAGTTCATCACTAATTTTGGATACGAATGGCAAGTCATCCGAGGGCATCGTCCATACCGGTGGACGATATGGGTCGGTGACATCTCCATTATGAGTTGCGTTGCGCACAGAAGATGGACTGATATGCCTATACGAAAGGTTTACTCCCTGACACGCGTGTCCACTCTAGTCTTCGCTCTTCTTACTGTAATCATGGTCGCCCCAACTTCAGAGAACTGCGAGGTGTGCTCTGCCCTGCGTTTACCTTTGCTACACTTTCTCTCCATGACTGACCGTGACCCTGATTACAGGTCATGCACAAAACGCAATACGTAAGCACCAGCCTCTCACTGGAGGGAACGACGCTTAGTCCTGTCTGCTTATTTTCAGAGCTTCGCATGTCTTGCCTTTGCCTCCGCTTCGCTCTTGGTTCTTCTTCGTATGTATGTCCCAATCGCTCGTCTGAACCAGCGACTGCGGAATAGGTGCTCATACCTGATGTCAGCATCGCTATCTGGAACCACCAGAAGGCCGTCGTCAGGATCGCGATCTGCTTATGGGTGGCTAATATCGCATTCGTCCTCCAAGGCAAGTCTCTTCTTCTTCTGCATGCGATTGGGGATTCCAAGACAACGTATCTGGGCAGGAATAATAAGGGTGAATGTCTATATTTTGGTGATTTTGCACTCGGGCCTTACTCCTTCCCCAGGTTCACTGGACATGGATCCCCGAGCCGCACACATGCCTTCCGGGAACCGTCGATGTCATCAGACTTACCCTCATCGTAAACCTCATTACCGACATCATTTTGCTTGTCATTGTCCTGGTTGGCTTGTTCAACATGAGCCGATGCGGAGACGGCTTATTCGGTCTACAAGGCGTCCTCTGGAAACAGGTGCAGTAGACGGCCATTCCTTCGATAGTAGTTCTCTCACCTCATCCCTGTGTTTCTGTTGTAAGGGTGTTATCTGGCTCGCGCTTGCTGCCGTTGCCGAGGTCCCGCCAGTGGTATGTGGCTTAACATTTTCAGCTCACCTCTCTGTTCAAAGTGTTCGTCCCTGCTCCACGGTACAGGTGCTCATCATTTTGAATCTGGGCGGTAATGCTTTTCTCTCCATGACCTATGATTGAAGAATATTGATTGAAGTCCTTTCTGCCCGACATACCAGTGCGGACTAACCTCGTACGTTCCTTGAAGCGAAATGGGGACTATGGGTTGCTTATGTCTCGTTCGAACAAAGCTACTCCAATTCCCCTCGCTGGTCATAATGTCAATTGCCGCAACACGGATGCATCACTCTCTGGTAGACTATGCCTGCGAGTCCACTGAAATGTCCGTACATGCTTTGTTTCCCTTCCTTCTCTGCACTCACTATTGACATTGTCATTATAGCACGTCCGCCACCTTCCGGAGTGATGCTAACCCCGTCCCGAAGCGAACCGCCTTTATACCAATCACACTTGATCGGGCTGAGGTATCTGCGCACCGGCAATCGAACAGTATCTAGGGGTCGCAATCCAGCGAATGTGACTCACGCATCAGCATGGACGGGCAGCGATGTGACCCACAAAATGGTTTGGTATCGACAGCGACTTGGAGAGTGGCATGGAAAAATCAGCCCACTAGTACAAAAGGAAGTGGTTTGTCCCGTAGATTTTGGCCTATCTCACGAGTGTTCCTATAGCAGTCGCGCTCATGTAATAAATGTCTTCGGACATGGCATTTGTGTTGCCAGTGTTTGATTTATCGGACTCTCGATTTTCATTTCCGTCTCCCCAAGCGCGTCGCCCTTTAGAAGGATGCGCATAGTACAGATGATGATCTGCGTTGCTGTACAGTCTCGAATTCGCCGATTCTTGTATCCGTAGCTGTAGTTGAAATGGCTCCAATGAGGGGCCCCTATTTTGTAACGCAACTTCACTAGCTTCACTCCCTCACCTCATCAATTAATACAGTGCGCCTAGAGGGCTCTCCAACCATTTCGCGCACTGCAGCGAGAGCAATATGTTCGTCGCTGGAAGCGCACCAGTATGCCAGAACATTTGCCGTCTCAATCGCTTGCGGTAATTGACCGAAATCCGCTGAGGTAGATTAGTCCGAATATGGCGTTGTTGGCATTGCCGGCAGCGGACACACTCACGACGCCGTCAGAGACCAGGGGGATTAATACGACATACTGTATTATACCTATGCTCTTGTACTACTAGTTCGCGATGTGTGTACCGAGTCATCCATTACGAGTCATTCGTGATTGCCCTTGACCCATGCTCAGCATGATGCACCGTCTTCAACGCCCTATTTTGACTTCGCGCCAAAGGCTCCATCCCAACTTTACGCCCTCCGCCCGCGATGGCATCTGGACCGTTCTCGCAGGTCGATTCCCAGCTGATCACCGACCTCCATTCTCTGCACGCAAAGTCGCCCAAGCTCCTCAAGCCGGTCCAATATGCCGCGCCCGCGGTCCAGGAGATCACGGTGGAGAGCTGGAGGATGAATGAGTTCAAGTACTACGACATCCCGTCGCCGTTCCCGACTCTCGCGCGCGGCCTGTTTTCCGTGCGGGATGGCAAGGCGCCGGAGGAGGAGAAGGACGGTCCAACGCGATATCGGATCGTCGCGAGGGGATACGACAAGTTTTTCAATATCGGTGAGGTACCGTGGACTACCGTACGCTTCAACCTTCTTTCCTCTTGCGCCCATCCCACCGCCCTTCTTACGGTTCTGTATTTTGGCCAGTGGTCGTCGCTGGAAACTCACACAAACCCACCATACACTCTGACGCTCAAGTCCAACGGATGTATCATCTTCATCGCTGCTCTGTCTCCATCGAAGCTTCTCATAACATCGAAGCACTCTGTGGGACCCGTTCAGGGCGTTCCCGAGAGTCACGCTCAGGCCGGCGAGCGTTGGCTCCGTCATCATCTCGAGCAAGTGGGAAAGACAACGGAGCAGCTTGCGGAGGCGTTATGGGAGAAGAATTGGACTGCGGTAGCAGAGGTGAGTCAACCGTTCTCGTAAACTCACTCAAACGTCTAATTCATGACCCCCGCCTCGCAGCTCTGCGATGACAACTTCGAAGAACACGTCCTCCCCTACTCCACCGAGAAGACGGGCCTGCACCTCCACGGTCTCAATGATTGCTCCAAGCATTTCAAAACCCAGCCAACTTCCGTCGTCGACGAGTTCGCACGCGAATGGGGGTTCATCCTCACGTTGTCTTACGTTCTACCGTCTATACCCGAAGTAAAGGCATTTTCGGAGGAGATTGGCCACAGCGGCATGTGGAACGGCGAGGCGCTCGAAGGCTTCGTCGTTCGCACGACCGTCCGCACTCCGCCCACCGACGGAAAGGCTCACGCCGACGCGTCGCCGTATGCCCCGGGTTCATCCTTCTTTTTCAAGATCAAGTTCGACGAACCGTACATGATGTACCGCGACTGGCGCGAGATCACAAAAGCGCTGTTGTCGCGGGGCGAGAGCGCAAATCTTCCGAAGAACAAGATGAAGCGCCCCGAGACGAAGACATACGTTCAATGGGTGAGGCGGGAGATCAAGGATCATCCGAAGCTTTTTGAGGGCTACGTGAAGGGACACGGGATCATCTCCACGCGCGAACGATTCTTAGAGTGGCTGGAGACGGAGGAGGGGAAGAGGGGGAGGAAAAAGGCCGAGGCCGATGAAGCGGCTGGCCTCCCATCCGATAAATCGTTTGGTAAGACCATAATAATGCCTATCGCTGTCCCTGGTGTCGGTGGGTTCCACTTCCCCCCTGCCTGACGTAGTAGGCTTACTTCGACCCCCACCAAGGAAAAACCTCAATTTCGGTAGCTCTTGCTGAGCTGTTCGGCTTTGGGCACACCCAGAGTGATGATGTTCGAGCGAAAAAAACAGCGCCCACGTTTATTCAAAATGTTAAAAAACTCCTGCGAGACCATGATGTGGTCATTGCTGACAAGTAAGTGATGGCGTGTGCTCTCTGATAAGAGACTCAGGAATATTTTTTCAGAAACAACCACCTCCGCAAGCACCGCGAGGATCTAAGGGGCGCCACCAAGAGCATGCACCCGCCCGTCCGCCTCCTTGCGCTCAACTGGTCCCTCGACCGACCGCTTTCCGAGATTCACCGCACGCTCGCGGACCGCATCCTCACGCGCGGCGCGAACCACCAGACCCTCCACGGGGATGCGACCGGCGCCAAATCACACGAGGACGTCTTGTGGCAGTTCCTACGGAGCAGCGAGCCGCTCAGCGACGACGGCGAGGCGGACGCGACGATCGAGATGGATGTGAGCGAAGACCTCGAACAATCGCTCGCGCGCGCGATCGACAGCATCGTGCGTGTGCTCGCGCTGCCACATCCAGACATGGAACGCGTCGGCATGGCGCTCTCCAAGGCCCGCGCGTACAAGCCCGCGCTCTCGCTCTCGGGCGCCAAACACCCCAAACAGGCTAAACAGGCGGCAGCCACCAAGGCGCCACCTACGCCGCGCTACTTTGCCCTCCTTGCGGAAATCGACCTCGTCGACACCCTCGACTTGCACATCTCGCGAGGAGCGCCGCCCCTGCGTGACTTTTGGGACGCGCTCAAGGGCTCCCCGGACGGAGGGCACCACAGCGGCCGCGTTGCGCGCACCCCACACGTGACGATCGTGCACAGCAAACAGCAGCAGCAGCAGCAGCTGGATCGGGACCCGAAGAGCGTGGCGCTGTGGGAGCGCTGCATTGCGCTGCACGCGCTGCACGCGCCGCCTTTGTTCCGCGCGCGTCTCGGGCATTTGGTGGCGAACGAGCGCATCATGGCGGCGACGGTTGAGGATCTGTGCGTGGACGATCCAGAAGAGGACGCGGGGCAGGAGGGTGCGTCGTTTGTGTCCCAGCTTGACCACGAGCTCCGCGAGCGGCTGCATATCACGATCGGGACCAAGGATGCATCCGTGCCTGCGATCGAGGCTGGCGCGCTGGTGCAGGCGTTCAAGGAGGGAGATACGGGCATCGAGAACGTGCCACTAGAGGGGGTGTACGTGAAGGGAAGAATCAAGGGTCTTATGAGCTGAAGAGTCATCGAGTCATCATGCAATACCTGTCACCATTCCCCGCATCGCACGCTTGTAATGAATACCAATGGCTTTGGCTAATATTCTTCCTGAGAAACATACTGTATAGCTTGTGACTATCGTTCGCGTCCGTTTCACGTTTCATATCATCCAGCACGTCGACCCAGGGCCAATTCATCCTCGGAGGAACGTGCATGTCATGTCATATTCACATATTAGTGGTAGAGACAAGGCTGGCACTGCGCATACTGAGTACACAGCAAAACTACGTTCTAACCCACACCACGCATCATCCCTCGTAAACTCATGCCTTGGCGGCCTTGAGCACCTTGCGCACATTATCGCGTCGCGACTTTTTGAGTATCATGACTTGGAAACGCTCAAAGTCGGAGAGTGTTCTCCGCTTCTCCGCGGCTGCCCGCTTCTTCGCCCATGCTGTTGACTCCCATTTGGCAACGACGCCAGCTTCCTCGACATATTTCTTCACTGTGCCAGAGCCTGCGTTTCGCGGCAGTTTTGGGACGGTCAGAGAAGTGAGAGTAAGGTGGCGATAGGGGAAGGCCTGGCGCGGAACGCCAGTTGTGGGACCGTCGATGATTGCCTGAAGAAGCCTGAGTGAAGAAGAACGAAAGGAATAGTAAAATATTCGCCAACCCTGTTGTGGTCTATTATTTCCGCGATAACGGCGATGCGACCTGTGGAAGGACCGGATTTGAGGAGTACGACTGTGTGTGATCGGTCAGATGAAACCATGCAAATGAGAAGACTCGAGGCGCCTGACCTCTGCCGACCTCCACGAAGCGGCCGAAATTTGATTCAAGCTACAACAACAAAGGTTAGAAAACCATCTCAAGGTCACGGAAAACACCGTTGCAGCTGAGATGAACATTGCTCTGGCGGTGCATCCGAAGCCCCCAAATTGCATCCACCATGACAGACAATCCAGATCACCACAAGTCAAATAGGATAACACATTGACTTGTATTGAGACATAGGAAACAACACTCACGGACATGGCTCGGTTCTTGAGGGTTCGTTCGTTGTTGTCGACGGCGTTGACGGACTTGATTTGCACAGGAAAGTTTGCGGAGAATCAATTCAATGGCATATCTTCGGGGTTTGCCGCGGCCACTCCAAGTAATTTGTTGCCCAAATTGGGATCTTTTTCCGAGTCCGTTTTCTCGTACAAATATTAATACCAGACAAAAACGAAACGAAATGGAATGCAAGGCCACCCCCAACTCCCCTCTGCCGCCATTTTTTGATGTGCTCTTTTTGCGCGAGGTGCCATTGCTTCACTGACTGGACGAACCTCAGCATAAACTTGCAGTCGCGATGATAATAAGGTCTCACCTTGTCAGCGACCATAATGTCTAAGACATGCCTCGGCAACGCGAAACGGCGGCGTCTCAGTCCTTGCTCACCCACCCAATATCGCCACCTCTGCGATCATAGGCCGGGGCGTCAAAAAAAACCCCGATGCTAGTGGGGAAAAAAGCCCGCCGGCCTCACGCGATCCGATCCACCCCCTTCTCCATTCCCTCGCATCAGACTCCTGAACAGAAAGGACAACGGAATGCGGTGCCTTTGTATCAGGTGAAGAGGTATGTCAGCTGTCCTACCT
>Ga0137394_10004878_pt1 | contig 10194 bp, 12 predicted proteins | sample czobulk116metaG_FD_108278 | JGI IMG/M metagenome (GOLD analysis project Ga0137394, IMG submission 108278) | Vadose zone soil microbial communities from Angelo Coast Range Reserve, California, USA - czobulk1.16 metaG | ecosystem: Environmental > Terrestrial > Soil > Vadose zone | place: USA... | reverse complement strand
TCACCCGTTCGACCTCCTCGCACTTCTGCGAAGTGCGAAGGTACGAAGGGGTCCCATTCCGCCCCGCCGGCCGGGGCCACACCCGACGCCACCCGCCCGTTCGTCGTGGTGTCGTTCATGAATAATCGAAGCCCGGAAATGGCAGGCCAGGGTGTTGCCGTGCGAGCCGCTGGAGATGTTGCTCGAGTCGCTCTCTCATGATCGCGATCCATTCGAGCTGGCGAAGCTCTCCGCCACGAAACTCGGATGGCGGCGTCCATTGGACTCCAGCGAGAGCTTCGACGTCGCGCCATGAGCTGATGGGAGTTCCGGGTCGAAAGGCTTCGGAGACTGTCGCCGGATCCGCGATCTCGACGATCAGATAGCCGGCACCACCAGACCAGAGCGGCTGAGCTCGAAGGAAGTCGGCCAATGGCTTCAACGCGCGTGAGGCCTGTTCAGCCGCCTGTACCTCTACGCGCAGTCCCGCGCCTTGCAGAGCGCGTTCGATGAAAAACCTGGCGCGCGATGCCGCCACGCTACAGCGTCGGGCGGTGCCCGACGAGCAGCTCGAGCGCCTTGGGGTGCGTGAGCTTGGGGCTGGTCGATTTGACGGCATACATGCCGAACTCGCTGAGCGCCAGCAGCAGGCGGCGCTCCTCCTCGGACGGGAAGTTGCCGTCCTGCACCGCGATAAAGAGGCCGGTGCTGCCGACATTCGCTGGCAAGGCGTGAAAGACCCCACGGGCAGGCCATCCCGCTTCGAGGAAGACATCGCGCAGCTCCTGAGCGAAGCGCACCGCCTCCTCGTCCGGCACGGCGACCACTCGGAGCTCGCTCGGCGTGGGCAGCTGGCGGAGCCGGAGAATGAGGTGCTCGCGTTGAATGCCGCCCAACCGGCGATGAGTCGAACGCTCCAGGGCGCGGTAGCCGAAGAGGGCGCTGAGCAAGGCGAGCACCGCGCCGGCGATGTTATAGCCCGCGTGATCCCAGATGGCGGCCAGGCCGAATGCGGCGCTGAGGGCCGCCGAAGCCACGCTCGCGATCACCAGAAATTTCGGGGACTCGTCCCAGCGCATGACACCCCAATGATAGCGGACGGCGTCGGCTGGTCGAACAGGCTTGTGGAGGGATCGGAGGATGATAGATTTGTCGCGCCATGGGCACTCACGAGCGATTGGTCGAAGGGCCGCTGCTCGTCATTGCCGCGCTGCTCCTGTCCGCCGGTTGCGGCGCTCACTACTGGCAGCGCTCCGGTGCCGACGTCCCGGACTTCCAGCGGGACAGTCAGGGATGTATCGCCGACGCCACAGTCGCCCGCGCCGGCATCGAGCCGGAACAGGTCTACCGCGCCTGCATGCGAGGCCGTGGGTGGCAGCGCGTGAAGGCGGGGGTGCCGGAGAGCAACCAGTTCCGGGGCCCGGAGGACGTGGAGGACTTCGCGAAGCCGCCATCGCCGACCACGGGGCAGGGGACTGTCCACAACGAGGCGACGACCGACGTCGCCTGTCGACAGCCGACCGCGTCGCGGCCGCCCGGCGTGGTCTGTCGGACGCGGTAGGAGACAAGGGCCACCGCGATGGCCGGCGCCCGGGGGTACCGTTTCGTCCACGCGTGGGCTCACGTTCAGATCGTCGTGGGCCTTTTCCTCGTGGTCGCGAGCGGGCTCGCGGTGCTCGCCGTGTTCACGTCGTGGCCGGTCGACTTGGTCACGAGGCTGCCGGGCGAGTGGCGTGCGCGGCTCGCGCCGGCCGCCACCGTCTTCCTTCCGCTCGCGGTCGTTTTGGGAGGGTCGCTCGTGCTGAGCGGCACGGTGCTCCTCCTTCTGCGCGACATTCACCGTCATGTTGCGCGGACCGACGCGCGCGACAACCGTCGGCGGCTCGAGCCCGACCGGTCGCCCGAACGGCCGGACGCGACCGCGCGCCTCATTCCACGGCGGTGACGGCGCGCGGTCGTCGCGGAGGCGCACCTTCCGCTATCGGGGCGCTGTCGCGCCTCTCACCTGTTGCATGACACCGCCGGCGGTCATCGTGCCGGCGGCCGTCACCGGGAGCCCCGCGGCGCTCAGCGCGCGCGCGACCCACGTATTGCACGTGTTGAACAGGTGGTACCGGCCGCGCGCGGCGTAGAACCGACTCGTGCCGTACAGGCCGCGTCCGAGAGGAACGGGCCGGTCTTCGCGATCCCGCCCGTACTCCTCGTGGACGAAGCGTGTCATCGCGTCGAAGCCGCGGCGTGAGAGGCGGAGCTCGACGACCTCGCTCCCCGCGAAATAGACGGCGGTCGGGGTGCCGAAGCCGACGACGTGCAGCACGCTCCCGGAGACGAGGAACGCCGCCTTGATCGCGAGCCAGGCCGTGGCCGGCTGCGCCATGTAGAACTCCCGGGCGCCCCAGGCGACCTCGACGAACGTCGCTTCCGGGAAATCGCCCACCTCGGGCCAGATCGTCTGGTCCACGTCGCTCCGGCGAACGACGATCGCCGTGTGCCAGCCGTGATCGAGGACCCAGGCGGAGAGCGCGGGCTCGTCGACACCGGGCCCCTCCCGGTCCGCCACCGGCGCCAGACAGCCGGAAGCCAGGGTGAGCGCTGCGAAGAACCCGGCAACGCGAGTCGTTGACCCCACCGTGTGAGGCACTGTATACCGCTCAGAAGACGACGGAGGAGCCCATGGCCAACGAGCGCGGACTCATTTCAAAGGCACGCCGCGACGAGCTCTCTGAAGAGCTCCGGGGCTTGCTGAGCCGGTGGTACCGCAACGCCTACGAGGACGACAACCTGTTCCTGACCATGGCGCGTCGCCCCGGCCTGCTCGACGCGACGTGGGGATTCATCCGCTACATCTATGGGGGCGGTTCGAGCGTCGAGCCCGAGCTGTTCGAGCTCGTGCGCGTCAAGCTTGCCTGGAACAATCAGTGCGTGCACTGAAGCCTGGCGCGCTCCTCCTCGGCGGTGCGCCGGGGCGCGACGGAAGACCTGGTTTCGAAGCTCGCCGACTACGAGCGATCGGATCTGCCCGAGCGGACGAAAGCCGCGTTGCGTCTGGCGGACAGGCTTTCGGGTCAGCATCCGCGGATCGATCCGCCCTTTTACGAGGAGCTCCGCCGCCACTTCTCGGAGGACGAGCTGCTCGATCTCGGGATGACGATCACCTTCGCGAGCGGGTGGCAGCGCTTCATCGACGCCTTCGGCATCGTGCCCGACCGGTGGTCGGAAGGGCAGCCCCCGCCTTTTCGGGCGCTCACCGACTAGGATGCCGGAACCGTCGCGCGGCGCGCCCTGGGGCGCGCGCGAATCGTCTGCTCAGAACCGGATGTTCACCTTGCCGACGACGAAGGGCGAGGGGCCGACGTCGATCCGGTTGTCGTGGCGGTCTGAATAAGAGTCTCCCTCGAAGTAGAAGCGGTTGAACGCATAGCCGCCGGTGACTTCGAAGCCCACGTGCCGCAGATCGAACCGGAGGCCGCCGTAGACCCGCATTTCGCTGTAGAAGATCTTGTCGTCCTTGTCGTCGCGGTCGGCGCGGTAGAAGTGGTCACTGTCCCACTGGAACCCCGCGTAGGCCCGCAACGGCCGGGCGATCTCCCAGGTGGCGCGGGTGCGAACCGTCCAGAACGGAAAGTATTCGACGTCCAGCGCGAGCTTCTCGAAGGGCTTGTACTGGATCATCGAGAACGGGAAGCCGATGACGGCGCGGAATCGATCGGACGGCACCCATGCGTACGCGATCCCGGGTACCGGCAGGACCTGGCCGAAGATCTCCTCGTCGCTCGCGTAGATCAGCGTGAAGATCCAGGAATTCCGCTCGCCTTGAGGGACGCGGAGTAGCCCGATCACCCGGAAGTACATCTCGTCGACGCTGTTGAACGGCTCGTCGCTGGCGGAGCCGACGGTCAGGGCCAGCCCGCCGGTCCAGCCGTTGTCGAACTTGTGGCGATAGCTGAGGCCGGCGCTCGCATCCCAAAGCTCGCTCGGGACGCGGCCGCCCGCCTCCGGGAATCGCGCGCGGGTGTCGATGTCCTGGAAGAGGGTCTTGGCGGAGAGCGCCCATTCGTTGGAGGTGTCCTGATAGATCGGGATGAAGACCGTGACCCGGTGCTCGCTGAGCGTGAAGTGCGTCTCCTGGTCGTCGACTTTTCGATCGGGATAGTAGGTGAACCGATAGTCCGATCGCGGGATCTGCGTGCCCATCTCGGGATTGAGCCACGCCTGGAGCTCGGGCTGGGCGCCGGCAGGGACAGGCAGGACAACTAACAGCGTTGCTCCAAGGACGAGCACCCCCACCTGCGCAGCGGGAGGCATTCGAGATCCTCCTTATCCCGATCTCGTTGAGCTGCGTCAGGCCAGTCTAGCCCGGATTATTCATGAACGATCGACGCGATCGGCGGGCGGGTGGCGCCGGGTGCGGCCCCGGCCGGCGCCACACCCGACGCCACCCGCCCGTTCGTCGTGGTGTCGTTCATGAATAATGCGGTCTAGCAGTAGAGCTGCTTGCAGAGGGTGAGCCAAGGATGGGGCGGACGCCGGCCCTTTCGACGACCCGCGCGGTCCGATCTGACGTAGTGTAGGACCGTGAGCGCCGTCGAGCCGGTCACCGACTGGCAGATCACGCCCGCCCGGCGGTGGGCCATCACGTTCTCCGTGATGATGGTCACGGTCATGCAGGTCCTGGACTCGAGCGTGACCAACGTCGCCCTGCCCCACATGCAGGGTTCGCTGTCGGCCGGCATCGAGGAAATGTCCTGGGTCATCACCTCGTTTCTCGCCGCCAACGCCATCATCATTCCGGCGACCGGCTGGCTCTCGGCCCGGTTCGGCCGCCGCCGGTTCTTCCTGATCTGCACGGTGGTCTTCACCGTGAGCTCGTTCCTGTCGGGGATCGCGCCGACCCTGGAGTTCCTCGTGGCCATGCGCGTGCTCCAAGGGCTCGGCGGCGGGCCGGTCATCCCGATGGCGCAGGCCATCATGTGGGAGATCTTCCCGCTGCGCATGCGGGGCACGGCGATGGCCGTGTGGGGCGGCGGGATCATGCTGGCGCCCATCCTGGGCCCGACCGTGGGCGGGTGGATCGCCGACAACTGGTCCTGGCGCTGGATCTTCTACATCAACCTGCCCATCGGCATCGTCGGCTTTCTGATGGTCAGCGTGTTCCTGTTCGATGCGCCGTTCGTCAAGAAGCCGCGCGGGATCGACGCGGTGGGGCTCGTGCTGATGGTGTTCGGATTCGGCTTCCTGCAGCTCTGCCTCGATCTCGGTGAGAAGAAAGACTGGTTCGACTCGGGCCTCATCGTCGGGCTGCTCATGCTCGCCATCTGCGCGATCGCCGCATTCGTCATTCGCGAGCTGCTGGCCACCGAGCCGATTCTCGACCTGAGCGTGTTCAACGACCGGAACTTCGCGGTCGGCACCATGTGCATCGCGCTGGTCGCCCTGGGCTTCAACTCGAGCGTCCTGCTGGTCGCGCTGTACGCGCAGAAGATTCTGGCCTGGGACGCGTGGAACGCCGGGCTCGTGCTGGCGCCCGGCGGCCTGGGCACCATGATCTCGCTCATGATCTCGGGCCGGCTGGTGGCGCGCACCGATCAGCGATTCATGCTGATCGGCGGGTGCCTGCTGAACGCCGTGTCCTCGACGATGATGACGAGCGTGACCCTGGGCATGGACTACTGGAGTCTCGCGTGGCCCCGCTTCCTCCAGGGGTTCGCCATGGGCTTCATCTTCCCGCCGCTCCAGACCCTCACGCTCGCCACGATCCGCCTGGAGCGTCTGGGCAACGCGACCGCCGCCTACAACGTCGTGCGCAACATCGGAGGCAGCGTGGGCGTCGCGCTGGCCACCACGCTCCTGCTCCGGCGCAGCCAGGCCCACCAGACCACGCTGGTCGCCCACTTGAACGTCTGGGACGCCGACACGACGGAGCGCCTCAAGAAATGGACCGACCACTTCGTGAGCCAGGGGGCTGACTCGTACACGGCGAGCCGCCGGGCGCTCGCCATGCTGTACCGCGGCACGATCGAGCAAGCCCAGGTCATGGCCTACGCTGACGACTTCTGGCTGATCTCCGTGCTCTTCATCGTGATCCTGCCCCTGATTCCGCTCATGCATCGCGTGCGCACCGAGCAGAACGAGCAAGCGCGCGAACGTCCCGGACGCGTCGAGGCCCTGCCGGCCCCCGACAATTCGCCGATCGCGCCCGAACGCGGCCGAGACTAGCGGCCCGTCGGGAACTCGACCCGTTCTTGAGGGCTGTTCGAGCGCCGGCTTTGCCGGCGCCGCTGGTCCAGCACCCGGCCGCCGAGCGTGACCGGTGGGGGAATCGGGGGGAGCGGCGGGCGCTCCCCCCGATGACTAAATTAATCTAATACACGAATTGGAGGAACGCCGACACGATCTCGGCGGCGACGTCGGCGCCGGCGCGCCGGGGCGCGCGAAAGAGATCGTGGGCGGCGCCCTGGACTGCCACGAGCGTCGTCCGCGACGGGATCAGGGTCCGCGCCGCCTCCATCTCCTCGAGCGTGCCGAACGGGTCGCGCGAGCCGTGCGCGAACAGCGCGGGCGTTTTCAGCTGTGGAAGGTGCGCCGTCCTGAGCTCGGCCGGGCGGCGCGGCGGGTGAAGCGGATACGAGAGCAGCAGGAGCGCGTCGACGAGCCCGGGCTCGCTCGCCGCGAGCATGCTGGCCTGACGGCCTCCGTACGACTGCCCCCCGAGGAAAACGCGACCGCGCACGCTGGCCCGCATCGAGGTCACCGCGCTGCGCAATCCTTCGCGGTCCTTGGCCGCGCCCGCCGGTCGGGGCGGAGCCGTCGGGCTCGCCTGGCGGAAGGGAAGGTCGTAGCGGAGCACCGTGAGGCCTTGGGCGGCGAACCGCTCCGCGAGCGCCACGAGGAGCGGCGCCCTGGCGCTTCCGCCCGCGCCGTGGGTCAGCACGAGGCCGTCCCCCGACGGCGACCGCGGCGGATGGAGGTTCTCGCTCACGTCCCGACCGCGGTCGTTCGCTACGAGATGCGGCGGTAGATCACGTGCCGGCGGTTCGTGGTGTACGGACGGACGTGCTCCGCCCAGCGCCCTTCCTCGACGGCCTTCGCCCAGGCATCGCTGGTGAGCACGGCCGGGCTCTCGATCTCGTAGAGCGCGTTGTAGGCGGGCTCGCTCTCGATCACGATCGTCTTGCGTTCGCCGCCGATCATCATCGTGACCGGCTCGCTCTTGAAGCGCGCGACCGCGATGACGCCCGGTACGCCGAGCAGGGACGGCACGTGTTCCTTGTCGTACACCTCGTTGAAGAGGGCGTCCTTGTCCGGGCGGACGCTCATCGCCGCGCTGAAGAGGTACCGCGTCTGGATCGGCATCAGGGTCTCCTTTGTGGGGGATCGACTCCCCCGGATTCTAGCGCACGCGCCGGATCATGGGGTGTCTGAGCCCGCGGCCACTATCGGCGGGGGGCGGCGCCGCCCCCGAGGTTTGTCGGGGGCGCGGCGGCCCGATGCTACGATGATCGAGGAGGAATTCATGACGTTCGGCGGCGCCTTTTTTCTCCTTGTCCTCGCCGGTCTCGTCGTCGCGATCATCGTGACGTACAACAAGCTCGTCGGGCTGCGCCAGCGATCGGATGAAGCGTGGTCGGACATCGACGTCCAGCTCAAGCGCCGCACCGATCTGGTGCCCAACCTGATCGAGACCGTGAAGGGCTACGCCGCCCACGAGCGGACGACGCTCGACCAGGTCGTCCGCGCCCGCGGCGCGGCCGTGTCGGCGCAGACGCCCGAGGCGCGCGCCCAGGCGGAGAACCAGCTGACGGGCGCCCTGCGGCAGCTCTTCGCGCTCGCCGAGTCGTATCCCGACCTCAAGGCGAACCAGAGCTTTGGCGAGCTCCAGGCCTCGCTCGGCCAGCTCGAGGAGACGATCCAGAGCTCGCGTCGCTACTACAACGCCGTCGTCCGCGATCTCAACACCACGATCGACAGCTTCCCGTCCAACCAGATCGCGCTGTTCTTCCGCTTCGTCAAGCGCGAGTATTTCGAGCTCGACCGCCCCGACGACCGTCAGGTCCCACGCGTCTCCTTCGGGAGCTGAGCGCATCGGCTGGATCGCCGCGCTGGCCCTCGTGCTGGCGACCGCGTCTCCAGCCGCGGCGCAGACGCGAGGGCTCTTCTCGATCGACAGCTTCGTCACGAGCCTCGTGGTGAACGCCGACGGGAGCCTCATCGTCCGGGAGGACATCACCTTCGAATTCCGCGGGACCCACCAGGGGATCTTTCGGCGGATCCCGCTGCGCTCCACGCACGACGGGCTCGAGTTCCCGCTCTCGCTGAGCGGCATCGGCGTCTACGATGAGGCGAGCCGTCCGCTCCGGACGGAAGTGTCGTACCCGGATCGCTCCGTCATGATCAAAGCCTGGGTGCCTGGAGCCGTCGATACGAAGAAGACCGTGACCGTCGTCTACCACGTGCGGCGCGGGATCCTCGCGTACGAGGATCACGACGAGCTCTACTGGAACGCCACCGGCAACGAATGGAACGCTCCGATCAGGAATGCCGAGGTGTACGTGACCGTTCCTCCGGGCGTCGGCGACGCCGAGGTGCGGACCGTCGCCTACACCGGAGCCCTCGGCGCGGTCGGGCAGGACTACGCCGTCGATCGCGTCCAGAGCTACTGGAGGTTCAGGACGACTCGCGCGCTGCGTCCGCGCGAAGGCGTGACGGTGGTCGTCGGCTGGCCGCCCGGGCGCGTTGCGCATCCGTCCGAGCTGCGTCGGACCCTGTGGCTCGTCGCCGACTACTGGCCGCTCGCGTTGCCCGCACTCGCGCTGGTCTGGGGCGGGGTGGTCTGGTGGGCGTTCGGCCGCGATCCGGCGTCGAACCGCTCGGTGAAGCCCGAGTACGCGCCGCCCGCGGACCTGATCCCGGCGGAGGCGGGCGCGCTCGTCGACGAACGCGCGCACCCGCGCGACGTCATCGCGACGGTCGTGGACCTCGCGGTGCGCGGTTATCTGGTGATCGAGCCCATCACGACGGCCTTCGGCGAGGCCGACTTCATGTTCAAGCGGCTGAAGCCGGTCGGCGGCGATCCCGACCTGAAGGATTTCGAGCTCTACGTGCTCGCCAAGATCTTCGGCGCCGACTGGGCGATCAACATGCGGCTGCTCTCCGAGGTGCGGCGCGACTACGAGAACGTGTTTCCCCCGATCCGCGACCGGCTCTACCGTCTGATGGTGCAGGACGGCCTTTTCCCCGCCTCGCCGGGCAGCGTGCGAGCCGGGTGGATGCTGGCGGGAGTCGTCACGGCGATCGCCGGAATCGTCTTGCCGACGTTCGCGCCGTCGTGGCTCGGCCGCTACGAGCCATGGCTCCGCATCGGGGTCGTCGTGAGCGGGCTCGTCTTCATCGGTTGGGGATGGGTCATGCCGCGCAAGACCTGGAGCGGCGTGCAGATCCTGGCCCGGGTGCGCGGCTTCCAGGAGTTCCTCGAGCGCGCGGAGAAGGACCGTCTCGAGCGGATGCCGCCCGACACGCTCCACCGGTGGCTCCCGTGGGCGATCGCGCTCGGCGTCACCGAGCGCTGGATCTTCAACTTCCAGGGCCTGAAGGTCGCCGCGCCGGCCTGGTATCAGAGTCGCGGCGATTTCTCGCTGCCGAGCTTCGTGCACGACCTGGGCGCCTTCACGCGGCGAACGGAGGAGGCGATCCTCACGACTCGCCGCGGCTACGGTGACGGCCGCGGCAGTGGAGGTGAAGGCGGAGGCGGCTTCTCGAGCGGCACGTCCGGCGGAGGAATGGGCGGGGGCGGCGGCGGGACGTTCTGACGAGTCTGCGGCGCCGGGTGCCGGCCGTGTGGACGAACCTCCGTCGCCCGGTGTATGGTAAGTGGCCTTGGGCTCGTGGTGCAGCCTGGTTAGCACACTGGACTGTCAATCCAGAGGTCGCGGGTTCAAATCCCGTCGAGCCCGCCATAAATCAAGAACTTCGGTGACGACCCTCGTGGGCTGTCACCGAAATGCCTCTGAATTGTCACTGAGCGCGTTCAGCTTCGACCCGGCTTCTCGCACGTCGCTCTCCGCCGCGATCGCATGACGCCGGTAGACACTGGATCGAAGCGGCCGGCGCACGAAGCTCCGCAACCCTGCCGGGCGCGCCGAACGGCTTTTCGAGTCGCGGGTTGGGCACCCGAGGATCAGGTACCCCGTCGCCCGGAGTGAACGAGGGCGGATCAGC
>Ga0137394_10004872_pt1 | contig 10198 bp, 15 predicted proteins | sample czobulk116metaG_FD_108278 | JGI IMG/M metagenome (GOLD analysis project Ga0137394, IMG submission 108278) | Vadose zone soil microbial communities from Angelo Coast Range Reserve, California, USA - czobulk1.16 metaG | ecosystem: Environmental > Terrestrial > Soil > Vadose zone | place: USA... | reverse complement strand
TTTCCTTTCGGGTTTCGTGACGTCTCTACAGACTTATGTGTCATCTCACTCGTACCCCCGCTCACTCCGAGGGCCAAGAAAGCCCATCGGCGTCTGTTCTCTCGTCACCGCCGCCCACCCCCGCCAGCGCCGGATGCCGGCAGAGGCCCAGAGGGTACAGTAGGGTAAAGTGCGACCCATCGGAGAAAGGGTAAGACAGATCATTGATCACGCGCCCACGTCCCTTCGACCCAGATGCGTTGACTTCGGTCGGGTGCCAACTCGCCTCTGCCTACGACACTCCTTGGCCCGGGCTTCTGGAATCGGAACTGTATGGCAACGCTTCAAGGTTTGAAAGGTGCTCGCGTTTCAGAATTCGTAGACGCTCAGATGCGACAAGATATCCCCACCAACGGGGGGGGGTTCCCGAAAGAACAATAGCCGTACTGGACCGTGGAGCGTGAAAGCTTTGCGGGGAAGCAACTGATACAAGGCACATCATAGACGTCACGCTGATACGGTATGATAGCCAACCAATCACCCAAAACGCGACCACATGCTATCTCAAGTTCCGTCTTAGGTCCATCCCGGGTGCACCGAGGCGCCCATAGGTAGAGACGTCTGGATGCGCTCAATGAGCGCCCGCTTCATGAACTGCTCTTCGGCAAGTACACGAGCCGTCTGTGGTGTTTGCCATGGCGCGCACAAAATCAAGAGCTGTCAGCAACCGCGTGCTGTCGGGGACACAGGGCAGATACGTACGCGCAGGAAACGGTCGAGATCGATGCGGCCCGCGTTGAGGGCGCGATGAAGGTGATAGATCGTATCCTCAATCGCATTGTCCTCGGCGACGAGGTCGACGAGTCTGTGGCGCGGATACGTATGATCGGCTCTCTGTCAGGGGGTGGATGCGTAAAAAGTTCATGATACGTACTGATTGTGCACGATCGACGTCGAACACACAAGCTCATCGACGGGTGGGTCGCCTTTGCGCTTGAGCTCTGCAACCCCGCGTTCGGCACTCTGGATGGTATCGCGTAGCCGGGACACGACGCCCTGGCAGACGTCACGCACGGCCTCGAGCCGGCCCATCTCGTCCCGGATAGCCGGGACGCCTGTAAGCAGGTCGGCTTGTTGTGCACGTAGGCGCTCGCTGTCGAGTGTCATTGCTTGTGACACTGAGGCAAGTTCCGTCCGTAGTTTGTCATGCACACGTGCATGGAGATGCAGTAACTCCGGATTCGGCGGTCGCGGTGGTGCAGGTTGGACAGGGAGTGGAGGAGTGTCATCCGCTGTGGTGTCTTCATCGAGCAAGCTCGGACGAGGAGGAACCGCAGGACTTTGCTGCTGTCGCGGATCATGTACGACTGGTGGATGCTTATCGACATGTAAAGGCGGCTGTTGGCGCTGGATCAGATTGGTTCCAGTTACATAGGAGGGTGAATACACCACGCCGGTCACGGATGAATGTGACTGGCTCGGAGGATGAGCCCTCCGAGATGAACTAGAAATGGGATCCGGGGGTTGTATTGGCGGGGACCCATGCCACCCAGGCAGAGTCGGCGGCTGAGGTTGAAAAGTTCCGAGAGATGAAGCTCTATTGTGTACGTGGCTTGGAACGGGGCTGTGCAAGGGCTGTGAAGGGAACGAAAATAGAGGCGGCGGTAGAGGTGGCTTCGGAGGAATAATCGGCTATTAGATTAAGGGGAGATGGGCGGACGGAACACGGAACAGGTCACGGTCGAGGCTCACCGTTGCGTGATATTGAGCAGGGATAGGGATGTGAAAGTCAGAGTGGGGTGTATGAACCGTAGGGGGAAGTGGATGCGGAATCGCGGGAGAAATCGTGCTTGAAGGTTTTGGTGGAGGCGTCGGTCGAGAAGAAGAAGGAGAGGGAGAAGCGAGGGGCGACGCGATCGGAGGGGGTGACTGCACAACGGAAGGACGCGGTACGGGAGGTGGCGGGCGAGAAGGAGCATCTTGCTGAAAGGGTCTCGAGCCTGCGGGCCCAGACTGCGGCTTTGGCTTTGAATAAACAGGGGGTTCGTTCGAGAAGTAGCGCTGCATGGCCTGGACGAGCGATCGCAAATCACATCCCTAGAAAGCCATTCGGGAGATCCGCACAGTCAGATTGGGGCGATCTCTGGTAGAAAAGACGAACGCGCACCTCGTACTTCTTTTCCCAGCTGGCGATGTACTCGATCCTGCAGAGCCCGCTCACGTCGACGTATTTGCTTGACTTCACAAGCATGTCGGAGGTGGGGACGACGAAGGCTAGGGGTGGCTCGCGAGGGTATTGACGCGTCATCCATATTGCGATGGGGATGTGGTAAGATGTTTGTCGATAGTCGATGGGCAAGAGGCCATGAACACAGAGGAGGAGTTGTTCGCGACCGTCGTCATAGGCTGCATAGGTGAGACAAATGGAAGCGATAAGAGGTCTGTCGTCGGAAGGATCGTTCTGGGCTACGTTACTGAACTGTAAACCTCGGTCTTGGGGCGGAGGGTTGGATAGAGTGTGAGGGTCGAATCGACGTCCGCGAACACCCTGTTCCCGTCATTATATGTGGCGACGTTCTGTCGAAGCCACTTCTGAGTGAGAGATTCGGACGATGACATACACTTTTTGTGTCTGGACGCGAGTCTCTGGCTGAGGTTGTGTTGGAGCCTCGGGGGCACAGGGGTGTATGCGTGCTCGGCACGGCCACTCGCGGCTTGCACCGCATCGCCGAGTGACACCGACGGCGTCGCCGGCTTAGGGGTGTCTGGTCTCTGTAGCCAAACCCGCGGCGCAGCGCTACATCCTTGGGCCCGCGTTTCCCTTTTGGTATAGCAGATGATCTGAGACCCGAGGACCGGGAGTTTGGGACTTGACAGTGGGCGACATGGGTTGTATGTTGGGTCGGGTTTTTCGTCGCCCAGGTGTCGTCGTAGCGTGCCTTGCGTCGTCGTAGCAAATGTGTTTTTTTTTCTTCGGACGGGTGCTCCGGGGGAGATTTCCCGGTTGTTTTGTCACGAGCAATTGTGGGTGGATTATTCGACTCAGAGCGGCGTTTTTGATCCACTTTCCTCAATTGGCACCTTCAAGGGAGCCCTACAGACCCATCTCCGGCGGGCCTGCTATCCCATCAACCCACAGGCAGCGCTCGCGAACTGGCCAAGAAACGACCCCCCTTCCCTCCTGGAGGGTCCAGAACTGGGCAAAAGACCCCAGGGATGGTTCTAGATCCTTCACCGCTGTCCTGGTAGCACATGGCAAACCGGTGGAGCTTCTTATGCAAGGGGGAAGGAAGTGACATGATTGCAATTTGGCACCCCCGTTCCGCCGCGATGGCGAGCTGTTTGAGCAAGCGCCGGGATGAATCAGTTCCCTGTTTCCCGTTCTGCATTCCAAATTGGTGCTGGTCTCTGAGATCTTGGTTGCATGATACGTTGCATCTTCCCTTTCGCTCACCTCTTTCCCTCCCAAATTCATTAAATCGTCACCACTATCACGGAGTCTTTTTCCCATTCTCGGTCCAATCTCTCTTTTTCCGTATTTTTCGGCGTCTCGCTATTTTTCTCCCAAATCCCTCGAGTTTAACTTGTGACCATGATGGATCTTCCACTAGCCGTCCTCGGACTCCAACCCCCATCGTCTATATAACCGCCTGTCCGTCCGGTTCGCTACTTTCCTACCTTCTCTCTTCTCGTCCCTACGCTCGCCCAGCGCTTCTCATCCCACCCTTTCATCTCATTGCTTCAGCCCCCTATCGTTTCAATGGGCCTTTCTCCGTCTCCAAAGTCCTCCCCGTCTCCCTCTGGACAAAGTACCCTTACCCCCCAACGTAAACACAGAAAGATGCTCAAGGACGGTACCAGCGAAGTCTGGCCTGAGAGCGTCGAGAAGACTTTCGTAGAAGGTGCGGTGATCGCTTGCCTTGTCCCTCAGCCTTTCCGATCTTTACGTTGTGCCATCGTTTCAGGCCTTCGGCAATACTGGGAATCTCCATGGGCCACGTATTCGCGCGGCCGTAGCAGATGGCGGAACCAGTTTCTCGTCGACTATCTGAAAGAGGCCGGCATAGAGCGGTCCAAGAAACAAGTCGCGAGTCACATCCAGGTACTGCGGAACATGTGGAAGGGCGAGAAAGGTATGTCACGTACCTCTGACTCATCTCAGCGTGTTTCATCTTTTGTGTTTCTCTTCTCCCCCTCGCGAATCAGAATATCAATTGGTCGCCGGCGGCGAAGAGCTGTTCCAGGAGAACGGGTTGCTCGCCCACAAATCCGTCCCCGAGCGCATGGCTCCCTCAGACGTGCGCGTAAAGGAGGAGTTGAAGGAAATGCAGTCGCCTTTCGCGCGTCGCTCGCCCTCCGACGGCGGCGACTTCCCTTCCGACGGCGAAGGCACGGACTTTGATACCCTTCGCTCGTTGAATTTGCCCAACGAGCGTACGCCGGGCATGCATCCCGCGACGATGCGATTTGCGCACCCCTCGCAGCAGCCCAGGAGCGTCGTCAAGGACGAAGCCTGTGATCTCCATCTCCCCTTCCCCTCGAGCATACCCCCGGTTTCGTCCGTCATGGCACCCAGCGTCTCCCCACCTCATGTCGTCCGGAACAATGTCACTGCCGTCTCGCTTGGTGCTGCCAGCATGCCGTCGCTACTCGTAGAGGTGGACCAGTACGCACCGCCATCACCCTCGCTTCCCAGTTACCCCCCGCGTGTTTCCATCTATTTCAAACTTTCCCTCTCGTCCCTGCATGACGTGTCGAGCCCACCGGCGCTGCATGGTTTCTCCGGTACGGTTACCTTTGCTGCGCCCTGGGCCTCAGTGGCGCAGTGTGTGACTCGGGTATTTGCTGGCGGTGTCTGTGAGTCAGTAGAATACGCCTACTTTGATCCTATTACGCCCCTGTCGCCCATATCGATGACACCGGTTACGGTGCCATTGCCGGAGTCGGAGTTGTCACGCTGTAGATGGGGGAACATAGGTGCGTACGGTCTCAGCTAGGGCTCAGGCAATAAAGAATTTGCCTCGTTGCTAACACGTGCCCCTTGCACAGGCGTGCAAACTCGCATCGACCAAGTGATCACCGTCGACCATGAGGAACTCGCGTGGATCACATACGACCTCACATGGACGGCTAGCGGCCCGCCAACCGCGGAAGTGTTAAGCGTCCAGTGGGACTCGAGGGAACACCAGCCACCCCAACCCGCAGCTCCCACCCCTGTTCCGGAGCCCGCTCCCTTCCTGAGCCTCAACAGCTGGAACCCCCCGTTTTCTTCTTACGTCCCCCGCTCTCAGGAACCCTCTATAGCATATTCGCCATACTCTTCTTTCGGTTGTTCGTCGAGCGGCGACCAGCAACAGTATACCCACTACTCTTCGTCCGTGCTCTTCTCATAGGTTCTTTCCCAATTTTACCCATATCCCCCATCCACCACCCATCACACTATCTATCTATCTATATCTACAGGCTTCCAAGTCCCTGCGTACCCTCCAAAATAGTTTCGTTCGTATTATTCTGTATTTGTCCTTGGAGCCAGGGACATTTGTGTGTGTGTGCGCGTATCGAGAGGACGAATTCGAACCATATTCCCCCACTTGCTGTTTGTTTGTTATCTTACTGGTCATTTAGTCCTCTTGCATTACCACTTCATCCCCACTTGTATTGCGCATCCAGTCTGTAGATTAGGCCTACTCGAACGGTTTGGCCATCACATCCTGTATATCATCATCGCTCCACGTACGCTCCATCGAACTTTTACTCTGGATTGGCTTGCTACCCTACCCAATATACTACTTTACCCTTATGCGCGCACGTAATTGGCGAGATTCGTCGCGGCCTCACGCACCCGCGCGTCGACGTGCGACGTCCGAAGCAGATGCAACTCGTACGCGCTCGTGGCGAACGGATTGCTCAGTTGTGGGTCCTCGACGTCGGGTCGATACACGCCGTCAACGGTGCAGTCTTCGGTCGAAAGTAGAGCTTCGAGACGGGGCTCTCGCACCGCCAGCTTGGCAACCCACTCGAGCGCGCGCGACGCACCTGCGCCCGGCCAGTGTAGCGCCGCGGTCAACAGGCGCTTAGCGAACGCCGCTGCGCGCCAAGGTGGCACAGCCGCGCGCGGCGCGAACGCCAGGTGCAGCGCGCGAAAGAGCATGTCGCTCGTACATGCCGCCGTCACCGGAGAGGACGTGCTGAGAATTTCGGTCGCGTTCGGAGAGGACATCGTCGTCGCGGTCGTCCCGCGGGGCCAAGGTGAGGCCGGGGCGGCGCTCCTTCTGCGGGGGGTAGACGCCGCGGCGTCGAGTTCGGGCGCCAAGCTGAGCGACTGAATCAGGGCATACAGCTGGTTTGTGAAATCGGTCAGGTCGACGTTGAGCGCCTCGCCTGGGGGGCTCACGGGTCAGCAAAAAAAGAAGGAAAAAACGGGGTGACGCGGGGGACTAAGAAGGTTCAAGAAGACGACGCGCGGGACGCCGTAGGGGGTTCCCTGGTTCGACGGATTCGACGGGGGCCCCGGATGGGCGCTACGCACCTTGTCCGGAGAGGAGTTCGTATGCCGTAAGGATACAGGAGATTTGGTGGCGGGCGTTCTCCGCTTGCGCGGCTGGACCATGTGATTGTTGACGCGGGATGTCGTCGTCCTTCCTGTCGTTGTTGTTGTCGTCGCTTCCGCCACCGGCGGGATGTGGCACGCGCGTAACCAGGTCCTTGAGCACATGCATCAGGTCCCTGAAAAAGTCGATGCTGACGAGATGCGCGTATTTCGCGATGCCCTGGAGCGCCGCTGGGAGCAACAGGGTAGGCGCCGGGTTCTTCAGAATACGGAAATACAACACAAACAGGAGTTTCAATGTTTCGGTTTGCTATGCGTGCATGGAGAAGCAAGCGTCACTTCGGAGCGGGGGGTGAGGGAAGCTGTCACGACTACTTACGTTTGCAGCCCGTTCTTCTTTGTCAACGCTGGCTCCGGCCTCCTTCATCTCTTTCTCAATTTCCTTCCTTTCCTTGAGAGCCCTCCTTGCCTTTTTGCTAAGATGGGTAGACACCGCTCCTTGGCCTTTCAATTTCTTCCCCTGTTTCACTTTCTCCCGCTTGATCTCGCGCTCTACTTTCGCTTCTGATGCACGAACGCCGAGCTCAGTTTTGAGTCGGAGATGCAGAAGGCATGTCAGTACGTTCGAATGCACGTTGAAGTGACGCTCTTTGATCATACGGTTCAGAAGCCGCACGATCTCGAGCGAAGGAACTCCTGTCTCGTCTGCGCGGAACACTGATATGACACTATCCAGGCAAAGATTTGATGCCTATGTGATAAGGGTCGGACAAGGTCCACCACATGAACATTGAGAAGGATTACAGCACCTCATCCCATGACTTCTTGCTTAGCCGAGCGACGATGGCACTCATAATATTGACGCGGAAATTGAAGTGGGTTACCTCGACGAGAAGGGTACACAAACAATTCAATGCTACGTCCTCTAAGCCCGATTTTGCTGCAAAGTTGGACATGAGCGTGATTCGGAAAATGCACAAGAAAGTGGTCGTTGACCTTTTAATTCCTTGTCAAGACATTTAAGATAATTTTGGTATACGCCAACTACGCCTTGTTCCCAGTCGCGGGTGTGGGCGACCATCTGGCTGACCTTCTCAGCCTTTTCTTTTTCAGTCAGTTCGCGGATTCGGTAGCCTGGAATGATGTCCTTGAAAACGGCAAGCTGTGATAGCATCGTCAACCTGCGTAAATATGGGTCATTTGCAACGGGTTTGGGGTGGGCAGGACTTGACACCTCCGGCAGAGAGAAGGTGTGAAGCCGCCGCAGAAGACCTAGCTATAAACTAGTTTGGTCTACAACGACAGGGACGCAAGTCAGAGACACCCACACTGTTTTCCGGTTCCGCAACGATCTCTTGACAAATACTCGCAATCTGCTCTTTCGCGACTTGTATTCGAAGTTTTCTTGACGGATTACTTATAACATCGATGACAGAAAGCCGTCCGAAACGAGCACCGGTGGTGATATCCTCTCTAGCAGGTTCAAGTTCAGGTCTTCGTTCTGGAGGGTCTTCGTCGCTCTCCTCTTCGGATTGTTCTCGGATAACCAGCTTGGGACCAGTCCGTTCGATTTTACCATCACGGTGCTTGATAGGCAGTCTGTCAATGACTACGTCACCTTCTGACCATGATGGACGCCTTCGTCGTGGAACGGCCTCATATGACATTTCAGCGTCGGAGCCAGCTGCCGCCCGTCTCCTGCGGGGACGGGAGGGTCCACTGGAATTTGACGGTTCGTCTCGGGGAGACGAATCATCCTCTGACAGGCCAGAGTCAACCTCTGACAACTCTTCCCTGAGATCAGAGGACCAAACCTCCTCATCGTCAGTGTGTGAGTCGACTGAAGGAAGGTCATCGTCCCCAGGAGCCTTGCGCAAAGGCCTGTCCAAGCGATGCAAGCGGTCCTGCTCTCGCTTACTCCTGATACAGGATGTGCATCATGAATATCATTGCAGTTGGTGGGGGACACCTACCTCAAGATTCCCTTCTCGTCTAAAGTTTGCAGGAACGAGGCACCTGCGCCGAAGTCTTCAATAACGCCAAGATCTTCATCGCCGAGCTCAGAGTCTTCAGAATCGCAATTACCGCGGGGGACGTCAATGATCGTTCGCTGGAAGGCACGCTGCTTTCCTTTAGCTCTGGCAGATTTTACGGGAGCATTGGACACTCCGAACGGGGCAACTTTTCGCCTCTTAGAAGGGACCTAATAAGAATATGAACACTCGAGTGTACGATGAGACAACAAAGGACATACCTGGCTGGCTTGCGTCGGTCGTTTTGCTTTTTGACCCATTTACAGCTGAGCGGTACAATAAATGCGCGTTCACGTGCAGGTGTGGTCGGAATTTGTTGTCACGTGACTACGTACAAAACAGGAAATCTTGTACCACGCTGTACATCGACGACGACGACGACGGTGTGAACAGAACACAAAGCCCCAGCCATGGAGGAGCCCGAATCGCCCCCTACACCGAACATACTCAGGCCTCATCATATCAGTCTACTCATGGTTATAATGCTGCTCTATCGACATTACCCGCGCAAAAGGTTTCATCCTTCCTTTCTTATCCAAGTACATAGAGTATTGTTGGAAGAGATTGTCGAGGTAAGCCTCCCGATGTACAAATATGCTCTCAATTAGACTGTCGTTTTAGGTGACACCCCCAAGGTCATTTCCAAAACTGCTTGAGGCTCTCAAGGGTGCTCCTCACAGTGACGAGGGCGCGATCCCTTTCTTTGAGTCACTTAAACCAAAAGTGCGTACGATCTCCTGATGTCATTCTACATCTGCTCAATGATAGGCACCAGTACATGGATTTTGTGTCTGTCGATCATATGACGAACTTCTTCCACGGTCTGCCTAGCCGCTTTCGAGATTATTATTATGCTTGTCTTGACAGAAGACTCAGGTGTCTCTTACTTGTACGTGGACCATAAGGGCGGAGAAGAGGTATGCACCCTGGCAATGTCTGGGTCGTCCGACTCATCTATGTCATATTTCAGGTGGATATCGTGAGACTGCCTCACTGCTTTGCATAATTGATCTGACCTCCTTCCCAGGGCCGACGTTCGATATTTGGTTATTTCTGCCGAAGAGCTGTTGTTTCGTACATGAAGTTATCCTTTGCAGGCGTCTCAAAACTTCGTCACGACTATCATGAATGGTTAAATGGGAGCACCACGGCTGGATATGAGCACTTTCAGAGGGATCTCATCACATACGGTACAGTCTACTTCTTAGACCATCTCAAGGGCAGGCCACTTAAACAACGCTGTCAGATACTCTGTTATTGAAGACCCACGCAGATGAATACCGCTGGGCAGAGCCCGATGTATACTCAGAGTTCGTACCTCACCTCGAAAGTTGGTCTGTTCTCACTGTTCCTCAGTTTCGAACGTGGACTCGCTACTGGTGACTCAAACTCGGCTTCAGAAAACTTACGACGATTCTTCGAGCAACGTTTTCACGAAGGAAGTGATTCGTTAGTAAGCCTTTTGCTTATCTTATCACTCATGTTCTCAACCCTTTCCATGAAGTGGTATGCGGCAGCATGCACTCTTGAACCTCTCGCGCATGCACTACCTTCAACGTGAAAACACAGCAGCTCGCAAGGTCGCGTTATGATTACCTCTTTGGACTGTTTGACTCATAGCATATCAGTTTTTGAC
>Ga0137394_10004870_pt1 | contig 10200 bp, 7 predicted proteins | sample czobulk116metaG_FD_108278 | JGI IMG/M metagenome (GOLD analysis project Ga0137394, IMG submission 108278) | Vadose zone soil microbial communities from Angelo Coast Range Reserve, California, USA - czobulk1.16 metaG | ecosystem: Environmental > Terrestrial > Soil > Vadose zone | place: USA... | reverse complement strand
GCAAAGTAAGCGTCAGTCAACGGCCGTAAGTCGTTCTGTTTCCTACGACGGAAATTTGCTCGCCGCCGCGGATTTGCAAAAAACAAGAGTTTCGAGACAGAAACTAGCTAGTTTCTGTCTCGAAACTCCTGAATTCGGCAAAGTAAGCGTCAGTCAACGGCCGTAAGTCGTTCTGTTTCCTACGACGGAAATTTGCTCGCCGCCGCGGATTTGCAAAAAACAGGAGTTTCGAGACAGAAACTAGCTAGCAGCTAACCCTGCGAGAGCAAACGATCGCGGTAGCGGCGGCTCATTCGCAAAACAGTAGCATCTTTAAGGATGACCTCGAAGTCGCCATGCCACAATGTCTTGATTTCCTCGACCTGCTCGATATTGACTATTGCTGAACGGCTGATTCTGGCGAAACACGACGGATCAAGTCTTGACTCAAGATCGCTTATTGGCATTCGCAACAGGTATGAGGTAGTGCCCGCATGAACTTCGGAATAGTTCGTAGCCGATCCGATCCAATGTACCTCATCTGCCTTCAGCAAAATGAAACGATCACGATCCTTAATTACCAACCGTGACCAATAGGGCGGTTTGTGCTCCTTTTCATCGACAGTCTCCCGATCAGTTGAATCCTTTTCTCCGATCTCGTCTCTTGCACGCCGAATCGCTTCGTCAAACTGGCCGTCGTCGATCGGTTTCAGCAGGAAATGAAGCGCATCCGAATTAAAAGCTTGGACGGCATACTGGTCATGAGCCGTTACAAAGATCACCTCGGGTACGCGAGCAGGATCCAAGTCGTCCAAGAGTTGAAATGCGTCAAGCCCGGGCATTTCGATATCGAGAAAGATTAGATCCGGCTTGAGCGTGCGTATAAGCGCTCGGGCTTCGGCAGATGTGCCAGCCTCGGCGACAACCTCGAAATCTTTGTTTCCGTGCAGTCGAATCCGAATCGCTTCCCGAGCCAGTTCGACATCATCGATGATCATGGTCCGGATCATGACTCTGAGTTACCGTGCGATTCGGAAATCAACGGCTTCGCTGTGAAATGGGATTGAGATCGTAACGCACGCTCCTCCTTCCGCTGACCGGCTGTATTCGATACTTTGGGCAGTCCCATAATGGTGTTCCAGCCGCGCGTGAGTGCCTGCCAAACCTATCCCACTGCGATCAGCCGGTTGAGAATGGAAGCCGGAACCGCTGTCGGTAACCTGCAGGCGCAATGTCTCATTGTCGCGCTTGGCTTCGATTCTGATTCGACCAGCACCGGTATCGTATGACATGCCGTGAACAATCGCATTTTCAACGAGGGGCTGTAAGATCAGGCACGGCACTGCTGCGCTGATTACTTCGCGGTCGATAGTTCGCTCAATCGCCAGACGGTCACCGAATAGAAGCCGCTGTATTTCTAGATAGTTGTCGATTAATTCGAGCTCCTTCGCCAAAGTTATGATCTTCGGATACCGTTCGTTCAGACCAATCCTGAGAAGATCCGTGAGGCGCGCGAGAGCGCGCGCCACGGCTTTCCCTTCGCCCTTCAGTGCTAACCCGGATATGGCGTTTAATGTGTTGAAGAGAAAGTGAGGATTAAGCTGCGCACGCAAGGTGCGGAGCCGCGCCTCGGCCAGGTTTGCTTCGAGCTGCGCAGCGGCTAGGTCGTGCTGCTGCGACCGAGAATAAAAATGCAAGGCGTATGCGATTCCGATAATTGCCCAATAGGCCAAGAAGTCTATCGGGAAATTCACAGTGACGATTCTAACGAGCGTCGGCGGAAGAGGAGCGTGGGTTTGCAATCGCCACGGATTGAAGATCGCGTTGAAAGATGTGTGCAGATATGCGAAAGCCATGGCCGCGCCCGTGTGAATGAGCAGCTTTCGACGCCAACTCTGGAGATCCAACCGATATTTCTCTGTGAGAAACAAGACGCATGGGACTAGGGCAGCATACGTCGTCCAAAAGAGCACAATGTTGTACAGGGAATAACGTGGCGGCCGCTCCGCAAGATATCCGCCGCCAATGAAAATATCCTCGATATAGACGTGGACTATATCCAGTAATCCACAGACCGCCAGGATAGCGATAACGACCACCGAGGCGTGGGCTGCCAGTTGGAGTGCTGCTTCGGGCCTGTTGGGCGAGAGTCTCATATAAATATTTCGGGAATCGGATTTAAATTTCCATTAAAACTCGTACCGCAACGCGAACTGCATTTCGCGCGGGGGCGTGGTCTGCTGAAATTCACCAAACGTCAGCGGAGCAGTAAGCGCGAGGCTCGGATTGGTGAAGTTCACGGTGTTGAACGCATTGAATGCTTCGGCCCGGAATCGAATTCTCTGCCCCTCCTTCGGCAGCTTGAATGTTTTTTGCAGTGTTAGATCCATATTGAAGTACGACGCCAGGCGGACCGCGGCCTTCGTTCCGCTGTGACCGGGCAATTCGTCGGCGAATGAATCTGTCGCGCTGGTGTTACCGAAGATGCTGGGATTTCCGTTTTGATCGAACGTGACGCCCGCCTTGACCGGCTTCGCCAAAATAGCAAGGGAACTCAGCCAATAGTTCGCGTTATATGCGAGATTACCTGCGACAGTCGTTGGCACGCCCGTCCGATACCGCACCACGCTGGCGATCTGCCAACCTCCAATGAGTCCATCAAGCCAACCGCCCGCATTACGAAGGAGCGGCTTGCCTTTTCCGATCGGCAGTTCGAAAAGATAGTTCGCGGTCACGTTGTGCCGTATGTCGAAATCGGAGGAACCACGAAATTCTTTCGTGTTGAAGATGTTTTGTATTGCGGCCCCTTGCTTGCCGGCTCCCGATTCGGCGGATGAGCCATTGTCGATCGAATGTGACCACGTGTAATTAAAGTCAAAACTCACCCCACTGCGAAATGACCGGCGCAACGATAGGGTCATACCGTGAAACGCCGCCACGCCTGCATTCATCCATGTCGGCATGGAGCTGCCTTGTATTGGGAAGAAGGTGTAGCATCCCGTAACCGATAGGCATTGACCTGTAATGTACGAACTCGTTGTGTTGCGATCCAGAGCGTGCAGGCAATCGAGATAGCTGCCGTTATAATCGCCGTACACACACTGAAAATAATTCGCCGAAGCACTGCCCGGGAAACCGATATCTTTCAGCGCGGGCCACATGTTCTCTACGAATGGCAAAGTGGGTACGAGACCCGGATTTTTCTGGACGGCATCGGGTGTGAGACCGGAATCGTAAAGCTTTCGGACCTGTGCGTTGTTCTGTTCCCACGTGATTCCCGATTTTGGCTCCTTGAAGTATTCCAATGGTGTGTACACATCACCTTGCAGCAACAGGCGATGCGAAAGACGGCCGGTATATCCGACTTCCAAGACTAAGTTACCTGGAATCTCCCGTTCGAGACCTGCGTTGAGAACATAGGAGTACGGAGGCTTCAAATCCGACGAAATACCCAAAAAGTCGCCAACAATAGCCGCAATCGGAGGTGGTGTGTAAGGAAACGGCTGCACTGGATTAGCGGCCAATTGTGGGGCAAGGGCGTTGAACCTGGGACTCGTACTAAAACTGTATGAATCCGAGAAGTTCGTCGCCGTCGCCAGGCCGATCGAACCATATTGATCGTACTGAGCAACCAGATCGCTTCCGAAGCGGTCGTAAACCATGCCGGCGCCGGCGCGGAACGCTCCAGATTTTCCGAATAGTTTCCCTATGATGCCGCCGCGGTTCTGCGGACCATAGGCAAGGCCGAAACGTGGCGCGAAATTCAGGTTACTGGGTTTCCACCATGTTGGTTTGCCGTTGGCCGGGCCATTGAGGTCCCAGCTCAGAGTTGCGTTAGGCATGAGATTTTGCGGCATGCTCTTGTTCTGAAGAAAATTGCGCGTTGCGAAGTACTGGTTAAGGGAAACAGTGGGGGCGACTTGCGTCCCGCTGGCTGCATAGAGGGGTCGAAAGTTCTCATACCGAAGGCCAAGATTCAGCGTGAGCTCACGCGTCGCACGATAGTTATCGCCGACATACGCCCCGTAGTCGCGCTCGATGAATTTGCGAGCCTGCGGCGTTCCTTGCGGTAATGGATTTCCTTTTTTGTCGAACTGATCTGTGTGGAAATCGTCATTCACAAGACCGAGCAGGACGGCCATGCCGTAAGCCGCGGAGGTTGGATCGGCCAGCTGAGCATTTGGATCTCCTGTTCGGGTTTGAATGTAAGCAGTGAGGGCATTCTGGATATCTGCACCCAGCCCGATCAACTCGGTTGCGCCAAATCCATAGTGCGCAAAAGCCGACGCAGACGACGATGTGTTGTTGTGAATAAAACGGAAGTTGAAACCCGTCGTGATCGTGTGCTTGCCTTTAGTCCACGTCAGGTCGTCTGAGGGATTCACGGTCGGCAGAATCTGGCTGGTCGCGCGGCCGTTAAAGTTCTGCAGGGGGTCTAGAGGATTCATGAACAAAACTGGCCCCGAGGCCCCAGACATCGCCTGCGCAAATCGCGTGAAACCGAGGTTGAACACGTTCACCAGATTGTCTTTGGGCGTTGCGGTATATTGCGCAGCGAATCCCCAACTGTGATCACGCAATGTCGAGGCGGGATCCTGACGCGGAAATTGCGCGAGAATTTGATCATCCCTGTTGTGAGCTACAGTGCTGCGGACAGCCAAAAGGTGCTTACCGGCATTGTCCAGATGGAAATCGAGTTTGCCGACGATCGCGCGGTCATTTCTGTGGCTCGGCGCATTGAAGCGAAATCCGCTGAAATTCAGACCGCCATCCTGTCCATAAGACGGGTCATTGCCCGCAGGATACTGATTCAGCACCTCCATCATGCTGCGATTCACGCCGATATTGAGAGGGTCCACGAGCTTTACTTCCGATGGTGTTAGCGTCTGAATCGAACCATCGGTCATCTGGAATTTCAGGAGTCCCTGCCGGAGGGAGTCGGAAGGAATCACACGGGCCTGGGATACACCGCTCGCATCGATGCGCTGCTCGTAATTGACGAAATAGAAGGCGCGATCACGAACAAGGTTGCCACCAGCGGATGCTCCGAACTGATTCCGTATCAAAGGTTGAACGGCTACTCCCGCTTTGTTGTTGAACCACGTATTCGCCGCCGTTGCCGTGTTGCGATTGTATTCATACGCGGAACCGTGCAGTTGATTCGTGCCGCTCTTCGTGACGAGAGCAACCTGCCCGCCTGAAGATCGTCCTTCGTTCGGGCCGCTCCCGCCTACAGTCACGCGAAACTCCTGAACCGAATCCAGTGGAATGGGAAGCACGGCGTTGAAACCGGCGTTGATTTGTGCGCCATTGGCGTTCGAACCCTGATAACCGCCGGTGCCCGTCGCAGTCGCCTGCGCAACGAGACCGGAGTTCTGGTTGTTGTTCACGTCGGCTCCATCAAGAGTGATGTTATTTTGATCGCGCCTTGCGCCCAGGACCTCACCCGTAGGTGTGACACCCGCCTGCAAGCTCAATAGCTCAACAACATTGCGAGTCTCTAAAGGCAATTGCCGCACTTGTTGTTCGGAGAAGGGATTTCCAATGGAAGCATCGACCGTGTTGATCGCCGTTGCGTCGGCCTCCACGTTCACAATGTCGGCCGTGCTTCCGAGCTCCATGCGGAGGTCCAGCGTCCCTGGCGTATTAATCAGAAGTTGCACGCCATCGCGCGTCACAGTGGCAAAGCCGCTCTTCTCAGCCTTCACCTGGTATGTTCCCGGCGGAGCTTGAAGAAATTGATAAACACCATCCTCGCCACTCAATCCCTGACGTCTCAAGCCTGTACCGTTATTCGTCAGGGTTACGACGGCGCCCGGAATGACTGCGCCGGTGGGATCGGTAACGACGCCGCGCAACGATGTTGTCGATTGCCCGTAGGCGGGAAGAAAAACTTTAAGCATTGCCAAACAAATACATGAAGCCCGTAAGAATCGACGACGATTCATAAAGAAACACTCCTCAGATGGTGGATGAAGTTAACGAGAGACGGGCTCGGAAAAAACCAACAGGGGTAAGGACCGCAACGTTGCGGAAGGAAGCACTCCGCGCGAAGCGTGAGCGCGACAGCACGAAACCTCAAGAGAAGCGCGCAGCTTCTAAACTAGACGATGCTCGATGTGATTATCGTTTTCGCTCTCCTTTCAGTCAAGAGTTCCCGGTGAATGCGAATGGTACGACGTTCTTGTAGGATTTAGCGGGACGTCCGACAGATTTGTAGTGTCGAACGCGATAGACATTTCGCTGAGACGGCTCTCGCCTTTGTGAATGTCCTTGGATTCCTTGGATATATAATGTCGACTCAGTGTCACCATGTCGTGCACATTGAGAGCTCTGTTGCTCGTTGTATGCGTGTCGTTCTGGGCGAATGCGCAAACGCGTACCCTCGCTTTATATGTAGGTCCAGCACCCACCCTTGACGCCCAAGCACGGCTGTTCATGCGCACGGAGTTGCAGCGGTTGCTTTTGCCGGCCGGCATCGAGGTTGTGTAGAAGAATTTGGCAGATCGAAGAGCCGGCGAAAACTTCGACTTGGTCGCTGTAACTACCTTAGGAGGATCATGCGCAGATGACGAAACGGCGTCAACATCGCCGCTCCCCGCGCGCTTGGCGGACACATCGATCGCCGACGGTCACATCCTTCGTTTCTTAGAATTGACTGCGCCCGTCTCATCGGCATGCTGGGAACTCGCGTCGAACCATCGGTTCTCGGCCGCGCTCTTGGCCGCGTCGCGGCACATGAGATCTACCACATCGTCGCTCAGACGACCGAGCATCAAGAGAGCGGCATCGCTAAGGCTGCATTTTCCGTTCGCGATCTGACTGCAAATCGATTTGAGCTGGACAGTTCGAGCCTCTGGCGCATGCGGCCCCCAATGACCGCGCGAACCGCGAACAACGCTTTCGCTGAGAGTGCACGCTAGCCCGCTAGCCACTGTAGCGGCGAAGCGCAGACGGTGGTTGCTAGCTCCGCCCGAGCGCTAAATAGTTCCGCCAGCCGCCGAAGGTTGTGATTTCCTCGGCATCGGACAGTTCGGCACGGTCGCAGATGAAGCCCTTCAACACCATTCCATCTTCGAGCGTCACATTACCAATTGCCAACGGTTGGGGAATCGCGGCAACGAAGCTGCCAAATTGGTCCTGTGGAACGGCCCAGACTTCGACTTCAATTCCGCAACCCTGAAAACCTGGTTCGCGAACAAGTCCGGGTTTGCGTGGGACAGTGTCCAATGCGTACAGCCGATAATCCGCGGCTGTCCGGCACAATTTCACCCGGCGCGCGCGGCGATCCGATAGTTGGTAATTAAGTGGCTGTCCACTGAGGTGCGCGCCCGCGACGGCAACGAGCACACAGCCAGGTGCCGCCATTTTGCCGGCTGGACACTCATTTAGATAATATCCAGCCAAACGCAGCAATGCCTCGTCGGAAAAAGCAGGTCCAATCAGTGAAACGCCGAACGGCATTCCATCGCGACGAAAGCCGGCGGGAACGGCGACGGCAGCCAGATCCATCAGATTAACAAAGTTCGTATAGAACCCCAGATTCGAGTTCAGCCGAATCGGATCCGACATGACGGCTTCGCGCGTGTAGACTGTGCCGGTCGTCGGAAGCAGAAGCACATCCATGCGCGCCCATTCTTCGGATGCCAGCTGTTTTAGACTCTCGAGCCTGTACGCGCTGCGATACGCGTCCGCGGCAGAATACCTGGAGCCGCCGAGAATAATCGTCTTCACGACCTCAATTACACCTTCTGATTGTGTCTGGAGAAACTCACCCACGGCCGCGAATCTCTCCGCAACCCATGGACCGGAATAAAGCAGCTTCGCGGCCTCTCGAAACGGCGTGAAGTCTATTATCGTCCGCTCCCCTCCCACTGCCTCAAGCCGGCCGATCGCTTCTCGATAAAGCTGAGGAGCCTCCTCATCACCGAAAAACTCGAATTGAGAATCTTCGGGCACTCCGAAACGAAAAGATGAGATCAACCACGGCGCTGCTCCGGCGCCGGGATTGAAGGTCCGGGAATAGGGATCGTCAGCATCGAATCCCTTTGCGACGTCCCACAAAATATGAGCATCGCGGGCGGCTCTCGCGAAAATCGAAACGCAATCGAGCGACCGGCAGGCCGGGACGACGCCATTCGTGCTCAGCAGTCCTCGTGTTGGTTTTAATCCGATAAGGTTGTTAAATGCCGCCGGCACCCGCCCTGAACCCGCGGTGTCCGTACCAAGCGAGAACGCGCACAATCCTTTCGCAACAGCCACCGCTGATCCGGAGCTCGAGCCGCCGGAGATGTACCGCGAATCATAGACGCTCGAGCATGCGCCGTACGGCGACCGCACGCCGACAAGGCCTGTCGCAAACTGATCCATGTTTGTTTTGCCTATGAGAATCGCGCCGGCATTGATCAGCCGCTGTATGGCGGGCGCTGTGCGGTCGGCCGTGTATGTGAAAGAAGGACAGCCCGCTGTTGTAGCCATGCCGGCAACGTCGAAATTGTCTTTCACCGCGAAGGGAATGCCGCCGAGCGGTAGTGAAAGATCCACAGATGCGGCCTGCTCGACTGCCTGATTCTCATCGACGAGGGAAATCCAGACTGGACGCTCGCCCTCGGCACGAATTCGACTGAAGATATCTTGGATGACGCTGGCAGGACTGGTTTCTCCAGTCACGAACTTTTCACGCAAGTGGTCAAGGGTTATAGACGTCGTCATGAATTCATCCGTGCAGACGAAGTGTTGCTAGATTTTGGCCGGCCGTTACCATCCCGCCGAGCGCGCAGTGGACGGTCTCGACGACGCCGGCTACGGGAGCTACCACGATAAATTCCATCTTCATCGCTTCGAGCACGATGACTCTCTCACCCGCGCCTACTCGCTGTCCCGGCTCGACTGCGATCTGCCACACATTGGCGGTCATCGGCGAGCGAACCGCTTCGCATCCATCCGGAATAGCAGGCACAGAAAACAGCGTCTCTTCAGCGGGATTCTTAAGCAATTCCGGATAATCAGATTCGCGCCAGCGCTCGCGCTCAGCCAAGAAGGCGGTTTCTTGATGTTTCTTGAACTCTTCGGACTCACTTGAAATCCGCCGCAGAAATTCACGATATCGCTTTAGGTTGAAATCCGAGTGCTCGATGCGCAGCGAGTACTTGCCGTGAAGAAATGCATCACGCATTTCGAGCAACTCAGCGGCTGAAACCGGGAAGAAGCGGATCTGATCGAAAAATCTCAGCAACCATGGTGTTCCAGGCGTGAATTCGCTTGTTGTTCGATAGGTGTTCCACATCTGGACTGTGCGCCCTACGAATTGATAGCCGCCCGGTCCTTCCATGCCATAAACGCATAGATAGGCGCCGCCGATACCCACTGAATTTTCCGCAGTCCACGTTCGAGCCGGATTGTATTTGGTGGTGACAAGACGATGCCGAGGATCAAGAGGTGTCGCAACCGGTGCTCCGAGATAGACGTCTCCCAAACCGAGTACGAGATAATTTGCCTTGAATACAATCTGCCGCACATCTTCAATGGAATCCAGACCGTTGATGCGGCGGATGAACTCAATGTTACTGGGACACCAAGGAGCGTCCGAGCGCACGGACTGCATATATTTGCGAATCGCCAACTGGGTTGCGGGATCATCCCATGACAGCGGCAGGTAAACGGTCCGTGTTGGAAGCGCCAAGTCGAGATCGCGAACTATCTGATCGCACGCCTCGAGGCATGCGATCAGCTCTTCCTGCCGCAGAACTCCCGAATCGTAGTGAATCTGTAGGGAACGAATACCAGGTGTGATGTCGATGATCCCTGGAAGATGCTCTTGGCGTAGCAGCCTCTCGATCTGATGCACACGGAATCGTAGATTTAGATCGAGCACGTTGGGACCGACCTCGATGAGTAGATAACGATCCCCGGAAGCGCGATAAACGATGTCCCGATGGGAATGGAGTACTGCCGAAAAACTCCCCTCCTCAGCTGAGGGGTGGCGGGTACCGCCGGGGTGATGCTGATCAAAGGAATCATTTTTCCATAGCGCAAAACGAACGGTGTCGCCGGGTCTTAGTTGTCCCAGCTTCCAGAGCTCCTCATGCGCGGCTACGATCGGGCATACGAACCCCCCAAGGCTAGGTCCATCCGGTCCCAGCAGAATCGGCATGTCCCCGGTGAAATCCAATGCGCCGATCGCGTAGGCGTTGTCGTGAATATTCGATGGGTGGAGTCCCG